>Ga0307513_10011742_pt1 | contig 10862 bp, 12 predicted proteins | sample 15_EM_MG_FD_202174 | JGI IMG/M metagenome (GOLD analysis project Ga0307513, IMG submission 202174) | Populus trichocarpa ectomycorrhiza microbial communities from riparian zone in the Pacific Northwest, United States - 15_EM | ecosystem: Host-associated > Plants > Roots > Unclassified | place... | reverse complement strand
TATGGTTATTGCGTAGACTTTGGTTCTACATTTTATTTTTATCAAATAAGGCGGTGATGAAGTTTCTTTTGTTATATTAATGGTTTTTCTAGGCCATACCTTAGGGTGCATGCCGGAGTTTTCCTGTCGTTAAATACGAAATAAACTCATAGGATTTTAAAAAACAAAATAGGTGGAAGAATGTGTTCGCGCAACCAGCGTAGGTAGCTTGGCGCCCGGGTGAAAGAAGTAATATTGCATCGCCCTCAAATATTTTCCTGTTCAAATTCAGATTTTGAGCTATTACCAGTTGGGTATTAGCCGAATACCCGTAAAGAGAGAAGTAATGTGCAAGGGGGACATAATGGATTCTCAGTGTTATTTTTCATTCTATCACCACCGATACAGCCTGTATATATAATACCTATGATACCCTGTATACCCGAGAATCCTAGTTTGGGGCAACGACTCTGAGGATGACTTGATACCGTAAGTTAGGGTTGCTAACGGGATGACTCTCTAATACCCGTACCATTGGTCTTTTAGACGGATCAACGGATGACGGCGACGACAACCAAAAGAAACGGCGACCGCAAAACGAAACCCCAAGAGTTCACACAACGAAAACTCGATCGTTCACGCACAGCTTAGAGCCTGTTTGGATGGAATGGTTCCGTTCTGTTGGCCCATACAAACAACCATTTCCTGCCATTTTGAAACAGAAGGAACCAAACAGCTGTTTGGCACAAAATTTATCAACCATTCCGTTTCAAAGTGATGGCAACGAGATGGTTGCTATGCAGAAATATTAGATGATTAATTTTTTCTTGTAAAATAATTTTGTTTAAAATATAATATCAACCTTCAATTATGTCAGCCTTAAATCCACATTTCTCCAATTCAATGGCTAGCTATAATGATATTATCACTGTTAATACAGCTATTATGTAGTAACAAATCGGCTTGGCTATTGGAACAGCTCTCTATATGCATTTCTTCCTTCCGACCTAGCCAGTATGATACATACTTCAAGGCATACTGGACGTACTTTAATTCTGAAAGGTTGAAGATTTTTCGTTGAAATTTCTCGTTGAAATTTTTCATGGAGCAACCACTGGTTGCCATTGACAACAACCTTTTCTGTGGGTCAAACCATTTCCCAACGGAACGGTCGCCACTTCCTCCATTTCTACCAAACAGGCTCTTAGGAGTGGGGAAGTTCTCTCCTTCAAAAACACACACGCACACGCACACACACACTCTCTCTCTCTTCTACTACAAACAAGTAGCCAATGGTGGGAACAGGAGTATATATAAACCACAACAAAGTCCCCCTATCCCTTTTCGGCGGATGCATCGATCCAAAATCCAGGCGCATTCTCTCAGCCGAAATGCTTTCCCGAAAACCAAGCCACGTTTCCAGAACCGAAGCGCGTTTCCCGGAAAATATACGAACAAGAAAACAATAGGGCGATATGCTGAGCATGCGAAGCAGCATCAAAGACTTCCAACATGGTGAGACTTAGCTCTTCCTCAACAGCGCCCCCCGGTACAGTGCGCTGGCAAAAGTCGTCGTTTGTGGCTACATTACACCAAAGATCAGGGTTTTCAAAGCGCTTGAACTCCACCGCCTACTTAGCGAGTGAATTAAGTTGCCGGGCATGTAATGCAATATCAGATGAACTGTAACAATACAAAATTAGTGATTTCAAAAAGTGTATCCTTTTCCATAGACACCCATACACAATTCTCCTCGCGTAGCTCAAGTTTTTTGGATGCGACCCCGCCAGTTGACGAGGGCTGCCCACAGCACAATAGATCCCACTATTGAAAGTGAATTTCGGACCCCTCAGGCTCCCCGAAGCACGGATTGACGTATCCTTCGTCTTAATTTATCAAGTGGGGTACATATCTAGGTTTGGGGAGACTTGGATGTGGAGGTTGGGCCCTCCTTTGAGGTAACTTAGCCCACCTCGCTAAAACCACATCACTAGGACAGGCGGGGTTTAGGATTCAGATAACCCCTTGTTGTTCCACAATATCAAAAGTTATTCGAGTCGAAGAAAGCCTGGCAAAGGAGAAAGAGAGAGAAAAAGCATCCATTCCATCATTAAGCTGGGTAGGGGGGTATGATAAACCAGATCGCTTTTCCATGGCCCGACAGGGCGGGGGTTCCGGATGATTTCGAACACCTGCATCTGGTGTAATACTAATTGTATGATCTATAATGTCAGAGTAAGGGCTCAATACATGTCATTTAGAATGGGATACATACTGTCATGGAATATCACTCGGTATCCATTCTCCCGAGGTACGAAGGGTCAATTTTCCAAGCGTGCGGTGTGATACAATATTATACAGCTAATGGTGCACTTACCAAATACTATTAATTAGGCTAATATAAGAGCACTATAAGTTAGGTCCCAACCGGGGTGTAGGAGGGGGAGAGTTTAGTTTAAAGAGCGCATAGTAGATGGGCTGAAGAAAGCTAAAATTTTGTTTTCAATATTTAATACACAATCATCCCTCGGTATTACCGGGAGAAATCGTCGATTGAACTCGGCTCCTCCTCGGTGACGCCCTCCGCACACAGTCTTCCTCATACGCTATCAGGGCCTCCCCTTACCTCTTTGCACAATCATCTCCCGATCTTAGTAGGTGGGGGATCTGAAATTCGCTTGTTAAAAGCTGAATTTATTAGCACTTCCTGCGACAGTGGCCCCTATGGTAAAAGATGTCATGATCTTGCGTCAAATTTTGTATTGCAAATTATAGTTTCCCATACGGTAATGCGGGGTACGAATCGAAAAATAATAATCTCAGGCATTGCAATTATTTTCCCCTTGGCCGAGGGTATTATATGGATTCGTGACACCTTACCCTGGTATCTGGTAGAGTGCCCAGGGAAGGAAGAAAAGACTGTTTTGGGCAAGGAAAGGTGTGGGGGGGGGGAATATCCATCCCACGTCACGTGCAGCTCGATACTGGAGTACCGGTATTGCACGGAGGTGAACTGTTCCACCACACTTGACAAGTTCGGATAGGACACCGGATGAACCCGAAAGGCTTGCTATGCACCAAGAATGAAGCCAGGGATATCTGGGATTCCAGCCAAAATGGGAGGGTATAGGAGTAGTAGCTCTTGGGCCCGGAGTAGGGAAGCAACCTGCACAGGGCGTTCGGGAGACTAGGCTGATTGCCGGCGGAGAATAAAGGTACATGTATACCACATGGGCTGAGTGCTGCTCTCCAAATTCGTGTTGGTGGTAGAAAATACTTAAAAGTGGAACAGGCGCCAACATTAGAGAGTGCGATGGAATGGATAGAGGCTGCTGAGATGTTGGGAAGAAAATGGTTGTGCATTATGGTGTTATCGATGGAAAGCTCGGGAGAGGGGGGTCTTTGCTATACCTTTCATTTGTTAGGGGGATTGCAGAGCATGTGTTTTATACTACTTTCTTCGTTATTGGGGGGGGTAAAGACGATCGTGATGAGTGGGGGTTAGACGTGGATGGACGGCCACAACGAAACGAAACTCCGACTTCGAAACGCCAAGAGTTCTCTCGCCAAAAACGATCGCACACCCAGGGGCGAGGAAGTTCACTTCATTCACCGACAACTATTTCAACAACTAACTAATAGCAAAAATAGGAGTATATATCAACTACAGGAAACCTCCCCTCCATGAACTATCGCGCGCGCTCATGCTATTCCATGTAAGTCTCCCCTTCCCTTGCTGACTTCCGGGCTGGGAAAGGAAAACAAACTCCCACTGCCTCCGGGCTTCTAGCTCTTGCACGCTTCCCGCACCGCGTCCCCGTTTTCCTTCCGGCGGATCCACAGTTCCAAAACTCTCGCGCATTCTTGCATCCGGAATGCTTTCCCGAAAAGTCTAAACACATGCCCGAAGCCAACGCGCATTTCCGAAACTACAAACGAGCGCGTTTCCAGAAGCTATCCGAACAACAAAGCAGCCATCATGAGAGCATGCCGAGCAGTATGACACGGTTTCCAACACAGTCTTGGAGTTCTCCCATCCTATTATATTTGCTTATATCTTTTCCGGAATATTTTTATTTTTTAGTGGGTGGAGGAATCGAAGTTACAAGCGATCACGATCCTTATTATTCTCTCCTGCAGATCATCTCATTTAGTACACATTCACCGCCCACACACGCCTCTGAATACGAACAAATCATACCCAACACAGGTGGTCAGGATCTGAGCCCTTACGGGGAGGGTTCGGTTGTATAATTCGGAAGTCGTGAGATGCTGCTCGGCATCCTCAAGTTATTGTTTCATTGTTCGGATAGTTTTTGGGAATGCGCTTGTCTCATCTGCCGGAAGGAAAGCGGAAGAGCCGGAATGGGGAGTGAAAGAGTTGGATGCCCTGAGGCTACGGGCGGCTGGAGTCTTTGGCTTTCTGTTGCTGGCACGGGAGTACGCAAAAGGGGAAAGGAGGCATACGCGGAAGAGAATGGATATGTGTGGTGATCCAGGGAGGGATAGGAACACGACTTTGTGGTTTATATATACACCTGTCTTTATCGTTAGTTAGTTGAGTAGGATAGATAGTGAGGTGAATGAGAACGAGCGAACTTCCCCACTCACCCCAAAGCCGTGCGCTGGCGATCGTACCTCTGTTGCTTGAAATCTTGGAGTTTGGTTGTGGCTATTGATCGATAAAACTGTATCAAGTGTTCTGGGTTTATACGGCACACCTGTAGACTGGGGTGTAATTTTCGCAATAAAAATAGTCCTCGTTAAGTTAATATTCCTTGATGAGCAAGACCAAGAAGTATAGGCGGCCTCCCAAACTCGTTCTAAAGCTCAGATCTTGAGAGCAGTAGCATACAGGTACGACTTTCCTTCGGTTATGTCCGGATTGGAGACAAATCATAACCAGATATTGACTACTAGCCTTCACGCGGCTTTTCACCTGTGAGAAATACATCGGCGGTGTATTTTTTCTATATTATCCGAATAACCCTACCTTGAACACTTTGCAGGGGGGGGGAAGAGAGAAGAAAGAAACCGTATGATAAGGGAAAGAAAAAAATTAACGACGGGGAGGCACAAAGGATTTACAACAAGAAGGTAGGGGGAGAGGGCAAATGTAATGGAGGTTTCGGGTCACGCTGGCGGACACTCAGGCTGCAGTAGCAGCACCACCGCTGCATGGCCGTGCCGAGAAGCGAGCCAGAGTGGTGCTTGGCCGTACCCATCGGGTTTGTGGTGGTCGACATCGTCCCTTCCGAGCAGTACTTTCACGACTTTGGCTTGCCCGTCCCGAGCAGCACAACAAAGGGGTGTTTGACCATCATTACCTGACTTGTCGGGATTGACCTCGTCTCGTTCGAGAAGCATTTTTAACTAACCAAACATAAGTCTATATAAAAAAAACTCTCTCAATCATTCTATCGTCTGCCACACCTATCGATCTCTCCTTCATGCGTAATCCCATTTGCCTGCGTATCTCCTTACTCTGAATAAAGAAAAGACATAACCAGAACCCTTTCGTCTATCCTTCCGTCTGGCCTTCCTTCTGTCCTTACGTCTAGAACAAATGAAACAACTAAAACTATTATCTCGTCTTGTCCAATCATCTATCCGCTTTCTTTGTCTGACAAGTATCCGCTTCCGCCAACTCTGGCAGAAGGGGGGGCGAGCAGAGCGTGGGGATTTAAGTTCCGGGGGGTGGTTGGGCCGGGGTGAGAGCAGGAAGGCACTAACGGTGGCGAATGCGCTGATGGACTATAGTGGTGTTTGGCCGTGGTTATACGGTTTTCTAGGGATGACCTGGTCCCGTTCAAATAGCATTTTAGTCACTCCCTCGCGGCTATTGGAAGTAGCACGCTAGAGTGATGTTGGAACATCATTATCTGGTCCGGCGAGGCTGGCCAAACTCCGTTCAAGTAGTATTTTCATTGCCCCTTCGTGCCCCTTCAAAGTAGCACACCCAAGCGGTGTTCGCCCATAGCTATCTGGCTTGCAGGGTATGACCTCATCGCGCCCAAGTAGTATTTTTATCACCCCTTCGTGCCCACCCCGGGCAGCACACCAGAGTGGGGTTCGGCCATCGAGATCTGGCTTGTCGGGGTTGACCCCATCCCGCCCGAGCAACATTCCCACCGCCCGCTCGTGCCCATCCCAAGCAGCACACCAGAGTGGTGTTCGACCGCGGTTATCTGGCTTGTCGGGGTTGACCTCGTTTTGTTCAAGTAGCATTTTCACCACTCCCCCGTGCCCACTCCAAGCAGCACAATAGAGTGGTGTTCGGCCGCGGTTATCTGGCTTGTCGGGGTTAACCTCGTCCCGTTCGAGAAGCATTTTAATTACTCCTTCATGCCCCTTCCAAGTAGCACACCAGAGTGGCGTTCGGCCGTCTTTATCTGGCTTGTTGGGGTTAACCTCGCCTCGTTCAAGCAGCATTTTTATCACTCTCTCGCGGCCATTCCAGGATGCGCACCAAAGTGGTGTCTTGCCATCTTCATCTGGTTTGTCGGGGTTGACGTCGTCTCGTTCGAGCAGAATTTTCACTCCTCCCTCGTGCCCCTTCCAAGCAGCATACCAGAGTGGTGTTCGGCCGTCGTTATCTGACTTGTCGGGTTCGACCTCATCCTGTCCGAGCAACATTTCCATCATCTCCACGTGACCATTCTTAGCAGCATGCCAGAGTGGTGTTCGTCCAAACTTGCCCGGCTTGTCAGGGTTGACATCGTCCCGTTCGAGAAGGACCCCAACTGCTTGCTCGTGCCCATTACAAGCAGCCCATACGAGTGGTGTATTGCCCACGCAGTCTCTTTGATTGATATCAAAGCTTTCCACTCCCATCAGACTAGCTACAATTTCAACAATCCCAAAGAGAGATGCACAATGAAGGCCACTGAACAGGAGCGGTTTATCGAAACCCACAGCGTACGAATATCCCATCTGTGTTTTCAAGAGGATTTTGGTGGATATGTGGTTATTGTAGTCGTCAAACAGCTTCAATGCAAGCAGTTTCGCGCAATCTGAAAGGTCCCTTCTGGCATGTATCCCCCAATATAGGGAAGAATACTCGATAAAGGGCATGCCTTGGTGGTAGAGAGAGGTGCTCGTCGAAAGGCCCCTGACCTGCTGCGAATTCAGATAACTTAAGCAAGTTTCGGCCATTGTCGAATGGGCTGTGCCGGAAAGCTCGGAATGAGCCCGGAGGTACTCTTGAAGGGTAATATAGATTAGCCGGACCGTAGAAGCCTCCTTGTCTACGGCGACAAGTCCTTGGCAACAGACTAGCACTGTCCCTACTGAAGGAACATTGTCGGTATTGAGACTTGGAGACCCGATTTCGACTGCTAGGGCGTGACACAATTCGTCAGCCTTCAAAGGCCGCTCCGAGTGAGCGATCCACATCAGAGCAGACATGCCAAGCCCCGCCTTGGTTTCACCCTGTCCCTTTATCCGGCTCAAAGTTTCACCATAAGCACTCTCCAACCCCAAGCCATTGGTAATTGAGTTTAGCTTTTGTCGCCTGCGATGAATTGTGGGCTCTTGTAGGATTGCATCGATCTTAAGTGAGACTAGTAGGAATCTAGATATGTATCTGTCAGTGAATAGGTTGAGGTAGCCCCGGAGGTGTCCTTGCTTCTACATACATTTCAGAGATATCGCCGGGAATTCTCTTCAAGATGTCTGCCTCCAGGCTACTGTCCATCGCATCAGGGGTTGTATCCGTGGCTAACCTGCTGTGAAGATATCTAATAACATCATCTCTCCTAGGACTTATGGATACATCAGTCACTCTCCCAAGAAGCTGCCTTCTGATCTCAGGCAGAATATGAGGTCTTCCGGTCACAAACACCCGAGTGCCTGGAGACCATTTGAGGATCTGATTTAGCAACCTGAGAAGGTTGGCTCGGTGTTCTAGCGCACATTCGTCTAGAGCATCAATGCATATGAACGCATGCCTTTTGGAAGAGGTAGTCTGTAGCAGCTTCAAAATCTCGGAAACCTGCAGCCCCCGCCCACCGATGGCATTTTTTCGGTCTCTATATGCTCGCGATATCTCTTCCGGCATCTCCTCCAATCCGAAAACTAACTGTTTCAGCAGGCAGCCCAGCATGCCGGCTGGAGACTCCTCCTTTCGGGCGGCAAAGTCAAAATAAAAACATGCGACCGTAGCATTTTGTCTTCCCGCCTGATCACATAAGTTATCTATCACCAACGAGCTAACATTTTAGCTTGTCAGCACTTGGACTTTTTTTATTTTTTTCTTCCGCTCCTCGGGGGTCGTTCTTGCTACCTAATGTAAGTTTTGCCAACACCCGGATCCCCAAAGCAAAACAAGACCGGGTTATCGGATTCACCACCCGCACTGCCGGAGTACCAGCTTCTGAACTCCTCCGTTTTTAGGAGCCATTCCCCTATATTTTCGACTCTTCGATCCCGAATATCCTGATGTCGCAGCTTGGGATCCAGGGGGGATAGCCAGGCTAGGATATCAGGTTTGTCGTCAGCGATGGTAAGGTTCATAATATTAGTCGTGTTTAAAGAGCCGATATTATTACTGAATAATCGAGACATGTTCAGTTTTTGCAGGTAAGGGTACCAGTATTGCAGATTATGATGGGTGAAGTCGGTCGGTTCTTGGAATTCCTGGAGGCTGAAGAATAGGGGAGTCTTTTGTGGACTTTATTGCATCAGGATCCTCCGATCAATCGGCCGCAACCGTGCCAACAATACCCTGCTCTAGGCTACCACATCGGTCGCAGGGGATTCCCCATTTGGTTAAGCGCTATCCTATCCCGCAGTTTAACACAAGTCTTGCGCTACGGCAAAAGAAGATCAGGAGAGCCTTGATTTGGCTTTCTGCACCGGGGAGCTTTGTTGGCACTGAAGTGCCTTGTGCTATGCCAATGTGCCAGGCACGAAACTACGGAATGCCAGAGTGTGGTGAGATTACCTGATGGCACTACTTGGTACAATTCAATTGTTGTGGGCTGGTTTCTGTTACTAGGGAAGCAAATATTCATGTTCTTCAGAGTAGCGAGAACCCAGAAGGATGGAACATGGGAGATATTCAATATGAATTGGGCTTGGGGGCAGTTTCTTATTAAAAAGTCATTTTATTTGCACATGTATTGCCTGGGCACTACATACCGGTAGGGGTACATCGATTGGAAGGGTTGCTCATGGCACAAACTCTGGCAACTTAGTGTCAACAACACTAGCTGTGGGCGATAGGGGCGCTGTGGTTGTATTTTCCGACCAGCTGGAAATAGGTTGGTATAGCAGGTACTTGTATACCGGTACCGGTACAAGTACCCACCAATATGTTTCCGTACAAGATAAGGATTATTTTGCTTGTTAACTATCCTGTACCGTATTATCTCGTCAAATTGGGGTATCTCCGCTCAGGGTTCTTATCTCCACGCTGGGAAGGAGGGCCCCTGAAGCCTAGTACCGGTAGTTAGCAAAGAGGGAATAGGGGGATTGCGTGAGCCCTTGTGAGTCTAGTAAACTAAAGTTAAGGCAATCCTCCTATCCCTTTTTTGTTCACTACCGGTACTAGGCTTCATTAGGGGCCTTTCATCCTAGTGTGGAGATAAGAACCCTGTACGGAGATACCCAATTTGACGAGGTAATACGGTAGTGTACGAAAACATATCCCCGGTACTTGTAATGTATTTGATTAGACTAAGTCTCACTAACTACCTTACTAAGTTAGTACAGTAGAGTCGGCCAGCTTGATATATCCAACTTTCTGATTGAGACGACCTATGAACACGGATATCGCCTAACTTTAAGAATCACGGCCCAGCCCGTGATGTCAACAGGACGGAAATATCCTATCCTTGTGCCTGGGGTGGGACGAAAAACACGGAAAGCATACGGTAACCCTTGTCTCCATAACCGTGCCCAGGCTGTGGCTCCGCCACAACCCTCGGCTCGCCTGCTCGAAATCTTGGGCACAGGTTCTACGCGCCTTACAGCTCAGCGTCAGCATCGGCTCAACGTCACATTCAATTTTGTATGTGAATTTAAGAATTACAAATCACAACCAAATATTCTGTGATGCTATAAATTTCCTTTTGGCTTTCTCGCACATTGTTTTAAGTCTTTGCAATAAGTCTTCCATTTTTTTCCCTCTTTTACAACTTTTGTTTTTTCGTGTGGTGTGGCTTGGGTCTAGACTAGGCGACCTTGAGCGGTTCTGACCTTGAGCTGTGACGCAGATTTCGAGCAAGCGAGCAATCGAGGGTTGTGGCTCCACAACCTTGGCACGGTTAGAGATTTGTACATGTACTCGGGTGTGTCGATAAAAATCGGAAACTAGCCGTGCTGAATCAGGGCCAAAACGATCGGGAGATCACAATGTCTGGAAAACTCATCCACGTAATTCCATGTAACTAGACATCTTAAACCAGGTATGTTGAACTGAATTAATACTTGTATCCAGCAGGAGACAGGCAACTAGTTTAAAGTAAACTGAGGGGTAAAAATGTGGTTTGCAAGCAAGAAAGTAAATAGGAGGATATTGTTTGTTCCAGGATTGAAAGATTCTGACATTGGTATCACAAGGATAGATTTATTCTATCAAATTTGTTTCGCTGGGTTCTCTGGTGTAAGTTATACATGCCCTTTTCATTTCAACATGCTACACGTTCTTGGACTGCTGATCTCCAGGGGAGTTTTCCAAGTTTTCCTGCTTTCTGCTCACCAACCTTGCATGACAAGGGTATTGATCTTTCCGATTTTTATGGACACACCCGAGTAACGTATTATACCTAGTTATGGGTCACCCCCTAGTAATGGGTCAATATTTTCACATGATGAAAAGCAACAAAATTTACAACATCCAACTTGCTATGTATTTAAAGAAGCTAATATTTCAATAGTTC
>Ga0307513_10011740_pt1 | contig 10863 bp, 14 predicted proteins | sample 15_EM_MG_FD_202174 | JGI IMG/M metagenome (GOLD analysis project Ga0307513, IMG submission 202174) | Populus trichocarpa ectomycorrhiza microbial communities from riparian zone in the Pacific Northwest, United States - 15_EM | ecosystem: Host-associated > Plants > Roots > Unclassified | place... | reverse complement strand
AATCCCTTAACAACCAAAAGGGGGCCAAGCTTTGTCCCCTCCTCCGCCCCGTTCAAATGTCTGCGATTTTAGAAGTCAAAAATCTTGGTTATGCCAAAGGCGATGGCCAGCCCATTATATCAGGGATCACTTTCTCTGTCAACGAAGGCGATGTCGTTGTGCTCAAAGGTGTAAGCGGTTCAGGGTAAGTTCAAAGAACACTACTGCGATCATACGACGACCAGGACATCATAACCTCTTTGAATATTAGGAAAACTACGCTGCTCAAGTGCATTGCACACCTCGATCTTTATTCTGGCCATGTCCTTTTCAAGGGGAAGCCTCCAACATATTACGGTGCGTGCTGGACGCCTTGCACTCGTTTTTCCCCCCATGTAACGTGTAACGTATGTTGGTTGCGCTTCAGGTATTCCCGCATACAGGACGAAGGTCCTTTATATCCCCCAACGACCGTCTTTGCTCCCTCTGACGCCGAGGGATTTCGTGTTTGCGATAATGTCGTTCGCGGCCCGAAAGCGACAAAATCGAGAATCTGAATCCGCCTCTGAAGAACGGTCGGATTCATGGATGGATCATCCTTTAGAAGTTGGTTCGCAGTTTGGTCTCGACCCGAGCTTGTGGGATAGGAACTGGGCTGAGCTCAGCGGAGGAGAGGGACAGAGGATCATGTTGGCTATTGGTGTCGCTCTGGGTACGGCTGAGGTGGTCTTGATGGACGGTAAGTTCCTATTTTCCCTCTCCCCTAATTGGATACCATCGGATCTGACGCTATTTTTGACACGGTCTGGAACCTATGCGCTGATCGCGCTGACGTTCGCGGCTCATCACACACCAACTCTCACTCTATGCTGACGCCTTGGGAATCTAGAACCTACCTCCGCTCTGGACCCAGAGACCACGCAGGCCGTAGAGGAATTCATCCTGTCTCTGTTTCGTAAACCGGATAGCACAATCAAGGCGATCATTTGGATTACCCACTCGGAAGAGCAAAGTCAGCGAGTCGGAACTCGGTTTATCACCCTCGCTGGTGGGAGGGCCCGTGAAGAACAACCCGCTCCGGTCGGTTTGGTGTAGCCGGTGCTTCAGGGATTATGACGGCAACGTATGATATCCCTATATCCACACCTCGAACCACCCATATCCCTACTCCAACTGTGTTGCAGCGATTGTATCGCGATCTTTTTTTTATATCTGTCTAGAAGGCGTCTTTTCGAATCCCCCGATCTCGTTGTATCCTTCGATCGTGCTTCCTCGCCTTCTTCTACCCCCCTCGACTTTGCCACAACCCACCATATCTCCAATGACCACCTATTTCAAATACAATATTCTGTATCGTTACTAGATACGGCACGTTTGCACACCCGTTTTCCACCCTTATAAGTTATTTCTGTAGAAGTCACTTTCGTTCCTCGCTTTCCAAATACTGCCCAATCCTGTAGCCATCCCAACAAAACTTTCCGAGTATACTTAGTCGTGTGCGGATGTTTACGTGTGAGCTTGAACGTGGGTTTAGCGGTGGAACCGGACCTTGGTGGCCTCCGGGAACTACCCGGTCAATTATGAAATCACACCAATGGTCATGATCGGGTTTGGGGTATACAAACATTCGGAATTTTGTTGCAAGTACAGGGATCCTGCGACTATGGGCCATACATACATACATACATCTTATATACAACACAGAGATTTTCGTGACCCACTTAGCACTGGGTATCGGCATAGACCTGGGAAGCGAAGCACTAACAAGATCACAGTCCCAAGTCAGTTCACGAGCTCCAGGTAGATAACGGGGGACAGGTGCTTACGTTGTAATTGTCAGCGTTGCTGAGCTTGTTCCTGTCCGAGAGGGCTTGGTTTCCGGGGCATCCATAGTTGACATCGTTAGTTCCCGCGACGGCATGGGTCAGCTCGTGGAGGGTGGTAGCGCCTCGAATATTACGAGCGTTGACAGTATTGCCACTGCAGAGCGTGGGGGCTGCGACGTGGTTATAGAAGATATTGCAGTAGTAGATGTCCGTGGTCGCTATAACGGTGTAAGCGATTACACCACCACCGCAAACGGAGAGAGGGTCGGTGCAGCCCAAAATCCTTGTGCTCGAATTCTCATTCGCGACGGCGTTGAACTTGGAAGTAACGCTCGAAGTGGGGTTGGATCCGAAATAAGACCTGTAAAGCGCATCGCTGGCGCCACGGCTACTGATGTACGAAGCGGCGATGGAAGCCATGGATTTGCCTTCCGTGTAGCTGGAGGAAATGAACGGGCCTTTGGTGGCATCCGTGCAGGTGTTTCGAGCGCGCTTCTCGAGGCTGAGTTCGCGTTTGGAGACGTCGTCGGTGACGGTGATGGAGACGGAACCGGCGTTGGCTATGTTGATGCGAGAGGTATCGGAGATGGTCTCGACGATGTCGTCGAGCCCAATGACCTGGAACGTCGACACGGGGTCGAAGGTGAAGGTTCCTGGACCGGTGGTAGAGAAGTCGAACACGGTAGAAACTGCCGAGAGGGGGGTTTCAGCATCGACCAGAGTCTGGACTATGATCTGGAAAGCCCACCATCATGCTCGGCGGTCACGGTGCCACCAGCAGGGATGAGAACCCAGTCATTCTCAGAGAGATCGGTCATGGAAACCGAAATCTACGGTATATCGTCAGTACTACGACCTCTGAGGGTGGGGAGCAAATACAAACCTTAATGCCAGTGAAAGGAGCCTCCTTGCCGTCCTTGCTGACGGTGAAAGAACGAGTAGGAAGCTTGTTATCCAACACGGTTCCGAACTTGAGGATCTTCAGATCTTCATCTCCAACGTTCTTGACGGTGGCGAGGACCCTCAGGTCGGACACAGACGCGACTTTATTGGCCGGGGTCGAGAGGGAGACCTCGAGACCGCCAATGGCGCGAATGGTGGGCTTAGCGTAAGCACCGATGGTCGCGAGACCGAGAGAGACGAGAGACAATGAGAGCATCGTGACGTGAAGAAATCCAAGGGTTGAACTCGAGGAAGACGACTAGGGGTAGAAGGAAAGAACTCCTGGAATCCCTGGGGCGTCTCAACCTCCAACACCCCGTCCTCTTTATACCTCTCAGAATACGAGACACATGATCCTCCTCCTCCCCACGGCCACCCGGCCCGTCTCCCCAAGAAATGCAAGAAGACTCGAAAGAAGGAGATACCCACTTGATACAAAGCCGGTGATTGTGCACAGATGGTGACCACATGCAACGATTGCGGCTACAACCGCCAAGCAGAGTATGTTGGTAATAGGCACGCTTCGGTTCAGGGAAGAAGGAACACTTACCTCCAACGGCCCCCCACAGCGGCAATCGGTGGTTCGTATGGCAGCCTCATGAACAGACCCCGCACACGATCTTATCGAAGGGCGCGCAGCGCATGGTCCTGGATGCGTTGATGCGGAGACGTGATCGATAGAGCTGACTTCGAAGCTAATTCTGCTGACGCTCCACAGGCACCACCCGTACATTGTGGGCGATCATGCGGCGAAGTCCGCAAGAAATGTTAGGTACACGAAAGGTACGCCTGGCTTGGTCATATGTGCAGCGTGCGCCCCCCTTCCCACAGTTCCCGATATCGATGTCGATACTGTGCACATGCCACCGCCAAGAGATATTCAGAAACGATACGGGCTCATGACCATCCACCGTATTGTATGTTTCGGGAGCAGAAGATTTCGTAGTGATCGTCGAGGTCAAGACTGGGACTGTGCGCCACCGTGGTGAAGGTATCGGTGCAAGGAGGAGCAGCTACAAAGAATCATGACGGCTTACGGAACCCGTAGGCTGGAATCCAGCCTCAAATTCAGAGGAAGGGAGGGTGTAAGGAGGGTGTAGGGAGGGTGTCGTCTCTAAGGAAGCGCAGGGAGGGGAGGATGCCCGCAACCTTTACCTGATAGCAAATCACTTGACCACGCGGGGGATTGATTTATAACGATAGCCCTGAATCCACTTTGTATAATCATGATACTAGAACATACACGGGGTGTGGACTGTGTCCTTGCAAGAATACAGCGCGTTCGTGATGATGCAATGTCATGGTAACACCCGGCCTATTATAAGCTTTCGAATTTCAAGCTTCAAGAGCCGAGAGCTTGATCATGACACAAATTCTGCGTCAAACTCCAGTTGGGTGATATCCCCTTTCTTGACCTTCTTCGCCATGCGCTCCTCCCGCGCGAGTTCTGCCCAATCGTCTTCGCTGCATTCACCTTCAACCTCCGCCTCTAGCCCCCTCTTCTGAGGAACCACAGACGCAGAAGCAAATGACGATGGTTGAGACTGTTGAGACTTAAGCCACTGTTTCCTTTTCGTCTTCTTTTCCTTCCTCTTATCACGAGTCTCCCTCTTGAGTGTCTGGCTACTCCACGCAGTGTTGGACTTCTTCTTCGCCAGGCGTTCGGCCTTGTTCTTCTGGTTCTCCACAGACACTTTCGCTCGATTTTCGAGGCCCTGGACGCGCTTCTTCTCCTGTGCATCGTCAGAGTACGCGTATGCATCCCACTGTCGGTGAAGACAATGTTGAGCGACCGAATGGGACAAAAACGGGAATCGAGCCCACATCAACTTCTGCATCCTCCCAGCTGTCCCGTGACATGTCTCTGAGCTCAGGCATCCTCGGGAGTCTCAAAAGCCCAAACGACTGTGCGACCCCTATTAGATCCAGCTTCTTGATTCGGAAAATGTAGGCAGCTTCATGCTTAGAGTATGCCTTGACAAACGAGACAAATGCCTCCGCACCCTACAATCAGAAGGAGATAGGAGAACATATCAGCAACTTTTAATCCAAACCCGCAGCGTGCACCGTAAATGGGGATGTTTACCACAAGCCTCACCTGATCGTGGAGTGCTCTATCCGACAACACCTTTTTGCGGATCAACATCAAGGACTTCCGCACGGCTGGATCGCGTGATTCTTTTGATTTATTGGACCCTTCCCCGGAAGATGATTGCGGTACTCCGGTAGAGCTAGATTCGGTCGGATTGTCCATGAGGTAGGGGCGTTGTTTCAGTGGTATCTGGCGTACAGCCATAAAATCTGAATAGGTGGCAAAAGCGACCGAAAAGATGGATATATCGTTAGGATTGTTCGAGATATAGGGTAGGAAGACACACCTATGTAGTCAATCTCCTCCTCTGTCAGCAGTACCGTCGCGCGTCCGGATCTTCCGGCTCGTGCTGTCCGACCACATCGGTGAGAAAATGACTTAGGATCGGAAGGCGGGTCAAATTGCAGTACAACGTCAACATCTGGAATGTCGAGCCCTCGAGCAGCAACATCTGTAGTCAGTAACACAGTCGGTTCGGAAGGGGTGGCATGGAGGGATGCGAATGATGTTAGGGCTTTCGTACGAGCAGCTGAATGTAAGCGGCCGTGTAGGGAGAAGAGTGTTACACGAGGCGGAATTAGCGATGGGAGTATCTGTGGGCGTCCACGAAAATTGTTAGAAATAGGATAGAAACACGCGGACCATACGGCGGTCTTACACGATAAAAGTAGTCGACGCACGCGCAAGTGGCAAAGTAAATAATGAATCGAGAAGCACCGTGGTTTTCACATTCGCTAGAGATCAATCGGCTCAATTGCAGCAGCTTTTCTGATGTCTTGCAGACTAGGTAGAAGTTCTGGAGGCTGTGATTTAGTTGGGAATTAGCATACATCTACGCTAACATAAGACCGGAAACACCTAGCGGGAATACGCCGTTCTTCGATGGTCTCACGCTCCCCCCCGACCAGCTTCAAGCCTGTTCTCGTCCTCTTTGACTGGATTTTGACCACCACTTTTGCGGGGTTACGTAGCCCAGCGCGAACGAGCTCGGACAATGCATCAGCATCAGTCATTGTTGCACTGAACAGACCAGTTCTTCGTTGTTTCGGCAGGTGGGTGATGATCCGTGTGAGGACTTTCTGGAAGCCAAGGTCTAAGAGGCTGGGTCGACTCCCCCTTGAGAAGAAAGATACTTGGCATTCGTAGGAAGACGTACCGATCTGCTTCATCGAGAACCAAAATCTCGAGCTCCTTGGCACTGACAATACCCTTCCCTTTACCGAACAAGAATTCCTCGATCCGTCCTGGAGTACCAATGACAATATCAGAGCCTTGGAATAGAAACCTCTTTACATCCTCAGTGGGCGAGACATCAGATGACACGAGGAGCAGGGCTGGGGAGTACTCTGGTGGTGGACGATCGTCCGAACCCAAAGAAGGCGAAACTGTCCGGGTGGGCTGCGCAGAAAGAAACTGTGTTACAATGGAGTGTATCTGGGTCGCCAGCTCTCTAAGTTGTGAAAGAAAATATGTCAGATCCGGTGAAATTTTGCTCGCGGAGTTGGGGGCGAGTGCAGACCTAGTGGGGCTGATGATGAGCGCACCGATCTGGTTTGGACCCAGTCTCCGTTCCCTCCGTATCAGTTTCTCCAGAATCGGAATCACGAAGGCGAGCGTCTTTCCTGAGCCGGTAACAGCCTCCACCACGACATCCTTATGTTGCATGATCAACGGTATTGTGGCCGCCTGGACTGGTGTCATTTGGGAGTGGCCCATCGCGTCTATGACATCGAGGCTGCAAGGGAAACGTGAGATATCGCCAAAGTAGTCGTTTTCAAAACACGCGTACACCCATGAGGTTAGAGGAACGGGGAGGGAGGACCAAGTGCCTGCAAGGGCGGTGGCTGACATCGAGGGGGAGGGGATGATTGGCTTCAAATTTCTGCCCTTGATTCGGCAATTAGGCGCCCGTAACACCCGGCCAAAGAGCACTCACAAGACCGGATAGGGACGTGGTCTGACTACCAAAAAATACAGGAATCGACGCAACAGTTCCTCACGGGGGGCCCGTTCTGGCGTGGCAAGCGGCGAGGCGGCATGCGAAATACGGGCATGGGTGCCTCCGAGGACTCGGGCAACTCCGATTCCCATCCCATATATCCACGTAAAATTCGCCGGTTCCCACGCCGATAATCATCTCTTTCGCCTCACCATCGTTCCTGACCGATTTCTATCGACTCTGTCGTGCGCGAAATGGCCGACCCTGTCCCCGACTGTGGTTGGATCCTGCCAAACACCACATTTGTTGACATCGATCAGGAGGGCGATCGGCCGTTGTGCCTGCTCAAGCCGCCCGAGGGACCTGGATGTTCCTGGGTGTCGTGGATAGCCTACCAGATGCAGACCCCAAGGTTCCATGGCTCTTATCTAATCGACTGTGACTTGGCAACCATCTAACCAGGCTCGGTGTATCGTGAGGCCCGTTCGGGCCCGGTTGCACCTGTTCTGGAAGGCGGCTTCACCGAGAAATCCTCCTTATCAAACCCGTATGCTGGCATCGGTTTCACTTACCAACTCATCTTCAACGCCCACATTCATTTCACAGGGAGACTGTGGTTCAAGATCAGGAAACCGGAAAAATGTATGATTCAAATTCTATAATGTACGGAGTATTGAAAAAGCCTGGAGATCTCTCAGGGCTGCCGTTGTCGAAGTCGAAGCTCAAGTAGATGGCTTGACACATGGTCCTGGAAGATTTAAAACATCTTCCAGCACTAGCCAAGAATGCAAGTAAGTGGACTGTTACGTATACCGAGCATTGCATCCGTGCTTACCTTTCAACAATAACTCCGGGCATCCCCACTCCTTCCGGTTGACCGGCAGTGGGTAATACTGACTGAGCTCCTCGTTCAGTCCGCGAGTCCCCTTTCTCCGCTTGTGCTCCGTGTCAGGAGCCTTCTTGCCCACCGCGGTCCTCTTCCCATTTCCTTTACGGAGCTGGGGTTCGGGGTACACCTGTACCCGGATCGTCTCGATAACTTCCAGCGCGACTACATTTCAATCAATCAGATAAAGGTGCGTCATTTCACAAAACCGGATCTATACTCACTGCCGAAAGCTTCTTCGCGGCTTGGGAGTTTTGGAAGATTCTTCCACCACTTCGCCCAGATGCACAACTTCCTCATATCTCGTTGGTATCGGATGCGCCAGTCGCGTGGCTCTCCTGTGCCTCGGGGACGTTTGGTCGTCTGACGCCGAACGATCATTCAGTTACATGAGGAATATGAGAACAGTAAAAGCTACTTACTGGGGCCGTATTTTCTTCTGTTACTGGATTGTTGATTTCGGCGTTAGCCCTTGCCTCGGATGTCCCTCCGGAGGGGTATGCAGTCGGTAGGGCCAGGTATGGGATGGACGGAGGTGGGAGGGTTGACGGCCCCGCCTCTGCGTTCGCGCGTTCGTTTGAACGATCGCGGGGCGTCCCATACGGCTGGAACCGCCATGCTGACATCAGGTCGGTCCTGGTTGGACCAGCACCGGGTTGATGTAGTCTTTGCACATTCTATGAAGTGTCATCAGGGTTGTGTAAGGATGGTTGAGTTCGAACGCTTACCGAGTAGAACATGCTGGTGGATGGTTCGCTATCATTGGCCCCCCAGTGGTCGAGCAGAGCTGCTTGCGATCGGTGAGCATCCGGCGATTCCTCAAAGTCAAAGGAGAAAAGATACTTACTGCGACTAGAGGTGGGGAACACCGTCGAAGCTTCCGTCACCTCTGTGCTGGCGAAGGGGTAGTCCCGGCTCACGATACCGGAGCTGTAGGGTTGTGTGTACGGGGAAGTTATGGGCCAGTGGTGCCCTGGAAAAGGCGGCTGTCCATACCCCAGAGCTGGTGCCAGGTATGAGGTGACTGAAGACACCGACTCTGGAAACTCGTACGTAAGACGCCAATCGTCGAGGAGGCTGCAGTCATACTCACCAGAGCTTGCCTCAGCCCATAGACTCGCTGATTGACCGACCGCGTTGTACGGCTGTCCGCCTTGGCTCCAGCCGTCAGCGAAGGCACCGGGAGTTTCCAGGTTCACGTCTCCAGTGGGTGGCGTTTGGCTCGCGAACGGATACACGTCGAGCTCGTCGGAAGTAGGGTAGAAGTAGGCATCATCGGTGTTGTTGAAGTAGGCCATTGGGGTTTGATAGAGCATGTTCAGAAGAGCGAAGAGCTGAGCTGCTGTTGTGAGTGTTGGATGGAGTGAGATTGTGGGGGAAAACCATCCGGATAGCTTCAGCTTAAATACTTCTCGGTCACCTGAAGTGGCCAGGGAGTGGCTTTGTAAAATATGTCCATTTAGGCCATGGGTTGAACCACCCGTCACTTATCCATCAAATTCCGGAGTGTGGCGTGGATATCCATGGCCCCTTCCACTGATCCGGGCCACCCTTCTCATGTTTTCGGAGGGAGTCGATTCACACGCGTGATAAGGGGCCAGGCTGTTCCTTTGTCCAGGCATGATTATTTGGCCGTGAGTCGTGGATTTGAAAGATCGATCATCCTTGACGGTTGCGTAGCAGCGCCAGCCCGTGGCCGTGCTCAGAACGCGGTATGTTTGGGTGGAGTCGGAGGTGGTCTCCTGGGTAGAACGAAAAATGGCGAACGCGGTGTGATTTGAACGCGTCAAGGGCCTCCATGGCGTCGCGATGTAAAGTTACGGGAGGTTCGGGCTGCTGAAACTCGGAAAAAGTCCTGGTACTCAAACGATAACCCCATATTCGCCGTCTCTCCTTCGGCGGTGACCTCGATGGCCCATTCGGACAGCTTACCGGATCTTCCGGCGTTGTTCGGGGGTAAGCTCATACTGGGCCAAACGAGCGCTGAAGTGAATCCGTTTTGGTCGCGTTCCTCGGGACAACAAACCCAGCTCCTCTCCGTCCCGGAATGACGTCTACCGCGGGCCATCCTCCGTCGCCCCACCTCCTTCCATCAACACATCCCCGTCCTTATCTCTCTCGCTGAGGTCAGCATCGCGCGACGGATCTTCCCGAACTGCCCTGATATGAGCGACGAGTAGCACTCCCTCTACATACTTGCTACCGGAGTGGAACTGGAAGATGTCGACATCTTTGTCAGGATACCAAATCTGTCCATTATAACATGGGTGCTGGCGTAGCTGAGCAAATATCCGACAACAAGTATCATCTAAAATGTTCCGGCCATCAAGGGTAGTACCACGGGGCCCAGAGAGGGGTTAATTAAAGAGAGAGATAACTGTGATAGAACGTGACCAGCTCGATATTTAGGGTCAAGACCGCACATGACGTATACAGCGGACCCACTCCGATCGTCTTCCTTTCAGTCGGAGGGCTGGGGGACCCCTAAGCACCCACACCGCCTTCAACTAGCTCGAAACGGCACTATTGATTCTAGGAAACCCGCGTTCACCCCCATTCACCTTACGCTGACTGGTCACCGGTCAGGGTCTATCCACGCATGCATCATGGCGATCTCCGTCACGACGAACCGCATGCTCAACCTTCCTGCCTCCCCACGGTTTCTAAGAAATTCTGGATAGTAGATGAAAATTGAACGATTTGAGAATGTGTCCAATCCTGCCGAAAACACTACATAGCATGATGTAAAGAAAAGAACGCGCACCCTCGACCAGGGACAGGCGTTGTAGGTGAGTGAGCGGATCCCATGCGTACGTTGTGTAGTCCAATCTTCGATGAACGTTCAGTCGACTTGGTCCCTCTGGAAGACCTTCCGGCAGTGAACGCTCAGACATCAATATCCACCGTCTCGAATACGTTTTCAACTTCCCCACCTCCGAGCTTCGAAAACACCATTTCCGTGATGCTTGCAGAGTGTATCCGTCCCAGAGGTACCTTGCGGGCCTACAGTGGACTTCGCGGCACTCGGAAATAATAAACCTACCCAATCAGATGGACGGTTTGTTCAACCTAAACCGGTGACCACGTTCGATTGGGCGCGTGCGAGCGCTCCGCAGCCATCCCAAGGGAACCGACTTCGAGATCCCGAGGAGCGACCAAACTGCAGATCTTCCGAGGCAGCTCTAGAGGATAACGAAAA
>Ga0307513_10011739_pt1 | contig 10863 bp, 8 predicted proteins | sample 15_EM_MG_FD_202174 | JGI IMG/M metagenome (GOLD analysis project Ga0307513, IMG submission 202174) | Populus trichocarpa ectomycorrhiza microbial communities from riparian zone in the Pacific Northwest, United States - 15_EM | ecosystem: Host-associated > Plants > Roots > Unclassified | place... | reverse complement strand
CGACCAGGAGCGGATGCTGCCCTTCTTCGACGGCGGCGACCATATCCACCCCAACGACAAGGGGATGGCGGCGATGGCCGACGCGGTCGATCTGAAGGGGCTGGGCTGCGGATGAGGGAGGACCGACCCGGCGCTCGACGCGGCGCGTCCTAGCGCTCGGAACTAGCGCTCGACTCCCGTGACCGGCTCGATGAGTCCTTCGCGGTAGGCGATCGCCACCGCCTCCGTGCGGCTCGCGGCGCTCAGCTTGGCGAGGATGTTGGACACGTGGACGCTGGCCGTCTTGCCGGTGATGAACAACTCCTCGCCGATCTGGCGGTTGCTGCGGCCGCGGGCGAGGAGCCGCAGGACGTCCTGCTCGCGGGCGGTCAGCGGTGAGGTGCGGCCGTGGTCGGCCGGGGTGTCCCCGAGCCGGCCGCGCCGGACCAGGGCGTCGATCCGGTCCAACAGGGGCCTCGCGCCCAGCCGTTCGGCCACCGCTCTCGCCTCGCGGGCCTGGACGGCCGCCTCGTCCCGCCGATCGGTCGCGAGCAGGGCCTCGGCGAACCGCGCCTGACAGCGCGCCCGTTCGTACACGTCCCCGAAGTCGAACGCGGTGACCGCCTTCTCCCAGGCCGCCGCGTCGGGCCCGGACACGGCCCGCGTCCACTCCGCCTCGGCCCGGGCCAGCCACGCCAGCCCCTCGGGACCCTGCGGGGAGCCGTCCTCGCCGCGCAGGGCCATCGTGCGGGCCAGCCCGACCAGTTCGTCCGCGGTCTCCTTCCACCGGTCCGACGTGTCGCCGGACGACCGCAGGTCCACCGCCGCGTCGGCGACCGCCGTCAACGCGAGGGTGGCGAGCCGGACCGTGGCGTCGGGCCGGTTGCCGGCGTCGTCGCTGAGCGCGGCGACCGTCACCCGCAACCGGTCCACGGCCGCCTCCGGATCGCCGCGCAGCACGGCGGCCTCGGTCAGCGCGACGCCCGCGACCAGCGTGGCCATCCAGTCGAAGTGCCCCTCCAGCAAGGCCAGGGCGCGGTCGGCTGCGCTCAGGTCGCCCCGGGCGAGCGCCACGTACAGCGCGGGTCCACCCGCGTACCCGCCCGCCGCGGGCAGCACCTCGGCGTCCGCCTTCGCGGCCCGGGCACACTCGTCCCAGTGCCCCAGCGTGTACAGCACGACCAGATGCAGATACCGCATCTCCAGCGGATACGGCGACGACAGCAACCCCGCCCGCCGGGCCCGGTCCAGACCCTCGGTCACCCAGGGCAGCGAGCCCTCCAGGTCACCCGATTCGAAGGAGCCCACCGCGAGATTGAACAGGGCGCGCATCTCCACCGGCATGTTCCCCGCGCGCCTCGCCAGCTCCCGCGCCTCCTTGAGCCGCTCCCGGCCCTCGGGGGTACGGCGGCCACCGCCCTCCAGAGCGGCCAGCGAGACCAGGAGGTCGGCCTGCGCGTCCGGCACCTGCAACTGCTCGGCCACGCCCAGGGCTTGGCGGGCCACCTTCAGCGCCGTCTCGTTCTCCCCGACCTGCCGGGCGGCCATCACGTGGGTGGCCGCCGCCCACACCCAGGTCCGGGTCGGCGGATCCGCGGGGATCATGGCGAGCGCCTCGCTGCTGTAGCCGAACGCGGCCGTCAGACTGTCGACGCCCAGCAGATTGCCGGCCAGCGTGTACCGCACCCGGGCGGCGAGTTCGACTTCCGCGTCCTGGCCGATGCCCGCGAGCGCGGACCGGGTGAGGGACACCGCGCGGTGCGCCTGCCCGGCGTGCGCGGCCGCCGCCGAGGCACGCAGCGTGAGCGTCACCCGGTCGATGCCGTCGCCCGCGGGCCGGACCGTCGGATCCACCACCGCCCACAGGTCGAGGGCGGTTTCGAGATGCCGTAGCACCTCCGCGGGCGCGCCCACCCGCTGGGCGTGGTCGGCGGCCTCCAGCGAGGCGGCCAGCGCCTCCGCCAGGTCGTGGCTCTCGCGGTAGTGGTGGGCGCGCTCCGCCGCGCTCTCGGCGGGGTGGCCGCGGCCGGCCAGCAGCCGGGCGAACGCGCCGTGCAGCCGCGACCGTTCGCCCGGCAGCAGGTCGGCGTAGACCGCCTCCCGGGCCAGCGCGTGCCGGAAGGCGTATGTGTCTCCGGCGCCGGAGACCAGGAGCTGACGGCCGATCGCCTCGCGCAGCGCCGACTCCAGCTCGTCCTCCGGGAGCCCGACCGCGTCCCGAAGCAGGTCGTGCTCGACCCGCCGGCCGGCGACGGCGGCGGTGCGCAGCACCTGCTGGGCGGTGTCGGTGAGTTGCTCGAAGCGGATGAGGAGGACGTCGGCCAGGCCGCTGGGCACCCCGTCCGCCGCCGTGTCCGTGGCCGCGACCAGCTCCTCCGCGTAGAAGGCGTTGCCCTCGGCGCGCTCCACGATCCCGCGGACCGTGGCCTCCGGCAGCGGACGCTCTTCCAGCGCGCGCACCAGCCGGGCCACCTCGGCGTCGCCCATGGGCCGCAGCTCGAGACGCTCGACCGCGGGCAGCCGCACCAGCTCGGCCAGGAGCGGGCGCAGGGGGTGGCGGCGGTGCAGGTCGTCCGCGCGGTACGACGCGAACACCGCGAGCCGGTGGGTCGGCGTGCCGCCCGCCGGACGCTGCAGGATGCCGCGGCTGAGCAGGAACCGCAGCAGATCCCGGGAGGACTGGTCGGCCCAGTGCAGGTCCTCCAGGACCAGCAGCAGCGGAGCGACGTCCGAGAGGTCGGCAAGCAGCCCCGCCATGCCCTCGAAGAGCTGGAGGCGCCCTCCCTCACGGCTCGAACGCGTGGGGGGACCCCCTTCGTCCCGCGCGGTGTCCGTCCCCGCGCCCAGCAGCCGGTCGACCACCGGATGCGCGCTCAGGACGCCCGCGAACCGCTCGTCGGCCGCGAGCACCCCGAGCACCTCGGTGAACGGCAGATAGGGCAGACCGACATCACCGAGATCGACGCAGTGGCCGGTCAGCACCGTCATCCCGGCCCCGGCGGCCCGTACGGCGAGCTCGTCCAGCACGCGCGTCTTGCCCACACCGGCGTCCCCGGCGAGCAGCACGGCCTGGGCCCGGCCGCCGCGGGCTCGCTCCAGTACGCCGACGAGTCGGGCGACCTCGTCGTCCCGGCCGATCAGCGGTGTGGTGAATACGGTCTGCGGCACGGATCCATCCTGGCACGCGGTGCTGACAACGCGGCCCGCGAGCAGGGACGACGAGGCCTCACGGCCCGACGCTCAACGCAGCGTCTGCGCCCAGTTCTCCGGCACCCGGCCCGCCGGACCCGGCGTCGGTTGGTCGAGGGGATGGCTGGCCGGGGGAGCCAGTTCGGGCCCCGACTCGTACAGCTGTGAGGACTCGAAGTCCCAGAACCAGGCCTCGCCGGGCTCGAAGCTGCGGATCACCGGATGGCCGGTCTCCCGGTAGTGCGCGGTGGCGTGCTTGGCGGGGGAGTCGTCGCAACAGCCGATGTGGCCGCACTGCGCGCAGCGCCGCAGATGGAACCACCAGCCGCCGGCCTGGTCGCACTCGACGCAGCCGTCGCCGCTCGGCGGGACGCTGGGGTCGATTCGGTTGTCGCTGCTCATGCGGGCTCCTCGGGCGTCTCGTCGTCCGCCGCGGTGAGCGGCAGGAGGACCTGGAAGCGGGTGTCGCCGGGTTCGGACTCGACCTGCAGGGTGCCGTGGTGCTTGTTCACGACGATCCGCCAGGAGATGTCCAGGCCGAGCCCCGTGCCCTCGCCCACCGGCTTGGTGGTGAAGAACGGATCGAAGATACGGCTGCGGATCTCCTTCGGCACACCGGGCCCCGTGTCGCCGAACTCGACCAGCAGCCGGTCGTTCGCGAGCGCCGTGCGCACCGTCAACGTGCCCACCCCACCGGCGCTGTTGATGGCCTGGACCGCGTTGTCGATCAGGTTCGTCCACACCTGGTTGAGCTCCGCCGGGTAGGCGGGGATCTTCGGGAGCGTACGGTCGTAGTCCTTGACGACGTCGATCCGCCCGCCGATCTTGCCCGACAGCATCAGCAGGGTGCTGTCGAGGAGTTCGTGCACGTCCGCGTTCTGATAGGGCGCGCGGTCGAGCTGCGAATACTGCTTGGCCGCGTTCACCAGGTTGGAGACGCGGGTCGTGGAGTCCTCGATCTCGTCCATCAACAGCTCGGTCTCGACCGTGTAGTTGAGCCAGCCGATCGCGGCCGGCAGGATCTGCTCCTCCACCTCCGTGGCGACCTGGTCCAGCCAGGCGACGTCCAGACCGGCCTGCACGAAGGTCGGCGCGAACCGCCAGCCGTCGGGGATGCCGTGGTCGTCGAGCCAGTCGCTCAGCTCGTCCTCGCGGTCCGAGGCCTCCAGCGGGCTGAGCGTCGGCGCCTTGGCGACCAGCTCGGCCGTGCGTTCCTGGATCTCGATGAGGCCGGCCAGGTCCTCGCGCGGATACGGGCCCGAGGAGATGACACCGAGCTTGTGCCGCATCTTGGCGACCCGCTCCCGCAGCGTCGCGGTGGCGCGGACGGCCGCCGCCGCGGGGTTGTTGAGCTCGTGCGTCAGCCCGGCGGACAACGAGCCCAGCGCCAGCAGCCGTTCACGCTGGCTGATGGCCTGCTGGAAGCTCTTCGAACCGAAGAACAGCCCCTCCAGCAGATGCACCGCCATCGGGAACCACTCCTGCATGATGCTCGCGAACGTGTCCGCGGGCAGCACGAAGAACCGGGTCGGCTCCGTGACACGCATCGAGTTGTTGTAGACCTGCTGCATCCGGTCCCCGATGTAGGCCTGCATCGCCCCGGCGTACACCCCGCGCTGCGAGGTGCGGCTGACCTCCACGTCGTCGCCGCCGACCCGGCGGTACATCACGACCGTGCCCTCGACCATCACGTAGAAGCAGGTGGCGGGGTCACCCTCGGTGAAGACGGGCCCCGGCTCGAACAGCTCCACCCGCCCCTCGCTGCACAGCCGTCCGAGCTGTTCCGGGCCGAGCTTCTCGAACAGGAACAGCGTCCCTATCTCCTGCGGGCTGCAGGGCACCAATTTGCCGCTCACGACTGCTCCAGATACCGGTGGACGAGCATGACTGCCATGGCTCCCTCTCCGACGGCGGACGCGACACGCTTGGCCGACTCCGCGCGCGCGTCGCCCGCCACGAACACGCCGGGAATGTTGGTCTCCAGGTGGTACGGCGGCCGGTCCAGCTCCCAGTCCGCGGGCGGCTTGCCGTCGGCGGTGAGATCGGGCCCGGCCAGGATGAACCCGTGCTCGTCGCGCAGCACCGTGCCGTCCAGCCAGTCGGTCAGCGGGGCCGCGCCGATGAACACGAACATCCACTGCGCGTCGACGAGTTCGGTGTGTCCCGTATCGACGTCCCGCAGGGTGAGCTGCTCCAGGTGGTCGGTGCCGTGCGCGGACTCGACGACGGTACGCGCGCGTACGGAGATGTTCGGTGCCTCGTTGATCTGCTGGATCAGGTAGTACGACATCGACGCGGACAGGTCCTGCCCGCGCACCAGCAGGGTCACCGACTTGGCGCCCTTGGCCAGGTACATCGCCGCCTGGCCTGCGGAGTTGGCGCCGCCGACGATGTACACGTCGTGCCCCTGGCAGGAGGCCGCCTCGGTCAGCGCCGAGCCGTAGAACACACCGCACCCGGTCAGGTCGATCGTGCCGGGAGCGGTCAACTGCCGGTACGACACACCGGTCGCCAGGATCACGCTGTGCGCGGCGACCGCCGAGCCGTCCGAGAACCGCACCGTCCGCGCGGAGCCGTTGGCCTCCAGACCCGAGACCTCGCGCGCGGTGAGGATCTCCGCGCCGAACTTCGCCGCCTGCCGACGGGCCCGGTCGGTGAGCTGCGCCCCCGACACGCCGTCCGGGAAGCCCAGATAGTTCTCGATCCGGGAGCTCTGCCCGGCCTGTCCGCCGGTCGCCGACCGCTCCACGAGCACGGTCCGCAGCCCCTCCGAGGCCCCGTACACGGCCGCGCCGAGCCCGGCGGGCCCGCCGCCGATCACGACGAGGTCGTAGAAGTCCGCCGCCGGAGTCGTCGCCAGACCCACCTGCGCGGCCAGCTCGGGCGCCTCCGGCTCGATCAGCGGCGTCCCGTCCGGGGTGATCACCAGCGGCAGCCGCTGCCCGTCCTGCCCGGCCGCCTTGAGCAGCCGCTGCCCCTCGGGCTCGTCGGCGGAGTACCAGCGGTAGGGCACCTGGTTGCGGGCCAGGAACTCCCGTACGTCCGAGGAGCGCGCCGACCAGCGGTGGCCGACCACCTTGGTGCTGGGCACCGGCCGGAAGTCACTGCACCGCCAGGACTCCAGCAGGTCGTCCAGGACCGGATAGAGCTTCTCCTCCGGCGGGTCCCACGGCTTGAGCAGGTAGTGGTCCAGATCGACGACGTTGATCGCGTCGATCGCCGCGTTCGTGTCCGCGTACGCGGTCAGCAGCACCCGGCGCGCGCCCGGGTACACGTCCAGGGCCTGCTCCAGGAACTCGATGCCGTTCATCTGCGGCATGCGGTAGTCGGCCAGGATCACGGCCACGAGATCCCCGCGCAGCTTCAGCTCGCGCAGGGCGTCCAGCGCGGACTCGCCGGACTCCGCGCGCACGATCCGGTACGACTCGCCGTAGCGCCGCCGCAGATCCCTGGCGACGGCTCGGGAGACCCCCGGGTCGTCGTCCACGGTCATGATGACGGTCCGCGCTGCGTCGGACGCCTGTGCCATACGTCTCCCACCCCGAGTGGTCGGATCTGCGGCACGGCGAGCCCTGTAGTAGGAACGGTCACCGCACCGGCTCCTGCCCATCGTAAGTTCGATCGTCCCGCTTCGCTCCGGTATAGCGACAGGCGGGACGCACCTCAGCCCTTGCGCGAGGAGAGCACGCAGAACTCGTTGCCCTCCGGATCCGCCAGCACCACCCACGTCTCCTCGCCCTGACCGACGTCCGCGTGCCGTGCGCCGAGCGCCAGGAGACGGGCGACCTCCGCGTCCTGGTCGTCGGGGCGGAAGTCCAGGTGTAGGCGGTTCTTGATCGTCTTGCCCTCCGGTACCGGGGCGAAGAGCAGTCCCGGCAGCCGGTCCTTCTCGGGCCGGATCTCGTACTCGCCGGGCTCCTCGCCCACCACGACCCAGCCCAGCGCCTCGGCCCACCAGCGGCCGAGGGCCGCGGGGTCCACCGAGTCCACGATCACTTGTTCCCATTCCAGAGCCATGTCGCCAGCGTAGTGAAGACTGGCCCCGACCGACGTGACCACGACACAGGAGGCATCCCCATGACGCGCCCGATCACCGCAGGCGTCGACGGAACAGAGGAGAGCCTCGCGGCGCTGGCCTGGGCGGCCCGGGAGGCGGTCCGGCGGGGGCTGCGGTTGCGGGTGGTGCAGGCCTGGCGGTTCCAGCCGTACGAGGCGATCGACGCGGCGGACCAGGAGACGCAGGCCGGGTGGGTGCGGGACGGGCTGGCCGAGGCCGCGCGGACCGTCGCCTCGCGGCATGCCGGTCTGGAGGTGAGCACCGACGTCCTGGAGGGGGACCCCGTCGAGACGCTGGGTGCCGCGGCGGCGGAGGCCGAGCTGCTGGTGCTGGGCTCGCGCGGACACGGGCCGGTCGTCGGGTTCCTGCTCGGCTCGGTGGGCCAGCAGGTGATCGCCGAGGCCACCCGGCCGGTCGTTCTGGTGCGGGCCGGGGACGAGGCGGCCGGCGAGGCCGCGGGGCGCGAGATCGTCGTCGGCCAGCAGGGCGAGCCGGAGGACAGCGCCGAGACCCTGCGGTTCGCCTTCGAGACCGCCGCCGCGCGCGGGGGCGCGGTACGCGCCGTACGGGCCTGGACGCTGCCGCCGGTGTTCGCCTACAGCCCCGGCTCGATGAAGCTCCTCGACGAGGCCGGCGGCCTGGAGCCGTACGAGAAGAAGGCGCTGGCGGTGGCGCTGCAGCCCTGGCGGGAGCGGTTCCCGGACGTGCCCGTGGTCGAGCACATCGAGATGGGCAGCGCGGGACAGGTGCTGCTGTCGGTGGCGGCACGGGCCCAGCTGATGGTGGTGGGCCGGCGCGCCCGCCGTACGGCAGTCGGCGCGCGCATCGGCTCGGTGGCGCACGGCGTCCTGCACCACGCGGACTGCCCGGTGGCCGTGGTCCCGCACGCCTGAGTCACTCCGGGGTGACCGGCACCAGGGTCTCGCGGGCCTTGGGCAGCACGTTCTTGATGTAGTCCTCGACCGCCGTGTCCAGCCCTATGTCGTGCTGCGCCCGCTCGGACAGGTACCAGCGGTGTTCGAGCAGCTCGTGGTAGATCTCGGCCGCGTCCATGGAGCCGCGCAGCTCCGGCGGCACCTCCCGCACGGTGGGCCGGAACACGTCCCGGACCCACCGGTGGGCGAGGACCTCGGGGCGGGCGGCGAGGGGGTCGCCCGGGACGAAGTCGTCCTGGGTGGCCATCCAGCTCTCCAGGTCGCTGAGCAGCCGGCGGGCCTGGTTCTCCTCGGTGTCCAGCCCGGTCAGGCGCAGCAGCTGCCGCTGGTGGTGGCCCGCGTCGACGACCTGCGGTACGAAGGTGACCGTGTCGCCGTTCGAGGAGTGCTGGATCTGCATCTCGGCCACGTCGAAACCGAGCTCGTTGAGCCGGCGTATCCGGCGTTCGATGAAGTGGTACTTGCCCGCCGGGTAGACGGAGGTACGGGTCAGTTCCTCCCACAGCCCCTGGTAGCGGGCGCAGATCTCCATGCCGAACTCGATCGGGTCGACGGAGGGGTGCAGCGCCCCGGAGGCCTCCAGGTCGAGCAGCTCGCCGCTGATGTTCACGCGCGCGAGGTCGAGGTCGTACTCCCGCTGCCCGGAGCTGAGTTGGGTGTGCAGGTCGCCGGTCTCGGCGTCCACCAGGTAGGCGGCGTACGCGCCCGCGTCGCGCCGGAAGAGCGTGTTGGACAGCGAGCAGTCGCCCCAGGCGAACCCGGCGAGGTGCAGGCGTACCAGCAGCACGGCGAGGGCGTCCATGAGGCGGTGCATGGTGGCCGGGCGCATGGTCGTCTCGAACATCGAGCGGTACGGCTGGGAGCCGCGCAGGTGGCGGGTGATCAGCACCGACTCCAGCGGGCCGCCCTCGTCGTCGGTGCGGCCGGTGACCACGGCCAGTGGGTCGACCGCGGGGATGCCGAGCCGGTCCAGGTCGCGCAGCAGCTCGTACTCGCGCAGGGCGGGCCGTTCGGCGAGCTCCTTGACGGCGACCACCTCGTCGCCTGCGCGCGCGTAGCGCACGACGTGACGGGAGATGCCGCGGGGGAGGGGGACCAGGTACTCGTCGGGCCACTGCTCCAGGGGCAGCTGCCACGGCAGGGCCAGCAGGAGCGCGGGGTGCTCCGGGTTGGTCGCGCTGATCTGCAGTGCCATGGCGCGTGTGTCCTTGCCTCGCGGGTGATCGTCACCTCACCTTAGAGCGCGCGCTCCCGGGCCTGAAGTGCCGTTTCGCCCACCGGTCCGCGGTGCTCGGGGCCGTGCCCGGGCACCAGGAGGTCACCGTCCAGGCCGGCCAGGACGTCCAGCGAGGCGACGGCCCGGGCGCGCTCGTGGTGGAACATGTCGGGCAGCAGCTGCGGGCCCTGGATGCGCGAGGTTGGGTGGCCGGTGACCAGGGCGTCGCCGGAGAGCACCACTCCGGCGTCCGGGAGGTGGAAGGCCGCGTGTCCGTCGGTGTGGCCGGGCGTGTGCACCGGCACGGGCCGGCCCGGCAGGTCCAGGGGGCGCGCGGTGGGGAACGGCTCCGGTTCGGCGACGGGGACGTGCGCGGTGCCGCCGGACCGCATGGCGTGCAGCGCCCAGGGCAGGACCCCGGGCCGCCAGCTGTTCCTCAGCACCTGTCCGACGCCCACCTGGTGCAGGAACTCCCGGCGGGCGTGCGGGACTTCGGCCTCGTGCAGATAGACCGGGGTGCCGTAGGCGGCGCGCAGGTACTCGGCGGACCCGATGTGGTCGTTGTGCGCGTGGGTGATCAGCACCGCCGAGACCGCCTCCGGCGCGGCGCCCACCGCAGTGAGGGAGGCGAGGACCTGCTCGCGGTCCCCGGGGTAACCGGTGTCGACGAGGGTGACCTGGTCCCCCTCGGTGAGGATCACCCAGTTCGTGTTGGAGCCGTGCACGAGATGAACGCCGTCGGCTACCTGGTGCACGTCCGCCCGCATGATCGCCCCGCGTCCTGAGTCCCGTCCCTGCCCGTCACCACCAGCAAAGCAGACCGGGGTGCTTCCGGAACCGTCGGGTCCGCGCCAACTCGCGCGCGGGGCGTGCGGGATACGAGCTGCCTCCGGCACCGTCCGCCGGAGGCAGCCCCGGCCGTACGTCCGAAGCGGCCGCCTCTCCGCCTCAGCGCACGCCGTGCGGGCGGAACTGCACGCTGATGCGCGGTCCCGCGGCCCGTGTGCTCTTCGGTACGCAGTGCTCCCACGTGCGCTGACAGGAGCCGCCCATCACGATCAGGTCCCCGTGCCCCAGCGGCCGGCGCACCGTCTCGCCGCCGCGCACCGGACGCAGCAGCAGGTCGCGGGGCGCGCCCACGGAGAGGATCGCGACCATGGTGTCCTCGCGGGCGCCCCGCCCGATCCGGTCCCCGTGCCAGGCCACGCTGTCCCGCCCGTCGCGGTAGTGGCACAGCCCGGCCGTGGTGAACGGCTCGCGCAGTTCGGCGGCGTAGTGCGCGCTCAGCGCCTCGCGCGCCTCGTCCAGCACCGGGTGCGGGAGGGCGTCGTCCCGTCCGTAGAACGCCAGCAGTCGCGGTACGTCGACGACCTGGTCGTACATCGTGCGGCGCTCCGCACGCCAGGGCACCTCGGCGGCCAGCTGTTCGAACAGCGTGTCCGAGCCGCCGAGCCAGCCGGGCAGCACGTCGATCCAGGCGCCCTGAC
>Ga0307513_10011738_pt1 | contig 10864 bp, 6 predicted proteins | sample 15_EM_MG_FD_202174 | JGI IMG/M metagenome (GOLD analysis project Ga0307513, IMG submission 202174) | Populus trichocarpa ectomycorrhiza microbial communities from riparian zone in the Pacific Northwest, United States - 15_EM | ecosystem: Host-associated > Plants > Roots > Unclassified | place... | reverse complement strand
AAACTGTCTTTCATAAACCAAAATGCCCCCTTGTCTTGTTGTAGGAAATATTCCTCTCTTTTTCTAGAAGAGAAAATACAATGTTGCCCCTTGTACTGCTCATTGCCTCCAAGTGTGCTTTGCCAGCTACTTGGACAAATAATGGTTTTAAAAGACCATTCTTTCATTTCTCTTTTTGTTCATTTTGGTGAAGGAATATGGGTCCAGAATAAATCTTGAAATCTTGATCTTGTATTTTGAAAACAAAAATTGTTTCGATGTGAGTCTAAAATAATTTGCTTTTGAAATCTTGCAACTCTTTGGTTATTTTCTTTTTTGAAAAAGAGATTATTTGCTCTTGTGTTTGGCAATGAGGTCTTTTGGTGAAAATATGTCATGAGATGACCTTTTTGTTTTTATGTGAAGGGCTCGAGAAAAAGCTCGAGGTTTTGTTTGAGAAAAAACTTGTCTTTTTTTTTTTTGAACATTCATCTTTATCAGCATAAATAATAATGAGTAGTTTATTCTTGATGTCATGAATCTTATGAAAAGTATTCTTTGCATTTTGAGAGCCATGTTTCTAGTAACATATACTAAAACTACTCAGTCTTTTACTGTGGACTGCACAGTGCAGTCCATAGTGAAAATGCTGAGCTGTTTTTTTTATGCTGATTTTTTTCCTTTTTTTCCCTTTCTTCTTTGTTTTTTTTAAGCTGTTTTTTTTCTTTTCTTTTCTTTTTTTAATGAATATTTTTTTGTTTAATTTTTTTTAATGTTAATTTTTTTTCTATTTAGTTATCAAACTTTCATGGCATAGATTCTGGGTTTGACAGGTTAACTCGAATTTTTTTCTGGTTTTTCTTTTTAATTAATTTTTTCATTTAATTTAATTTGTTAATGTTAATTTTTTTTTCTATTTAGTTATCAAACTTTCATGACACGGATTCCTGGTTTGACGGGTTAACCCAGCTAATTCTGGGTTAACCCGTTAAATTTTTTTTCCTATTCAGTTATCAAACTTTCATGACACGAATCCCAGGTTTGATGGGTTAACCTAGTTTGAAAGGTTAACCCAATTAATTCATATTTTTTTTCTTTTTCTTCATTAGTTTTTTTCTTCATGTAAGCTTTTGTTTCTTTGTTTTTTTCTTTTAAAATAATATTTTTTTGTTTAGTAGGTTTTTTTTTTTTTGCTTTTTGCTTTTTTTTGCTTTTTAATTAATTTTTTTAAAATTTAGTTTGTTTATATTAAAAAAAATTTCTATTTAGTTATCAAACTTTCATAACACCTATCCCAGGTTTGACGGGTTAACCCAGTTAATTCAGATTTTTTTTTTTTTTCTTCATTAGTTTTTTTCTTCCTGTAGGTTTTTTTCCTTTGTTTTTTTTCTTTTTAATTAATATTTTTTTGTTTAATTTAGTTCATTAATATTAATTTTTTTATTTAGTTATCACACTCTCATGACACAAATCCAGGTTTGACGGGTTAACCCAGTTGATTCTGATTTTTTTTTTCTTTTTCATCATTAGTTTTTTTCTTTCATTTTCATCTTTTAATATTATAATTAACCCACAGTGAAAAGGCTGGAAAATTTTTTTTCTTTTTTTTTTTAATGAATATTTTTTTTGTTTAATTTAGTTTGTTAATGTTAATTTTTTTTTATTTAGTTATCAAACTTTCAAGACACAGATTCTGGGTTTGATGAGTTAACCAACTAATTCTGGGTTAACCCTTAAATTTTTTTTTCCTATTCAGTTATCAAACTTTCATGACACGAATCTCAGGTTTGACTTAGAGGTTAATTTTGGTTGCTAAGAATAAATAATTTTTATTTTTGTAAATGCATCATACAAATACAACTTATTTATATAAAATATAAGAGGAAAAAAATTCAAAAATAGAATACAATAATCTCTTTAAAAGTATTATGTTTTAGAAAACAAATTAAAAGATTAATCACTATTACAAAAAAAAAAAGTTAAACTGAAGTTAAAGAGATGGATTAAAATTTAAAATAAATAAAAATATTGAAAATAAAAATAGAGGTCAAGCCCGTGTTCTTAGTCAATGTTTTTTTGAAAGAGTGGACGTCAGTTGCTCCAGGGTTTTTTAAACAAACGACACATCATCTCCTATGATTGGAGACTTCTCATGTTTGGATATTTTTCAGAAACATTAGATGCCGTATCACCCCTCTAGTGTTGTTTAACCACGTAAACCTATTTTTCAACTTGGTTCTAGAATGCCTAAAAAATACTATAGAACTCAACCGACTCAATTTTGTTCCTATAACACATTCTAATTACTTTTAAAAAATAAAATTTAAACTAATAAAAAAATTCTTGGATCTCCATTTACTTTTTTTTTTTACATGAATAAAGGGTAATACAACCTCTATTGAACTCTTTTTAAAATGACAAACTTATTGACATGAAAATCCGTCTTTTTGGTGAATGGAATGTAGTCATTTTAACACTTTTACTCCATTCTATAGTTTTCATTGATTTTCTATAATCTTCGGTTGGAAAGTGAAAAAAATAAAATTTGGGATCAAAACATAAAATTTTAAAAAATAAGAACCAATAATTCATTAATTAAAACTTTAGGGGACTAAATTGCAGTTTCTTGTGCCAAAATGAAAATATGGTCTTTTTTATATAATTAAATTTTATCCTTGTTTTTTGAATTTCTTTTTTAACTATCAAGGAGTTTATTTTGAAAAAAAAAACTTTAATTTATCATTGAGATATTCCTAGAAAGTTAGCATATGTGATAGCAGATAAAGAAAAATACTCTAGACATACAAAACCATGCTAATATTTATTAGAAGGATAGGATTGGAATTAAACAAAGTTTGATTTTTTAAATGAAAACAAAAAAGCATCGTTCATATTGACAGTTCAATAAACAATACCTGGTGAATAGTGCAAAGTACTCAAGGTGCCCATTATTGTTTTCTCCAAGGTTCCGTATGTCCGGCTCTTTTTCTTTTTTCTTCAAGGTTCCTTATAGTTTTCCAAATTTGGAGGTTTCGTTCTTGAAATAAAGTATTTTACACAAAAATATTTTTTATGTTTATTTTGTTTAAAATATTTTACAAAAAAATTGATTAATAAAAAATATTTTCATTTCTTAAAATCTCATAAAATATTTTATAAATAGTAATCAATTCGCAATACTATCTAACTATTTTAACAATTACAACACCAACATTACTAGAGCTAGCACCACCTTCACCTTCCCTGTCTCCACAACAATTACTGCCGCCACCACCCCCACCATTCCACCATCTCCACCTCTTCATCCTAATTTTAATAGACATTACCATCATTATTGTCAATACAACATATCGAAAATTTGTTTAATTAACATGATTTAAACAAATCATGAGTGAATGAGAAATTAATTTTAAAGAACTCTTGGTTTTTTAGTTTGAATTCTTGATTTATGATGGCTAATCAAAGATTGATAATGGTGGGAGTTATTTCTTATGAATTTTTCAACCTTTTAACTTTCAAAATTTATTATAAAAAGAGTGATGAATGAAGAGTTTCTTACTTAAATTTTTTAAGATTTTTTCACACTTTTTCTCATTTCATTTTTAGTGTTTTCGTTGTCTTTTATGCTTTGGTTTTTTCTCTTAAATCTAGAGCTTAAGTTCATACTTTATTTAGAAGTGCATCTAAACAAAGGTGATATTGTTGAAATCTTGGGAGACATATTGTAAACATCCTAATTGCACAAGTGAGGAGCAATAAAGTCTTAAGGATAAATGATTCATCATTAACATCGACAAAAGTTTCATTCATTTAAAGTGATGGTAGTGATGGGTTCCTAATCGGTGATTCGTCAATGGCTCAAAACAAAGATTTATGCTCATGAATAAATTTGACATTTCAAATTTATTATGGGCTTGTATGCCCAGGTAAATTCTTATAGGAAGAATCCATGTAGGTGCCCTAATAGAGTTCACTTATCCTAGAAGGCAAAAATATTTTCCACAACTCTTATATTGTTTAAAATACTCTCAATTAAAATTAGTGAATATCCAAAATAATTCTGAGAATTTTCTAGTTAACTCATGAAACTTAAATATCATTATACTAGTAGGTCCAACATTTATACCAGAATGTTGACCATTAATTTCAAGAATTAAAATTTTTAGAGTTATTGAAATTGTAACATTCCACACCGAGAGAAGAGTGTCCATAGCCAGGGCATATTAAAAATTAAAATTGTCAAAATAGGCTTAGGAGGTGTTTGTCAAATACACCCTAAAACCAAAAAAGCCTTTAACAAAAACATTTTCAGCCAAAAAAGGCCTTTAAAACTGGGTTGACCCGACCGAGTTGACTTGAAATCTTTGGTTTGACCATAAACCAAACCAAAGACATGGTTTGACTCGAAAACTAAATAAAAAACAAAACCAAAACTTAAAACGAATCAAACATAAAAAAAAAAAAAGACAAAAGTTTTTGACTAAAAACGAATCAAATGCAGAAAAAATAAAGATCACAAAGAATACGAAGAACATTCATACCAATTCCAGCAACATGCCTCTCCAACCAGACCAGATATGATCAAAACAAGGCCACATACATGTTGTGAATCATGCAAGGATCAATAATCTAGTATCCATTCACTCAATAATCTAGCAACCTTTCACTTCAAGTAACAAGGAATTAACATGATTTTGTCCAAATTGGTTTTAGTTCAAACCGAAACTCTAGGATTAAAATCATTAAAAACTTGTTATTGATGCTAATAAATCCTAGATTATTAACTAATCAAGTATCACAAAGTGCTTAGTGTAAAGAAATGGACATGGACAAAAACTTATTTATATCATAGAATTAAGGCAATGTTCTTTCTATTAACACTGTTTAACAACCCAGAAAAACCCAACACATTGTTAAACCTTATAAATGGTCTTCTAGGCATCTAAACACACTGTTTTTGGTCCTCATGAACCACATTACTTATACCAAACATAGTTGAATAAAAAAAACTAATAAAAAAACATCAAATCATCAAAATCATGTATTATATTCCACCTTCATAACTGCAGCACCAATGTCATTTAACAACAACATTAAATTTCAATTCAAAACTGACTCTCTAAACAACTTGGGACCCAAATCAAGCTTAGGAACCAAGAAAATACACTAATAAACCAAAAAAAGCATCAAACACCAACTGCCATGTTCAATAAACATTTCATACATTAATCAAAATATAAGATCAATACAATGTATCATCGAAAACAAGTTCAGAACATCATTACTAGCTACAGCATTACTCTCCATCAGAAAAATTACTGAGACTCACTGATTTCGAAGTCGTTGATAATAGTTGAAGGCGCTTTGCAATAGCAATCTATATATATATATATATATATATAATATATATATATATATAGCCAATGGCCAAAGGAGTACAAAACCATAGCTTCAGATAATGCAACAGAGAAAATACATAGCTTCAGCTAATCAAACCTTTTCTTGATATGGTGTCCAAGAAGCGAACCCAAGATATAACACACAATGCTTGAGAGATTACTATCTCTCGATTTATTACAAGAAACATTATAAAGCACTCACACTTGCATATATATATAGGCAAACGACCTATAGTTTCATTTAGTGCATAACCTATAGTTTCATTTAGTGCATAACAAGTCTAACCCTCCTCCATACTAAATATGACCAATTCGGTCCTCTTTTCTCTCCAAAAAACAAGAGTCTTCATCTTTTTTTAAAAAAAAATTAATGATATATAGATGTCTAAATGCATGAAGATAAATGTCTATGGATAATCAAATTTCCAGCTTCAACAACTTTTGGTTTACTGTGTGAGCCATTCATATTCTTTGATCCCTGCTTCTTCTACCCCAACAAAAAATGCTACAGTCAAGGCCACATAAGAACTTGTGATTTTTCCATTATGGGCATGCATGCTCATTGAATGGTGGCACATAGCGATTGTTACACCGTCCAGCCTCCACAAAGGAGGCTTCCGCTAGTTCTTTGATCTGACTGTACGTATAAAGCACGGAATAATACGAAAAATAATTAATTTTAGCTGTACTATTTATCCACGGTTTGTATTTAAAAATGAAAAACAAAACCAAGGTCGTTTAATTAAACAGTTTATGCTCTTCCTTTTCTTTTCCTTTTTTTTCCCTTTCCAATTATGTTAAATGGGTGTCCTTTAAACAAGAGCAATGGTAGATTAATTATATATTGACAAAATCTTACCGTTTCCTTTGCATAATGGACACTGTAAGGTCTTCCCTCCTTGCTCACATCATTCTCTATTTCATCAAAAAGATTAAGATAGCCTTATAAAACACCTTCAAACAATCCGCAGATAGCTGATGATCACTGACATCAATACTCACAACCAGAATTTTGCATAATATTCACAGAATACTTCATTGATATTAATTTAGAGTACACTAATTCTGTTAGAAAACAATTTACTGATAAAATTATGAACAACTGTTTATCAGAAAACTTATCATTTGTGATTTCTGTTGTTTCAATCATTCCATCAGCAATATAATCACTTATGTATTTACAGATAAAAAAAGCAAGCCAAATTAAAAAAATTACTAGTATTATTCCATCGATAATTTCATCGATGAGTACGGCATATCATCAATAGAAAATACCATTTGTAATTTCATTGATCTGATGAAATTAATCTGTTGGTAATTTACATATTGTCAGTGACATTTCCTATAATTTTCTTGAACTCTAGGGAACTTTACGAGGGACTTAGTCTATCTATAATTTCGTCTGTAACTTTCAGTGACAAAGTTCTATAATTTTTTTCCAACTCTCTGAAACTTTCCGATGAGCTTAGTTCGTCGATAATTTCATCAGTATTTTGTTTCATATTTTTTTTAAATAAAATAAACAAAATTAAAAAAATAAAAAGAAATAAAACTAAAATAAAAAAACCAAATATTTATTACTAATTTAGAAATTATTAGTTTGAATACAATTTATTCAGATGATAGAAACTGGAGGAGGAGGGAGATCTTCACTAGGATTTTGTGGGTGAGGTGGACTACATGTATCATCGAGGTTTGGCAATAGCTTCATGTACAATTACCTAAGTTCAGCCGTCTAGAAACTAAGTCGAGTTGTCTAAGCAGCAAACCGGTGAAGTCTCTTGTTCTATTTGCATGTTTTAGTATGGGTGGTAATTAGTTTTGGTTTGTTTATTTGTTTGTCAAAAGAATGGTTGGTTTTAAGGATTAGTGTATTGCTGGTTGCTGGGGAATTGAGGGAAAAGTTTAAGTTAGCAAGTGTAATTGAGATTTTCCCTGATTTTATTACCTGCTCAATTCTTTTAGCCACAACAATAACATCTATCTAATGTTTAGCTACTAACCAATTACTCAAAGCATGCATGGGGCCTTGAATGTGTTATAATTTATTTCTTGATCAATGAAGGATTAATCTAAGTTGCCACCTCTAGGACTCTTCTCCATGTTCTGCAAAAATAAATAATGCTGTGGTACAACATTTATATTAAATTTGGATTGCCTGATAAAAGCATTAACCAAATCTCTTCATCTCCTAATTTTTGTATTATCAACTCTCATGGACATGGATAGTTTGTGTGATAAAACTTATAATTATGATGCGATGCTCCATTCCTGAAGGCACATATTGATGCTACACTGACATTCATTGATTTTTCAGAATCATTACCTCTGTGTTCCTTTTTGCGATCGATAGGTAACAGATGCCTATTAGGTTACTGTTTGTCTGGTCTCAGTGATTTTAAGGATGCACTAGATCACTGTCTCGTACGGGGTAGATTAATTTTTTTTTAATATAAAAAAATATTTAGTTATACCTAATATTTTTTCTAATATAAAATATATTTTAAATCGAATTATTTCAATGTAACTTTATTGATTTGGTGAGTCTTAAAACAACTGAACAATCAGTAAAAAAATAATTTGATTTAAAATAATATTTTTTTAATAAATATTAAAATGGTAATATATTGGATCAAGTTAGGTCAACTTGGATTAACATGCCCAGCGGGTCAACCCGTGACCCGAACGACCCGGGTGAGACCCGGTGTTTTTTTTTCAAATGTGGAATTTGAAACCCATCAATATATATACTTTATGTTAAAAAAAAAATTATGTTTTTTCAATATGAGATAAAAAAAGCCTTTTGGTTTAAATACTTTAACTTAAAAAGATAACATAGTATTTTTTTAATGTGGGATTTGAAACCTATTAGTATATATACTCTATGTTCCCAAGAAAAAAGCTATCTTTTTTCAATGTGGGATTTGAAACCCATTAGTATATATACTCTATGTTTTCAAGAAAAAAACCATCTTTTTTCAATGTGGAATTTGAAACCCATTAATATATATACTTTATGTTCCCAAAAAGTTATGTTTTTTCAATGTGGGATAAAAAAAAATTTTGGTTTAAATACTTCAACTTAAAAGCTTAACATAATATCTTTTTAATGTAGCATAAAAAAAAATTTTAAAATATTTTTTTAAATTTCATTATTTACAATATGTATAACCTATATTTATATGGATTGTTTTTTGATTTTTTTATATAAAATATTAAAACTTTAATTTTTTTTATATTAATCCGAGTTAATCTGAATTAATCCATAAAATTCAAAATCTAATCTCTTAATCAGGTTAACCCTCGAGCTAAATTTAATAACTATGATAGCTACTGCGAATGAAAATAACGTCTTGTGTTCATTGTATTTCATGTAAAAGTGTCATGTCATTTGCTTGTGTTTGCTCAATAGGAGAAGGAGATGAATAACACGTCACGCATGACCTTAATGTTTTTTTTTATATAATAATAATAATAATAATAATAATATTTACATCAGCTTTGCGATTGATATATTTATTATTAGTATTTTTTTTTATTAAACTAGGACCTTAATGTTTTTTTTATATTTCTTATGTATTAATAATTAATCACATATTTTTTATAAAATTTAAAGTTATGAAAATACAACAAGTTATTTTTAGTTATTTTAATATCAACAATACTTTCATTAGTACTTTTAACAAAATATATTTAAATGCTTTTTGTAGTTCAATTAATAACAATTAAAAGTATTTTTTTAATTTATTTTTTTCAAATTATAACTATGAAAACTACCACAATACTAAACACACACAAAGCAAATCACGCTAACCACGGTTTGATCACTAATACATGTATATTTTTGTAATGATATTAGCTATTATTTTATAAATAAATATTTATTAAACTAATATGCATAATTTTTAAAATAATTTGATCATTGTTTTTGAATGAGAATAAAATATGTATTTATTTTTAATTTTTATTATAAAAATTTAATTTATTTTTCTTAGATTTATGGCTATTATATGTTTTTTTATATAGATGCATAATAGATTCATGATCTTTTTTAATCCAAACTTACTTTGATGATCATGCTAAATTTTTATTTAAAAAATAATATTTTTTTAATAAGAAAGAATAAGTTTTGGTAAAAAAAAATGAAATACATGAATAAAAAAATTAAGTTTTTATTAAAAACATTGATTAAAATCATTATTTATACTTTTTGTTAAATATATCATAAATTATTTATTGTCAAGTCAAAATTAAAATCACATAAAGAAACCGTTTTGATTATAAAAAAATTCCCATGGTTTTATTAATTCCCTAATGAAAATATAGGACATTTGATTATTTATACTTTTTACTGCTTTTTTCTTTGTTTTTTTTTAATTAATTTTTTTTGTTTAATTTAGTTTGTTAATATTAACTTTTTTTCTATTTAGTTATCAAACTTTTATGACACGGATCTCAAGTTTGACGGGTTAACCTGGATTGACCGGTTAACCCAATTAATTCAGAATGTTTTCTTTTTCTTCATCAGTTTTTTTCTTCTAATTTTTTCTTTTAATATCGATTTGATTGAAAATTAAATTTCATGATTTGTTTTGTTTACTTTTCATTAGATTATCGCAATCTCATGAGGGGATTTTATTGTACCCCTCCTCGCAAAGTACTATTCATTGGAATGCTTTGCTTAGTTTTTTCCTTTCCAATTAATCTTTTTTTTGTTTAATTTTTTTCTTTATTATTAAAGTTTTTTTCTATTTAGTTATCACACTTTCATGACACGACCTTGCAGCGAAACCCACATTCAAGGCTCTTGGGTCTGATGTTGCAGCCAAACCCAAGGCTCTTGGACTTGGCGTTGCAGCCAGATCCACTTAAACTTGGGTAATACAAGTTTAATATTATTATTAATATTATAAATATTACTCTTGGATCGGGTGTTACAGCTAAACCCAAAATTTTTAGGTATAATTTTATAAAAGAACTTAACACTCTTAATTTTAATTTATTTATATTTTTTATATATAAAAAATTGACTCACGTTGTAGTGCCGGACACGTAAATCTAAAAGAAGAGAAACATATCATTTCAAGTGTGATCAATCTCCCAGTCAAACATGATGATTAAGGTCTGAACGAATCTAAGGAATCCAAGGCTGCTCCTTGTCTGCAGAAAAACAATTACTTGGTCAGGCAGCCGGACCCTGATCAACATAATTAGGGTCTTAGTCGTTGAAATGAAGAGCAATAAGACTTTGATGAATAATTAAGTAATAATAGATGAGGACTGACCAGTAATATCAGGGACTAAGCTGAGTTTTTAACCATCCAAAGTGGTCCTATAAATTGAGGTTACATGCTACTACTATGTTCGCCGGTCACTTCACACTTAACCAAAAATCAAGAAATAGTAGGCATCTAAGATGGCATTGCAGACAGATTTACCAGCAAACAGCATGCAGAACTTCCGTCCATTGGCTGACTTCCCTCCCA
>Ga0307513_10011736_pt1 | contig 10865 bp, 11 predicted proteins | sample 15_EM_MG_FD_202174 | JGI IMG/M metagenome (GOLD analysis project Ga0307513, IMG submission 202174) | Populus trichocarpa ectomycorrhiza microbial communities from riparian zone in the Pacific Northwest, United States - 15_EM | ecosystem: Host-associated > Plants > Roots > Unclassified | place... | reverse complement strand
TCGCCGCGGGCGGGCACCGGCTGCGCGCACTCATCGAGTCGGTGGCGCCGACGATGCCGGTGTATTCGCCGGTCACGGCGGCGTTGACGGCGACGCTCGACGCGGCAATGCGGGACTCCCGGCCGTACCCGAGCCGGAACGGCCAGGACGCCGTCCCCGCCGGATCCGCGATCCCGCCGCTGACCGACCGCGAGCTGACCGTGCTGCGTTATCTGCAGGGCACACTCTCGCACGTCGAGATCGCGGCGTTGCTCTACATCTCGGTGAACACCGTGAAGACGCACGTCAAGAACATCTACTCGAAACTCGGCGCGAACCGGCGCAAGGACGCGATCCGGCGCGGTCGCGAGCTGCGGCTCCTCTGACCGTAAGGCGTCCGCCCATCTCGTATCGCCTTTCGGGGGTGAGGTGCTGTCACCCCCGGATGCCGAGGATGGGGTTGCGCGGCGGGATGTCGCGCCCCGCGGTCGACCCCCGCGCCGCGGCCGTCACCACTTCGAGAGGATGTCGACATCGTGACCATCACCCAGCCCCATCGATCCCGTCAGCTCGCCAACGCTCCGGCCCGCCGGGGCGGCCCTCTCGCCGAGTTCGAGCAGCTGCAGGATCAGATGGGCCAGATCATCAACGCGTTCCTCCGCGACCCGCTCGGCAGCGGCACGGGTCAGCAACCGGTGTGGATTCCGGCCGCCGACCTCGAGGAGACCGACGACGCCTACACCATCGAGCTCGAACTGCCGGGCGTCCGCCGGGACGACGTCTCCATCGAGCTCCGCGACAACGAGGTGCGGATCAGCGGCGAGGTCAAGCAGCGGGAGCGCACCGGGACGCTGCGCCGTCAGACACGGCGCGTCGGGCAGTTCGAGTACATGGTGATGCTGCCCGGTGACATCGACGCCGAGAAGGTCGACGCGGCGCTGCACGACGGCGTACTGACGGTTCGCCTGTCCAAGGCCGCGGCGAGTCATCCCCGCCAGATCGAGATAAAGGAGGACTGACGCCGGAGCCGGCCGGCATCGTGTCGATTTGGCGGAATGCCAATGCGCGTCAGGCGGCCGTTTCAGTGAGCTGGTGCGGAATGTACAGTGCCAGATGAAGGGATCGAACCGCGGCGACCGTACGGGTGGGCGCGTCGAGTTTCGCGCGAATGTGTTCCATATGTGCGGCCACCGTGCGTTCGGTGATGAAGAGAGTGTGGGCGATGTGTTGATTCGCCTGGCCGTCGATGATGAACCCCAGTACCTCTAATTCCCGGTGGGTCAATCCGCGCAGATCCCCCGGGGGAGAGATCAGAATGAGGGCGACGAAATAGTGTGGCACCTGCGGCGGACAGGCGATGGCAGTGACCCGTACGTAATCATCGCTCCCACGCGGATCCGGGTACAGAAAAGCCGTTTGAGTCCGGCGGTGAGTCAATTTCGCGAGAGCGGTGGAGACGACGCGGGAATTCTGAGCGAGCAACGGATGCAAGGGCATTCCCGGCAGCCTGTGCACCTCGCCACCACGACCGACCACGCTGCCGGCCCGGGCATCTCCGACCAGCGCGGCCAGGCTCGCGATCGTGTTCATCGGGTCGATCGCCGCCGAGATCATGGGGGTTACCGTGCCGATCACATCGCGCGCCGCATCGCTCGGATGCGCTGGGGAATCCGTGTACATCGTCATGAGGCCCAGGTGTCGGCCGTCGCGGGCGACCAGCGGCACGCCGATGCCCTCGCGGTATCCGGCCGGCCACCAGTGCTCGGCCCAGGACGGTAGCTCCGAAGGCGGGACCGCGACGTCGCGCAGGCACATCGGACGGTTCCGCCGGACCAGCCCGAACGCCTCCACCTGGTCATTGAAGCTGCCCGACTCGAGGTAGGCGCGATTCGCCGCGTCGTGCCCGACCGCGGTCAAGGTCTGGTATCTATGCCGGCTCGTGTCGAAGACACCGATCCATGCGGCCTCGAACGGTACGACGGTTCTGAGCGGCGCCCACAGCTCCGCCAGCTGACGGGTCGAGTCGCTCGTACCCACCGTGACACGGTTGATCTCCACTGCGAGATCCAATGCGCCTGCCGTCGCCTCCGGCATCGTCCCTCTCCTCGCCGATCGGGTTGGTAAGTCGACACCTTCGCGCTTCTCCACGGCTCGGGCGATCGATGATGAACGGGGCCGCCTACCCCGCAGATCACACACGCAAACCCGAACCGGCCGGCATTCAAGCTCGGTTGGCAGTATTTGTATATCGCCGTCTTCGACGGCGTATGCGCGGAGCCGGTCCTCCGCCGCGACCAGCATCCCGACAAGACGGCGGTCAATGGCTGGTATTGGGGCAATCCCTCGCACAGCGGTGGGGGTTCACCGTCCGGCACGACGGCAAGGTGGTCTGGGCAGCCTTGCCGAGGTCACCGGATTGGCACCGCACCGTCACGCTCCGAAGTTCACTCGCCGTTGATCGCCCCTGGCCGACGGACTAACGTCGGGAGAGTCAGACCGACGGTAAGCGATGCGTGTCGACACCTGTGATAACTCTCGGCGACGAGCCTCGTCGCGGTGATCGTCGGCCGCACGCGAGCCAAAGCACATCCGGTGTTTACCAAGGGGGTCCCGGATGCCCGGTTCACGCCATTTCGACCCACGCCAGGAACACCTCGACGAAGCGGCGATCACCTACGCGAGCCGGTGGCGAAGCGCCGGCGACAATGACCGCCACCTCCTGCGCGACGACCTGATCTGCCGCTGTGTGCCGTTCGCCGACCGGATGGCACGACGTTACGGGGGACGCCCGGAACCGATCGAGGACCTGGAACAGGTCGCGCGGCTCGGGCTGATCAAGGCCGTCGACCGGTACGATCCCGGCCGCGGCTCGTTCACCGCCTTCGCCGTACCCACCATCTGCGGCGAGATCAAGCGTCACTTCCGCGACCGGACGTGGGGGATGCACGTGAACCGTCGACTGCAGGATCTCACCCTCGAGATCGGGCCGGCTAGCGCCGAGCTGACCCACACCCTGGCGCGCGACCCCACGGAGGCCGAGCTCGCCCGCCATATGGACGTCAGCGAGGAGCAGGTTCGGCGCGCGCAGGCGTGCGCGGCCAGCCGCCTGCCGGTGGCCCTCAACGCGCCCATCGACGATCGCGGCTACCGTGAGCGCGGGGACCTGATCGGCGACCGGGACGAGGCGCTCGAGGTCCTTGCGGACCGGCTGGCGATCGCTGAACTTCTGCACGTGCTGCCGGCCCGGATCCAGCGGATCATCGCCCTGCGCTTCTACAGCAACCTCACCCAAACCCAGATCGCCGAGGAGATCGGCATATCGCAGATGCACGTGTCCCGGCTGCTGCGGCACGCGCTGTCGTGGCTGCGCGCCGCGATGCTCAGCGACGCGACGCCCCGGTGGACCGGCACGGCGGAGAGCTGAGCCCGCACGGCCCACGTCGCGGTGACGTTCGTGGACGCGCAGCCGCTCGTCGGTTCGGTCCTGGCCGTCCGGGGCCTCCCGGCGCCCATCGTCGGTTAGCGGTTCGTCCGGCTCGGCGACCGGACGGCAACTCCCCCACGGTGGGTGAGTCGCGCTCATCCGTCCCGGGTCCACTGTCCTGAGGTTCGGTCGTGCCATCCGGCGGCGCGACCGCAGTCGCAGGCCCGAAGGGAATCTGCATGGCCCGCACATCCACCGCCCCGACCGATGAGGACGTCCAGGGGAAGGTGCTCACCGAGCTGAAGTTCGACGCCGAGGTCGGGCAGCGCGAGATCGGAGTTGGACGCGCGGAAGATCACCATCACCACGGAAGGCGCGACGGTGACCCTGACCGGAACTGTGGGCTCCTGGGTGCAGGCCGCGGAGGCCGAGAGGGTCGCGTGGTCGGCACCCGGCGTGAGCGAGGTCGACAACCGCATCGTCGTGCGGCACTGAACGCCTCACCGACCATGCGGATCCTGGGCATGCAGGCGCGTTCTGGAGCGGCGAGCACACCACGACGGTGGGCTTGCGGTGCGGTGCTCGCCGCCACGATGGTAGTGGCCGGCGCGTGCGGCGGCGAATCGAAACCGCCGGTCGCCGGCGTCGGCGAGGCGGGCGTCGACAGCGTCGCCGGTTCCCTGCGAATCCTCGCGGCGCATGTGCTGGCACCGACCGGCGACGGGTACCCGAGGGGATCCGACCTTCGCGTCATCCTCACCATCGTCGACGTCGGCGCGGCACCGGACGCCCTGGTCGGCGCGTCCTCGCCGGACGCCGAACGCGTCGAGATCCGCTGGGACCGCGACTGCGACGGCCGTCCCGAGGTGGTGCCGCGCCTGCCGATCGCCCCCGAGGAGGCGCCCGCACCGGCGAACCGCGCCGCCGTCGGCCCGTTCGACCCGTACGATCTGCTGGTTGTCGCCGTCCGCCACGACGTGCCGGCTGGTACCACCGTCCCGCTTTCGCTCACCTTCGAACGGGCCGGGAAGGTGAGCACCTCCGCCTACGTCCAGCCGAGGTCGGCGAACATCGCCGAACCCGTGCGCCGGTGTGTGCCCCCGGCCTCCCCGGCACAGCGATAGCGCGGTCAGGCCGTCGGGCCGAGCAGCTTCCACCCGGACTGCCAGCTCCAGCCGTTGCGTGCGTTCAGGTTCTCAGCTCCTGACCTCGGATGCGGCCTGCACCGGACGGAAACCACCTTGCCGAGGTGATCCCGGCCCGTCCGCCCGCATCCGACGATCGGTCTGGCGCGCTCGCGCCACACCCGCAGCGCGGAGGAGATCCCGTGTTCGATCCGCTGGACCATCCCGGACTACCCGTCGAACGTCACGGCCGGCACTGGCACGAACTTGACGTCGAGCCGATCGACGCCCGGAGGAGCGACCCCGGCGTACACGGCCGAATCAGCACGATGGAAGCGCTCGAGGCGGCGGCCGCGCGGTTTGACCGGCGACTTACGCCGCGCTGCCCGGACGCCGACGCGCGAGCATCGGTGGGCCGGCTTGGCGCCTCCGCGTCCGAGCGCCGGCGGCACGTAACCGCGCTGCAGCCGCCGCCCGGCAGCGCTCTCGAGGACGCGCTCGGCGCCGAACGGGCCGCGTACGACCTGGTCGCCTGGGTGGCGCGCAGCGAGGTGACACCGGAGCGGGCGGCCGCGTACCGCAGGCAGGCCCGCCGGCACCTGGAACGCCTGCGCTCGTTCGCCGAGCTGGGCGACCGGGCCGGCTTCGGCTGGGCCGGCAAGGTCCGCGGCGACGTCGACGACCTGTCGTCTGCCGCCACCGGCAGGTCACCGGACCGGAGCCGGGCGGCCCCGGTCGGCGGCCCGGCCGACCGGCCCATATCCCTGTTGTACGACTGGGCGATACGAGCGGCGCAGCAGCAGATCGCCCGGCACTCCCGCGGGATCGCGTGGCAACTGCCGGGATCTGACAGGGCCGAGGATCTGCGGCGTCACGGATACCGGCCGGACGCCGGCCGGGTTCGCTGGGAACGACTGGTGGTGCACGAATCGGCGACCTGCTACCTCTATTACTCCTTCCTCCGGGAGGAGACCGACCCGCAACTCCGGCCGGTGTGGGAACTGCACCTGCAGATGGGGCTGGCGCACCTGCGGGCGGCCGGAGATCTGCTCCGGCGCTACACCGGCCAGGATCCGCACGAGGTGGTGGGCACTGGACTGCCGGAGCCGGAGGCGTGGGACGCCTTCCGGACCCGCCTCTGGGTCGCACCCGCCGACGACGACACGGCGTCCGGAGACGTCGCCGACGGGGCGAACGGCGAACAGGACGTGGTGGATCTGCTGACCGACCAGCACGGGCAGATCGAGAGGTTGTTCCAACGCGTGCTGCAGAGCGAGGGCGACGACCGGCACGCGGCGTTCGGCGAGCTGGCGCGGCTGATCGCCGTCCACGAGATCATCGAGCAGACGGTCGTCCATCCGCTCAGTCGCCGGTTGGAGCCGGACGAGCATCAGGCCGACCACCTGCTCGACGAGGAACGCCGGATCAGCGATGCCCTGGAGGACGCGATCCGGGCCGGCGCTGACGGCGAGATCGGCGCGCTGCGCGACATGGTGCTCAGCCACGCCCGTCGCGAGGAGCGCGAGGAGTTCCCGGTAGTGCGCAAGACCGTGCGGGCTGACGAGCTCCGGCAGCTGGCCCAGGCGGTACGCGAAGCAGTCGCCGACGCCGACGCGGGTCGGCAAACGCTGCGGCAGACGGTCGAGCGCGTCCGCGACAGGCTGCCCGAGCTGTCGGCCGCCGGCTGATGACCGGACGGCGGCCGGGTCGGTCACGTCCCGAGGAGGACGTCCGTGTCGGCCGAACCGGCCCACCTGGTGGTCGAGCATGAGCCCCACCCATCCCCGGCGGTCGCCGTGCGCTTGCACCCCCACGATCGGGCCCAGAACGGCCTCGAGCAGGTCGAGCAGGTCGACGCCCTGATCGCGGAGAACGCCGCGCTCGGTGCGCCACCCGCTGACGGATCCGCCGGGGCGATGGCTGCCGGAGACGAGCCGGCCCGTGCCACCGTCCGGCCTGATCCGCCTGACCTCGGTGCTGAGGAAGCGGCGTACTTCCGTGGAGTACCGCCAGGCCAGCCCGATCTGCGAGGTCTGGGTCGCAGACGTATGAGTCCGGCTCACCTCCTCGGGGTTAGATCGCTCCGGTGTCACCCGTTGAGGTAGGTGAAGGCGGCGCGGACCCGGCGATGGTCCCCGATTGCAGGCGCGCTTCTACCCTGCCGCGGGTGAGCCGGAGTCATCCGGTCCGGGCCGAAGGTCGAGACGGACCTGGGCCGTCGCCCGACCGCGGCCCGAGCAGAGCCGACACACGAACGAGAGGTCTTGGAGGACCGGCATGGCCAGCACAGTGACCACCCATACCGATGAGGACATCCAGCGTGAGGTGCTGCGCGAGCTGAAGTGGGACGCCGAGGTAGCACCGACCGAGATCGGCGTGGCCGTGCGGAACGGGGTGACGACTCTGACCGGCTGGGTGGACACGTTCAGCAAGAAGTGGGCTGCCGAACGCGCGGCGCTTCGTGTCCGTGGGGTCAAGGCCGTCGTCAACGACATCGAGGTACGCCTGTCGCCCAGCCACGAGCAGACCGACGTCGACCTCGCCCAATCCGTTGCGCGGGCGCTCGAGATGGACTCGCTCGTACCCGACGACACGGTGAAGGTCTCGGTGTCCGGCGGCTGGGTCACCCTGCGCGGCGAGGTGGACTGGGACTACCAGCGGCAGGAGGCGCAACGGGTGGTCAGGACCCTCACCGGCGTCAAGGGGGTCAGCAACCTCATCACCGTGCGGCCGCGTACCGGCCCGTCGCCCGATGAGCTCAGGAAGAAGATCGAGGACGCCCTGGTACGCACGGCCGAGACAGATGCGGAACGGATCCACGTCACCACCCAGGGCAGCAAGGTGACCCTGACCGGGAGCGTACGGTCGTGGGCGGAGCGCCGCGAGGCCGAGCGTGTCGCCTGGTCCGCGCCCGGTGTCACCGAGGTGGAGAACCTGATCACGATCAACCTGTGAACCGTGATCCGTACGTTCGCCGCGGTGCTCGTCCATGACGAACACCGCGGCGCTGTAGGTGCCGTTCAGGTCAGACCATCGTCTCGTCCACGTAGCACCAGCGCCAGTTCTCCCCGGGCTCGAACGACTGGACGATCGGATGACCCACGGTGTGCGCGTGCGCCCGCGCGTGCCGCATCGGTGACGAGTCGCAGCAGCCGACGTGCCCGCAGGTCAGGCACAGCCGCAGGTGCACCCACGCAGTGCCCAGACGCAGGCATTCGGCGCAGCCTTCCGGGGTCTGCGGAACGACCGGCCGGATCATGAGGATGTGCGGGTCGGAGATGACGGTCATGGATCAGGTGTCGGCTTCCTTGAGCATTTCCTTGTCAGCGACCGTCAGATGGACGGCACCGTCCTGCACACGGTCGATCTCGTCCGCGGCGACGTACGCGTCGGACTTGAGGAAACCCTTGCGGTCGACCTTGACGAAGCCGAGACGCAAAAGCCGCTCCCGCAGTTCGCCCGCTACCCGCGGTTCGCCGTCGTTCGTCTCCTCGCCCAGCGTGGTGATCGCCTCCGGATCGCCGAGCTTGACGAACTCGACCTTGCCGACCTCCTTGCCGGCCGCGTCGAAAACCCGCATCCCCGCCCCAATCTGGGAGATCGGCCCGATCGCGCTGCCGCGGTACTTGTCGTGGCGTTGGACGTCGCTGCCGCCGGCTTCGGCGAGGACCTGCTGGGCCCGTGCCACGTCCTGCTCGGCGCCGTGCACGACCACCAGGTAGCTACCGGCCTTGACGAGTTGCTCGTATTTCGGGATGTGCCGCTTCTCGACGAAATGGCCGAGGATCGCGCCGACGCCGCCGGCGACCAGCGCTCCCTGGACGGCGCCGACCGCCACGGCCGCCAGGGGACCGAGCACGATGAGCGGGCCCGCGCCGGGAACGAACAGCAGCGCGCTGCCCGCCAGCAGGCCGAAGAGCCCACCGACCCAGGCACCGGTCGCGGCACTCGGCCCGGCGATGTCCCCGGTGGTCACGTACCCGTTCAATCGGGTTTCGCTGTGCAGGTCCTTGCCGAGCACTGAGATGTGGTCGATCGGGAAGCCCGCGGCGGCGAGCCGCTCCACGGCCGCCTGCGCCGAGTCGAGGTCCGCGAAGACGCCGATCACCGCGCGGTCATCCGCGCCGACCGGCCGGCTGTCAGCAGCGGGGACGTCCGTGCCGATGGTGCTGAACCGGTCGTCCGCGGCCGGCTGATGGGGGGTGGGGTTCAAGGTATCGGTCATGATCCGCCTCCGAGCTCTTGTCGACTCCTCTGTTGCGGGTACTGGCACCCCGGCGCCCGCATCGTGATCCTTCGTGGGCCATCGGCTCAGCCGAGCGAGCCCAGCAGGTGCCGGCACGCCTGACCGCACTTGCGGCAGGCCTCAGCGCAGATCACGCAGGCTTCGTTCTCCGGGCCGTGTTTGCGGTGCTCCTCGTAGCCCACGCGGCAGGTCTCGATGAGCGCCCGCAGCACCGCCTCGGTCACCGCACGGTCGTAGGCGGTGGGCCGGGACAGCACCCGCACCACCGCCGTGGCCATGTCGGCGCAGTTGAGGGCCGCGCCGGCGGACCGGCTCAGGTGCGCCGCGGACGCGTCCGCAATGCATGCGTCCGCGCAAGACGTACAGCTCTGCGCACAGTTGAGGCACTCCTGGACGGCGATCACCAGCGCGTCCTCGTCGATGCCCGGCAACGTGCGGGGATGGGCGTTCAGGATGGCCGCTACGTCCGTCATCCGACTGCGCTCCTCATTCGTGTACTCACATGGCCGTCAGCGCGGCGCCGACCACTACGGTCGGTAAGACACCCCGGTGGTGAGGCGCCCCGGCAGGTGCCGGAGCGGCACGTGTCGTGGCATCTGCACTCCTCGTCTCACCCTCCATCGCAGCAGCATCCCCGCCCGGCGTCGATTGGCAGAACTACCCAGGCGAGAACGGCCACGCCGCTCCCTGGTGGACGGCTGGAGCATGCATGGGGCCGTGCACGATGGGTAAACTCGATATGAAAACAAGCCGCCGCGAATGGGGGCCCGAGGTGTTCGACCTGCCGCCGCACGCCGCCGAGATCGCCGCGGAGGTGGCCGCGCTGGCGGACCTGCCGGCCAGCCTCGAGGAGCGCGCCGAGGCGATCCTGGACCCGCTGCGTCGGGTGATTCCGTTCCAGGCTGCCCGTATAGCGTTGCTTGATCCTGAGCTGCGTCAGCACGATCTGTTGAGCTGCCACGGGTACAACGACCGCATCCGCGCCTACATGACCACCCGGGAGGACTACGACGAAATCGAGTCGCTAGGCCTACACGGAACTACGCCGCTACGTGTCCAGGATCTTCCGGTGGCCGCGGAGGAGATCGGCACCTGGATGGAACTGTTCCGACCGGCCGGATTCCGGGAAGGTCTCGGTGTCGGTCTGGTCACCCGTGACGGCCGGCGGGTCGGCCTGCTGGGACTCAACACCGACAGTCCCGCATACCCGAGCCCGGCCGCATGCAACCTGGTGCAACTGCTGGCCCCCACCATCGCGTACGCGGTGGATCCGCTCCGTTCGCTTGCGGTGCTGGCCCGGATCGTCCGGGGGATGACCGCGGCGACGGTGCTCACCATGTCCGGCGGGACGCTGCCCCTTCCCGGGCTGCCGACGCATCCGCTACTGGAGGCGAACTCGGCCGTCCTCCCGGCCGCGGTCACGCACCTCGGCGGGACACCGGACTACGCCATGTTCCTTGCCCCGTACGACCGGCCGCCAGCCGAAGCTGGATATGTCCGGATTACGCTGTTCGGGTGCCATGGTCGGCCCTCGCGTCATCTGCGGGCCGTGGTCGCCGTGAGCCCACCGGGCGACCTGTGCGGGCTGACCGGAACCGAACTGGAGATCCTGGGTGCGCTCGTCGAGGGTGCGACGGCGGCGTCCATCGCGGTCGCCCGGGGCATCCCGGTGGAGATCGTCGGGGGTCACCTCGAACGCGTCCGGATCAAGCTCGCCGTTCCGGACCGGATCACGGCCAGCCTGCGCGCCGTGCGGGAGGGGCTTTACGTCCCGACCCAGCTGGCCGCCGTCACCCGGTCATAGCCACGCCGACCGGATCAGTTCCGTTGCCTGCTGCCACAGGAGGTCAGCCACGGATGCTCGCATCACTGGCTCTCGGCACGATACTGGCTCTCGGCACGCCTTGTCCTATCCTGGATAGTTTTGGTCGTTTAGCACCAAAACCTGGATCGGGCAAGGCGTGCCGTCTGTTTTCCCTGGTCAAGTCACCCATGGGTAGGTCAGAAGAGCGGCAAATGAGTGCCATTCTCGGCGGCTTGATTCATGAATATCGTCGCGCTGCTTGAGGCCGGGTCAGCGGGTGCGCGGTGC
>Ga0307513_10011735_pt1 | contig 10865 bp, 17 predicted proteins | sample 15_EM_MG_FD_202174 | JGI IMG/M metagenome (GOLD analysis project Ga0307513, IMG submission 202174) | Populus trichocarpa ectomycorrhiza microbial communities from riparian zone in the Pacific Northwest, United States - 15_EM | ecosystem: Host-associated > Plants > Roots > Unclassified | place... | reverse complement strand
AACACTAGGAGACGTGCCATTCCTTCGATCCTCTGAATGGAGCGTTCAAAAATCTACAATATATGAGTGGGCGGATTATCGCAAAAGAGCATAGCATCCTCTTACAGTTGGATCGATATCAGCACGACGCAAGGTTGGGACTTTCACTTCAAAACCACGAGTAGAATATTTTGCGAGGCGGATTTCGTAGCTGGGACTACGCCTGGTCATGTCGACAGTGTTTGCTTGCCTCATGAGAGACGCGATGGAACGAGGGTTGCCCCAAACCGTTTTGCCGTCATACGCGAAGCAGGTGCAGTCGATATCGAAGCCAGCCAGAATCTCTGCAGGGGAATGGTAGAGCCTAAGGACAATTTGTACAGGGCGATAAGGATATTGACTATGGATCGATAAAGCGTTCTTGGTTCGGACACAGACGGTATCTATAAGACATCAATTCACATCCTGCTAATGTCCAGCACACGTACCCCATGGTACAGAATCACGGACAGCTTCGTAGATTTGGATTGCTTTTTTCTCAGCCTGAAAGCGGATCGCTCAATGGTACTAAGTACCGACGGCAAAATATCGAACCGTACCTGTTCAGGGGTCAAACCATAAATGAACATGTCAATGTCGGAATTGGCGTAGGCTTCCCCGTGAAAGTACTTGCGGATGCTCCGTTTTGTCTTTTGTGCAGACTCCGGAAGAGGAGCCAGACAGGCGAGGACGGAACCACCAGCGACAATGACATTGTTCCAGTCGGTGAGTTGACTGAGACTTCCTTCACTAAAGATGTTGAAAGCAGTTTTGAAGTCGTTAAGATTGGCAGCCGTCGCAGGCTCGCGGTCTGGGCGGCGTTTCGCTTCCAGGAGAGGGAAGATATAATGTGCATTGAGATCCTGCTCGTCTTTGATCTTGCGTGCTTGGGTGAGACGAATCGAAGAGTGTGCAGCGAATACATCGACCAAGCCAATGAACGGGTTGCTCAACTTTGGGTTCTTCCTGTCGGTGGCGAAGAGACGACGAAGGTCCGTTTCTGATTCGATCGCAAGAGCCAGCGCATCGTCTAGCGACACGTCCTGGGTGACCTGGGAGACGAAAGTTTCGACGAAAGAGGGCATAGTCGAAGACAACTGGAAGAGACTGGCGTCAGTTTCGACGATGGAGAGGACGTTGAGAAGTGCTTATCCACATCTGTCTTCTTCTTATATTACTCTGCCAAGTCACTGCGGCTGTTTGTGGCCGCGAACCGTGAGGCGAGGGCCTATGTCCGTTTCAGTACCGTAGCCGCAAATGGTAGATAAAAGTCTCAATGAGGTATTCACCCTCACGGTGGTAAAAAAAATCGAGTCATGGTGGGGAGTGGGACGGAGAAGGCGCTGGGAAAGCTGTCAATCACACGGCGAATGAGAATACGGTGGCAAAGGCTCATGCACGCTCCCTGTATACATTTGCAATGAAGTAGTATAGTCACGGGTTCGCCTGACGGTTTTTACGTCCTTTCGTTGTGCTCGTTTCAGCAGATAGAGTGGCGGTGGCATCTTTTGTTCCCCATGCCCCATAATGTGTCAATGAACAAGGCTTCAGTAGACCATAACGTAAATAAGACTCTGTTTACTTTGGCGGTCAACAGAGAAAGGAATCGGAAGTCTTGCGAGTTAGAGTGGATTGGCGTTGAAGGGGTGAAAGCGACCCCGCTGCAAGGAAAGAGGTAAATCTCGATGGACATGTAGGCAAGTTTGTTCTAGAATGTGGGAGATGTGTATTATGGCTCGGTCAAGTCCCTCGTCTCGCCCTAGTGACGGATGAATGTATGGTGAAAATCCTTGGAGAGTTTTAGGAGAGATTAATTCCATGACAGTGGTGCTTTGTGATGTTATGTGGGATATTCTAAGAAGAATCGGTTGTTGTCTAAGCACAATATATTGCGCTTTAAGGAGGTGAATCCTTGGAGGTTTGGTTCTGAGATATCTTATTGTTGCTATGCGTCAACCCCAATAAGGTTGGTTATATTTCATATGTCGACCACCGGTCCAAAAGACTCAATCAGAAGAAAGATAAGCCCACCATGGCCTAATCCTCTGTTTATATTCAAGCCAAGGTCTTGTTAAAGAGCCTGACGGGGTGGGGCTTGATGGTACCACTCGGTAATAAGCGCTCTTCTAGGCTACACTATCTGGATACAGGTGAGCACAAATATCAGTCTTGTATGGTGACTTATTCCCAACTAAGTTGGGGCAATACCCCCTCTTCCTTGGGAGGGGCACTGCTTTTAATTTTAGCTTGCTGTCGCCCCAGATAGCCTTGAGCGACGCATAGAGAGTAGCTTATCTGTCCAGACAATTTGCGTGAATTAGTCCTTTCGGCTTTGGAAAAACGAACCCGGTGCCGTAAGTGTCCCCGTCGATAGTTGCTGGAAGGAAGAAGTTCCCCGAGCAGTATGGTGAGACGGTACGACTCGACATGAGAGTCAAGGGTGTGTTTATAGTTGATAGCCGGTGCCACCATTTGTATCTGGGCCAATTCTTAGAGGATGGCCGGGCGAGAAGGCGGGTGGCATTGCGAATCGCTTCACCGGAGGTTCAGGCTCGCTCACGAGGCGCTTTCGCTTTCGATTGGCTGAGTTTAAGGTGGCACAGGAGAGACATATGTTGAGGTCCCCTCTCTCACCGTGACTGCCCGCTCTTTGACGCGTTCCAAATTCATCTGACAGCTTACACTTTTTGTATTGACTGCACTTAAACCTGGGATCCGTGCTCATGGTGGCAAGATGTTGAACGGGAGGTCACCTTGGGCGGAGCGGAGATTCAACAGCAAACAAACATGGACTGACGTGTTTGCAGGCCCGGCCTACGTCAAATTATGTTTACTTATTTTTAGTACCTATTGAACATTCAAGCAATACATTTATTCAGCGACATTGGATCCACATCGGGTTTTCCTGAGTATTTGTGGCTTGCAGGCTACATTGACCCTCATGCTCGGAGACCCACCCGCTGTCATCAGGGTCGGGTCAATAGCTCCAAGTCCTGTTACCCAGCCTTTCTGAAAAAAATGCGCATTCATCGAGGCCACCACTGGCCACATTCCACTCCTGCTTCGCCCGCTATTTCAGTTCAAGGACGAAACGTTCGATAGACCCAATTTTTGCGTTTCCAAGGAACTAAAAGCAGTTCAGGCCAATATCAACGACTTTTTTTAATTGCACCTTCGAGAACTCGTAAAGTGGACTAGCAGGTAATAACGTCGTGAACAGTTCGCCGTCACACACACACACACACACACACGTTTTGACTGTTTCGCAGGTGCCTCGGCGTTGTGCATTCATGCCTTTCGGAAATAGCACCTCCTTGTCGTTGATCTGCGTTATCTCTATCTTGACGTAGCCCAAGTCGCGCATTATCTGGTATTTCCATTCAAAAACTGGTGGTCATTTATCGCAACAAAGGAGGCTCGCATGCCACTGGTAGGTAGCGTGCATTATCAACAAGAGTGTTGAAGAGAGAGCTCTTACCGCTACCTGTGCCCCCGCAGACTGGGGTGTAGGTGGTTGGGGAGCCTTGGTTGGGGCGCCTGATCAAATATTTGATACGTGACAAGAGCAGGGGACATATACCGCAGCTCACCTGCGATCTCGCGATCCCAGGCATCACGCCTGATATTTCCAAGTTCTAGTTGCTCAACCTGTGCCTTGATTATAGCGACGATACTCGGTTCTTGTCGTAACGCTTCGTCGGGTGTGTATTCAATTTGTAAGGAGTCGTTATATTGAATAAGAGGAATCGTTGCGAAGAGCCTTGCCGGGTCAAGGGTTGGGGTTCAGGGTCATCTGGCCGACCATATTGCCCTTGGTTTACTCGTCACATCTCCTTCTTCCATCCTTCTCCACTCCTGGGTTCAGTGGTGCTGTGCAGCTCTTGAAGAGCTGGTTCCATGGTAGGTCTTAAGGCATTGCTCAAGGAGGCGACACCAACCAGTGCACCCGCATCCTTGATTACGGAAGGGTGCTCGAGCGAATATCAGTATCGTTCATAGGCAAATACAACGCAGAACCAGAGATATGGCATGAGAGTGAGATAGGGGTTATGACGCGAATGTGAAGACGCACCAACCAAACAAAGGCAAACGTTAGCAGCTTCCATTTCAGGTTTTTATATTCGAGGGAAGCAAGAGCCGGACGGCCGTCGAATAAACTCTGGCGTGTGAAGAACGCATACATAGGTCGCTTGCTGCTCAACGGCCGGCTAGCTGCGATGCTCATTGTCACCCATGACCCCGAGCTGTCGTTGTCGTCCACGCCATTCGAGTTGGTCAACGGAGGCGTCTGTGTAGTGCGACAATTCAAGCTTGAGACCGTTGTTCTGGTCCCCTCGCCCGTGTGAGGATGCAATCATCACTGGAGGTCATCCGAACGAAGGCGAAAGGAGCATATGGGCCTGTCATCTCATCTTGCCATCCGCTCCCCTGGCTCCGAATCCCAATTGCGAGAATAAGCTCTTGGTCAAATGTCCGTACAGGCTGAATGTCAGTAACGCCAAATAAGTTCCGCACCGCTTCGGAGGCCTTCGCCGAGTTAGTCAGTCGCAACGCCGTTGCCCTTCGACTGTGCCTCTTCCGACCACAACACAAAAATACACGGACGTGTGCTCCTTGACCCCAACTCTTTCGCGACAACTATGGAAGGTCGAATATCCCGCCTCGACCACCATGATCGGCGATTTTCTGTTCCACCAGAATACCCCCAAACGAACGAGGCCCGTTGGACTACACATCCCACCAGCGAGAGTTTCGGTCGTCGATTTCCCGTTCAGACTGGGATGAGCGCCTCGACAACGCATCGAGGGGCGCCTCCTCTTCGCTCAGCACTGAAGCGCCCCGTGGAGCCCCGAAACTCACTTGCAAGCAGTAGCAGCACAAGTGGGGGAGACTCTGAGTCGATTTACTTCGAGCGGTCATTTTCATGCTATTCATTCCCTAATCAAGCAAGCATCTGGAACTCCGAAAAGCCTAGCCGAAACGAGGCCCGCATAGAGTTCTATGACCCAGCTCTACAGCAAGACACCACGACAAGCGCCCCTGCCGACTTTCTGGTGTTGAGTGAACCTCCGATTCGAACACTGATGTCCAATTTCAATTCACCACGCAAGCAAAACCTTGTCTCCTCATTAATCTCTCGACTCCGAACTGGAAGACAGCCAGCGGACTCTGCTCCAACTCTATCGACATCCAATGTCGTCACACGATCTCAACCCACCCGTCTTTCGCAATATTATTATTGCGATATTCCCGAGGATATACCCACAATCGATATCCGTAATTGTACACCTTCTGATTCAGACCCTGACACCCCGCCGTCGCCGAACCGGGCGAGCAGCCCGGAGCTACCGGTACGGAAAACAGTCCGCTTCGCGATTTGGTCCCACATGCGTACTTTTGAGCGACCTGAATGGGAACCTATTGGCGGCGCGTATGGAGACATCCCCTATGATGAGTCCAGCTATCGTGGTTTACTCCGAAAGGTATGGGTCGTTTGGCCGTCTTCATCGAATAACTAATGTTGCCGAACCCTTCAGAAGCATTAATACGATCCTATTGGATGCTCTACTGTACTAATACCTCCCCCTTCTGGCACCAGTAGCCATACATTTATTCTGTTATTTCTGCTGTTCCCGGCGTTCTCGGTGTCTAAATACAATCAGAAGATTTCAATGTTTGTCAACGACTCCAAAAATCTGGTTTCGTTTGATCCGTACCAGATCACTCTCCTGTTGTTTGTTTGTGCTACTGCTTCTTTCACTCAAGGAGTCTAGATATAGAGCTTTGTAACAATTTGACCTACCTCTGCTGTGCTACCAAACCTACTGTCGATAGTCTGCTCACATGCGCAAAGCGCAAACATGTCCATCAGAGCTGCACCGCTTTTGGCTGACTCTTTCTGTTAAGGAATCCCAGCCCTTACAAATTAAACGAGACCTTACGGCAACAAAAGGCGCTGGCTATCATGCGGTCGTAACTGACCCCTTGAGGGCTACCCCTGAGGGTTTCAAGGGCAAAGCCGAGCCTGATTGAGGACTCGCGTTTGTCTCCCTTGACCAAGCGTTCTGGGAAGCGTCGCGCTTACTGATCTAATACCGGTTTCGGGCGTCTTCTTTATCAACAAATCCTGAAATTTTAGGCGCCTGTATTACATTCAGGACCCGATCGCAACCCGCCGACACCGCGTTTGGGCGTTTGGGTTGTGAGTTGTGGCGCTGGTATCGCCACAAAAAGGTTCGGCAGCACGGTGGGCGTTTTTGAATCCTCTGTGCTCTTTCCCCCTCTTCCCGTCTTTCCTCTGCCCTCCAACAGACCCCGTTCACAACATGTTCCGTTTCTCGCTGCTCACCACACTCCTACTGGCCGCCCCTGCCCTTGCATACACCATCACGTCGCCTGGGCTGGACGCCAACTGGACGAGCACCGGCCCCAACACCCTCACTTGGCAACGAGTAAGCACCGATGCCAGCACCTTTGCCGTTATACTGGTCAACGATGTATGTCAGCGCGTCCCTCACCCGTCCACCAGTTCAAACTCGCTAACGCGTCTCCTTTTTCTCCCGTCCAACGTGTTTTAGAACCGGACCGTGCTCCCAGTGAACAACTTGGTCGTAGCAAACTCGGTTGACGGCGCCAGTGCAAGTACAATCTCAATTTCTCCTCCCTCTGGCCAGTTCCCCCTCGGTTCTGGTTTCCGCATCAACCTTGTCAAGAACGCTACCGATACCACTGCTATCCTCGCCCAGAGCAATGGGTTCACTATTGTTCAAGGTACCGCCGTCGCCAGCTCCAACGTGGCCTCTGGCAGCAGCTCAGCGTGAGTACCTTGATCATTTCATCTAGCTTCCAGCGTGATTTCGCTTACCACAACCCGTTCCTCGCGCCACCTATGCCCATCCTTCAACACGACCAGTACTGGCGCACCAAACCCAGCACAGACGGGCGGCGTGAGCGTACACCTCCCATCATTTTTGGGTGCCTTGATTACTGCATCAGTCGTCACACTTGTTACTGCATAGACTACGAGCCGTACATCCTTTAGTTTTTTGGACCTTTGCTTGAATATGGGTTGTAATTTGCCTTGTCTATAAGTACGACTACATTCGGACATTCCACAGTACCTTTGTTCTATCATATACACGACCTATATTACTCCTGTTCCATGTTTAGACGCGTCTCCACTCCATTCTCGTCACCGCAAGCCAGGCTGCTCCAACAGTGGCTACCTCGTACACTATAAATGGGTACCTCGGCCCCAGCAGCACTGCTACCAGTGGTACAGCGCCTAAAATGCAAGTTGTCGCGATCGCTTGTACACGATTCCAGGCACGACGCAGTGGACGTCTGCTGGCAGCCGCTTCTCCAAGTAGCAACCACGGAAGAACACTCAGGATACTGTGGTCTCCGTCGAATGGGACTGTGAATCCGGCTGTCTGCAAAGTCCTAACCCAAACGGCCAACACCGGGGCAGCAAACGGTAAGAGCCAAAACAAGAGCAGCAACAGTTGTTCGTCTTGAGCAAGCCGTGCGGCATCCTGATAGAGTTTCAAGGTAGCCAAAGATGGCGAAGCAGAAGGCGAACGTGATCGGGCTGTTCTGGCAGGTGAACGGGAGCGACCTTCAAGTCGTATGTATGAATTCGATGCGGGAGGCGGTGCTTTTGAAGTCGAAGCGGATCCTACGTGGAGGGAGAATGTTGCAAGGAACGCGACTTGGTATGGGACCAGAGTCCAGACGAGAATTAAGATACCAAGAATAGACGCAATATGTCGCTTTGTGGTTGGTCTTTCTTGTCTGTTATATGTTGAAAGTGAGTAGGTGCCGAGGTGTGCAGGCAGTGTTCACTCACCGTTGGACTCCGCCTCCAAGTAATCGACAAATCGGCCCAACAACGAACTTCAAGGCACCGAGGACGTAGATGGATGTGGCTATGAGACCTGTGGCAAAGATCCACATAGCTGGAGCGATCCAAGCAAACAATCGCTCGCCTTCGTTACCGAGCAAAAACCAGTGTGGGGTTGGGATGATGGATAGGAGAGCCAGGGCAATCAACCATCCAATAGTACTCAGTGGGGATGTGAAAACCTGCATCGTCTCTTGAACAGTGAGGAAGACGCCTAGTTCCATTGAGCCCAGCCATTCTTTGCTGAAATTCTGAGCACTCACCATGGCTATCAAAGGCACGATACGCGAGCAGCTGCAGACACCCTACAACGGCCATACAGTACATAGCTAATCCTTGCCAATACCGAACGCCGAATCTTCCTAGGCTCAACTTCCAAGCCACTGAAAGGTTCAGTCGTTGGATTCCGCATTCGCCGGACGAGTAGACTCGCAGGGTGAGACCTTGACCCGGCTCGTCTGGGCTGTTCACGAATGGTCCCTTTCGATGCGAGTGTAGGTAGATGGGTTGAGCAGGATTCGACCACTGAGTTTCGTCCTCGGAGACTTCGTGTGCAATCAATGGAGGGAAGGAAGAACCTTAAAAATAGTGAGACGTCAAATCACAATGAAGTATGGAACATGTACTTTGGCATTCGCCCGCCGTGTCAACGTGCAATCGATAGACAAGTAATGCATTTGAAAGAACGTGGGGCATTCGGATTCTTGTGTGCAATCGGGGCAGCCAATGGGGTAGTGTTATTTGCACTCCTGAGCCGAATGGATCTGCTTGAGGCATGAGCATCGAAGTAGGACGAGTAAAGTGCTACGGTACCTGTTTTAGCAACAGGCAAGAGCGCGGGCTCTTCTCTATCAAACCCTGCTACGATCCATCCTTTCCTGGGGACGCCTTCCTCCACCATTACTCCCACCCATTTCTCCTTCTTTGTAGCTGGCACGGACGCTTCGAACACAAACAATCCCTCAGTCTCGGGCACACCTTCCTTGGCTGGAAAGGGCGCATCCCGTGGAGGATCAGGAATCAACTTCACCTCTCCACCCAGTGTCCTACACAGTGGAAGAGTCACACTGGGAGGCAGCGCGTCGCATGACAGGACCTTGACCTTAAAAGTGTCACTTGGAAGGTTTTCCGATCGATGGTCGTACACACTCCCCCCTGAGACGAAGAGCGTAAAACGATAGGTCCCACTTGCAAGTTCTCCCGTTGGTGGAGGGACAGGTAGAAGGTGGAGCCCCGCTGAAGGTTCGGAGATACGCAAGCGACCGTCTATGGGCACGTAGACCGGTTTCATATTAGTAAGATCTATGAGGTGCGGGTCGTGCTTGACCTGTGTCGTGTCCACCATCAACCACTTCTGCAAAGTGGTGACTGTATTTTGCGGCGGCGTATTTGCGAGCTCTAGTGCAACACGGGCTACGAGAAATCGTACTTGATGGCACCAGACCATGGCGAGGTGGTCTACTCCCGTCCACACTCCTTCAGCTGAAGTTGTGTAGACCGTTCGACGATACGGCGCCTTGTTGAAGGAGACAGTACATGCTTCAGATCCAACCTGAGGATCCGTAGCTCCTCCGCATATGGCAACGAGAGGGGTCTGGGCTTCATCGGACTGGAGACGTCCAAGCTGTGTGTCTCGAATCGAGGTGTAGACATCCTTCATTCGACGATCGAAGCGAACTGGCGATAGCAGAGCAGGCGTAGACATAGTTATGACCGCTCTGATGGGTGCTTTGAATTCTTCTCGAGCGAGCAGTGCTGTTGCGACGATTCCTCCCATCGAATGACCCATCAATATAATAGAGGTTCCTGGTGGATATTGCGAGAGAATGTATTGTATGGCGGCTTGAGCATAGTCGACCTGTTTCAGGAGTGTCGGTGCATGCATTGCCGAGAAGTCCTCGTTGTAGTCAACTACGTGAAAGTGTAAATGAAGATCGCGATGGTTTAGGCATGTATGACATACAGGTAGATGTACTAACCAGTGTAGACATCCAGTGGCTTGTAGTTGACCATCTTCTCATTCACCACGCCCGGTGTGAGATAATATTGGCGCGCTGCAGAGGAAGCGATGGAACGGACTTGACGTGAAGATCCAGCATTTCCTGGAATAAATAATACAGGAACTCCTCTTGCCTAAGGGGGCCTTTTTTAGTTAGGGTCATGAGCTGCTTCTACAAGTGCGCACAGTGTGTCCGTCTTCGAAACCTTTTTCTCTGTATAACCAAAGAGTGTATCTACGTGCGAACGGTGTCCAGGTAGCATTGAATTCTGCCTGGAGGACGTAGTGTGGCGACATCCAGGACATTTGGCAACCCTGCGGGGAGACGAGGAGACCGGTGTGGACTGCCGTGTCTGAGAACCAGTACATGCTCATTACAGCACAGAGCGACAGAAGCGCGGCATACGGGCCATAGTAACCCGTCATCCTTCCAGAGAGAACGCGAACGGGTTCAGCGACCAGTGAGGCTGGATGGAAGCTTGAACTTGAACTCCACTAGCTATGTCAGTGTCAGGGCCAACGTCGACGAGCACTCCAGCACACCCATTCGCAAATACACGGAACCTGATACAGATTGTGCGAGAAGAACCATCAGAATCAATCGACGAGGTCTTCGAGGTCTGCCTCTTTCCTCCACTTGTCTGGGTTACAGCTCATGAGAGGGTTTCGCCCATGCTTTAGGATGACGATACTGTAGAAACACGCTCTATCCCCCCTCAGCGTCGCTCAATGGACGCCCGCTCCATTCGGTCCAATATCTCGCACGAAATTTGGTTGGGGGACCACTCCGGAAACTCATTCGCCTTTGCTCGCAATGTCTCTATAAATGGATGGACTTGTGTAGGTGACCAGTTAGCCGGCGCATACATCGGTAATGAGATCTCATTCGTTCCCGGTGGCGTTAGGCTGAATCTCGTCCACAGTGTACGAGATAGTCATCACAAC
>Ga0307513_10011734_pt1 | contig 10865 bp, 21 predicted proteins | sample 15_EM_MG_FD_202174 | JGI IMG/M metagenome (GOLD analysis project Ga0307513, IMG submission 202174) | Populus trichocarpa ectomycorrhiza microbial communities from riparian zone in the Pacific Northwest, United States - 15_EM | ecosystem: Host-associated > Plants > Roots > Unclassified | place... | reverse complement strand
AACCACAATTGCAATTGCCATCTGGGGGACAAGCTAGATTTGTATTTTCGAACTCTAACTGGAACATTTGATTGGTAGGTCCTGCTTACTGACACAAACCTTTATATTTTCTGGGCTGCAACTATTGCGTCTTTAATGGTTATGTACCTTGTTAACAGAAAACACTGTGAACTTGGTGGCCTAGCTGGTAACCCCACCGTGATACCGCCGGACATCAGCCGGTTCGAACCCCACCGTGGGTTCCATTTTGGCCTCGGTATGGTCGACGACAGAATGACCCCTCTCCCTACGGCTCACTACATACTCCTACAGAGCCTACATTAAATATTGACTAACTACAGAGCAAAAGTGTGTTTCCTGATGTAATCCTGTGACCGAAAAACAGTCCAAACACATAGACATCCGCTACCACTACATTCGGGAAGTAGTTGAGCGCAAGCTCGCGGAACTCTATTTTATCGACGGTGACAAAAACCCAGCAGACCTCCTAACCAAGAACTTGGGTCACATCAAGTTCCTGCAGTTTAGACCTGCATATGGTCTCCACTTCTTTAATACCGCTAAGGCGATTACCTAATGCTTGCATATCACCACTAGAAGGTTTTACGGTGATATTTAGCATGGGGGAGTGTTGAAACTTTATGTGTCAAGCTCGGAGTCGAACACGCGACTCCCAGAACCGGTTACGGTTGACGCTGTATAGCCGTCCCGAACCGGTGATCTACGTCCGGAGTTACGATATCACGATGTGTAATCGGCCCGGACTATAGACTGCGCACTTTGATCATTAGGATCAAACACGACCAAACATGGTCTGTGCGCACCATCATATTAGTATATATACCTGTCCTTAGACGACCTAATATGATATCGCTTCTTGTTCTCTCCCCACCACCATCAACGCTCTTCAAGCTTATTTGCTCCTACTAAGGTAAGGTAGAGTACAATGTATATATAGAATATATATTTGCTCAACAAGCAGCAATGAGAGTGGGCCCTCTGGTAAGGGCGTGGATGAGTGTCGTATCGCCCCTCTTGACTTCATACGCTTAGTTCATGAGCGTGGTGACGGTCTTTGCTTGTACAAAGCCAACAGCAGCCATTCGGGTGTCGATTCTGGGAGGATGGCGATGTACTCTGCGTCGGCGCCTGGCAAATGCTGAGAAGACAGGGTAAGATAATTGATCGAGAACTTGAAAGCGCGACCGTTATGTGATGCGTACAGCGATGGCCTTGACCCCGATGGCATAGCATCTTGTTTGGTATTCTGGGTGACTCAATATGGCCGGGTTCGTAGGGAGGGCGACAATCATTCCAGCGGCTTCCGATCCGATAATCGCGGGGAGTTGGGTTGGGTAAAGTCCATTCCTGAAGGTGTCAATGAAGTCGACACCAGCATATTCGACTTATATCCGCGACGATAAACAGATGAGTCACCATTGGCTGCAGAGTGGGTGTAGTGGTTGCACATACCTTGAGAATCACGTCTCCGCGGTCTTGCTTCAAGTGAGAGAAAGGCTTTCGGTGACCCCAGCCCCGGAGAACGCGATAGTTTTTATGGTGGTTGGGAACTGAGATGTGGTCGCGTTGAGAATAGGGACCCTTGGACGAAATGTCCCGAGGGCCACATGAGAGTGAAGAAAAGCCCGCTTGGACCAAACGCCGTTGATCTCCGTCGATCCATCTCACGCTATCCGAACTCCGAACTGCCCCAACACCACCAGAAACTTCCGCGCCCCAAACGTCTAGCGTCCTCATCGGCCGGAGTGTCGAGAAATGACCCGAGAGTGACGTTGAACCCACCCCCTAGGTGATGACAATTGTATGACCCTGGGCACAACGCCGGGTGGCGTCGTCTGGCGGACTCAGATTAAACGTTCTCCGACGAGGTGGGTTGGTGAACTACCCGAAAAGCTCGCGGGTGGCCGGTTCGAGGGTCGGCTGGTTCGAACGAACGAGGTCGCTCAAGAGGCTGATCCTCAGAAGTGACGAGAGTTTGAACGCCCCCACGTCAATGTAAATGCACTCTCTTGCTGTATCGAATACACTCACTCATATTCGCCGCGTCAGATATGTCTGGACAGGGAATACCAGTCGTGAATGCAGACAGTTGTTCCTCGCGCTCCGTCCGGTAGGAGTGTACGATCTCGGACTGAAGGCTCGGACAGTATTTTCGTCTCAACTATTTTGGTCACATCCGAAGGTTCTACCTCGCGTCTGCAGAGGACAGCACCTGAAGTTGGAGCCTTACGGACCAGCGGAAACTCGGGCCAGCTTCGCATGGGAGTTCAGAGGGTGGTAGTATACACGTCTCCAGGAATCGAGGGCACACAATCCCCGAACTGTAATGTCTACCTGAGGGCCTGGCCCCAACAAATAGATACATGGACAAAAGAGAAGCGAAATGATCAACTGTGCCACTCGACGGATTCCCCGTCCGCTTGTTGACAGGAATTCTCCCCATCATCCCGCACAACAAATGTTTCGAGCTGAATCGTTTCGGCCAGGCTCGTCCCCCGCTCAGGAGCAACCACGAACTGAAGACTGATTGATTTCAAGATCGTTGAGGAACCTCTCGGCGTCGCAGCTTGCCTGAGATTCAGCAAGATCCGACAACAGACGATACTGTGGACGACTCGAGACAAGGCAACCAGAAGGTCACCAAGCATATACTTCACGAAAAGCGAACGTTCGAACAGCTATCAAATTCCGGATCGAGGGGTTATGGGAATCCTACTTACCTTTTCCAACCCCCACACAGTAACCGTAGACAGAGACACGACTGGATCCGTCTGTTTAGTATTGGATCTATGAGTTGAACAATACCTTACCGAATAACGCGAGAAATAACCCAACACCTGGTACGTGTTTCGTTAGTTTTTAGTGGGGGGTGCCTGCGAGTGGCTTACCGTCCCGGTACATTACTCTTCTCAACGAGTTGTGCGGGGAAGCCAGCGCGGAGGTTGCATATCGTGGTCGACTGAGGGATGCTGTGGGTGTGCGAGAGCGGCACGCACTCGTGACGGTCAAAACGACAACAACTACAATCAGGATTAGTTAGCAGGCGGCAGCGCGAATTGTGAAGTGATCACCGAGTTCAAAAGAAAGGAGCACCAAAGGGTCGAAGATGAAAAAAGTCGTCCTATCAAACTGTACGTAGTAACACTCATTGGGCGCGGCATTGGGGTCGGTTGCGATATAGTCCCCTGATCGGACAGCATCAGTAAAGGATATCAGCCGCGAAAGTTTAGGAATTACTCACCGGGAAGGGCACGGAGAAAATAACTGTTGATTGCGATCCCAGTCACTACAGATGCCTGTGTATGCAGTGAGCCGCATAATCCCAGGCACTTGTCCCGGAACGGACCACATAAATAGTTGATAGAGGGATGGCTACGCGCTTCGACCCGGAGTATATCGCGATAGTCCTCAGCAGGAGGATGGCTGGAGATGGTTGGGGATCAGTGCCGAGGATACAAAGCGTAGTTCCCATGTCTGACATTCTGAGACGAAAATTCCGAAGAATGTCGACCCTGTGACCAATCGATAAACAGTTGAACGCGAACGAGCTCTGGGAATAGCGTTTTCTCTCACATAAGTTGATTTGAGAGAGAATGGTACACGTCTGAAGGGTTTCGGCTGTCAGCAGATAGCCCCATGTAACTTCCACATACATTATAATCTATCGTGCCAAATGGAGCGGTAATTACTACAAATCAGCAGGGTCTCGGTCAGCATCCCAAACATTCCAACGATGTGCAAAGTCGGACTCACTGGTGATATATATTGGCATATCAATGAAGGCCCCATACCGGGATACGATGAAGAGTATCTTGGGTATACTCCATTTGCTTCGCCAGACGTGCTCGACTTCACGATCGAGGAGTGTCAACCAGTCGTATACCTGACGATCGGGAATTTCCCGAGACGAAAGGATTGTGAGTGATTGAAGAACCAGCTCCGGGGCCACGAGTGCAAGGGACTTACGAGGAGTGTTAGCGTTGCAACTTGATGAACGGGGACCGTTGACGAAACGGTGAGGGCTTCGAGCAATGGATTGTAGGCTGGGGGCTTACGCTGAAAGGACTGTGGAATTGGGAGGGATTTTGGTGAGCATTGTGGGATGACACTGGATATCGGGATGACGAGAGTGCAGAGGGAAAGGGAAACTCACGGTGACAGTTCGAATGCGCGAGGCATCAGCGATAACGCCTTCGATCTGGGCGAGGGAGTGTGGACCTGTGACAATCATCCGACCTAAAATGTGTCCCAGTCGCAGGAAACAAGAGAGAGGGAGGGGGAGTGTTCTTGTCTAGGCTCGAGGAATGCTCAAGCTTAAAATACAGGGTTGGAAATCGTGCGGTGCGGGTCCCCGAGGAATATGTTCGGGTGCTGGTGCATCAGGATCACACTGGGGCGCGGATTTACTGCGAGATTATAACCACCAGAGAAAAGCGATGCCGTCTGTCCAGCCCTGTTCAGACGGAGGTTCGATTTCCGGTCTGGTCACGGTACGCCAGTGGCGTACCGACCGTTCAGCTTCCTCCGCGGTCTCGATGATCATCCCTAGATTTTTCCTTCGTTAGATGTATTCAGTAGCACAACCGCTGTCAGATCAACCCCGCAACCACTCCCGACAAAATCCGGGAATCGTGTTTCCTCTGGGAGGAGAGGGGGATCTAGATAAAGAGCAGTCCGCTCTCCGTTTCACCGACAGCTGGTCAATGTATTGGGACGTACATAGGCCGTTCCGTTATGCGCCCCATGGGTTTAATCACCAATCTTGTCAACTTTTCCGCCGACTTTCCGCAGGGCAAATTGGTCTGGAACTGTTGCGCGTCCTCAGCCGTGAGGGGGCGTTGACCTTCACGATGCCCATGCTCACGACATCGAGGAGTTTGGAGTAGTGGGTGCCCTCCTCGGGGGTGACCGGTGACCGTGCGGTTCATCGCTATCGGACGCAGGATCCTGGTGTTCTTCTCTGCGAACATGGGCGAGAACGGTGGGACAACGCCGGGGTACTTCCAAAGGAAATAAGTGTTCCTTTCCTTCCCAGAGGCTATCGTCCAACCTGGACACGGAGATCAGGGCACCGTCCACATGATGACTTCGCAAAAAGAAACATACGTGCTTTTTCCAGCATCGTCAAACACGGCATCGACGCCGACGCCATGCGTGACCTCTAACACTCCTTTGACGGTCTTCTCCTTGTTGTACAAAATGATGTGATCCCCACCATGGGTCTTCGCGAGCTCACCGCCTTGGCATCCATCTACGTCGTGCCAACGACAGTGGTGCCTTAGCATACTGGACGGAAATTCGGCCGAATCCTCCAGCAGTGGTGTGGATGAGAGTCGTGTCGCCCTCCTCGACTTCTGATGCTACGCTTAGTTCATGAACGTGGTGACGGTCGTTGCTTACGTGAAATCAGCAGTAGTAATTAGGGTGTCGACCCGGAATTGCGAGGGGATGGCGATGCACCTGGCAAGTTATGAGAAGACAAAAAAATCTCACCAACTAGGATCGAACTAGTGACCTCGAGATGATTATACAATTATAGTCTCACGCTCTACCAACTGAGCTATGGTGAGGATACCTCTCCCGGCTCAGATAGATACATAACTCGATTCTAGATAACTCAATTCTACATAACTCAATTCGTGATCCTGATAAGTTATGTACCTATCTGAACCGAAAGAGATATCCTCACCATAGCTCAGTTGGTAGAGCGTGAGACTATAATTGTATAATCATCTCGAGGTCACTAGTTCAATCCTAGTTGGTGAGATTTTTTTGTCTCTCAGGTTTCGGTGATGACCACACAGGGGCAAGCCACCGCATTCGGTTCGCCCCTCTTGGCCCCGGCTAATGGGGGAGTGCGACGCTTCGGATACGATGAGAGGGCGCATCAGCCAATCAGAAATGCTCATCCGTCCCTACGTATTTAGATTTAGATAGGGTAAGGTGATCGGTTCAAAACTTGAGCTTGAAAGCCTCTCGACCGCCACGCGATGCGTACGGCGATGGCCTTTGCCCCGATAACGACGCGTCTTGCTTTGTACTCTGGATGGTTCGATACGACCGAGTCGGTAGGGAGCGTGACAATCACTCCAGCGGTTTCCGATCTGACAGTTGTAGGGAGCCGAGCGGGCTAAAGTCCACTTCTGAAGTAGGTGTCGATGAAGTTGACGCCGGCACTATCTTTTTACGTCGGCGGAAATAAATATATAAGTCATCGTTGGCTGCACAAGATGGGTGGCGGCTGCACGCGTCTTGAGAATAACGCTTCCGAGGCCTTGCCACTCGGGGAAAGGCCGATCGGTCTATTCGATGACATCGACGTCTCCGGTCTTGGAGAACGTGATAGCGTTTGTGGTGGCTGGGAACTGTGGCATGGTCGCACGAGGGATAGGGATCCATGGGCGAAAGATCCCAAGACTTCAAGTATATGAGTGCGAAGCAAAAATGTCTTCGCTAAACTGAGAATGGCTTACTGCTTACTCGGGGACTTAACGTTAGCATTGGACGCTGTCTGGTGACTGAACACTGCCGGTACATCCCACGGCCTCCGGCGAGCTCGAGCTCCAAACCGCCCCTGTCGCAAACCGAAGCACCAAACGCTCGATACTTCCACCATCGGTGACCCCCGGAATCGACCGCCGCTCTCCGACAAGTCGAGAGTTCTCGAGACACAGCCAACCATGGCTCCTGGCAAGCGAATCATGTGGGGAGCGACCCAATACCCTTTGACTCCCACTGGCAGCACAACCGGAGGAACGTTTGCGGACCCACTGCCCCAACGATTAGTAGCGATTCACTACTCGGCACGCGACGTTTCCTAGGATGCGCAGATCCTTGAGCCACCCAGGTCACGCCATCAGCCAATTCTGTGGTTTACGTGGGGACCCCCTGAGCATTATCCGTTTGATATCTATCTTAGGAGACCCACAGTCATCGCCAACAATTCATTCTCGCGCAGTAATTCAATCGGTCGAACGATCACCCAGGACTGCTGCGATCTCCCGGAGGACGGTTCTGTTCCATCCGGACGCTTCTCTCGGGCTAGACGTCCCGGCTCGTAATTGTTATGCGCAGTGGGAACGCTAGGAACGTGGGCCAGGTGGCGATCTTCAGTCACCCGGTACCGGGGAGAAGCCTAAAAATCGTGTTTACGCGGAACTGGTACATACTCCCTGACTCGGCTCCATGCAGCGGCTCCATGCACTCCTTCTGCTCGGGGTCGGTGGTCGAGGAGCCCGTCGGTTTGGTGCTTCATGTTGCATGTCGAGTGGATTCCATACAAACCACGATAACTGGGGCTATTTCGTTTAGTGACCCCATAGCGACGTTAGATTAGAGGGGCACCTTTTGAATAAAAACGCGGTGGCATAAGAAAAACCGATTATCGATTATCTATTGCGTTCCACAACGAAATCCCCGTGACAGGGATCTTCTTCACCACTCCTCATCTCGAGTCGGATCGCGTCGGCCTGATTTGTTTCTGGCTCAGGGGGAGTAGCGAAGGAGAGACTGATTGTCCTTATGACCGCTGAACCATCCCTCGGCGATGCAGCTTGTCTAAGGTTCAGTAAGATGCGACAACAGAAGATGCTGTGCACGACTCGAACGGTAGCAGACATGATGTTAAAGGATTGAGGCTGCACGGGACAGATGGTTATCAGAGTCTGTATCAGTAGGTTGTGAGCATGCCATTTACCGGTACCATCGTGTGAACGATAATCGCAGAAAGGGTCAGAGCTGGATCTTGCCGTTTAGCATCATAACTGCGAATCGAAGGGCTCCTTACCGAACAACACAAGGAAGAAGCCGAAACCTGACGGACGTAATGTTAATAAGTCCTCGGTGCGAGAATGTCGGTGAGGGGCTCACTGTCTCGGTATATTACCTTCAGCAATGGGGTGCCTGAATAAACTAACGCGAAGTTGAGCGTCATGATTGAATGAGGTGTGGCGTAGACATACAATCGCAGAACCTTTTCCTGACGGTCAAAATGACAACGACTGCGGTTATGATCAACTGGACATGTAGTAACGCGAACGGTAGAATTACTACCAAGTTCAAAAACGAGGAGAATCACAAAGTTGAACTGAAAGACGATCCTCCCACTTGTCTGATTGAGGGAACACCCACTGAGCCAGGGGACGGGTGGTGCGGTGACTGATCAGATGGCATCGGTCAGATATATCAACCATGCAAGCTTGAAAGTCACTCACCGAGTGTCGTGTGGAGATAATACCAGGTAATTACGCTCCCAGCCATTGTCCCCACCTGTGCGCACGATGAGTCACATACTACAGGTCTGTGGGGGGACGAACCACGTAACCGGTCGATAGAGGGATGGCGACGCGTTTCGACCGGGAGTATATCGCGATGGTTCTCAGTAAGAGGATGGCTGGAAACGATCAAAGAATGAGTGTCAAGGATAGCGAGTGCCACTCCCATGCCTTACATTCTGAGATGGAGACTCCGAGGAACGTGCTCCCTGTAACAAACCAATAATAGTCAGGCCGGAACAAGTTCTATGCGTAGCGTTTGTTCTCACACCCGATGATTTTATGCAGGATGTTGCATGCCTGAGGTTTTTAAACTGGTCAGTTCGCGGATGGCCTCATGTAACGTCCACTTGCATCAGGATCTATCGCGCCGTACGGAACGGTGATTACTACAAAACACCGGAATCGCGGTCAGCATTCACTCCATTCCAACGACGCACAAGGGCTGAGCCCGACCCACCGGCGATGAGGATCGGCACATCAATAAACGCTCCATATCGGGCTACGATAAAGAGGATCTTGGGGATACTCCATTCGCTTCGCCAGATAAGCTCGACTTCACGATCGAGGAGTATGAGCCAGTCGTACACCTAGTGACCAGCAATCGTCCGATCATGAGTGGTTGAAGAACTGTCTCCGATGCCACGAGTGTAGCAGAATGGAGGGACCCACCAAGAGCGCAAACATGGCGACTTAGGGAATGGAAGTTATCGGCGGGAGGATGAGAGTTTTGAGCGCTGGATCGCGGATTGAGGACTGACCATAATTGTACTGTAGAATTGAGAGAGGCTTTCGTGAGCGTCACAGGGTAACACTTCTCGACATTGGCGTAGATAATGACGTGTGGGGGTGGGGGCACTCACGGTGATAGTTTGGGACGCGGACGCAATCACGATGGTGTCAGAAATATTTGTAATACTCTCCATCCGACTCAAATCGGGTCCCAGTTGCAAGGGATGAAGGGGAAGGAAGGAAGGAGAGGAGTGTCCTTATCCTATTCTGCGTGAATGATCAGAGTTGATATATCGTATGCAGGCTTATTAATACTGCGGTGCAAACCTCCTGGGGGTACAACACATCAGGGGGGATCTTGTCCCAAGGGAACCTAATGGGAGCTACACAGTTGATTCAATCGCGGCCAAACTAGCGGCACGTCTGATCGGGGGTCCCGGTAAGATCTGCGTATTCGATGGTGATAATTGAGATCACGGAGAAAGCTGAAAGACCAGTACTGAGAATTGGGGGGGCTTCGGCGACCGGGTGGTTTGGGGTGCAGTACCCCTTTAGCAAGATACTATGATGATGGAGAGTCTCGGTGTACTTTGAGTGGATAAGGTTCAGGTAAAAGTAGGGGAAGGCGGGAGGAGATGAGGATGGCAGCTCCACCACGGGGCGGGCGTCTCCAGATATCCATCCGGCGCCAGCCAAGAGACCACAGCCCCATCTCGAACTGGAGTTGGCTGATCAAACCGGCCGGTCGGTATCAGAAATGAAAAGATCCGTACCGGTCGGAGGGAGATTTACCGCCCAGCGCGTCTTGTTTGCTGTAGCTATCGAAAAATGGGTCCCGCTGGTGACCGCCGGCGCGTGAGCGACTGGCTTTCTGACGTCTGGCCTCCTGTGAACGATTCACGGGCCAGGCCTGCGATGATGGTCGAGTCCCTTGTGACGGCCGTATCGATTGTCAGGGTCTTCGGAGTCCAATGGAATGACCCGACTCCCGAAAGTGATACCAGTTTTGTGTGGGCAGACACGTTTTAGGCGTTCAGCAGATGAAGGGGGGTGGGTCACGCTTAACCTCGCCCCCACAGAGTATGGGCGCTCGCATAGGGTACAAGGGAGAATTCGTCGAGGGTTCGTACCCGTCAAAGCCCACGAGTCCCCAACGTCAAAACCGACTCTGAGGGTCTTGAGACCTTCCGTTAGCGACCCTTGTCGTACAACCCTGTTGAGTGCTTCACCGGGAGGGGAAGATCCATCGACGAATATCTTTCTGTAACTCCTCGGGGCAAATGGAAACGTCTCTGTCAGGTCAAGAAGACCCACACTATGCGCAGGCCCTCCACCGTTTCTAATCGGAAAGTTTTGACGATTGAGAGGGGTGGCAGAGAGTCGCGTACGCGCTTGATTGGCAGGTGCATGGACAAGGCCTTCCTCGCGAACCTAGTCGGTGCCAGGATCTTGTCCCCTGATGAACTTGAGAGCAACAGGCTTGCTGCGTTTGGGCCTAGGGCGAGTCAAGATTTTGAGTGAGCACGCTCGCCAAGGTCAGCCAAAGTAGACACTGGATTATTAGCATCGGACCAGACGCCATCTGCTTCCTAAGCATAATCGCTCACTACACCAGCTGGAGGGACTAGGCCTACCTCATGGTTGGTTCGAGGCAGACCACGACTGTCTGGCTCAGCCCGGAGGAACCCGAGATCCAGTGCCGAGTTGGCGCTCATCAGGAAAATCTACTTTGGATTTTATGCGATTGTGGTCAATCGGTGTGCTTCGGTGGAGCCGCCGTACCCTCCAAGCGCTTCCGAGCGCTTCGAAGCGATTCCACGAGAACACCTCCCCAAAAAG
>Ga0307513_10011733_pt1 | contig 10865 bp, 14 predicted proteins | sample 15_EM_MG_FD_202174 | JGI IMG/M metagenome (GOLD analysis project Ga0307513, IMG submission 202174) | Populus trichocarpa ectomycorrhiza microbial communities from riparian zone in the Pacific Northwest, United States - 15_EM | ecosystem: Host-associated > Plants > Roots > Unclassified | place... | reverse complement strand
ACCACCGCCTCTAGCTTGGGACAATGTCTCCGTCCACATTTTGAACTCTGTGTTCGCCCTATCTGAAATTTTGTTCACCTTCGTCGGTCCGATTCCCTGGCTCTACCTCCCTGCCTGCATTTTCATTGTTGGCCTATATATCGGGCTGGCGTACGTCACTTACGCAAGCCAAAACTTTTACCGTCCGTCCCTCCGTTTATCCCGTCTTGACCGTGCTGATTGTCTGTTCCACTCAAAGCTTACAAGTTTCTTGATCCTACTCTGTATGGTGGGCTGGTTGCGGCTTATGCGTTCGGCATCCTGATCGGAGAATCCATCGTCTTCGCCGTCGTGTGGGGGGTCGCCACGCTTAGGAACAAAATCTTTACCAACCGTCGCGCCGCCATTCTTGGCGATATTTCCTCTCAGGAGAAGGGCCAAACGGGCCAGGTCTGATACCCTTACTCCCCTTCCATATCTTTTATCCTGTGATCTTGGGTCCCTAGTCACTATTCCTTGTTCTTACTTGGACGTTGTTTTCAATGACCTCACAATGCTCGAGATGCCAATTTTTTGACGAGTGTTAAACCCGTGTCCAGAACGAGCGCCCTCTATACACACACGACAAATCAACTCTACATGATGCATGGCTGGTTGACCATTAACTTGAACCACAATATCAACGAAAAAAAGGGGGATCGGGGGAGGATGCGAACAGAACGTTTAAAGCTTAAAATCCTAACACCAGCCTGGCGAGATCCTTCCACCCTCTGCGTACAACAACTCTCACACCCACTCCTGACCCGTATTCTTCCCCCAACCACTCGATGAATTGTGCGTCCAAGCCGCTTAGAGGGCCGAGTTCAAAGGAATACAGATCTTTCGGGCTCAGATAGATCGTACACAGGTTGGAGCCACAGGACGGCGCTGGAGCGCTGGGCAGATAGCACGACAGTTTGGAGAGGAGGTTGGTCGTATGGGCATGAAACGTTTGCAGCAGAGCGAGCGTCAAGAGTATTTGCTGTTCGCGTTTCCGTAGTCTGGCGTCCTCCTCGTCGCTCCCGAACTGGAGGGGATGATCGTTCACATCTCTGTTTGTGAACTTGGACCAGGCTGACGTCCCGCTCGCTCGCCTAGTAGCCTTTGAAGATCCTGAAGCTCCCGAAGCTTCCCTGTCCATATCCGAAGGGGCGGCCGGGCGACCCTCGATTCCCATTCCTAGGTTGCGGACATAAGATCCCCCAACCGACAGGTCATCGTCTCCGTCCAGTCGGACCCGACCCCAGTTCGCCATGTTGCCATTGACGGTAGAGTATGACGCCACTGAGTTGTTTCTCCACGTTCCCATCCAAAGCCCTGCACAGATGATGCACACATCTTCATATACACGCCAAATACCGATCCAGCTCGAGGACAGCTCCACCGTCGCTTTGGGGCGAGGTTCACAGCACTCCCGGTCATCCGTCACATGTCGCGCCAGTAGTCGCTCCAGCTCGGCCCACTGTGCCAACGTAAGTATAGATGATAATCTGTTTATGCAAAAATGCTCACAACTTTCACGTCGCTCCAGGTAAATCGGACCGGTGACAGCTTGTGTTTCCGACCTTTCCCATCTTCTGCCCACTCAGTGGGCTGTGAAAGGTACAGTGTGGGATGACTAGTTTTGGACGGTGTGGAGGTCGTGAGGTCGATGACCAGGTCATAAAAAGATGGTTTCTCTAGATAGATGGCGTCGGTTGTGCAAGCTACCCAGCCTCTCCGGCAGTTGTCCTCGGACTGCAACGTGTCCAAATCGCTCAGGGTGACCATCCCAAGGACCCTGATGCTCTCGCGAGTTCGTCCTTTCAGCCGCAGGGAAGCGCCATCGACCCTGCTGCCACCGGTGTCCAAGCCAACGGGGGGGTCGCGTTGGTCCAAACTTGGGTCGTAATCGACCTGGTCCTCGTAGCACATATCTGCGGCGACCTGACAGAGTATCCCCGAGGCTTCTACAGGGGGAAGGGTATAGATCAGAATCCGCTTGCGGCCGAGGATGTGTTTATATAATGTAATGGTTGATAGTCCGAGAATGCGAAGAAGGTGGGGTAAGTGAGTGGTGGGGTTGTAAGAATTTGGATCGGGCTGGGTAGGGATGTCGGGTGAGTGATAAATGTGTCCGTTAGGATAGGAAAACGATACCAGTACTAACGGAGTCTAATTCATCACTCCAGCCTCTCCAAGTACCCTGATCGTAATCAGTCTGGGAATCCTTCCTTTGTTCGAAAAATAGTTCCGCAGGTGACCAATCGAATTGTTCGGGATCATAGATGCCCTCTTCCTTGAACCGCGAATACATGGAACGAATAAGGGCCTTCAGGGATGGAACATGCCGCCATGGTCTGGGGCGAGATGACTTGGCCAGAAGGACACCTAATGAGGACAGACGAAAGCCACGGTGACCCTTCTCCGAGGTTTCTCTGCGACGAAATATCGATACACCTTGGTGATCGTCTTTGGTGAAGTAGCTAGAGGACAGTTTTGGAAAGATATCACGGACAGAGCTCGGAAAAGGGGGAGATGTACGTACACGACGTCTTCTTCGACGAGATGTAGACCGCTTGGTAGTGAACTAAATTCGACATTCGTCAAGTCAAGGTCTGGTGACGGCTTAGCTTTTACGTCGGTGGCATATTAGGGAGAAACACGAACTTGGGTTGGTCTTGAGCGCCCAATCTACGGTGTTTCCCTTGGTTGGATGGAATGAGCAATGGAAGATAGAGACTGGAAGAAAGACTGGTGAGTGCGACCGCTGCGGACGTCGCGGAGCTATCAAGTTGAAGCACCTAGATCCTGTGGTACGTTCGGGGCCGTAGAGTCAGGGGCCATTTGTACTGTAGGACACGGTAGTACGTGGCCGCAGCGAGTCGAGACGCAGCCGTTCCCTGGCTTGCCCAGAAATCTCGAAGATGTGGACGCAGTTGTCAAGTGATCCACGTGCCTCGCGTGTTGACACCGATCACCCCACTTCCCTTCCTTTGGCCACTGCCGATTCAATATTCATATGCCTCCCCGTCCGAGCGTGTTGTCACACAAGTGTATATCCATTAATGTACTATAGACTACTGCGTCCGCGATGGGTGTATTTTTTGTTGCTAGGTGATCATGGGCGAAAGGAATGAAGTTAATGTCAAAGGAAGGCTAATCAAACACCCAAGAAAATCGCAAGGGGGTATCGGAGCATGAAACATCATAGAAAGAGTATTTAAATCCCAGGGGGGTGGAAGGGGGCTCCCTGTGGCCAGTTGCCGAGTTCTGCAGGGTCACCCCCGATGCGGACCCATTGGGAGTGAGAGGGCGTGGAACCATCAAGGACGAACAGCATGTGCCAGCCGGGGGGAGAAACGTTGACATTTGGAGGTGCTTCGATGGTACAGTCATTGCCTGTGCACGTAACCTTGGGGAAGATGATGCGAGCTCCCATCAAGTTGCCGTGGGTGCTGGAGGTGGCGGCGATAAGCGAGACCCTCATGTCTGCCGTCGAACCCTGGAAGAGGTTGACGTTGATGTGGTAAGTCTGGCCGTACTCCCAATCCTTATCCACAATGGTGTATGTAGGCTGGATCCTCCCGTCGGTCAAATAAGGCGGGACGTAGACTTCAACTCGGAATTCTTCAGGGAATACTTCAGTGCCGTCCGGGTTGTAGGTTTGGGGGTCGGATCCCGAGACAAGAATGCGGCCGTCATGAAGGAGGATCGCCTCGGAGTGATACATACGAGCGACGATGGTTTCGTTGAGCTTGGAGAAACGCTGGCCAACGGGAAGAGCCGGGTTGTAGAGGAGAGCTTCCAGGTTTGGATTGACCGCTAGTCCGAAACCGGCAACGCCTTGTTGAGCACCGTTCAAGATGAGGAAAGTACCATCGGGAAGGGTAACCATGCAACTCATCACACGGCGAGAAGGCTGGAGGAGGGGTTAGTGCTTGGGACTCGGGGAGAAGGTATTTCCAAACTTACCATGCGCTCAATGGTCCACGTAGGTTCAGGGACCTCTGGCTGAACACTGACGCAATTATCAAGCGCCCTTTGGAACTCGAGAACGTCCGAACCACCGCAGAAGATGACCTCCAAGGGATCGGTGTAAGGGTAGTACTGAGGGAAAAGTGTAGATGCACCAGCAAGGGGATATGTACGGCCAGCGACGCCACTGATTACGGATCCAGGAAGGTTGGGCAAAACCTTGGTTGTCTCGAAAGTAACCTTGTCCAAGATACGGGCCTCATTCCAATAACCTGTGGGAAGGGGTCAGAGCAAGCATCATAGCGAGGGGTGTAGGTATTACTCACTGACGAAGATATCACCGTTGGTCGGGAGAACGTACAAGAAAGGGTATAAATTGTTTGGATCGGTCCTCGCTAACCAGTCCAAATACATGACGGTGTCTCCGCCGTCAGGCTTTGGAAGGATCTCAAGGGTGGGCTCGGCAACTCCGTTGGAACCGTGCTCGCCACCGACGACCAAGATAGAGCCATTTGCCAGTACAAGAGCAGTGGGGTACCACCGGCCGCGCTGGAGGGCAAGGACGTGGACATCTTCCTCCCAGTCGTTGGTTCCATTGACACCGGCAGAGCCATCTGGGGAGTAGAAACGGACACCATAAAGAGAGTCGACACTCCACCCCCCAACGTTGATCTGACGCCCGGCCTTGTCCGGCAAGATTAAGCTTGCGGCGCAGAAGACGTCAGTCTTGATGTGCATCTCCCGCCACGTCTTGGTGTAATCATCAACCAAACTTAGATCCAGTTCATAGGCACCGGTGCTGTTCGGGTAGACGCTTGTGCCCCACTTCTCGACGAAGGTGACCTTGTCGTTGATACCGAGGGTAGAGATCAAAGGAACGACAGGGCTGCTGATCAAAAACTCGTAGCGGCCAATGTTTTCGGGCTCGTGCCAAACGTTCAGGTCGCCGCTCCACTGGTAGAGCTGCAGCCTCTGTTGACCGCCACACAAATGGTATGGGTCCCCATTGCAGAGCATGTTGCATTCGCTCTCCGGTCTCATGACACCTCCATTGGCCACGATATCCTCAACATCACCACAGTAGCATTCTTCACTGTACTCGAGACCGCCGGCGGGATATCCGTAGTCAGAACACCTCTTGAGACAGTCCTGGACAGTATTATTGACGGTATTGACCATCTTGTTGGAAAAGACTCGGGGGGCGCCAGGTTCACTGGGTAAAACGATCGGTCTCAACCGATGAGTAATAAAACAAGGCAACTCACGCCAAACACCCAACGTATTGCCATTGACCGGGAAGGTTATCGGTGAGGGGGACGGCAACCGGGAGGGCAGTTACGATTCCTGTAGAAGAATAGACAGAGAGGCGGTTGGGCCCACCACACGCTTCGGTCTGATTGCCACCGCACCCCATGTTACAAGTGGAGTCGTCGGGGTTTTTGACGGCACCGGCGATCAAGAAATTGCCACACTAAGCAAGCGTTAAATGCCGAGTAAGTTCATAGAAGGCAAGAGAAACATACCATGCACTGAACGCTCCACTCCAGACCGGCAACGGTGTAGTTGAGTGCCGAGCAAGCCTCGGTACAACCAGCGGTCGTCAAAGCAGAGTTATCGTCAAAGATCTTGGGGAATATACGGCCGTTCGCGTTGTCGCTGTAGGGGAATAAGACCATGGGAGCACAGAAGGTTCTCATGACTCACATCCAGCACCCATCGTAGGTCCAGTTTCCAGGCAGACCGGTGACCGGGTAAACAGTGTTTGTACCAGGTGGAGGAGGGGGAGGAGGAGGAGAAGTCGGGGGAGTGCCGGTATAATTGTAAAGATTGAGACGATTCGGTCCACCGCAATACTGTGTACTGTTGCCAGAGCATAGCATGTTGCATTCGGAAGCGGAAGTGGGACCGCCTCCGGCTTGGACAGACGTGCCACACCAACACTCCGCAGAGTATTCGGTACCGGCCAAACTGTAACCAGCATTGTAGCAGGCCGAAGTACAGCTTTCGATCGTGTTACTAGAAACGCCGACTGGAATGGGAAGCGTCCTCCCCCCGACGTTGTCGCTGATTGAGAAGGATGAGACTGGGAAGGACTGGCTGACGACAGGCACGAGAAACCGACTGACGTGTAACATCCTAGAGACTCCCATAACCCCACGCTGGGAACGATTTCTGGAGCAGGGGGAGGTGGGCGACCCGAGTAGTACATACTGAGACGATTGCCAGCACCACACACTTCGGAGGCATCGCCGGTACAGGGGAAGCTGCAGTCGGAGGCGGTCGTTTCTGCGCCACCGTTCACGATGAAATTACCGCAGTAACATTCTTGGTACCATTCGAGACCAGCGTAGTTGAAACTCTGGCCGTCGCAGAAGGTGATGCAATCTTCCACGGTCATGTCCGTGGTACTGACGTAGCCTGCCCCCGTGAGAGCCCGGCCTTGGACATTATCCCTACGGACGGGTGGTGAGCACACAAAATCCTCCGGTGAGGGGATAAACCGTACAAATAGCACCCGATGCTGGACCAGTTACCGGGAAGGGAGAGGCCAGATTGGCGACGCATACGGTTCATGCGCTTCGCGCCATGAGCAAAAGGAGAGTGGGAACCATAGGTGGCCTGTATGGAATTGGCAAGCGATCAGGTACTGGAAGAGAGACTGAGCGAGGGAGACAGACTGAGATGAAAAGGAGAGACACGAGGAGACTGCGTCCGCAGAGACCCATCCTGGCGGAGAAGAATGGGGGCGAGAATACCTCTAAGGCTGGGCTGCTTCAGAAGATGGCCCGTTTTTATATTTGTCCCAGCGTCGAAATGCCTGGGCTGGTCAAGTCATCAGGAACACAGAAGGGCCCTCCAAGAAAAGAATTGACGGGGGATCGCGCGGCCGGGTGATGAAATCAGGAACGAGGCACACGTCAAGACAGGGCGCCGGAGGAGAACGCAGCGTTGCGACGACGAGGCGGAAAATTTGTGGTAAGGAGGGCAGATCACCACGGTAAAGCCGCAAAAAAAAAGAGGTAAGAAAGGATTACGAGGGCAGCGTGATTGATAGATTGAATGCGTGGAATTGAAAAGACGGATAAACCAAGAGGCGAGTGGTCTGATAGACACCGGCTAGGATTTTGACGAATAGGATTGAGCGCGGCGCTGCAAGAAGTGACATGTCTTGGGAAGAGGGGCGGGGCCCAGGGGCGCACAAATTCCTGGGTTGATGAACGCGGGGGGATAGAACGAGGATAGCGAGCGGGCTTCTCGACAGATCGTTCCCAGAAGGAGACGCGAGCAATCGTGGGAAAGAATGAATTGGTTTGATCCGGATTTGGGACTCCGCTCGGCTGCTGAACAGACGGAGGGGGCACGGGCGTCGGGTGCTGTTTATTGTCCTTCTGCCTGGCTGAGTCGTTTGTTTTCCCTCGCCGCCTGAGCGAGTACCGCAAGGGCGCGTTGGCCGACAAAGTGTCTCTGGCGCAACCTGCACCGCATCTGCAAAGGAAGGGGCCGGACCGGGTTCAGCCTGAACCATAACTCGCTGTCGATCCCAACTTACCGGTGATTAGAATTTACCTTTGAACTTTATCTTTTTTTTCCTTTTTCCCCCCGCCGCGTTAAACTGTGCTGATTCATTCCCCCCGCCTCCTCCGTGCCCGCCTTACGTCTTGTTCCAATCGCCCCCTCCGCGATGTCCAGCCCTCCTTCCCCATGTCTGACCCGAATCCGACCCCCCACTCCGACGATGCTCCGCCCACCTGGACCCAGCCCCCGTGGCAGGGCTGGATCGAAACCACCGGCGATGCCCTCCTCATCTTCGAGGCTGCCCGGCGGGGCGTCATCCCCCGCGTCACCCGCCGCCTGGTGGAGTCTGAACGGAAAATGATCACATCCGGCTCCGTCTTTGTCTTCGATGAGGCTGAGAGCGGCATCAAGCGTTGGACTGATGGCTTTTTTTGGAGTCCGAGCAGGATTCTGGGCAATTTCCTTCTCTACAGAGAAACAGAGAAACGTGGTGCCGCCCTCCGCTCTAAACCTGGCGACCACCCGGTCGACAAAACCCCCGCAGACATCCATCCAGACTCTGGCCGGGGCGAATCCACCTCCCTCAGTCGTCCCAAAGGAGAAGGCGTGGGGGTCGACAGGGCAAGGGAGAGGTGTCTCGTCGGCAGCCTGACCAACTCGTACAAGTTCAAACCAGGTGGCATGGTCAAAAAGGTATTCGTTTTCCCCTTTTGGACAGTCCGTGTTTTCGACCCAGCCCTCCACAGACGTTTTCTCTCACCATCGACGGTGTAACCCAGCATCTGATCTCGTACTACAAAGTTGAAGACGTCGAAGAGGGCCGCCTCAGATCACCGTCGTCTCTTCCAGAGATCGCATCTCTCGACATCAGCCCAGAATACCTCGACAAACAGCACTTTCGCATAGCACCCAAGATCGAGATATGTTTTGATGGCAAGCCCAGATATCGGGGAGAGGCGGACGATATTGATCATTCAGTCGACGGGATATTGAGTTCCCCTTTGTCCACCGGTGTCCCTCTCGTCGTCGATGGTCGTAATGCCTCTGATCCAGACCCCCGAAAACGTGGAAAGCGCTACGATCCGTACGGCAGTCCTGGAAAACGAGGAAGGAAAACCAAGCGTAGCAATTCAACGGTTGCGGAACATCACTCTCCCCCAGAGTCCCATTCGAAACCGACGCTTACTGTGTCGGTCCCCCATCAAAGCGGATCTCCTTCTCAACAATCACCCCAGCGATTCCAATCTCCCACAACTTTCCCTCCTTCCCACGTACAGTCGCCTCAACTCGCGTCTCCGTTTGCCTCCAACGCGCCGGGATATCACCAAGATGCTCCGAGCACGGTAATGTCGCCAGCGCAGTATCCATCGATGGGGATTCCACCCCCGTATCCGGTCGTGCACGGTTACCACGTTGCAACGTACTCGAGTGTACACCCGTATCCTGTAATCGGCCCGCCACAATCGACATCAGGGTCACCCGTGGCGACCCAAACACCACCCACACCGGCCCCTGCACAACCACAGCTGTCATATCCCCATTATGTTTCCGATTCCTCTCAACCGCCGATGTATTACTACCCCACATGGAACGGTTATGGCGGATGGCACTACCCGGGAGGATATCAAAATGGGAGTGGACCCGCCCCGAACACATCCTCTGCAGATGGGATCAACAACGGCTCAGGCCAACCCCCTTCTGGAGGTAACTCCGAGGAGGGCGCGAATCCGACGACGATCCCGACATGAACCTTTCTTCCGTTTGCGTTTTCGCTGTGCTTTTTTTGTATTTTGAGTGCGGATGTCGACTCACCATGTATCATAGCCGTCGTAGATTTCGTTCGTGATATGCGCTCCCCCGTTTGTTCGCTGTTGCATTCTTACGTTTCCTTTCTTTGTACCACCACCCGCGTTTACAGGAAGATAGACATGTGTTTTACATACATCGGTCCGTTGCAAGTGGAAACTCGGGTGTCGAGCCCGACAGCTGCATAGGAATACGGCCACTCAGCTGGCACGAAGACCTCGAGTCGAGCAACAGGCTGTTGCAGGATCGCGGAAGAACTAAAGGAGTGGCAACGTCGGGAAGGTGACGAATTCGGACCGTGGCCGATCTTTTCCCCGCTCTTCCACATTCGTTCACCCATGTCCTACTCTTCTTTCTTCTCTTCTGGCCTCTCCGCCATCCAACACCTCACACCTCCTCCTTCTCCAACCCAGCCCGTTCGACCCGACTCGCCCATTGTCCCCCTGACTCCCACACGCGAGGCAACAGACGTCATCGACCAAGACCCTACTCCCACTGCAGCAAATCCTTCCCAGGGATTTGGCGCCGAGAGACCCAAACTCCGAAGGAGGCGAAGCAGTTTAACCGTGAATACCTCCCCATTAGTCCAGTTCAAAGCGTCATATCGCGGTACCACTACTGCCGTTCAAAGGCAGAACCGCGGTAGGAGCGGAAGCGTCAACGATTTCTTCCAGCCTCGGTCCGCCAATGAAGAGAACAGTATCATTGGCCGCCTGAGGAACGGAAGCATTAGTAACCCCCTCAGGTGTGTCTTACACCTGGTGACACACGGAGTATTAACTTAGGACATGCAGGTCTCGCCGTATCATTCGAGGAGCCAGGCCACCCCCTTCTGCGCCCCTGCCACCTTTGCCGACCCTCCCTTCCTCTGCCCCGCACTTTGGCAACTTCAATTTGGAAGCGAGCACCACACCCCGTCGTCCTCTCATGGCCAGGGCATCAACCATGGAAAACCGTGAACAGGCGGTTCTAGGTTCTCCCGCAGTTCTCCACGAGTTGGACGCCGGGTTCCCGGTTAAACCTGCATTGGGTGGCCCCGAAGACATCGTTATGAAATAGAATTGATGACCACTTTCTATGAGTGAGTGTTGCACCTGCGCTCCGGTAGGGCAGAACCTGACCCGGGCGTTCTAGGGCTCTGTATACGATCGTTTCACTTTACCTCCCCCTAATCTTAGTGTAATTACTTGCAGTTAATTTTCCCATTGTGCCGGTTCGCGTTTCTCCTGGCGGAACGAATCGACCGCCTATTGCTTTTCTTCTACTTACTTGGCTATAGCACGTTAATTTACAGGTCTGGTACCGATGCCCTATTTGCTCCCGAAATATTATTTGTTGCCTTTCATTCGCGACGGTCGGTGGTCCTCGGCCTTTCCCGCAGGCAGTTGTTCCCTTCTTGGTGGAAATCTCGATTTGTTCCATTACACGCTGCGAATCGCGTCTGGTGATCGAGACGCGGGACGATCCTCGCTTGACCGGCGAGTCCGGGTCTAACCAGGAGAGGCATGGACGACTGCGACCGCGTTGCCGCCTGTGCGTCGGGGGATGTGAGTAAGGGATACAAAGGT
>Ga0307513_10011732_pt1 | contig 10866 bp, 12 predicted proteins | sample 15_EM_MG_FD_202174 | JGI IMG/M metagenome (GOLD analysis project Ga0307513, IMG submission 202174) | Populus trichocarpa ectomycorrhiza microbial communities from riparian zone in the Pacific Northwest, United States - 15_EM | ecosystem: Host-associated > Plants > Roots > Unclassified | place... | reverse complement strand
AATAAAATACACCGAATAAAAATAATATAAATTTAAACCGGTATTTTTATTCCTGACTCTGGCGTCAGTGAATAAACCAATAAATTTACATTATTTTTATTCATGCATACACATTTTTTATTTTTTTTCTACCTTTTCTACTTTTCTGTTTTTTTTATTTTTTTATCTTTTTGGGCTGGGCCCAGCTCAGCCCACATGGGTTGGGCTAGACCCAGCCGGCCCGGCCCGGCCACTGGCCCGGCTGGGCAAAAGAAGAAGAAGCACGCGTGAATTACTCACACATGCTGGCAACAGTGCTAGTGTAATTAAAAAGGAAAGATGAGGGAAAAAGAGTGTTACTGACCTGCACCTTGAAGACCGAAGATGAAAACTCTGGTGACGACCTGGCCGAGCAACGTCCTCTGTGCTACTGACCTGCACCTTGAAGACCGAAGATGGAAACTCTGGTGACGATCTGGCCGAGCAACGTCCTCTCCCTTCTTCCGCTTTATCTCTTGCTTTCTTCTGCTCTCAGGATTCTCTCCCTCTCTCTCTGTGTATCTGTTTTTTTCTTTGTTCTTCGTCCGTGGGTTTTATTTTTCCTCTGTTTTTCTGTGTTAGTTCCCCAGGTTCTGTGATTCCCCCCTTCGTTGCTTTGTTTTTTTTTAACCTCCTCTGTTTCCTTGAGAAGAAACAGAGGAACGAAAGTCTGATTATTTTCTCCTCGGTTCTTAAGTCAGAACTGGCGAGGGCAGCCTATTTCTGGTATGGGAGTTCTGGAGATGCACCTAAGAATTGTGTGCTTTGCTTGTGTTTCTCTTCTTTTCGATTTCGTTCGTCCCCCTCTCTCCCTCTCTCCCCACCAACCAGCCTCTGCTCTCGGTGCTGCTCGGTTTATATAGGGCTCGACGGGTGGTAACGGGCGGTAGGCTAACGGTCGGCCACCATTAAGGCGCCCATAACTGAAGCCAACGGACGACGATTACTGCTGCAACGTTCCTCCCTCCATTACTGCAGAAACGGTCACTGGTTTAAAGGAGAAGAAGATGAACAGCATCCTCAAAACGACGCCGTGTGGAGATAAACAGTGGCCATTTTCACTTTGACCCATGAAGTTTCGAAAATTTTATAATTAAACCCCTGGTTTAAACAGTAATTTTCCCTGCATTTCGGCGTCTTTTACAAGTTAGTTCTTGTACTTTAATCTGCTGCAATCGTATCCCCAATTAACCCCAAACTTTGCTATTTCTTCAATTAAGTCCCTGATTTCATTAATTTAATTAAATCCAAAGTCCAATTAAGTCTAAAACTTATCAATTCTCCAATTAAACCCTTGATTGGATTAATTAAATTAATTCCAAGCTCAATTAAGTCTCAAAACTTATCAATTCTCCAATTAAACCCTTAATTGGATTAATTAAATTAATTCCAAGCTTAATTAGATTAATTTCAAAGTTTAATTAAACCCCAAAACTTCTAATCATGTTGCCCTTAACCCAAATTTTAATTCATTCTTTATTTATCTCATTTTACTTGTTTTTTTATCATTATTATTTTTTTATCATCATCATCATTTTTTTATCCTTTTCAGTAAATAAAATAATAATAATAATTAAAATAAAATGGTCAAAAATTGAGTTATGACAAAAGGTGTGCATGTCCTCTACCAAGTTCAGGTGGTCTCCGATGATGTTTACATTAGAGTTTCTCATATAAAGCCTCAAAAATGGCCAACTCAATTAGCCTTGACTGAGATGCTCATTTGTGCAAAACCACCTAACCTTTTCATATGTTCACACTTAAAAAAATTCCAAAAGGTTCTTGTCAAGGGCCATAAATCTTTCATTCGAGATCAAAAGGTGAGAAATGCATGCCTTTGTCTTCAAGAAAGAGAAAACCACTTAGGCAAAACCATCATCCCTAAAAACCATTGAAAGACAAGGTTCAAGTCATTAACATTTGTCTAGAGCTCTCCCGTTTTGATTAAAGGACTGAGCTTTGATTAATTTTTTAGGGAATCCACCAAAAAACCTTGAAAAACCCTATAAATACCCTTAGAAATCAAAGAAAAATAAAGATGGGGAAGAGAGAGAAATGTGAGGTGTGAGGATACACTCTATAAAAAGACTGTAGTGTGAAGGTTCAAAGACCTAACATAGACGATTTAGCAAGCTTTGAAAAGAATAAAGAGTCAAAAGAAAAGAAGGAAGGGAAGTAATAGCCTATAGCCAGCAAGCTTGGAAAAGATATAACCATGTGAAACCTCAAGGGTGGAGTCCATGTTGCCTGCCCATTCATGCTTTTTCAATGTTTAATGATGTTTTTTAATCTTTTTGGTATTATTTTGTGTTTTAGCATTTATGTGGATTCATGAATGAAAATTTTATTTTAATTAATCTTATTTTAAAGTTGTTGTTAATGTTGTTAAGATGTTTAAAAGGTGCTTGTATGTTTGGTTTTGATAAGGATAGTAGTTTTGGAATCTGTCAAAGGTAGCAGTATATGTTTGGTGGCTTTTTTCTAGGTTATTAATGCATTTTCTTCATTCCTCAGTTTAATTTGGGTCTCAAAATGTTTAAAGAGTAAGTTTTGGATTGAGTTTTGATATTTTTGTTTGCTGATAATAGAGCTACAATATTGGAAGTTGAAATCTTATACATGTTCTTGATGATTCGAGTTTATTTGTTAATGATTTTAATTCAAACCTATTTGTTCATGATAATGTGATTTGTTGGGGCTAAGAGAGCTTGGTTTGGAGACCTAAAATGTATTTTCTAAGTTTGACAGTATATGCTGAGTTTTCTAAGAAATAAATAAACTCAAATAAAATCCAAGAACACAAGAGTTGGGCTATCCTCCATCATCATAGATCATATGAATGTGTGAACCATTTCTCGAGGCTGATGTCCTCGTCAAAGTCTCCCTTCAATTTACTTAACACTAAAATAATTGGGAATCATTATATAGCTTTATTGTTCATATAAATAATGAAGCTTATTTTCTTTTCTTTTCTTTTTCAATTCAACCTCCGATATTCTTTTTTCATTCTCTTTTTTTATTTTTTTTATTTTGTATATTTTTTTCAATTTCATCCTCTAATTTTTTTTAACAATTATCGAGTTGTTTTTAAACTAACCAAATCAACTGGATCATGTCAGGGTAACTCTCACATGGTTTAATTTTAAACTCGAACTAATCAAGGAGTCTCGAACTAATCAAGAAGTCGAGTCAAGATAAATTTTTATTTTTTCAATTTCATCTTTTTTTTCTCAATTTCTTCCTTGGATTCTTTTTACCAGTCAGCCAAGTTACTTTTGAACCGGTCATATCGGTTAGGTCACATCAATAAAACTCCTATAAGGTTTGATTCTAAATCCAAGTTAGGTAAGAAGTTGTGTCATAAGGGTTTTTATGTTAATTTCATCTTTTTTTCTCAATCTCATCCTCAAACTTTTTTTACCGGTCAAGCGAGATGCCTTTGAACCAGCCGAGTCTATTAGGTCATATCGATGCAATTTCTATACAGTTTAATTTTAAACTCAGGCTAGACATGGAGTTAAATTAGAAGGTTTTAAGGTTAATCCACCGGATCGACTTTAATTAAAATATCAAATAATTTTTTATAACATAGATATTTTTTATTTGTTTAAAAAAAATTAATCTGACTAACAACATAGCGCAAACATATAAACTAGTTTAAATCTATTTTCTTTTTTAAAAAGTATTTGATAATTAAGTGTTACTTAAAAATTAAGAATAATTAAAAATAGTTGTGTTAGAAATATATTAGAGCCAAAAATAAAAGGATGATAACGAAGGAAAATCCACATCTTCATGCATTGGTGGCTGTGCCAGCTGAGCGAAGCGGCTGATGGGTGCCAGTAGCTCTTGTCCCTATTTTCTCCCGCTTTACACCCTCTCCCGACTTCTTGTGCCACGTCACCAGAGAAATAAGGCCTTTGGAACCCACTCACGTGCCTTAAAGGAGGCCCAGAATCAGACACGCTGGTTTGTGGACCCCATCTGAAACTGTTAAGTCTATATTTGCTCGACACGTTCCCTACAGTTTGGGATTTACTAAATTCCGACAAAGGTAACCGATGAGAGGACGTGTTCGTCCCAAGCCATTGACGTAACCTCTCCTGGTAATCTGGGTTTTGTGAAGTTACGTTATTGTCCTTTTGAACCAATTTCTTCCACTTTTTTTTTTTCATTTTTAAGAATAATATAGATACTATTTGTTAGTTGTTAATGTTTTTTTTTTAAAAAAAAACATTATTCGACCTTAATACCCATTATTAATTTTATTAAAAATATCAAAAAACTTAAAAATTATTAATTTAATTTATTTTTGGAAAAAAACAATATAAATACACTTGAAAAGCAAATTTAACGCAAATCATCAAAATTCTATAAAGGGAAAAGAGAAAAACCAATAGAAGGGCGTATTGGTAACCTGAGAAATAAAAATCCAAAAAAACCCCAGAGAAACGGCATAAAAAATGGAGAAAATAGTCTGCTCTCGTCCTTTCAAAAATAAAAGGAAAAAAAAATAAGATAAAAAACCAGAAAATCAGAAGAAAAAAAATTCTCGTCATTTCTTTCTTTTTCTTTATCTCGTAAAAAAAAATTGTTTATGGTTTTTTTTATATATAATTTGTTGCTGGTTGTAGATTCAGAAGGAATTGAGTTAAATTGAATCGGGACGACAAGTTTCGATTTTTATGATTACTGAGTTGCAAAAGCGAGCTGTGAACTCGGTGGAAATGATGAAAGATATGGCCGATGAAGCTTCCGCTGTTGCTGCTACATCGTCTCCGAAGAACAGAGTGAAGCTCTTGTGTAGCTATGGCGGGAAAATCATGCCGAGAGCTGTTGATGGCCACCTCAAGTACGTTGGCGGTGAGACACGTGTCATTGCCATTCCTCGCGACATCAACTTCACAGGTTTCCTACTTTTTTTCTTATGCCCGTAATTATTTTCTAAAACAGATGATTTTTTATTGGTGTGCTTATAAAAAAATAAATATTAAAAAAAAACTTAAGTAATTAATAATGCAATTTTATTTATTTCTTTATTATTATTTTTGTTAGGATGAGATGATCTAAGTCTATATAATAAATTATATAACTTGATAATATAGTTATTATAACGGCTTGGCTTGACAGTAGTCTATATTATTTAGTTTTTTAAAAAAAACATAAATAATGTTATTTTGAATAAAAGTTTGAACAAAATCTTTTAAAATAAATATTTCTTAAAATTGATCTAATCAGGTTTATTATTCCAGTTATTGATTTTATGATTCAAAATAAAAAAATCAGTTGAGGTTCAACCAGGTTTAATAACTATAAAGATAATATTTGGTAAAGGCTACTGGAGGGTGTAGTTCAACTGATCAGACTCTGGGTTTGCGCCCTAAGGATCACCAGTTCGAGTCCCACAAATCTCAGGGCCACAGAAGACTTACATGATCGTTAACTTCAGGATCCGTGTGATTAGTTGAAGTACGCGTAAGCTGGTCCTGACACCCACGTTAATCTAAAAAAAAATTTGATAAAGGATAAATTATTGTTTTGAGTCAGATATTTGAACTGACAAAATTTTATGTTTTGACATCTCCTTATGCGAAGAATTTGTTTGAACGTTAACTGTTATGTAGTAGCTGAGAATGGCAAGAAAGGCGATTGAATTTGGAAGCTGTGTAAATCCTGAGCTCTATGTCGTGTGTTAAAGATCAAACTAAAAAGGGTTGTCGTCAATTTTCGTGAAAAAGAAAGATATAAGCTCAATCTTTAGGTGCTAGATTAAGCTTATATACATACATGATATGAATTAATTGCCTAGGTCGGCTTGTTTGATGAGCTATATAGATCTGTACGACAAAACTTGTTTGATCAACTAGTTGGATTGTGATGGTGATAGCTATGGAGCACAGCTCTTGTTTTTCCTATTTTTTCTCTTGCAATGGTTGCTCATGCGCTGTTAGCGACGGTGACTTCTTTTGCATGCTCTTCTGCTTTATCTCAGAGACCATATGGAACTCTTTTATATGGTCCTGTTTGTGATGTGCAGAGCTTAAGAAGAAGCTTAGCGCGGAGTTTGAAGGAGACATGGTCCTGAAGTATCAGGTTATACCTGAAGAACTTGACGTTTTGGTGTCTGTAAGAACCAATGAGGATCTGAAGCATATGCTTGATGAATATGACCGTCATGAAAGTGAAGGAACTCCAAAGCTACGAGCCTTCTTGTTCCCTTCAAATCCTGCTGCAATAGAAAAATCTACTCCCATGGATCCCAGTGCACCAGAACAACATTATGTGGAGGCTGTTAATGGTATGGTTCGTACAACTGCCAATTTTAGACTTTCCCCTATCAATGCAAATCATCCCTCCTTCAGCCTCTCTGCTAGCTCCTCTCCGAAAAGTACATCTCCAGAAAGCAACACTGTTGATTCTGTGCCCAATGAACCAACCTTCATGAATAGCTATCATGTTAGTAGAAACCCAATGACTAGAGTCCATAGCTCTCCAAGTCTATGCAATCTAAACACCGCCCACCACCATAGCAACAACCTAAACAACCACCACCTCTACCAGCACCAGCACCATTACCATCCCCACCACCAGCAACATAATCCACATGGTTACCAACCTTCTAGATCACCTCACGACCTTCACAGGCTATCACCATCTTTGCCACCGGGACGGCCAGACTTTGGGAGGGCTCCTACTGGTATTGGCCTCAACCAATACTACTCTAGTAGACACAATTTAGGGAGTGGAAACTCCAGCAAATATGGGTACTATGACGACTACTCTTCTTATGGGTTGAGTACAGCTGATAGTTCAGTCAGTCTTCCTCAGAGCCCCAGCAATGGAAATGTGGAGTAGAGCATCTGACAGAAAAGATCAGGTATGCTCTTATGACTTGCTGTTTGGGCTCAAAGATGGTACAGAAGACATTTTCTTTCTTCATTTTATACTCTTTTTTTTTTCTCTCAAATGGTAAGAACAGTCCATGCTTACCTTTTATTTTGGTGTTGTATATGTGAAGAAATTCCAGAATATTTTCGGAAAACGAAGTTATAGATACATGTAAAGGATGTTCTACTGTACATTCCAAAGTAACCTAGCAGAACTTGTGATCTTATACTTTAAATCAAAGGATGATTTAGTTCATACACTTGATGCTAATGCTGCGTGCGAGTAAATTAATTTACTTTTTCTTTCAATTCCATTAGAGTGCTCTACTGAAAAGTAATTAAATTCATGCGAACTTGAAGCATCCTGGCCGTCGAAAGAAGCAGGAGACTGCAGGAGAGCTGGTGAGCATATAAATTTCTTGCAAGAAATTGTAGGAAAAGCAATCTCATTATATAATCCGGAACAGTAAAATCTAAACAGGTTCGGAGCATGAACAATTGTAGGAATATATTTTTACAAGCAAGAAATCCTCAATGGAGTATATATTTCCATGGAAGCAGCAAAAATCAAGTAACAGTGTCAGCCATAAACTCTGACCAGATCTGAACCCAGAACATAGGCATGCACATAGAAACTTGTACACCAACAGTTTGTTACACTAAATCTAAGCAAGCAATAAGCAACGTGCAAGGCTTATACATCCAAAATTTTAGATGTTAAAAGGTGGTGGTTGGTGTTTAATACTCTATACTCCTGATTCTCACTTGGAAAGAGCAAAAATGTTCGGAAACTTTGACCCAACTTAATACCAGACCCAATCCCTACAAAATCAATTTCTTATACACATTTTCATGGTATAGAAGGGAAAAACCAGCCAACAGTTTCTCCATCTCATTTGCTATCTGTGAAATCTGCATCGATGACATCCCCGTCAGGTCCCTTGTTTGATGAATCTGAGGGTCCAGCTTCACTGCCAGAGGCAGGGCCAGCGCCGGGCGCTGCACCTGGCTGATTGTAAAGGGACTGGCCAAGTTGCATGACTTCTTGATTAAGGGCAGCCATGGCATCCTTCATCCCTTGAGTTGATCCACCTGCAACTGCATCCTTGAGCTCTTGGAGTTTTGCCTCAACCTTCTCCTTGACAGGGGCTGGAACCTTCTCCCCTAGCTCTTTAAGCTGCTTCTCGGTCTGGTAGACAACAGAATCGGCCTGGTTCTTTGTGTCAATGGCATCTCTCTTCTCCTTGTCCTCCTTTGCAAACTTCTCAGCTTCGCTGACCATCCTCCCAACCTGCATAAAATCCACAGGTCAATAAACATTATTCTACCATGAGAGCAATTGATCAGCTCTAAGAAGGTCAATTAATTAGCTTGTAGTTGATGAACCTATCCTATAAGCAAGAGTATCATAGCACTTCGATCTAGCACGCACATTAAAACATGAAAATCCTATTTTAAAGAGCAAGCAAGCACTGCAGCTCAAAACATGAAATGACTACTTTAACCAGAAGCTTATATGCATCACGTTAATGCAGTATCAAACATACCTCATCACTGGGTAAGGTGCTAGCACCAGTAATGGTGATGTCTTGCTTCTTCCCTGTGCCCTTGTCAATAGCAGCGACGGAGAGAATACCATTGGCATCAATATCAAATTTCACTTCGATTTGAGGAACTCCTCGTGGAGCTGGTGGGATACCATCTAGGCGGAAGCTGCCAAGAGATTTGTTGTCCCTCACAAACTCTCTTTCACCCTGGAGAACATTAATTTCTACACTTGTCTGTCCATCAGCAGCAGTTGAGAACACCTCTGATTTGGAGGTTGGAAGAGTAGTGTTTCTTGGGATGATTTTTGTCATAACCCCTCCTAGAGTCTCCAGACCAAGAGATAACGGAGACACATCCAGCAGCACGATGTCACTGACATCTCCAGCCAAGACACCAGCCTAGAGTCAAACAAGAACAAAGATTAGTTCACAAGAAATTATACCATATAACTACAGAGACATTGCCAAATGGGAATATATGTTGTCTTTTTTAACTATGTAGTTGACAGTAATTTTAAATGAACAGCATGTCCTTGTTAAGAGTAGGGAAGTAGCCTCACCTGAACTGCAGCACCAAGGGCAACAACTTCATCTGGATTGACAGTGACATTGGGGTCTTTTCCAGTCAACTTCTTTACAAGCTCCTGTACAGCTGGAATACGTGTTGATCCACCAACAAGGATCACTTCATCTAGATCCTTAAAGGACAGTTTGGCATCCCTCAAGGAATTCTCAACTGGAGTTTTAAGCCTGGTGGAAAGTACAAAATCAGTTGCTTAGTATGTTAGTTACAGTCATAAGCTCTCGCCACCAGAGTTTGAAAGCAAAGACAAAAATGCAGATGATGGCTGGATGCACATAAAGTAAAGTGTAATAAATAAAATACCTGTCAAGCAGATCAGAACATAATTCCTCGAACTTGGCCCTTGTCAGGGTGGTCTCAATGTGCTTGGGGCCATCTGCAGTAGCAGTGATGAAAGGTAAACTGCAGAAGAAGAGAAACTTTTACCAGATGAAATTGAAGGTAAATCAGAGAAAGAGAGAGCAGACAACATGCAAAATAGAAGTACCTGATGTTTGTCTGGGTCAAAGAAGACAGCTCCATCTTAGCTTTCTCGGCTGTCTCAGTTAGCCGCTGAAGTGCTTGTTTATCCTTCAAAAGATCAATACCTTCGTCTCTTTTAAAGCTACCAGCAAGCCAATCAACAACTCTCTACATAGAAAAGATTGCAATGAATTTCCCTTGAACTAAATCCACAAAAGCATAATGAACTTAAAATAAAGAAGAGCAGGTCCAACCTTGTCGAAATCATCACCCCCCAAATGTGTATCTCCTGAAGTAGAAAGAACTTCAAACACTCCATCACCAACCTCAAGCACTGCATAAATATAATGGAGATTCAGTGCGCGTTTTCTATTTTCCTTTGATAGAGACAAAAAAGAAAAATTGTTTTTGTACTCTTTTAATTTTCAATTATGATAAGAACACAACACTTATGCTTTTGCCAAAAAGCACGAAGTAAAACTAATGGCAGTCATCGACCCACAACAATAAGATACCTGAAACATCAAAAGTACCACCACCAAGGTCAAATACTAGGATGGTTTCGTTGCTCTTCCTTTCAAATCCATATGCTAACGATGCAGCAGTAGGTTCATTGATGATTCGAAGAACTTCCAACCCAGCAATGCGACCAGCATCCTTTGTGGCTGTCCTTTGGGAATCATTGAAGTACGCAGGCACTGTAACAACTGCTTTGGTCACTTTGTCATTCAAGAATTTTGAAGCATCATCCACAAGTTTCCTCAAAACCTAAATTTACATAATTAAAAAGACAACATAAGAAATTTGAAATGACCAACAAGTACAAAGTGGAAAGACAATACTTGAGCAATGAGCTCATTATCCAAAAACTAAACCATAAAACATCAAGATTGAAGTTTTATTTCATTGTACTTCCCCATAAGAAAAAAGGACCAAACGTTTAAGCTAGACGAAACCATAACACCAACATAGCATGCAACATGAGTACAAAGTAGATAACTCATGTAATTAAACAGTGAAGCATCCAGCATGTACTAAGAGGCTTGCCCCAGCACAAAAACACCCTATTATCCAAAATCCCAAATCAAATAGCAAATGAAAAATAATTCCAAATCCATAGATAACTCATGCTCGTCAAAGAAACATTCTTAAACACCAATTATTCAACATAAAACCTCACCACTCTAAGTAATTAGGAAAAACAGCAGACCCATAATTCCAAATCCAATAACATCACTAGGCAGCAACCAAGACACAGACAAAAAAGGTCAAAAGAAGCAGTCTCAATATACCTGAGCTGAAATCTCTTCAGCAGCAAACTGTTTCCCAATAGCAGGACACTCCAATTTTACATTTCCATTCTCATCCC
>Ga0307513_10011731_pt1 | contig 10866 bp, 15 predicted proteins | sample 15_EM_MG_FD_202174 | JGI IMG/M metagenome (GOLD analysis project Ga0307513, IMG submission 202174) | Populus trichocarpa ectomycorrhiza microbial communities from riparian zone in the Pacific Northwest, United States - 15_EM | ecosystem: Host-associated > Plants > Roots > Unclassified | place... | reverse complement strand
TCATTTCTCCTCTTCCTCTGGGCCAATCTTTGACTTCTTGGATGCATTGGAATCCTCTATATTACAGCTCTTAGGAAAAATTTAAATATTTCAAATACAGCTATTATTTATTGACTAATTTAATGAAGGGCCTATAAGATCTAGCCGTGGGAAAAAATCAACGTTGGCGGCCATGGATCTTAAAAATCTCGCGGGACACGGACACAATATAAACGAGTTTTAAAATAAATTTAGACTCGTAATTCTGGATTCTTTTGATATTCTTCAATTTGGTCTATAACATCTTCTAACTTGCCATCCAAAAATTCACCTTTATGAACTGCCTCAAGATATTTGACCATCGCTTTTTGAAAGTCAGACTCAGGATCCATAATTTTATCTCGAATATCTTGTGGTGAAAGAGCATTTTGATCCATAACAACATATGCAGGTGTAAAGTGAGCCTCCCTTGTTGTTCAACTGTACCGTAATAAGCTTCCATTTCTTCATAGAAACCATGATGTTTTTCTCCAAAACCAAGGACATGTTTAATAAAATTTTCAACCATCATATGAAAGAAACGGGCAGCAGCCACTGGATTTGATGTTACAAGCCAGTAGGCTTCATCTGCTTTTTTAAAATACATTTCAGGTTTGAATGTTATATTTTTATCAGCAAAGTATATACAGATTGGATGATTAATATCAGCGGGTAAAAGTGTTATAAACCATGATGGTGCCCCAATGTATGATATTAAAGACCACACTTCATTGCGCATAAATTTTTTTGAGGTCAGTGAACCTTTTACGCGACCTCCTATGGTGTCGATATCACTTAAAAGTTTAAAACAGGCCTTTTCAGCTTCAGTTTCTGGCTTCACATGTTCACCATTCAATCAGTTATATTCTCCAGTACGAACTTGTCCAGTGTCATTAATCGCTTGGCAACATCGGCAAAATAAGGCTTTTCTGCAGTTACAAAACCTGCAGTAGAACTATCCTGGATTTGTTCTTGATTGAAGGCAATAAGTGGAAAGCCCGGATCAGTCTGAAATCTTTTGTCATGATACATTAAAAGGAGCTTCTTCTGAGCAACCGAAGACATAGGGCCTATAATTTTAGAATTGCCAATGCCGCCGAATCCATAAGGAAACAACCATGGCATCATTGATGGAAACAGGTGAGGATTCTTGAACATAGACTCTGGCTTACTGCCATGTCCAACAAATAAAATATTTTGATCGGTTATAAGATGCTGAAGTGCCAATGCTCGAACGGTATCTTTGTCTAATGTTGAATAATTTTCACCAGTAATACCATGAACGACAAATGGACAATCTCTATCATGTACACCTTCTTCTTCTTCCATGTCAAATACGCTTGTCACCTCTTTATGCTTGTTAACAATAGATAATCAATTGTCACAGGCGGTCCCTCCTCTGGATAGCGCTTCAGATTTTCTTGAGAAATCTGAACATCAGCATAGTCGGAATAATTGATTTTAAGCCATTCTAAAGCTGCCGATATATGTCGTCTACGTGCTAGCATCGGTGTTCGCTTTGTATCCTCGAGTGTTGGTTGAGCCACGCCAGTAAACATGAATGCGATAACTTCATCTAATTCCTCAATTGGTGGAGGAAGTATGTTGCACAATTTTGGAACAGGTGTTGGAAACATTATTGCATTGGCTCTCATTTTCCAACCACCTTTTAATACATGTACAATACAGCGGTTTGACCTCACACGAGAAACCAACAACTGTTCGACAAATGTAAGATCTGATAATTCCTTTGGAACCTCTCCGACCCAGAGACCATTAGCCAATGCCATGGGTGGCATCACCTTCTTTTCTAGATAACCGATACACTCCCGACAAGCATGCTTGCAGTTCGTATCAATAATTGGACCTTTGATTTCCTCAATTGGATCATCCGCTGATCTCCGTGGCAAACGTGTCACCCCAACATGCACTAAAGGGTCCATAGAGCATTTAATGTCAGTCAATTTTATTAAATCAGACATAATAACTAGCTGGCCACAGACTGCACATCCAGCTTCTTCAAATTTGCTAGGACGAGTGTCATCACAGAACCCACTGATTATTTTATGCATAAGACGGTTTGAGGGTGGAGATGGTGGAAACTGAACATTATTTTTGACATAGTATTTGTGATTTGTAACAGCCTGCTTGGGTTTTCCGCGTGGTTTTCTGCCAACTTTTGGTTGAGAGACTACCTTCATCTTTTCTTTGGTTTGGCGTTGCCGAGTCTTTTGACTTTTCTTGACTGCCTTGAAGAGCGTAACACATTCATTACAACTTTTAGTGCAAATGTGAGACTTTATTGCAGCTCGCTTCTCAGCTAGTGACTTACGGCTTAATGCATGTAGATTGTGTTCCTTTGCTACTTCGTTTGCCTGAGTCGTTTTGCACCATCTTCCCAAAAGAACCATGGCCATCGTATACATAATTGAAATTCTCAGGGTTTTGAACTTGACCATCAATTGAGAGTATATAAGGTTCCAACATTCTGAAGTCTGATCGAGTTGTAGCTCCACCGCCAATGAAAGTATGCTCAATTTTTATATCGGAAGCAGTGAATGGTAATGTTTTAGTCACACAGAAAGTAATCAAATAAGCCCATTCACAGAAACGCATGAGTAGCAAGCATAAATGTAGTGCCAATATTTTTTTATTTCTTAATATCACAATACGTAACCTCCACAGACGTATAAACAGGTTTTGGACTAACATACATAGAAATATAAGCAGTTTTATAATAAGTATACATAGAAATATGAACAGGTTTATAAAAAATATAACCAGGTTGATGGGAAATGTAACCAGGTTTATGAGAAATATAGGCAGCTTGATAAAAAGTATACAAAGCAGTCTGAACAATGTGATCAACACCCCAAAAAACATATGCTGTGATTTTAGCAGACCGTGCAACAACAGCGATCTCCAGTAGCAAGCAAAGTCATGATGCCTTGTTATATATCTCTGAAGTTTCATCAGGATGCGTGCGATTAAACGATTGACATCATGTGAATTCAATATAAAAATATATATTCTGCGATTAATATTCCAATCTGGGTAGAGTGTTAACCTCTTTTTTAGCTTGCGTGAAATCTGGGTGCTTGTACTGTGATGGAAACGTGATGTATTTGCTAAAGGAATTGAACGGAAAAGAAATTCAATCTGGTTCTCATCTAATAATACTGGCATCTCTATTTTCCCAGGGAATTGGTTGAGGCGATATTCAAAGAAGGAAAAAGAGTGAAGAATGGCATGGGGCTGAGTCATGAGGCTATCTATATTGAGATTGATATGTGAATGTCCCCACACCGCCTGGCATATGGGTCATACGAGCTGTCCTGTTACAATGGCGCTGGTGCTGGGTCATAGGACCAATAAAACCACAAAGGTCAACATAGTGCTGAGTCACAATGCTATATTGAGATTGATATGCGAATGTCTCCATGTTGCCTGGTATATGGGTCATATGACCAGTCCTATTACGATGGTGCTGGGTCATAGGACCAATAAAACTGTGATGGCATTGATTGAATGCAGTTGTCTTTGGACTATGGTGAAATGGGCTATAAGCCAGAGAACTAGTTATGCAAGAATGGTGTCGAATGGATGCAGAAGAGTTGTCAGCGTTCGACAAGCTGAACTCTGAGGTTAAAGTTGGAGGAGTATCACATTTTTCATATGTGATAGATGTGATAGGAAACAACAATAATGCAGTAAGAAAATAGAGCATGATAGAGCGGAACTGGCAAGGAGTCGGTTCGAAGAAATTCAACATGTTTTGGTAAATCAACAACAAACAAACAATAAGACATGTGCCAATATTGGTCCCGAATTCCTCTTAATATTTTACCCTCACACGACTTAAAGCTGTACGTCAGATGCAATTGAAATTGTTGACAATTTTTTTATTTTGATGAAAACTTTACAATCGGCAATCGAATGCACGTTGCATGATGAGGCTGTTGAACTAGAGTGGGTGGAGTCGAGGAGCGACAAAAACATAGCGAGGCGTTTGCTCTCCGCAGATGGATTAGAGGCAGGTATCATGAGCAAACCCGACCAGACATTAGTTTGCAAAACTTTGCAAAATATTGTCAACATAGCATGAAACGCAGGTAAAGTTCTCGGCCCATCATAATTAGCTTATTTTTGACATCAAAACGATGAATTCTTAATTATTCGTAGGATTCCCATAAGAAAATTTGCAACATTCAATACATCAGTAACTTTTCGGACAACGTATGGCCATAATAACTTTGAGCAGGATTAGATAGTAAGTAAAGTTTTCCTGGCCGGCCGAAGTTTACTGCTTAAAAAAAAGCCTAGAGAGCTATAGAAAATTGCTACACGAGAGACAGGATTCTCATAAGAAAAACAGATTTATTGAGTGTTACACGGCATCTATCAAATAGGTACACAGTTCACTATGACATGAGGCAAATACAACAAATACGAGAGGTGAAATATAATGCAGCTGTATAAGCAGAGATGAAACGGAGGTAGGACAGTGGAAAGTAGGGCAAAAACAGAGCAGTGAGAGAAATAAGAACCATGTTCACTGGCCATATCGCCTGACAAGATTGCAGAACGGTGGAGACGGTGAAAGTGGAATTTGATGAGAGGAACCTTGATCATGATGACGGTGAGAAGATCTTGAGCTTGGCATGAAAATTCATCCCCGCGACGAGACGGGCGGGTTGGAGATGGTTGAAAATGGTGGGTAGAAGGCGAGCGAGGATGACGGGACCTTTCCGTCGCTATTGGCAAATGGCTCTGGTGCCGCGTAGGTGGTTGACGAACACGCTGATGATGTGGTGGAAGGTTTTGGCGTTTCGCGAATGGTGAACCACTTTGTGAACGTCTTTCATCCTCCTCGGCATCCTCCTCCTCCTCGTCATCGCCTTGGACATCTCCTTGATGCTCGCCTGACAGATCGGACTGCTGAGAGCATCCATCTGCAACTGGGCTTGAGGATGCGCCTTTGCCACGTTGCCATTTTCAATGGCTATCAACAAAGTCAGCAAAGAATAACTACAAAAGTGGGAGGAGAACGCAATGACCAAACATCCCTAGCCTCCTGTTTATCGGCAGCTTTCCGAGCAGCTCGTTTTGCCCGAATTGCAGATCGCTTCGGTGACTCGACCTTGTTCCATCACCCAGTGAAAGTCAAGTTCGAGACGTCGAGATACTCAATGACGATGGTGAGATTCGAGCTGCAGAAGTCAAATAAAAACAATATTAGAGATGTGAGATGCAAAATTAGTATAAAACGTAAATATATGCGCTCACCGTGGACTGTACTAAATAGAACTCGATACAAGGTGTTCAACAACAAGAGATCACTCCCCTCTGGCAGTCCAAATGGCACAGCCTGCAAGCAAGGTGAAACAAACAATCAAAAAGGGGTCTAGGACCTCTAATGTGATGCATATACGCACATGTTCAACAATCTGACTTTTATTCTCTCTTGAGCTGTGAGGAAACAATTAGCAGACGAGTTGTTGAGAGATGATGTTGCAAACCTACACTGGCAAATGCAGCTATACCGCAGGGTGTGGTTTTGTCACGGCCCCTCCTCAAGCTGCTGCTGCCACGATCGTGGTCGTTGCTATTAGCCATGTCATAAAGAACCAGAACCTCCTGGGATGCGAGAGACTACCAACAAAAAAGAGAGCAAGAGGGGTGGAGACCGGGTGGTCATGGTGGGAGAAGTGAAAGAATGTTGACGAAATTCAAATTCAATCACGTGGCATCGGAGTTCAAATAGACTTCGCGTTGAACAGACCCAGGTCCCAGGCCTTTATCGAAGCTTCATCGCTCGGACTTGGCAAATGCGATACACCGAAACTCGCTGCCAGGCCTCTCCCCCTCCAACGAGGGATATAGGCCACTAATATCGGTATTGATGGATTTCGGGAGGGCATGTGGATTGGGGCAGATAGGAAACACAAGGGGAAGCCCAGTTGACGGTGTGTGACTTTCAGCTTGACAAGTATCACAACAATATTCTCGCACACGCTGCCCTCGGGAAAATGTTTAACCTTTCGACTGTGTTGACCACCCGTGCGGAAACTGGTTTGTGATACCGTCCATCTCTGCCTCAACTATTTTTGCAGTTATTTATTGATACATTGATAATCTGTTCACAGGACCTAACGGACCCCTTTCGAAGGAAATTGTCAAGATGCATCCCAACGTGCTGTTCATTAAGAAGTTAACACTTGGGACAACAAAGACTTCCGCGCCGTCGTCTGTGCTAATCATCATGGCCGGAATCGTCACAGACATAAGGTCCACCACAAAGAAAATTCAGTCATTGAACTAACTTCATTCTATTCTCAGGTCTGCACCGCGTTCCTCGCGCTCTCGCTCATCCAGGAAGGATACACAGTCTACACCAACGCCGATGCCTCAGGATGCCAGAGCCAACGCATCGCAGATGATGCCAATGACCGCATGCGTGCTGGGGTGAATGGAGTCCTGTCCAGGATTGGCTGTGGTGCGCGACTTGTGAGGGACTGGAGGAACACCCCGGGCTCAGCGGAGTTGTTGCCCCATATGCTTATGTGTTTTGAAATGAAATGATGCTGATGATATGCTTTTTTGAATCAAAGATATATGGCAAGCTATGGGTACCTTGCTCGTGGACATGCTGCTGCTGTTGATTGCGGCACGATCCTCCCTGGAGAGTCCAAGTGAAGACGTCAAAGATTGAATAAATGGGCGGTTGCGATGAACGGGTCACATCTCTGATATTCAATTACATTTCACCGTAACTAATTTATGAAATTGTATAGTCTGAGTCACTTTTGTTTGCGATATAAAATCTTGCAGTTGAAACATTGTGTCTAAAATTTTGACAGCAGTAAATATTTTCACCACAAAGTCTTTCGCCAGAAATCATCACTCGAAAGACTTTCCCTCACCTTCTGATGTGTGGGATTACTTTGTCAATGCTATAATTTTGAACCGATACTAAATAAAAACTTTGCAAACAGATAGTAAGTTTTTTGCAACCTTTCATTCTCTTTAAAATATTGACAGAGAAATCTAACAACCTCAAATGACCTCCAGCTCGCGTTTGAATGCGAGGAGAGGTGGTGGTGTGGGGAATCCTGCCGGAAGCCCGAAAAACATCACCTCCGGCTCGCGTTTGGATGCGAGGGAGGTGGTGGTGGTGGCAGGCAGGCGAAATGGATGTAAAACACCACCTCCAGCTCGCGTTTGAATGCAAGGAGAGGTGGTGGTGTTGGGAATCCTGCCGGAAGCCCGAAAAACATCACCTCCGGCTCGCGTTTGGATGCGAGGGAGGTGGTGGTGGTGGCAGGCAGGCGAAATGGACGTCAAACACCACCTCTGGCTCGCGTTTGAACGCGAGGGAGGTGGCCACGGTGGTGGTGGGAATCGTGATGGAAGGCCGAAAAACACAACCCCCAGCTCGCATTTGGACGCGAGGGGGGTGGTAGTGGTGGCAAGTGGTCGAAAAAGACGGAAGACACCGCCTCCGGCTCGCGTTTGCATGCGAGGGAGGTGGTGATGGTGGTAATTGTGTCAGAAAGCCGAAAAACACAACCCCCGGCTCGCATTTGGACGTGAGGGGGGTGGTGATGGTGGCAGGTGGTCGAAAAAGACGGAAAACACCGCCTCTGGCTCGTGTTTGGACGCGAGGGAGGCGGTGATGGTGGTAATCGTGACGGAAGGCCGAAAAAACACAACCCCCGGCTCGCATTTGGACGCGAGGGGGGTGGTAGTGGTGGCAGGTGGTGGCAGCCTAAGTTTAGAAGTTATTAGTGGCAGGTATAGAAAGAAATAAACGGAGAAAACGGGCAACGACAAATGTCGTTGCCCGTTTTCTCGATGCACCGCTTGGGCCTCCCACTTCCTGGGTCCCCCCTCGTGTTTCTCTGCCCCTAAATCACCTGTTCATCGACGCCCACATCCCTCTGGAGAGGGAAGGGGCAGATGCCGCCAGCCATTTGCTCTTGATGGTGGTGGTTGCTCGCGGTCGGGATGGTGACGTGGCAAGCAACGGCGTGCGGCCCGTGCTTGGCACATGACCCCAGGTTGGCCCATAGTGGGCATTAATGGGGGGGGGGGGCTCGACGGCAGCGGCAGCGGCTGCGCGTTAATGGTAGGCGTGGTGGGCGGTGGTGGTGGTGGGGGAGGAATGATGGGAGCCGAAGGCGATCGATCGCCGCTAGGCTGATGACACACGTTGATGGCAATATCTCCGGAAAAAAGGCCTCGACGTGCGTCATCAGCCCAGGCGTTATCCAAACGTACCTGATTTCTCCGATCTAGCTCGGATCTTACGGTGCACGTCGCCGGCCCTAGATCATGGAGCCGCTATCTTTTTTCTCCTCCCCTCGTTGGTTCTCCTTTCACCATCACCAAGTAACTTTGACTAATTTTCAATGCCCGTCCTGTACCCTGTCGATCGAACTACCTGCATGAATGAGGAAGGTCCCGACGACCACCGATTCAGAGTCGAAGGTGGCACTCTTCAGTATTACCCAGAACGCGACTCTAGATTTCCCTATTTGTATTCCCTTCCAACGCACGCGTTGGTGCACTCGCCATCGTATATCATGAAAATTTTGATACATATTGTGGACACTTCCCGTGAGGCCCGTATTGAATGTGCTAAATTTGATAATACACTTTCAGTGCCTCTGGGTCCCAACGCCCTCATGGAAGAGTATGGTGCATAGTTTATTTATATACCTTTCAAGTTATTTACATTTTGATGTTACGTTTATCTATCATAGGGCTGGTGGAATTGGAACCGGGCATGCTTTTGTTCGCCCGACCTTTACGTGAAGATGGCATTTACCAAGAGGAAGACGACATTGCCCAGGCTTGGTGTTTGGATGGGTATGCTCAATGCCTAACATCGTGATAAATATTCTAACATTTTGTAGCAATGATTTTCTTTCCGATGAGGACATCGAGCAACTCGACGTCGTGCGGGATCTATTCCTTGGGCCGCTGGAGGAAATGACATTGACAGAACCCACGCCCGATCCAGACAACCCAGGACGTCTAATCGGAGGAACGGCGTTCGAGCGTTGCGGTCAAAATCCGGTAAAGGGTTCCGGACGCTGCTACTCCCTTACCATGACGCATCAACGTCAGAGGGCGCTCGTAGGCCCTACGGCAGCCAACAAATGATATGAAATTGAAGATGATGAATCTGAATCTCTTAACCTAGAGATAAGAGGAAAGATTACCCGAGTAAATTGCATCACCGTATTTTTTGATACCATTATTGATATTTTGTAAATAGATAAATGCTCGTATGGCAATGGCTGCTCTCAAGATTGGTGCGCCAGAGGATTATATGCGGCTTCTAAAAGAACATGCCGACATGGTTAACTTACCTCGAATTGGGATCGACGAGAATGTAGCCTTTCCTGCGGTTCAAGCGAACGTTGCACCCGCAGTTGCTTTAGAGGATGCATTAGGTATCTACAAGTTTCTGCATTGAATACTGGTATATTCACATTATTTTAGAGAAGGGACTTGAGACGGCGATGGGATTCTTTGGCACGGTGGCTGGTCACACGGATGATGGCGATGACGAGGCAGGGTTAACTTGGATGATAAGCAATTCTCGTATTCCTGACAACTATGAACCCGGCTGCTTCCACTTATTCAGGGTTGGGGTGTACGTTATCGTCAAGCCCAAGATCGCGTCAATTTTTAGCAGACTATCCAAACACAGTGGAACCCCGCCAATCGCCCTTAAAGGTGCCATCCTTTTGGCATTTGTCGCTCGACTTATGATTCTTTTTTACTGTCCAAAAGCCATTCTTTCTCCTGACAGAAGTGTGATACCGCTGGCGTCATTGCCAAATGGAACACCATTAATTCTAGGACCCGAAATCACGGCTCCTTAGTGCGTATCTTTTTTGTTCGGAATTATATATATGTCATTAATATACAATTGACAGTGGTGCTTGCGATACCGATGTCACTATGCATCGCGTTCTAGCACATGACATGGAAGCAGTCATGGAAGATAGATCCCACCTCAATCTAATGACTATGGCCCTCCTCCAGACCTGCGGATACGTGATAGATCAAATGCCCACCAAAGTTACTTTCGATATCAATAAATTTTTGGACGCCTTTTCTATTGAAGGGGAAGACGGACGTGTTCGGCCACCCACATCGACCAAGAGCGAAGGAAATAACGTGGTGATAGTATTAAACTTGTAAAAGTGACCAGACCGGGAATTGAACCCAGGACCTTCTGGACATATACCAAATGCTCTAACCAACTGAGCTATCCGGCCATACCATAGAGAACCAGTTTCTCCATGATACCCCAAACCATTAGAGGAGAGCAACCTTGTGCTCAGATATCCATATCTGACTCCCCATGCAGGCCTTATATCAACCTTGTGACTGCCTAGGTAAGGGTCCAACCAAACTCAGCTGACCAAGCTAGTCCATGTGTTCATGTGCTCAGATTACCTAATCTAACAGATAGGCCCGTCTGCTCCCCCATTGCATGCTGCATCCCAAGATTCTTCATCAGAGATTCCGGTTCCATTCAATATGGATGATTATCGCCAATGTCGATAGGCGGAAGCTATACGGTGGATTGATCTGCAAGAAAAAGGGCTTCAGTCATTGCTCGCCTTCAGCCAATTTCTGCAGAAGAGTACCAGAACCTTCGCGATGCTGTTTTATTCGATTCTGGACCATTACATCAAAAACAAAAAAAGAAATCAGGTTTGTTTTGTATCATTTCTATTAATTCGCTCGATTAACTCCTGTTAATTTCTTTTTTTAGCCCAGAAACAAACCTCTCAAAATAAACCGAACAGTAATACGACCAAAAGC
>Ga0307513_10011730_pt1 | contig 10867 bp, 12 predicted proteins | sample 15_EM_MG_FD_202174 | JGI IMG/M metagenome (GOLD analysis project Ga0307513, IMG submission 202174) | Populus trichocarpa ectomycorrhiza microbial communities from riparian zone in the Pacific Northwest, United States - 15_EM | ecosystem: Host-associated > Plants > Roots > Unclassified | place... | reverse complement strand
AGTTCTGTTCTAATGTTGTATTACTGGAAAATGATTGGGGGGATATAATGATGTTTTCGACGATGCGGAAATGCAGATGGGATGGGCACTCGAAGTGATTTGCCGATGAAAGAGTCATAATGATCATAATATGAAGGGCTCAATCGCCCAACTATTGCGTGGGCAGGCGCGCAGGCGCTTATGTGGTTGTTTTCTTTTTCGATTGCGTTTCTTGCATCTAAAGGGCATCAAGCATGAGAAACGGGGACAACCAACGAAAGAGTAAACACGTGCACCAACTCACAGGATTTTCATGCAGTTGCTCGACATAAACGAAACCAGACAATAAAATAACTCCAGCGACGATAGATAACGTAGAAGCTCCAGTGACAGCGAATAAAAGTGGGAGGAGTCCATATGGGATGTAAGCCGCGAGGCCGGACGTGTCTTCTGACGAATGGCGGCCCGCGCTTCGGGGTCGTGTGCTGGTAGTGCGCGAGGCTTTGGTGGTGGGTTTGTCGTGCCCTCTGGCGATCTTCTTCGATCCTGAGGATGGACGAGAACGAGAACGGCTTGGATCGTGTGCTCGATGCTTCGATGATGTACGAGTTATGTCATGGCCCTTGCTACGACTAGATAGTCGTGGTGGCTTGCCAGCAACGTCCTGGTCGGGAGATTCCTGCTCCTTCAAGTTGCTAGGTGTTGGCAGATGTTGAATCGGTGGCCGCAACTGCGTCTGCGTCTGCTGCGGCGAGGGCAGGAATGATAGAATATCTTTCTCGGGGAGCTGTGTTTCTTGACCTTGAATACTCAGCGTCTTGTTCGTCTCCTGGACCCAAAGCTCTACACGGCGTTGTGACGCAGTGTAATAATGATAAAACTCGGCCTGGCTGAGCTCTCCTGGCATAAATAAAGCTCTGTGTCTGTGGGGATGCTAAATGGTTAAAAATGCCACAGATGGGTAGAGGGAATTGGATGGATAAGTGTACGCCGACACGTGTGGACAGGAGTCATTCGACCAGGCGATTTTGTTAGCGGTGGCCTCGTGGCTATAATAATGATTTCCCACCGTCCAAAATCAGGGGCTAATATTTTAGGAAGGGGATCTACGAAGGACTGACGAATATTATAATATTGATCGATTGTCATCAATATCATAAGGTCTGTTTTAGGAGACTAGGCGAATATGGGCCACTTTACGCTGGATATGCTTGGGTGTAACTAATTTTAAGATCCTTGATTTACTATTCGGAAATAGCTCGGCGAAAGTCCGAGCCACAAATCCCTGCATTTAGCTTGTCCCGTGACTCGGTTGTAAAAGAATCGCGCAGTGACAGCAAAGGTTTAGACTCGCTAGCCAGTCACGCTCGCGAGCTCTAGTCACAAAGCGTCACAGGAGCACATGATCGAGGGAGCGAGCTCGCGAGCGGACTGGGCTATCTCGGGCCTATTTTGGGTGATGGTCATTTCCCCCGCCAATCTTGATGTGGCGACTTGGTCAACAAAGTGGCCACACCTCAAAAAAAAGTGCACAAATTGGGTATACATAATGTCATTTTTTTGCCATTTCAAATCAAATAGAATCATTTTAAAAAAGGTGATTTTTTACGAAACCGCGCACGGACCTGTAAACGATGACAACGCAATCACAATTTTCCGAAAAAAACTTGTGTATTCTAATCGCCTTAAAATCGAAAAATAATCACTTTTTGTATACCCACTTTTATCACTTTTTTTTTGACCTTCAGCTCCTTTTTCACGAAGTACCGACAACAAGATTTGGCGGGCTCCGCCAAAAGTGTCCCGAGATGGACCAGCCGGCTTCGCCAGTTTGTCGAGTTCACTCTCACAAACCACGTGCACCTTAGTCTCACGTGTGGTGAAGCCGGATGGGGACGAGCCTAGCAAAGGTTATATATTTTCGTCACGGCATTCTATACTACAGTGGTATATACTATGTATGTCTGAGGTCGTAACTACGCATTGCCTTCCTAACTAACGTTCACAGGTGTATACCCAACGGAAAATACAAAAAATAAACGATAAAAATCTATCGTCAGCACGAAGTAAAGCAAGAATTACTAGCGGAGGAAGCACCGCCAAAGTTCACAAGAAGAATAAGTGGTATTAATACACGAGTTTGTCCAGAGGTATCGCTTCTAAGGTCGAGTCCGAGGTTTTTTTTTGTGTTGGAAAGTGGATCTCCATCCAATATTTTATAGCCAGTCTTGAATGAAGAGAATCATTGCGGTTGTTAGTAGAGTCAAAATGCTGGAAGTGGTGAATGGTGAAGTCGATGAAGCTGAATTGAGTAGAACGTTATAAGAGTTGGTTTTGATGAGCGCGGCCGCTAGTTCAGCGACACCATAAGTAGCAGAGCCAAGCTAATCGCAACGATAAGTGCCAGTGTCACTACACAAGCGGAGGGTAGTATCTCACATGTGCCGCGAATTCGAATGGGAAAACCGCAGAATCAGCAACACGGACGTTCCCTAGAAACACAACACATCAGTAAGCAAACCCCGCCGCCTCTGAAACCGCATGAACATACCCAATCCATAAACCTGCAACTTGGCGTTAACGACCCCTCCCTGTGCCTTGGGCAACATGGCACAGCTCCCCATAGGGTGGAACTGCGTGCCCACCGCCGTCGAGACGAGCCAGTCCTCGATCTGCTGATCGGTTTGAATGGTGGGACCTGGGGTGATCTCGGTCCCAAAGGTCGCCCCGTATGCGGCTCCGACGGTGCGGACGAATTTGATACCTTGGCGCATCGTGGTTAAATCTAAGAGAGTGCATGGGGGTAAGGTAGTTAGAGAAACGTTGTGGGAGAGACGGGTCGCGTTACGTACCCGCGAAATGAGAGAAGTATTGGGGGTCGATAATGATTGGGTCGAAAGGATTTGAGGAGTTGATATACGTCCGTCCAACGCTAGAGTAGGTACGTACGTATGGGCAAGTCAGGATAACGAATCAATGGTAATTCCAAATATGATATCGGATAGAAGAACGCACCTAAAGGGATGCTGCATAGCCGATTGGATGGACACAACACCGGGCGAGATGACGCTCATGAGCAACTCAACCTGAGCGACATCCAGAAGAAATTTATTTGCTTTCGTAGAGTAAATTGCCTTGTATCCCTCTACGACTTCGGAGGACTTCGAGGGAACTAGGGTTGTGGAGGACTGATTGAGGGCGTTGAGAATTTGCGTTTGGAATGCGGTGGCCGGACCGAGGAAAAGTGTGGTGCTGTTGACAAACGCCACGGCATCGTTGATGAAGGAAAGAAATTCGGGGGATTTCTGGGAATTTTTTCTTTTGAGGCAATGGTTCAACTTGATTAGGTATGATCGACGTACCGAGAAATCAGAATCGGAATCGCGGATATCGCCTGCTGTCTCGAAAGGTGTTTCCCAGACTACACCAGCCGTCTGCGGGGGTGAAGGTACGGGTCACTAAAGTTCGTCTAGCGTCTCCTCGGAAGATGCTCACCAAGTGATCTTGCAGATTTTGGCCCACACCCGGAAGCTCAAGCTTCACAGCGACACTCGCAGCGTCCAAAACGTCCTTTGGTCCAACGCCACTATGCATCAGGATCTTAGGGCTCCCTAACGGGCCTCCAGACAAAATGACCTCTTTGTTGACCTTGATGGTTCTTCGGGGAGCAGCAGGATTGGTGGCGTATTCCACGCTCCTTACGTACAAATTCCCTGCTGAGTCCTGGCCATCACTGACGTCAAGCCGAACGACCGTAGCTTCCGGGAGAATGTGGAGATTCGAGCGAGCGGGTAAGGAGGCAATGTAAGCTGAGCGGGAGTAAGAGCGCGTCCAGTTGGCTGGGTTGATGGATGATGGGGTGATGAATCCTCCCAAAGTAACGCCTCCGTTAGGGCTGGTGAGCTCGGCGACCCCGGCAGTCTTAAGGGAGGAAGTCCAGTTACCGACAATCCCGATCATGCTGGGCAAGAGCCAAGTTAAACCCGCAATCGACTTGAAAGAGGAAGGGAACAATATACTCACATTCCGGGGTAAGAAACCTGCATGGGCCCTCCTGATCCATGTGTAGATGCATCATAAGAAATGTTCACGACGCTCGAAAGTGTTGAGATGGGCGCGGTGAAATTCTCTGCCTTTTTCATGTACCCGTACATGCTATCCCAGTTCCAGTTGCTGGCAGCTGTGGAATCACCTTCTGGTGCAATAATATCTTTCCAGGCGTCTACTTCCGTTTTCGAAGGTCTAACAAGATACATGGCGTTCATCGCAGATGAACCTCCGAGTATCTATGACACGTCAAAATCAATTGAAACACTCGAGAAATTGAAAACAGACCTTTCCGCGAGGCCATCCCACAACACGGTTGGTGAGATTGGGTTGAGGCACAGTTACATGTTGCCAGTCGTACTCAGTACCGACAATTGAGGAATAGTAGGCGCCCGAAGGGGTATCTTCAGTTTCATCAGGAGTCATTCCCAAGAAGCAAAAAAGTATTATGTACGTACTAATTTGGCTGGCAACCGCATCGCCCGATTTTCCAGCTTCGAGGACGAGAACGGTGGTCGACGCGTCTTCTGTGAGTCGCGAGGCGATAACAAGGCCTGCTAGTCCTCCGCCTGCGATAATATAATCGTACGACTTTTCCACTTCACCCTCTCCAACCAAGCCACGAGCGTAAATTTCCTGGATTTCGGCTGTCGGTGTGCAACTGGCGCGAGCAACAATGAAGGCGAACGTGAGGAGAGCGATGTCTCGACTCCACATCATGGGAAAATAGGAAAGCGGGAAAGATGAAAGTTAAATGGTATGTATGGGTGGGGGTATCGCGGAGGAGTTTGTCAACGTGAACGTGAACCAGCAAAAAGAACTATCGGGCAATTGAGTGACAGATGGACGTTAGATAAGAAAGGTGACGGGTCGTGAAGTTCGTATCCTTGGCTCAGATCGTAAGAGAGCCCATGCAAGTGGGGCTGGACGCCGAGGGAAACAACCAGCGTTCCGCAGTGAACCAAGATGTTGAACTTGGGCTTGGCACCATCAACCCGGAAAAGGCCAAGGTTATTCCGGCTTACATACTGCTTGGCGGCAACTTGGCGAGTAAATATCTCTATTCCATGAGCTTCATCGCTCTCAAGAAAGAGGCCTTATATATTGAAGTATGTACATTGAGCACAACATCTCTAGTTAATTCCATGAAAAGGTTTGAAAGGCTGAGGAGGATATGGTATTTGTTTTGTCGCTTGATTAGCCGGCCCGAACGACTTTGCCATTGTCATGATCAATGATTAATGATTAATGACATTGTCAATGGCCCATGTCATTGACATCCAATTTTGGACATAAGTACCTTGGTCGTTTTATGATCGCACTGTGCGCCTTTGTGTGCAATAATAATATACACCCAAATATAGTTGCGCGTTGCAGGATGATGCCAGAAACTCCACTCCAATATTTAATCCGAGTCCTAGCCTCGGCCTTCACTCCCCGGGCCATCGCTAGGTTTCCTTGGCGTCCCTCGATGACCCGCTCCATTCAAGATACCTATGGTCTTCATGATCACGGCGTTGTAATTTAATTCCTGGTGCGTTCTCGATATCTGGTCGAGGGCGGCGGTTTGATCATACCTATACGGTTACCGGCGCCACTTACGACTTACTCCACTGTGGAGATTGTGGGGACTTTTGACACGAATTACTACCCGCTGGCATTACCTATATTTGTGAGCAAAGGCGCACCATGCGAAAATCTACAGACATAATAACAGCTGGAATAAATAGATTCCACCCGCGGCCGGATAGAACCTACCCCAACATGAGCTTTCAACTCGTAGTGAGTGCAAACATATTTTGGGCAGCAGAGTGGGATCCTATGGTTGGCATCGGAGAAACCTTGCTGGTTCAACCCGGGCGCCTTATTCTTAATTCGCTTCTCACCTGGGGATAGCATTTCCCCCGTGCCGTACTCTACACTTTAAGTTCCCCAACATGAAGAACCTTTCAACTTGAAAGTTCTACGTAGAGGCTTGGCCTGGGTTGCATCCCGCTGGAAATTTTCAACCACGGCCCCTAAGATACAACACACACGACAATCATCTGGACCAAATACTACATCCAGGAGCTTTTCTTGTCAGTATTCAGTGCACCAGGACCGCTTTGTGACGACCGTGGACTACCTAACATCACCCAGCGCTCCTTATCCATTGAAACTCAATGAATATGATGGTGAGCTTGATGTTCCACGAATTAAGGACAACAGGATTCTTTCCATAGACCTTTCGAATACCCCTTCATTTCCCGAATTCGGAGCCTCTCCTTCTGAAAAACAGATTCAAGAAATATTGAAAGACCTTGTTCATACAGACCTAACTACAAAACCACCCTCCGAGCACATCGACTCCATACATGTCTCCCATTCTTTTGGCTATGAATCACACCCGAAGCATGGATAGGACTCCGGCATCTGTCCATCACTGCGCTTCTGGACGAAGCATGCAATCGGCACCATTTGAACGCGCTCAAGCACCAATGGACCGACCTAAAGCCTCACCCTCACCTATGTGTGCGACTACTTCAAGCCAGAAGAGATCGCTCAAGTACTCAACGAAATATCCTCCCTCACAATGAATTTTTGTTGTGGTGTCAATCTCTTACCTCTTGCTCTTCCCTCTAGATCTTGGCGCAGACGAAGTGGTCAGAACGCCTAAACTCAACCATTTCCGAATCGTGGGGAATGATTCATTCGACATGTTCATGATCGATGGCAATCCCCCGAGATTCACCCAGACTTTTGGAAGTTCTATATATCAGAAGTGCTAGCGAATGCGCATTTATGCATCGCGAACCGGAGTTTGTCGTAGACAGATCTTCATCATCTTCGATTCATCCTGTCATCACGTAGGTCTCACGTACAACATACCCACAGTTTACGCGTTCGCTCCCTTTCTTGCGGGATATGGAAGATTGGATAAAGCATGCTTAATCTGGATTTGATATCGAATTCGAACACAAGAGAAAGGCCTTATATATGGCTTACTCCAGCCAACGAGGCCAGAAATTGGGCTTGGGAGGTCAACACAATTTTTCTTTTTCGAAACTTACATACCTACTATTCAATACACATATACACCCCAACTTACTCTGCAATAAGATCGTGAGAAACCGATATGCCCATGCTATTTATATAGGATCCGACTCCAGCTTGCGCGTGTTTTTGGCTACGTTAGAAATATTCCTCCCTCCGAATCGCTCCACTGGCTACCAGTCTACTCAAACTCTCCATTAGCGCCAACCGAAATCCTTCTCAATTTCGTTATCTGCAAAGAACTAAACCCGCAGTTTAGCGTAGTGAGTTATCAAACGCGTGTATATGTACTAATTACATGTCGCTCATGTTATCAGGGATCTCTTTAAGGATGCACTCCTTTATTCGCTTAGGCATTGCTTTCCTCAGTTTGTCTGCACGAGCAGCCACCGCCAACGATTTCAAGTTGGATTCACTACCTTCCATAGCAGAAGCTAATTTCCAGAAGGTCGTCCCGGTGGTGAACGACAACCCAAGTGAAAATTCGAATTCAACTCTATGTCTTAATCCCTTACGCGGACAATGTTCGTTTTACGAAGACTGCCTCGAAACGCGTTATCATTGCGGCGCGGATGGTTATCCCTTGGGATACGGGAAGAAGTACTGCAACAAATTCAATGCAGCCAGAGACAAGTTCTCTCAGAAAGGACAGGTTTGGATGCTAGACACGATGGAGTGCCTTCAACGCGTCCTCGTCCCGGAAGCCACAGGACCCGAGGAGATGGGGGAAGAGGGGGGATCACCGTGCGATGCACTGAGGAAAACGGCGTTCGACAGCCACGCAGAGTGTTACGTTCAGAACGGGCTGTGTACATTGAGCGTGAGAGACTGGATGGAAATTGTTGAGGTCGTTGATCTGAAGACGCTGTTTGGGAGTTGGGAAGCGTTGAAGGAGGTCTTGGAGGCGGCGGCTGGATGTTTGGAATTGTATGCATTTTTGTTGCGCAGTTTAGCGTGATAGTGCCCTTGGAATGTATGGTTGCGACTGTGTTTTTATATTTCCGTTCGTAACGCGAATGGCCGCTCCATGCCCAATTTTTTTTTTCTGATGTTTGGCCCTGCGGGACATTACTGGGACACCCAACGGTGTGGAAGGCTGGAAGAACACCTGTTCGCGACGGAGCAACAGCACAGCTACGGACACAAATCTAAGTCAAATAGTTGAGAACCCCCTTGGAGACGACCAATTAGTTTCCTAGACTCTGATGAAGCTACGAAATAACAAGCTATCATTAGTACAGTGATTGACAAGATGAGACAGCACCAGACAGGTTCAATGACGTAGCAGTGTATACGAGCATCGACCTTCCTGGCATCCGGTTCCTTAAGGGGAACAAAATATTGATATATATGTTTGAAAAAACCCTAGAGATTGTTAGTTTGAAAGCGACGGGAAGGTATTTTGACAATGCTCACGAAGGACATTATGGCCACTAATTATAATCACATAATAAAAATTGACACTAATACATTATATTGACGACCTGGCTGATCATGATCAGAAGGATTCGAGTTAAACATTCAGACGAAATAAACCAGTTGAAAGCACTTACCCCACGTTTGCGTGCATGTGTTGCTAGTTACCCTCCTTGTATGGTCATGTAGTCATTCATTTAACTGCAATTGTTTTTGTATTTTGTATTTGACAGCACCAGTGAAGTTCAAGGATATTGTTATGCCAGATCACATCAATTACAGGGAAGAAAGAAAAACCTGTAGTTCTCTGCCGCTGAGACGAGAAATCACTGTCAATTAGTGGAATAACATCATAAATTATACAGCTTCCCATAATATTCAGCTTTTCTGAGGAATAAGGTCTTTGTCTACCTGGGTCATGGTAAACTAGCATGCATATGAAGTCTAAATTAGTACTTCGACAAATAATGATGCGAAGCGCCCGGCCAGCGCGGGCCGGCACCATTTAGTGACTTCGAAAATTTCCAACTCTATGATGTCCACTTTCTCGCGAACTACTTGAAAGTGCTACTATGGAACGGATGAGTACTTTTATCTAATGGAAGCCTCTAACTGTTTCTTTCTGGAATATCTCACGTGCCCCACAGGTGCTGGAGCATGGGAAACCGTGTGCTTGCTTCCGCTGAAAGCGGGCACAGCCATTCGGTGACAGGGGTCATTTGACATGGGGTACCCGCAAGGTTCCCAACAGCTCAAATCTGAAGATGCTTTTTATCTGCCTACTTACCTACGCTCTAGGCCAGAGTATCAAGGCTGCCGCCCCCCTCGCGTCTTCGAATGGAATCCAGTTGCGAGATGTCCCTACCACTTGCGACTGCACCAATACCTCGAACCAGCGATCGCTCTTCGACATTATTTGGGGTTGCTTTTTTACCCTGTTTGCCTGTACATGGATCTCTGTCCATCCCAACATTCCATCGCTATCCGACTCTTACTTCACCATCATGTGGAGGCGGATCAGGATCATGATTTGCGCGTTGCTGGTACCAGAAGGTGTTATGTATTGGGCAATGAGGCAGTGGCTGGGTTCGAGAAAGCTTGCCCGTCAATATAAACGTTAGTCATGATTTTCCATGCTTTAAATTGTGAGGTGCAGGTTTATCGTCAGAAATAGATCTTGGATGGACGACGGTCCATGGTCATTTCTTGCAGATGGGCGGCTTCGTCATCGATGAACCCGGAAGGAAATCATACACTTTATCCCCTGAAAATCTAGAGTCCCTCCTCAAACAGGGAGAAATCACATTTCCCACCATCTGCGTTCGAGAGATCGAGGACAAAAGCAAAGGTGATTTCCTTGCAAAAGGGTTTGTCGCACTGCAAACTCTGTGGTTTATCACGCAGTGCATTGCGCGCAGAAGGCAAAAGCTCACCATTACGGAACTTGAGCTCGTCACCCTCGCGTTCGCTGTGTTCAACGGAATTACCTACATCTTTTGGTGGAATAAACCACTCGACGTACGATGCCCGGTTCATCTGCAACTGATTGGCCGAAACTCACCCATGCATGAGGAAGTGGATGAAGGGGCTCCAGCCACATCGACAATCTGGCAATCTTTCCTCGATATCCCCCGGTACATTTTAAATATTCTCCTCTTGAACGTCGTGGATGACATTCGAGGAGACGGCGTGCCGTGGGCCCTACGCAGGCGGCTCATCCTTTTGGTGCGCCCATTCTTTTACGCTCGGGACATTCTCCACCAAATGACCGAGTCCGACGACTCAGCAAATATTCGGCCTAATGCCACCCACGTGCCAACTTTTTATGCCTTAAGAATGGATGTTACGAAAGAATATCTAGTGGACTGTATCATGTCTTTTTGCGCGATTATATTCGGCGCCATTCACTGTATTGCATGGAATTTCCACTTCCCATCCTCTACACAGCGGTCAATGTGGCGAGTCTTCTCGTTGATTATTGTTGTTCTCCCCTCTCTTCTTCTCTTCTACTCACTTCTCCGCCTGGCCAGCTTCACGGACATCGATACAATGGACAGAGCCAAGGCGATGATTTTTCTCAATATTATTGGTCTCATTGTATATATCACATCCCGGATTATCATTGTTTTCCTCGCACTCCTTTCCTTACGCTCCCCTGGGGAGAAGGCTTTTGAAGATGTTGATTGGACTTCGTTCTTACCACATTTTTAGAACGGAGTCTGCCAGGGTTATCCTTATCGGTTCAATTAAATATTTAACGCTGTATATACTAATAAAGGGTCGACTAAAGTCGACCTAACACCTTGCTTAATTGGGCCACAAGACAAGGGTGTAGAAGTAGTTGGTCAACGTGGACATCGATGCTCAAGATAAAATATTTTCTATAATTGTA
>Ga0307513_10011729_pt1 | contig 10867 bp, 11 predicted proteins | sample 15_EM_MG_FD_202174 | JGI IMG/M metagenome (GOLD analysis project Ga0307513, IMG submission 202174) | Populus trichocarpa ectomycorrhiza microbial communities from riparian zone in the Pacific Northwest, United States - 15_EM | ecosystem: Host-associated > Plants > Roots > Unclassified | place... | reverse complement strand
GTAAATGAGGAGCGACTCTCCCTGAGGACTTCTTCACGAACCCCACCATCGGTTGATGGCAATCAGCAACGGCAAGTTTTACCGATCCCAGCCTCGAGATTCGCTCGCTTCACCACGCCACTTCGACCCGTTTTGGTCTTGTAGCAAGCTCGCCGGATCGCTGCGGCATGTCACTTGCCATCAGCTGGCATGACGACTCCCTTTCCGACCAGGCAGAACAGAACCTCCAACTCGTCAAGCCGCTTCGTCCGTGTGCGTGGAGCGCGTGAGCACAACCTACGCAACGTCGACGTCGACATTCCACGCGACGCGCTGGTGGTGTTCTCGGGCGTGTCGGGGTCGGGCAAGTCTTCCCTGGCCTTCGGCACCATCTATGCTGAAGCGCAGCGCCGCTACTTCGAATCGGTGGCGCCGTATGCGCGCCGCCTGCTCGACCAGGTGGGCGTGCCCGCCGTCGACTCCATCGACGGCCTGCCACCCGCCGTGGCCTTGCAGCAGCAACGCGGCACGCCGAGTACGCGCTCCTCCGTCGGCAGCGTGACCACGCTGTCGAGCTTCGTGCGCATGCTGTACTCGCGCGCCGGCCACTACCCTGCCAAGCAGCCGATGCTGTATGCGGAAGACTTCTCGCCCAACACGCCGCAGGGCGCGTGCCCGCACTGCCATGGCCTCGGCCGCGTGTACGAGGTGCCCGAGAAGAAGATGGTGCCCGACGACTCGCTCACCATCCGCGAGCGCGCCATCGCCTCATGGCCGCCGGCCTGGCATGGCCAGAACCTGCGCGACATTCTGGTGACCCTGGGCCATGACGTGGACACGCCCTGGCGCCAGCTTCCCCGCAAGGCCCGCGACTGGATCCTCTACACCGACGAAACCCCGACGGTGCCGGTGTACGCCGGTTTCACACCAGCCGAAACCCGCGCCGCGCTGCGTCACAAGACGGAGCCCAGCTACCAGGGCACGTTCATCGGTGCGCGCCCTTACGTGCTGCAGACTTTCGCCACGACGCAGAGCGCGCTGATGAAGAAGCGTGTGTCGCGCTTCATGGTCGGCAGCCTCTGCCCGGTGTGCGATGGCAAGCGGCTCAAACGCGAAGCCTTGTCAGTCACCTTTGCAGGCACGAACATCGGCGAGCTGGCGCAGATGTCGCTCGATCGCGTGGCCGAGCTGCTGTCGCCCGCGGCACGCGGCGAGTTCGCGGCAGAGCGCGCTGAACCTGCGTTGAGCCGCCGTGCCGCGCAGGCAGACACCGCCCGCCGCATGGCAGCGGGCGGGGCCGCGCACGCAGCGTCACCCGATGTACGGCGCACGCCGAACCTGTCGGAAGAGAAGCGCATCGCAGCCCAGCGCATTGCGCAAGACCTGTGCTCGCGCATCGCCACCTTGCAGGAGCTCGGGCTGGGCTACCTCTCGCTCGATCGCAGCACGCCCACGCTGTCGCCGGGCGAGCTGCAGCGCCTGCGCCTGGCAACGCAGATCCGTTCCAACCTGTTCGGCGTGGTCTACGTGCTGGACGAGCCGTCCGCTGGCCTGCACCCCGCCGATGGCGAAGCCCTGCTGCGCGCACTCGATCAGCTCAAGCGCTCCGGCAACTCGATCTTCGTGGTCGAGCACGACCTCGACATGATGCGTCGGGCCGATTGGCTGGTCGACGTGGGCCCGCTGGCCGGCGAGCAAGGCGGGCAGGTGCTGTACAGCGGGCCACCGGCCGGCCTGGCGCAGGTGGCGGCGTCGCAGACGGCCCGCTACCTGTTCGCCCCGCCCGCGGCCGCCGCCCGGGCGACCCGCGTGCCGTCGGGCTGGCTGGAACTGCGCGGCATCACCCGCAACAACCTGAAGGGCGTGGACGCGCGCATTCCGCTGGGCGTGTTCACCGCCGTGACCGGCGTGTCCGGCTCGGGCAAATCAAGCCTCGTGAGCCAGGCGCTGGTCGAGCTGATGGGCGAGCACCTGGGGCACGAGCCGCTCGTGGTCGAAGACGAAGGCGAGCTCGGCGAACCCAGCGTTGCCGCCGAGACGGGCGGGCGCCTGCAGGCGGGAATGGAAGCCCTGAAGCGAATGGTCCGCGTCGACCAGAAGCCGATCGGCCGTACGCCGCGCTCCAACCTCGCCACCTACACCGGCCTGTTCGACCACGTGCGCAAGCTCTTTGCCGACACCCGTGCGGCGCGTGCCAAGCGCTACGACGCCGGCCGCTTCTCCTTCAACGTGGCCAAGGGGCGTTGCGACACCTGCGAAGGCGAAGGCTTCGTCAGCGTCGAGCTGCTCTTCATGCCCAGCGTCTATGCCCCCTGCCCCACCTGCCACGGCGCGCGCTACAACGAGCAGACGCTGAAGGTGACATTGCGCGACAAGAACATCGCCGAGGTGCTGCGCATGACGGTGGACGAAGCCTGCGCGTTCTTCGCCGACGACCCGGCGTTGCTGAAGCCGCTGGCCTTGCTGCAGGGCATCGGCCTCGGCTACCTGCGCCTCGGGCAGCCGGCCACCGAGCTGTCGGGCGGCGAAGCACAGCGCATCAAGCTCGCGACCGAGCTGCAGCGCGCGCAGCGCGGCGACACGCTCTACGTGCTGGACGAACCCACGACCGGGCTGCACGCGGCAGACGTCGACCGCCTGATGGCGCAGCTGCAAGGGCTTGTCGATGCAGGCAACACGGTGGTCGTCGTCGAGCATGAGCTGCGCGTGGTTGCGGCGAGCGATTGGGTGATCGACGTCGGGCCGGGGGCCGGTGACGAAGGCGGCCGCATCGTGGCCAGCGGGCCGCCCGAGGAGATCGCCCATGCCGAACACAGCCGGACGGCGCCCTACCTGCAGAGGCACCTCTCCGGTCGGCCTGTCGCACAGCGTGGCGACGTACCCATGCTCACTCCTCATGAGCTGGCTTGACGCGATTCAGTGGCCGGCCATGGTCGTCACGCTCGTGGCGTCGTGGCTGGTGGCATCGCGTCGCGAGTCCTTCCGTGCCTGGGGCTTCTGGGTCTTTCTGGCCAGCAACGCGCTGTGGGTTGCCTGGGGCTGGCACACCCAGTCCTGGGCCCTCGTGGCACTGCAGATCGGGCTGGTGGCGATGAATGTGCGCGGCGCCGTGAAGAACGACACCTGAGAGCCTGTGAACAAATCCGACACACCCGCTCGAGCGCCCCAAACGGCGCCGCTCGTCGTTGCAAATGCTCGCTGTAGCCCGAGCTACAGCTGCGCTTTGCGCCTAGATCGACACCCTTTGGGGCACCCGCTCGGGCGCGCCGGATTCATTCACAAGCTCTGAGCCACCTCAGTTCGACGCTTCAGCTGCTGAATTCGCCGTCTGTCCGAGGCGCATTCGGCAGTTGCTCATCGAGCGATTGCCGGTACCGGATGCACCCCCTCATGAACTGCGGCCAAGCCGGGACCACCACCGAAGGAGAGGGTTTCTCGGGCAGCAATGCCCACAAGTCGGGGTGGTGCCAGCACAGCTCGTGACCACTGGAATCCCTGTGCCCGCGAATCGCGGCACGCAGCTTCCTGACCTCGGCGACGAGCTGCTCGCGAGACAAGGGTTCCAGATCAGCGTCGTCGTCCATGATGGCCTCGGACCTGCGTTGCTGCGCTCGGCAGTTTCGCGTTGCTACGCGCTAGAACTACGCACTAGAAGCCATCGACAACAGCCGCCGCGGCGTGGGCAGGTGAACCACATCGAAGTTGATGTGTCCGCATTGCTTGAGCCGCTCGTAGTGACGCACCGCAAACTCTTCCGCCCGGATGGCGTCTGCCTCGCGCCAGATGACCGTGACCCACGACAGACCTTCCATGACCCAGCAGGGGCCTGGCGGCACCTCGTGGTGCCGGCCGTCTTCTGCTGCCGCGTGCAGCGGCACCGCAATGCTTCCCCTTTTCAACATCCTGTGCCTCGTGGAATGAACCGCGCGAGTGCGGCGTGGCAATGCTCCGCGGCCTCGCAAGCTGGCGCTGTCGGACAACTGCCCGCGCCGTCGTCGGAGAAACCAAGTTTTCGGACACCAGGCAACGCAGTCGATCGCACGAAGCGGCGACGCAGTGCCTTACCACAGGCGGCAAGCCGGAAAACTCCAGGAATCCGCCGTGAGGCAGTCGGGCCACCCCATCCACAATACGCCCCATGACAAACCTCGCCACCCTCCTTAAAGCAGAGATTTCCCGCGTGGCCCGCAAAGAGCTGCGCACCCACCTTCAGGCGCTGAAGAAGGCAGTCGCCACGCACCGTGCGGAGATCGCCGCACTAAAACGCCGGGCTCAGGCAGCCGAAACCCAGGTGCGCCGCCTGACCCGGGCCAACGCCAAACCGGCCGCGGCCGATGCGGAGCCCGCACCGGCGCGGCAAATGCGTTTCAGCGGCAGCGCCTTGAAGGCACTGCGCCTGCGACTGAACCTTTCCGCGCGCGAATGCGGTGTCTTGGTGGGCGTGTCGGGCCTGTCGATCTACCACTGGGAGGCGGGCAAGGCGCGCCCTCGGGCCAAGCACATGCCGGCAATTGCCGCGCTGAGAAGCATGACCAAGAAGCAAGCGGCCGAAAGGCTGGCTGCGCTGTAGCGCGCCTCGGGCGCACTCATCGCCGCAGGGCGCCGGCTTGTTGCGGTCAGCGATCGTCAAGCATCACCGGCGAGCAGCGATTGCGCTGCGATGTGCCACTGCCATTGCTCGCCCTCCCTGCGGAAGATCCAGGTTGCGTCGAAGCAGCCTGGATCCCAATCCCCGGTTTCCGGATGCCCGAGCAGGTGAGCAAACATCGAGGTCGATTCGTGCCGCCAGCAGACCAGCACCGGCCCCGGTGCATGCAATGCCTGCGTCAACACCTGCGCTTCGTCGGCACCCGAGCGCAAGTGAGACAGCAAGGGCACGCCCAGCGAGTCGGCCAAAGGCCGAACTGTCAACACCGGCCGCTGGCTCTTGGCATGGGAGGCCGCCGCGAAGATGACGGTCGGCGTGGCAATGTGCGGCCCCCTCGTGCCGCGCGCTGAAAAGTAACCCACCAGGGCGCCCGCGCGCTGCCACCCGCGCACCGACAAGCCGCCTTCGGACGCATGCCCGTCGGCATCGACCCCGCCGACACCTTCTGCAGCGGAAGGCTTCTCGGCATGGCGAATGATCATGATGTGCTCGGTCATTGCGCCTTTCCAACCGTGCAGAGGCAGGCCGATGGAAGCTAAGTCTTCCGGCGCGAGGCAGATTTTTTGGCAGCGGTCTTGCGCGTGGCCGTTGTCTTGGTGCTCGCCTTGCGAGAGGTCGCGCGCTTTGCTGATGCCTTCTTTGCTGATGCCTTCTTTGCCGGGGACTTCTTTGCAGGGGCCTTCTTTGCCGGTGTCTTCTTTGCAGGAGCCCGCTTGGTTGCGGCCTTCTTAGCAGGAGCCTTCCTGGAGGGAGCTTTTTTTGCCGCGGCTTTCTTGGCCGGAGCCTTCTTTGCTGCCGTCTTCTTGGCCGGCACCTTGCCGCCTTCCTTGCGCGCTTCAGACAAGCCGATGGCAATCGCCTGCTTGCGGCTCGCGACCTTCTTGCCGGACGTGCCGCTCTTCAGCGTGCCGCGCTTGCGCTCATGCATCGCCGCTTCGACTTTGGTCGACGCTTTCTTTCCGTAGCTGGCCATGATCACCTCGTGCAATGGGGGACCCCAGGCTACGGGCGATGCAACGGCGCAGTCTGTAGGACCGCGCACAAACCCCATGTCAGCACACGCCTGAAGACCTCAGCGCTGGCCCTTGGGCTCTGCAGAGGCGGGGCGCGCAGTGGTGGGGCCGGCCGGCTGCGTGGCGTCGGCCTTGCCGGCACGCTGGTCCGAAGACCCTGCGCTGCCAGGCGTCGTGGATGAAAGATCCATCGCGGCGCCCGGGTCTTCTTCACCCGCCACCGATTCGCTCGCCAGGTCGACGGGCTGTGCCGGCTGGGGAGCCGGCTTGGGTTGGGGCTTGTCCTTCATGGTCTTTCTCCTTCAGAAGATTCACACACGTACCTGCAACGCGTTCAAGCCGTGCGCGCCATCACCTTGTCGAGCGTGATCGGCAGATCGCGCACCCGGACACCGGTGGCGTGGTAGACGGCATTGCACACCGCACCGGCCACGCCGGTGATGCCGATCTCGCCGATGCCCTTGACGCCCAGCGGGTTCACGTGCGGGTCTTCTTCCGGAACCACGATCACGTCGATCTCGTGCACGTCGGCGTTCACCGGCACGTGGTATTCGGCCAGGGTTCCATTGACGCAACGGCCATTGCGCACGTCGCGCACGGTCTCTTCGAAGAGCGCCATGCCCAGGCCCCAGACGATGCCGCCCATCAGCTGGCTGTGCGCCGTCTTCGCGTTCAACAGCCTGCCGACGCCATAGGCTCCCACCACGCGCGGCACGCGCACGATGCCCAATGCATCGTCGACCCGCACCTCGGCGAACACGGCACCGAACGAATGCATCGAGAAGGCTTCTTTCTCGGGACCCGGCTGCGACTCGGCACTGCCGCGCACCGGCTGGCCGTGGCGGCCGACAACGGCCGCGATCGGCTCGCCGCGCGACGCGTCGGAGCGCAGGCGCAGCCAGCCATCGGCGGCGAGCACGTCGTCGCGCTGCCGGCCCTTCAGCGGTGACCCGCTGTCGGCCAGCGCCAGGTCGATGATCTGGCCTCGCACCTTCTCGCACACCGCCTTCACCGCCGGCGACACGCTCGCGGTGGACTGCGATCCACCGGACACCGGCGCCTTCGGCATGCGCGAATCGCCGAGTTCGAAGCGCACGCTGCCCACCGGCAGGCCGAGCGCGTCGGCTGCCACCTGCGTCATCACGGTGTAGGCCCCGGTGCCCAGGTCTTGCGTGCCGCTGCGCACCAGCGCACGGCCATCAGGCATCACCATCGCCTCGGCGGCGGCCTGGCTGCGGTTGGTGGGATAGGTCGCGGTGGCCACGCCCATGCCCAGACGCCAGTGGCCGTCGCGCATGCTGCCGGGCACCGGGCTGCGGCGCGACCAGCCGAACCGCTCGGCACCCTGCAGGTAGCAATCGCGCAGCGACTTGCTGGAGAACGGCTTCTTCTTCTCCATGTCTTGCTCGGCGTAGTTCTTCAAGCGCAGTTGCAGCGGGTCCATCTTCAGCGCGTAGGCTAACTCGTCCATCGCCGCCTCGAGCGCGAAGGTGCCGCTGGCCTCGCCGGGCGCGCGCATGAAGGTGGGCGTGCCGACGTTCATCTTCGCCAGGCGGTGCGTCGTGGTCTGGTTGTCGCACGCGTAGAGCATGCGCGTGGCGAGGGCCGAGGGTTCGACCCAGTCTTCGATCACTGAGGTCTCGGAGATCACGCCGTGGTGCATGGCCGTCAGCTTGCCGCTCGGGTCGGCGCCCAGCCACAGCGATTGCTCGGTGTGCGGGCGGTTGCCCACCGGGCCGAACATCTGCGTGCGGTCGAGCACGATCTTCACCGGCCGGCTGACCTGCTTTGCGGCCATCGCCGCGAGCGTCACGTGAGACCACGACGAGCCCTTGCAGCCGAACCCGCCGCCCACGAACGGGCACAGCACCGTGACGTTCTCGGGCGCGATGCCCAGCGTTTTCGCCAAGGCCTGGGCGTCTCCGCTGACGAACTGGGTGCTGTCGTGCAAGGTGAGCTTGTCGCCATCCCACGAAGCGACGGTTGCGTGCGGCTCCATCGGGTTGTGGTGCTCCACCGGCGTGGTGTAGCGCACATCGACCCTCGCACTCGCCGCGCGCTGCCCCGCCGCGAAGTCGCCGCGTTGCGTGTCGGCTTCGGTCCGCTGGACCTTCTCCGGCTTGTGAGCCGAGGCCTTCGCGCGATCGAAATCGGTCAACGCGTCCGTGGCGGCGTAGCGTATTGATAGCTTGCGCGCGCCTTCCTTTGCCTGGTCGAGGCTCGTGGCCACCACCACGGCCACCGGCTGGTTGTTGTAGTGGACGGTGTCGTCTTGCAGCAGCGACAGCACGCGGCCCGCGGGCGGGTTGACCGCGGCCTTGCCGCCTTGCGGCAAGCGCTGTGCGTTGTCGTGCGTGATCACCGCCAGCACGCCCGGCATGGCCATGGCGCCCGCGACGTCCATGCCGGCGATGCGGCCGCTCGCCACGGTGCTCAGCACGATCCAGCCGTAGGCCATGTTCGGCACCGACACGTCGCCCGCGAAACTCGCCCGCCCGCAGACCTTGCCCGCGCCGTCGGTGCGGTCGATTCCTTGGCCGACGATACTCATGCCTGGCCCCCTGCGGCGTTGAGCAGGGCACGCTGGATGCTGCGCCGCGCGAGTTCGATCTTGAAGCCGTTGTGGCCCTGGTCGACGGCATGCGCGAGCAACACGTCGGCCGCATGGGCGGCGCTGCCTTCGGACAGCGGCTGCCCGATCAGCGCACGTTCCGCGAGAGGCATGCGCCACGGCTTGTGAGCCACGCCGCCGAGCGCAAGCGCTGCGTCTTGCACGATGCCGCTGCCCATGTCCAGGCCGACCGCCACGGACACCAGCGCGAAGGCATAGCTGGCGCGGTCGCGCAGCTTCAGGTAATGCGCGTGCTCGGTGAAGCGCGAAGGCGGCAGCTCGATTGCCGTGATCAGCTCACCGGCCGCAAGCGTCGTGTCACGTTCGGGGTGATCGCCTGGCAGGCGATGGAAGTCGGCCAGCGGGATGACTCGCTCGCCTTCGAGCCCGGCCACGCGCACGCTCGCGCTCAGCGCCAGCAAGGCCACGCTCATGTCGGACGGGTTGGTCGCGATGCACTGTTCGCTCGCGCCCAGGATCGCGTGAATGCGGTTGTAGCCCCCGCGCGCCGCGCAGCCCGAGCCGGGTTCGCGCTTGTTGCAGGCCGTGTAGGCGGTGTCGTAGAAGTAGTAGCAGCGCGTGCGCTGCATCAGGTTGCCGCCCATGGTGGCCATGTTGCGCAGCTGCGGCGAGGCGCCGGCGAGCAAGGCTTGCGACAACAACGGATATTTTTGCCGCACCAGCGGGTGGTTGGCGGCATCGGCATTGCGCACCAGCGCGCCGATGCGCAGGCCGCCGGCACTGGTCGGCGCAATCTCGGCCATCGGCAGGCGGCTCACGTCGACCAGGCGCTGCGGTGCGGCCACGCCCGCCTTCATCAGGTCGAGCAGGTTGGTGCCGCCGGCCACCAGCACGCTGCCGGGTTGGCGCAGGCTGCCGATCGCGTCTTCGGTGGACGTGGCGCGGTGGTAGGCCACCTGGTTCATGAGGCCGCCCCGGTCGCCACCTGCCTGACGGCCGCCACGATCTTCGGATAGGCCCCGCAGCGGCAGATGTTGCCGCTCATGCGTTCACGGATCTCGTCGTCCGTGAGCACCGGGTGCGCGACCCGCACGTCGGGCGTCACGGCGCTGGCGTGGCCGGCCTGCACTTCGCTGAGCAGGGCCACCGCCGAACAGATCTGGCCCGGAGTGCAGTAGCCGCATTGAAAGCCGTCGTGATGCAGGAAGGCGGCCTGCATCGGGTGCAGGGATTGAGGCGAACCGAGCCCCTCGATGGTCGTGATCTTCGAGCCCTCGGCCATCACGGCCAGCGTCAGACAAGAGTTCACCCGGCGACCGTCCCGCAGCACCGTGCACGCGCCGCATTGGCCGCGGTCGCAGCCCTTCTTGGTACCGACGAGCCCGAGGTGGTCGCGCAGCGCGTCGAGCAGCGTGGTACGAGGCTCGACCTGCAGACGGTGCGCCGCGCCGTTGATGTCGAGCTGCACGGAACGCGCTGCCGACTCATCGGACGAGGGTGGCGCAAGCCCTCCGACGGGAGCGACGCAGCCGACGCCCAACGCGGCCGTGACGCCGCCGGCCGATTGCATGAAGAAGCGCCTGGACAAGCGAGGCGGAAGCGGTTCGGCGTCGTGTGGCAAGGAACAGTTTGCGGGGTCGTTTTGCATCGGCATTCCTGGTCGGCGGGTCTGGTTTTTTGCCGGCAAAGCGCGTTCCGTTCAGCTGACTTCACCCTTGCCTGTCTCGGCGGCGCGCGCAGGCGGGGCCGGAGCGTCGATTGCCGCAACGCCTGCAGTGCTCGCAAGGTGGAACAGAGATGGCTGCATTCTTCGAAGGCTTTCAGTTGGACCATGTGCCATTGACCGAGGCCACCTTGCGTGTGCGCCATGGCGGCTCCGGCCCGCCTGTCTTGCTGCTGCACGGCCACCCTCGAACGCATGCCACATGGCACAAGGTGGCGGCCCGTCTGGCAAGCAGACACACGGTGGTCTGCCCCGACCTTCGTGGCTACGGCGAATCCTCCAAGCCCGAGACCCTGCCCGACCATTCGAACCAGTCGAAACGGGCCATGGCACGCGACTGCATCGAACTGATGAACCGCCTGGGGCACAGCCGGTTCACGGCCGTTGGGCACGACCGCGGCGCCTACGTCGCCTTTCGATTGGCAATGGACCACCCGGCTGCGGTGGAGCGGCTCGTCGTGATGGATTCCGTGCCGATCGTCGAGGCGCTGGAGCGGTGCGACGAGCGCTTTGCCCGCCTGTGGTGGCACTGGTTCTTCTTTGCCCGGCCCACCAAGCCGGAACAGGCCATCAACGCCGACCCCGAGGCCTGGTACGGCAATTCGTCCAGCAAGCGCCAGTCAATGGGTGAAGAAGCGTTTGCCGACTATCTGGCGGCGATCCGCAACCCGGCGACGGTCCACGCGATGATCGAGGACTACCGTGCAGGCTTGGGCGTGGACCGCCAACACGACGAAGCCGATCGCTCGATGGGCAAGCGCATCAGCTGCCCGCTGCTGGTGATGTGGGCGCTGCAAGACGACATGGGCTTGCTCTACGGCGACCCCGCCGAGGTGTGGCGCTCATGGGCAGACGATGTGCGCGGCCAGCCCTTGTCGAGCGGTCACCACATGGCCGAAGAAGTGCCGGAACAGGTGGCCGGCGCACTGCTC
>Ga0307513_10011728_pt1 | contig 10868 bp, 7 predicted proteins | sample 15_EM_MG_FD_202174 | JGI IMG/M metagenome (GOLD analysis project Ga0307513, IMG submission 202174) | Populus trichocarpa ectomycorrhiza microbial communities from riparian zone in the Pacific Northwest, United States - 15_EM | ecosystem: Host-associated > Plants > Roots > Unclassified | place... | reverse complement strand
AAGTAACATCTTATTGGACCACGAGCTGAATCCAAAAATTTCAGACTTTGGAATAGCCAGGATTTCTGGCGGCAATGAAGTGAATACTACCAGGGTTGTTGGAACCTTGTAAGTAGTGTTTTTTTTTCTCCCCATTTTCAATCCTATTAATGTTTCTCTAGTTATAGCTCAGAAAGCTGTTATGCTTATGCAGTGGCTATATGTCCCCTGAATATTTAATGGAAGGAAGATTTTCAGAGAAATCAGATGTGTTTAGCTTTGGAGTGTTGTTGCTGGAGATTGTGAGCGGAAGAAAGAACGCTCATTTTTATAGCGATGAGCATGCTTTGAGTCTTATAGGATTTGTATGTCTGTCCGGCACACTGCCTGAGATATATTTGGAAAGCTCCTTTCAATTTCTGCTACTATTAAACTTGCAAACTCTTACTTGTATGATTGTATCAACTTTTGCAGGCTTGGAAACTGTGGAATGAAGGTGACATTGCAGCTTTGGTCGATCCTGCAATATCAGATCCATGTTTTCAGGTGGAGATATTCCGATGCATACATATTGGTCTGTTGTGTGTGCAGGAATTGGCAAAAGATAGACCGCCCGTGTCAACTATCATTTCCATGCTAAATAGTGAAATTGTGGATCTTCCTACTCCAAAGAAACCAGCATTTGTTGAAAGGCAGACTTCCTTGGGTACAGAGGCCATTACTCAGAGCCAAAAGATAAATTCCATTAACAATGTGACAATTTCTGATCTTAAAGGCCGATAGAGTTCAGAACATGTTTACTTTTCTGTTTGATCATTGTTAAATGTTATATAACATTACATTGCTTGGTGTGACTTTATCAGACTGCTATCAGGCTGTCAGTTTTGTGGTATTTTTTTTCTACTGTCCTCTTTACATGTTTTTAATTTTTTTTATTGCTTTTACTTTCAAAGCAATCTAATATTTTATCCTAATATGTTGAAGGGCTTCTTTCACATCTACCTTAAAAGGTTTTAAGGCTGTCATCCAGTTTTAGATCAATGCTAGGAGTAGAAATATTGAAGTCTCTAGGGACTCTAATTTAGCTCGAGTGATTAAAGTTCAAACATATCTATACTAGTTTCTTACATCCGTGAAGGATGATATTGGAATCATTAATTAAAATTTAAGTAAGAGTAGAAAAGATCAATGTTGCATTGATAACAGAATTCCTAAAAAAACTTCAGGGTTTTAAAGTATTCTAGTTCTTTCTTTTATTTTCCTTTTGGGGGATGATCTAAGATTGCTAATGATAAAATTTTAGCAAAATAAGAAGTGGTTTCATTGATAAAAAAGAAAAAGAAAGAAAAGGTAGTATTTTGGCTACGCACTTTACGGAGAGGAAAGCTCCCAATGGCCGTTTCATGCATCCTAATGCTGCCATTGACATAATTACATCATCTCTACACATCAAATATCCTGAAACTATATTGTCTCGACAAGCAATATTTTTAAACTGGGATTTTTCAGCCCCGTTAATTCCTCAAAACGCTGTGTTGGAATATGGTACAGCAATGTTTCTGCAACAAAACCACGGGCTAAATAGTATATAAATAATTAGAGTCTGAAATTAATGTTGAGATAAAAGGAGAAGATAGTTAGGAAAGTCAAATTTCCGAAATTAATGTTGAGATTAAGGTCTTTAGAATGGATTTGAACCTCATAAACAACCTCGGACGCCTTTGGTCTAGAACATTATGCGCCTCCACATAAGCTTTGTGATTTGAGGTAATTGGGTACCTTAATCAAAATCTATGGCTCTCTAAAGGATTAGTGCGCGTTTGCCATTTCAAGCTATCTTGTGGGCTTTTGTCTGTCAATTTTATCCATAAACTCATCAACTAGACATCTCGTATTAGTTACTTGCCATGAACTCGTCCTTGTATCAATATCATGATACAATGACTTATTAGATGGTAGTACTGGTTGGATTAAATGAATTAGTTGATTAGTTGAGTCGGTAAAATATTTTTCCTTATCAATTTAGGTTTTCCTTTCGTTAGTTATATTCTTTCATTGTTTAGAATTTTATATCTATAAATAGACTGGTAATCAAAACGTGAGAGAAATATGTAGAAAAGCTTACAAAGTGTATCTTTGAGAAAACACTTCACGCAAAAACATCTTGCCTCTCAAATTTTTCTTCTTCTTTATTTTTGTTTTTTAAGATTATCTCCTACCACACCTAAAGTTTCTTCCAACAAGTGGTATCAAAGCTTGGTTTTTTATTGTTTGACATGGTTAATATAAACTTCCCACTTTAATGTCCTCATTTGACAAATTATGAAATTTAGTGTATTCATGTGAAAGCAGGAGGCCGTGCAAAAGAAGCGGAGAAAGGATCAGAAAGCACTCACAATCATCTACCAATGTCTAGATGATGTCACTTTTGAGATAATGGTTAATGCAACTACTACCAAGTAAGCATGAGAATTCATGCAATAATCAAACCAAGGAGCTGGCAATGTTAGAAAGGTATGCCTACAAAAGTTACGAGGTGACTTTAAAAAACTATATATGTTTGAATGTGAGAGTATTTCAGATTACTTTGCTAGAGTTTTGACCATGTACAATCAAATAAAGAGATATAGGGAGAAGATGAAGCAAACATGTGTAGTAGGAAAGATTCTATGCTCGCTGTAAGAAAAAGTTGCATTATATGGTGGTCGTGATAGAGGCGTCACATAATATGAATTTTATTACAATTCAAGGACTCATGAGAAAAATACAAGCTCATAAAGAAAGTGTAAGCCCTGGTTGAAAATTAGACAGAAAAGCAATCTAAGTGCATATATAATAGATTAAACAGAAGTACCCAATAAGCATTAGAACGAACCAAGTACAAACAAAATAAATAAATAAATAAATAAATAAAATAAATACAAAAATGTGAATAAAATATTATTGGAAGTGAATTACCAGAAAATAAAATTATCAATATGTAACTAAATGAAATTAGAATTCACTTGGGTAAAAATTTTATATAGACAAATGCTGGGATCCAAGAATTTTATCCTGGAAACATTAAATTTACTATTTGGGATATAGAGAGAATTCGGTAAAAGTTAGTGTATACATGTGTGTGTGTGCGCGCGCACGCACGCATCTGTGTGCTTAGGCAAGAAGGAAAAAAAGAAAGGGGAAACTACCATTTACATGTGAGAGAGATAGAATTGTAAAGGAAACATAAAATCTTGAGAGAAGATCTTAAGGGAACATTAACCAAGTTTAGGGAGCATTTATTAGAAGGAAGAAAAAATCAAGTGAAGGTGAGTAGAAAAAAAGAGCGGAAATTCGGCCAAGATTAAAGAAGAGGAGGAGTTGGAAGCTTGATTTGGGAAGTGTTTAGAGTTTAATTACTTGTTTGGTAAAGCATTCTAAAGACTCTTGATCGGATTTTAATGGTTTAAAATCCTTAATTGATTGAATTTTTTAAATTAGAAAGTTATGGTTCTTGAATAAATTTGGGGAAAATAAAAATTTATGTAATTTGTCATGAGGAATAATGTGAAAATTTGAGTAAAGTGATTAAATTATTGTAATTGAAGTAAAAATTTTGATAATTAAATAGAGCTAGAGGTCGGCCAATGATGGGAGATTTTAGGGGATTTAATTGTGAATAAATGTTGTTGAGTGATAAATTCATAAGCATGAAGTTGCATTAGAATTAGGTTATTGAAGAAATGATCAATTAGAGAATGAAAGAAAATAAAATAAAATTCTTCCCTCCATCTATTAAATAGTTTCGGCCTAGAGGAGAAAACTTAAGGGAGTCCTTCAATCTTGTTTTATGTTACCATGTTAATGCTTTATACTCCATCATGTGAATTGATGAATAATGTAGTAAGTAGAACTATTTTTGAATATCTCTTTACAACTTCTTAAATTTCATGGAGCACTTATGTTAATTCTTGAGATTGTGTGAAATATTACTACCATGAAAATCAAAGAAGGGATTGATGTCTTGATGAGGAATATAATTGAATTGTTGGTTCCTATTAAATTTTTTATGTAATGGAGTCATAAGACATTAAAAATTCTTGAGAGGTTAAATTGGTGGCTAAAATCCATGTATTCAACGGGACTGTTACAAAAGGTGAGATTAATTAGACTGTAACAGTTCAAGATTTAGACAGTAATGGTTCAAGATTTAGACAATAACAGTTCAAGGTTTGGACAGTAACGTTTCAGGACTTAGACAATAACAGTTAGAGAGTAACAATTCAAGGTTTGGATAGTAACGATTCAGGACTTAGACAGTAACAATTAAACAATAACAATTTAAGGTTTAGACAGTAACGGTTCAAGACTTATACAGTAACAATTAAACAGTAACAATTCAAATTTTGGTAGACTTTCATATGAATACCATATATATACAAAAGAAACATATAAAAAGGGTCTAGAAGGAAATAGACGCTGAAATTCTGTTGACGTAAAAATTGAGTTGTGCGAACACTTGCATAATGATATACTAACTCTGAAAATATACTTGATATGTGTATGTATGTTATGATGAGAAAATGAACATGCATAAAAAGTATCATATATGTAATGAATGAATATGGATTGTCTATAACATTTGGCTTGAAGGAATCATGACCAAAGACTTCTTTGTGATTCAAGAGGAGTGACCAGGATTGGATCTTTTGTTAGAGGAGGTCATGAGACAGGCAGAGCAGGTGCGTGGCTTTCCCTACCCTTCACACTTATGCAATTTAAAGTCTTCTTGATGAATGCAATTACAATAATATTATGTTTAATGTAAATAAAGTCTAGCATATTTACAAGATTAGCTTCGGTTAATGGCATCCGTGATAAGATTGCCGAGAAATAAATTATAAGATTAGCTTCGGCTAATGATGTCCGTGTTGGGATGCTTGGGAACAATTGATAAGGCTCGATTTGTAAAGGGTATCCGTGTTTGAATGACCTGAGAAAATTGATAAGTATAATTGCCTAAAAATATCCAGGTTGGACTATGCAAAGTCACCCGGTTCATACAAGAAAATAAGAGTATTCAAATTAAAGATATGCAAATGAGATCTAATTGGGTTTTAATTGATTTACAAGCAAATTATAAATTGATTGTAATTACTATGTGATCAATAGAAATTTTATACTTCAATTGTATACATTACATGATCATTTATATTTCTTTTGTCAACATAATGGTATGTTTATTAAGTTGTTTGTGTAACAAGTCCATCTAATATCTAGGGAGCTCATTAGTTTTTAGGACTCTTATTTGTTAAACTTATGTAAATATTTAACTTAAGCATAATAGTGTTAGCAAGATTATGCAGTATGCTTTTTGTGTAAACCTTGATGTATATAAAAATCTTAGCTCAGCATGTAGTATATTAGTTATGTAAACTTTAACATAATGCATGAAAGAGAACTCCTTAGTTATCTTGTAACTAATCATTTTGAAATTTTAAAGAATACTTATGTTATGTTTTAAATTATCTCATTATATGTTAGTATCCCCTTTTCTTTTAGACTTTAAATATGATATGTGGGCTATGTTTATATTGAACTTGTTCTAGGATATATATATAAATTGTGTGGATTGTATGAGGTGTTGAATATTGATGATGGAAATACAGTCCGGAATTATAGGACCTTGTTATGATGGACTGAATGGGTAAATTGGTAGTAATCGATAACTTAGGATGCCCTATATACAAAGAAAACTCTGCCGAAATTTCAGTAGAATTCTTTTAAAAAAAAAATTACCCTCAAATTAAGGATATATGTTGGGATCTTTTAGCGTTGATAAAATCAAATAGTTAGACTGTTAGAGAAAGAGTCAAAGGTATTTAAAAAGACTAAGGAGCACAAACATTTTTTCCAAAACACTATTCAAAAGAGAAGTAAGATGGTTCTAGATATACCCAAGAAGGTAAAGGATGTGGACAAGGCAGAGGAAAAAAAGGAAGAGGCAAATTTGGAAAAGAAGGCTGAGACAACCTCAACAAGTCAACCGGTTGATTGTATGAAGCAAATGGGTGATGGTGAGAAGTATGACTTTCTACCAGTTCTTGATGAAAAGAAGGAGAGATATAGAGATAATCAATAACTTGTTACACCTCCACAATCACCAATGAACTCAACTTCACCTTTATCTTCTTCTTCTAGTGGAAGTTCTAGTAATGGCAACCCTCTTAGTCCACCAAGAAAGATGATGAGCCTTGATGACTTATATAAAGTAACTAATCCTGTTGATGATGATGTAACACTATATTGTATAGTTGCCCAACATAAATGGAACATCTATCAAATGGATGTCAAATAAGCTTTTCTAAATGGTTTTTTTAAGAGGAAGTCTACATCGAGTAACCTATAGGTTATTAAGTAAAGGGACATGAAGACAAAGTTTTAAAGTTAAACAAAGCCTTATATGGATTGAAGCAAGCCCCAAGGTTTGGTATAGTCGTATTGATGGTTATCTCTTAAATAATGAGTTTGTAAAATGCTTCCATGAATTTGCTATTTATATAAAAATAAAAGAGAGTGGAGATACTCTTATTGTATGCTTGTATGTGAATGACTTGATCTTTACATGAAATAATCCAAAGATATTTAAAGACTTCAAGCAAACAACGATTAAGAAGTTTGAGATGATGGATAATTGTGTTATGACATACTACTTAGGAATTGAGATCAAACAAGGAGAAGATGGAATTTTTATGAACCAAGAGAAGTTTACAAAAGAGATTCTTAAGAATTTCAAAATGAAGGATTGTGTAAAAGTGAATACTTCAGTTGAGTGTGGAGAGAAGATGTCAAAGAATGATGAAGTAGAGAATATAAATTCTACAATATTCAAAAGCCTAATTAGGAGTTTGAGATACTTCATATGCACCTGTCCAGATATTCTCTTTGGAGTAAGGCTTGTAAGCAGGTTTATGAAGACACTAATTACGACACATTTCAAAGCTTTGAAGCGAATTCTTTAGTATATCAAAGGTACTGATGACTTTGGCTTGTTCTATGGATACTCTAATAGCTTTGAACTTATAGGTTAGATAGTGATTGGACTGGAGATATGGATGATAGAAAGAGTACTGTAGGTTTTATTTTCTACATGGGAGAAACAACATTCACATGGAGTTCAAAGAAAAAACCTATAGTTATATTATCAACTTGTAAAGTTGAATATATTGCTACTACAACATGCATTTGTTATTCCATATGGTTAAGATAATTATTGAAGGAGTTGTGAATGCAACAAGAGAAACATATAGAAATTTATATGGACAACTTATCAGTCATTGTCTTCGCAAAAAATCTAGTGTTTCAAAGTAATCACATTGACACAAGATTTCATTACTTACAAGATTGCATTACAAATAAGAAAGTTGAAGTCAAGTATATAAAGACCCAAGATCGAGTTGCAGAATTTTCACAAAGCCACTTAAACATAATTTTTTTTGCCAAGATAAGAGATATGCTAGGAGTTATAAAGAAATCAAGTTTAAGGGGAGATGTTGAAAATAAACTAGATTTTAATTTTTTTAGAAAAACAGAGTAACTGGTCTACCTGTTGAGTCGGTCGATCAGTTGGATTAAATGCATCAATCGACCAGTTCAGTTGGTAAAATGCTTTTCCTTATCAGTTTAGGTTTTCTTTTTTTTAGTTTAATTCCTTGATTGTCTAGGACTTTATACCTATAAATAGGCTTGTAATTGAAACGTGAGAGAACTATGTAGAAAAGCTTATAAAATGTATCTTTGAGAAAACACTTAATGCAAAAACTCCTTTCTCTCAAATTTTTCTTATTCGTTAGTTTTGCTTTTTAATATTATCTTCTACCACACCTAAAGTTTCTTCCAACAGAAACTAAAGATGGAACATTAATTGTATAAATTATTCTAGACCTTAAAATTGGGAGAACATGGAATTTTTTTATTTTTTTTATTTTACTAATTTTGGTACCTGTGGATGCCATGAGCTATTGAACAAAACATCTAGTTTTCAAATCTAACTTCCCTACTTTTGAATTCTCCAATCTATCTAGCTTTGAAGGGAAGTCAAGACAAGTAAGAAATAATTATTCTATTTTCATTTTGTTCTATATTTATTTTTCTGAGGTTTTAGCTTTTAGGGAAATCACATGTATTTTACAATAATCAACTAGATTTACTAGCAACAAAAATGTAACTATGTTCTAAATTCTATCAAGTTTAAATTCTAATTTCTTAGTGTTGTTACTCATTTTTGAGTTCCTACACAAAAAAATGAGAAAATACAAATATATATATATATATATATATATATATATATATATATTTGGAAGAAATCCAAAAAATAATAGGAGTGAGAAAAGGATGCTGGAACGCCTATAAAATGACTAGAAATTGGTTGATGAGGTTAAAAAATATAAAAATTAAAATTTAACAGCATATTTTTAACTGGTGAAAACTTTATTGATAATGAAAATTCAATTTGAAGAAGAAAAGTTCGAAATCAGATGTTTATGGACTTAATTAAACATTATCTAAGGTTTAATTGAATTTATGGAGGGTTTGATTGCAATAAAAATTAATTTTTAAGTCCATTTAGGCTTTTATTAGAAGAAATTAAAGTTCTGGAGTCTAATTATAATTTTGAAGAGTTGATTTGGTCAAATCAGGGGCTTAATTGCATAATTATTGAAGTTTGATGGTCAATTAGGGAGTTGATTGAAACAATCCTAATTCAAGGACCAAACCAGAAAAGGTGCTAAAATCAAGGAATCCAATTACAATTTATCCGGGGGCTTGATTACAAATTTGCAAAAACATCCAAGGACCAAATCAGAAATATGCATTTTGAATTAGAAAACGGCGTCGTTTCTGTGAGAACTGTTTATCACCTTTTTCATCCGCGACGGTTTCTACAGTAAAGGCAATGCAGGCGTTAGCAGTGGAGCTGCTTCAATCAGGGAGCACGTATCGCGGCTAACATCCCTCGCCATCGTGATGCACGCCGGCCGTTACCAAGAAACGCCTGCGTCATCTGACTATAAATGCCAGAGGAGGAACCGAACCAAAAAAGCGAAAAATAATAGGGGAGAGGAGGGGGAAGCACAAGGAGAAAAACGAGATAGAGAGGGAGAGAAAGAGAACAAGGAGAATAAAAAAGAAACAGAGGGAGACATGAAGGATAACTGGGCAGCATAGGGAGACGGTAACAGAGGAACAGACGAACAGCAGCAAGAAAAACCCGACAGCAACCAGCCTCCATCGTTGCTGTCCCTTGACCTTCGGAACCAGAGGCAAGGGAATAAAACCAAAGAAACAGAAGCAAAGGAAGAAACCCAGAGAGAAAGTCCAGAATAATAAAAAGAACGCAAGACCAGAGTTGTCATCATCTTCAATTTTTCTAGAAACCAGGTGCGTTCGTCTTCATAATCTCTTAAATCTACAAATGAGCATACACGAAGGTAATTTAATTACCTTCACACTGGTCATGCACGCGTGAAACAAATTCACGCATGCATGGTCTCTCAGACAGCCGAGCCAGTGACCCGGTTAGGTCTGCTGGGTCCAGCCCCGTCACATGGGCCGGGCTGGACCCAACCTAAAAAAATTTTCAAAAAATTATTTTAAAAAATTAGTGATTTTTCACAAATAGTTTATTGAATTTTACTTAGTATTGGTTTGTATTTTTATACTGTAAAAATACAAATCCAGTATTAAAATGCCTAGTTTTCATCAAAACATTGAAAAAAAAAGTTTTCTTTTCATGTATACGACTAAGTATCTCAAAGAAAAAAATATCATATTTTCATACAACAAAAATTAAAAAAAAATAGGTATTAGCATGCATTTTGGCTTTAATAACCAGTTTATTAAAGCCACGAGAACTAGACCAATATTTCAAAATTTCCAAAAAAATTATTTTGTTTTCTTTTAATATCTGGGTTTATGACTTTATATGTAAGATGTATTCCGGATATTAAATTTTTTTTATTGACGTTAGAACGGTTAGGTTTTACCTGATAAAATAAGAATTTTTTTTATTGATGAAAATTTTTCTTAAATCATAAACAGATAAAAAACTAATAGGTACATTTTAGTTTTTGCCAATGAAATAGGCAATATAATATCTCATTAATAATTTATATATCAATGAGATGAAATGGCTGACAAATCGGTACATTTTAGTTTTTTGATGCCTATATTCCCTTGGCATTTTTGCCGGCATTACAAATTAACAACAGAATGCCCACGAATAGTAAATCCCTGATAAAACGTTTCTTGATGATGTGTTTACGTCGGGAAATCATTCGGCGATGTAAATGGCTGACGAAATGGTGTTTACTTACCGACTAAATATTCTATTGGCGTTTTCTAATTTTCTGTTGGTATGTGCCGGTCACATTCTCAAATTCAGGTGGTGACAATTTCCTTTCACTTTTCATTTTTTTCTGGGAACAATTTATGTAAATCAATTAAGTCTAACAAATTTGATTGGAAAAGGCGCTTCTACAGAGTCCAAATAATTTGTCGGGGTCCTCTTTACCTTCATAGAGATTCTAGACGAAGCATTATTCAAGGAGATCTGAAGCCATGTAACATCTTGTTGCATGACTAGATGATTCCAAAAATTTCAGACATCAGATGGCCAAGATCTCTGGTGGCAGAGAAGATCAAGAGAATGCTATGAAGCAGACATTTCTTTCCTATTTTTTACTGTGTTGAAGTATTAATGGTTTGAGCTAAGAAACAATTGTTCTTATGCAGTGGTTTATATGTCCCCTGAGGGAAGGGCTGTTTTCGAAAAAGTCAAAGGTTTTTAGATTTCGATGAAGGAAAAAAAGTCAAAAGATTGCAACAATAACTGGCTGAAGTCTGAAGGG
>Ga0307513_10011725_pt1 | contig 10873 bp, 17 predicted proteins | sample 15_EM_MG_FD_202174 | JGI IMG/M metagenome (GOLD analysis project Ga0307513, IMG submission 202174) | Populus trichocarpa ectomycorrhiza microbial communities from riparian zone in the Pacific Northwest, United States - 15_EM | ecosystem: Host-associated > Plants > Roots > Unclassified | place... | reverse complement strand
TAGTTCGATTGTGAAGGAGCAGGAGCGCCGCCCCCAACAGGCCGTCGTTCGAACAGCGCGCGAGATGGATCGGGGGGTGGCGGCTGGGGCATACCGCGTCCAGCGCGGGGCCCAGAGGGGATGCCTCCAGAAATTGGTTGCTGAGGATTGCCTCCGCTGCGGTTGAAGAGAGACATTACGCTTTGGTCAAAGTGGTGGGTGGTCAGGAGGCTTGGAGGCTGGGAGGTACACGAATCGTGTTCAACACGAATGCAACACGTCGACGCGACGCGACGCGACAAAGAGTCCTACGTACACGAGACCAAAGTTACACGACAAGGGTGACGATCCTCCACGTCTATAAATTACCAATCACCATCAAACGAATGGAAGCCGCATAGCTGGAATATGCTCCAATACTTCTTCTTCTCAATCTTGCTGCACCACTCCCAGGCAGACGTCAAACGGCCTAAATGTACGTTAAAATGGTCAACAGTCAACGTTCCAATGTTCAACTCACCATCTATACAGCTACCGGCATCATAGAAGTTGTCTGCACCGCTACCATCAAATGCATGTCGGAAAAAGTCGCCAAGGATCTCCTTGTATAGATCGTCCATCGAGCCAAACTCGTTCTGCGTGGGTCGTTCCTAAGAGTTTCAGAGTGTAAAAGGCGGAATAAACGTACTTGGATGTATGTCGCGAGAGTAGGTTTATCCATCAGCTTAGGGATTTGATTGAGGACGTTGCAGATTGGCAAACAAATCCGGTACACTTGTGTGTACTTGTCGAGGAAGAAATGCGCATTCGGTACATTATGGTCACCTATGTTTGACCATTACCCCTGTCCCTGATAGTAGAGACAATCGACGCACCCATATGGACCACAGAGCTGCCAACCCAATACCCTATATTACTCTGCGCGCGGTGGAGGATCGCATGCATCTTGCGTGCCGTCTTTGGGGCAGGCTGAACGCGGTTCAAGCCCTGACCAGTATCACGTAGACGGTATCCCACGTTCTCGGAAAGGAGGTCAGATTCGGCAAGGTGCCAGAGCTCGAACATATCTAGTGAACCATAAGTAAGGCTCTCGTATCATCTCCAGGGGCACTATAAACTTACCTCCGAGGATCTCTCGCCAGAGCGTTAAACTTTGCAGGCAGTACGAATACTGCTCGGCGTGTCCGTGCGTCAGTCTCGCTCCCCCGCGTCCATAGCGAATAGACAAATTGCACCCAGGCGTGGCCTGGGTAGGCTGGAAATACTTTTTGAGCCACTTGATCAGTTGCTCACAAGGATCCCGGTTAACGCGTAAAAAGGCGCTATTGTCCCCAATGGAATAGAGACATTGTTTGATTACTCCCTCGTTCAGCTCACTCGATCTTGCGTATTTCGCGGACAGTCTCTCGATAGCACGCTCCTTGGCCTTGATGTCGGACTGAATTTCGCGTCTCGAACGACCGTCGGAGTGGATTTCTTGTGTGGCAGTACGGATGAGGTCTTCCTCGAGCAAGCCAAGTGCGCCGCCTTTCTCGAGCGTCTCATAGACTGTTCGAATCGGGGAGACGACGGAGAAGCCCAGCATATCCTTAACCTCGGGTCTCTGCGCATCCATCAGAAGGTACACGAGCTTCCCATAGGTCGCTCTCATCTTATCAGGGTTCATGATCTTGTGCCGCCTTCCAAGTTCGAAGACATGTTGGAAAAATGTTTCGTTCTGTGCGAAGTCACGATTCTCTGAAATATAAATATTATCAATAGTGATGTTTCACTGGGCCAAGAAGACATACCGAAAAGCTGTTGGCCAGTCTTGTAATCCGCAGCGAGCATCAAGCCAGAAAGGATGGCACAAATCTCTTTGATTTGTGCGACTATTCTCTTGACTTTGGACTGTCCGTACGGGAGTAGGATGTCTACTTTGTCGGTGTACTCGCTGACCGTCAGAGCCGCTTCGAGCAGTCGCAATTGCTTGCGCTCAAGTAGTGTGAGTCGCCGGGGAATGAACTTTGCACGGTGAACGTAGTCATCAATCCTTGAGGGTTCTGGCTTGATAACCCTCCCTACTTCTCCTTCCTTCTCAGGTCCGTCCTCCTCCTCATTGCTATCTTCTTCTCCATTGAGTGTGTCCGGTTGGCTTTCCGGTATGACGTCCATATCCGAGCTCTGGGAGGCCTGCGGAGCCAGTATAGAGACATCTTTGGGGAGTGAAGTATCCTCTTGTTTTTGCCTTTTGCGTGGCGGGCCTTCGTTTAGGGATTTGGTGACATGCCGTTTCCGATTCCCTTTTCGATGCTGGGAATGGTAGCATACCGAGCAGTAGGTGTCTGCGCATGTTTCGCACAGCAGCACGGCAGGTTGATCTATAAATGTCCGTCAGTGACACGGCGGTGTCACGCAATGAGAATATGAGCCTTTGGTCAACACGCGTTTCCGCGCCAGGAAAACGGTGCAGATAGAACCTCTAACATAGTCAGACGAGGAATAAATAACGCACCCTCGCATTCCACACAAAATCCCTCCCTTTCCAGTTTTGCGGGAAGTGCATTTTCATCATCATCAGCGTGTTCGTCCTCCATGGCGACAAGTTTACGCGATCCAATTTCCTCAGCTTCATTATCAAGTATGTCAGCTAGAGATATACTCATAGAACCTTCGGCGATTGTTGGGTCGCCCGCGTCGGCCATTCTGAGGAAGGGTCTTCTCTTGTGGGAAGGACCAAATTTGGGCGAAGGGCGTACGGAGTCTGACCTGACCATCACACCTGTGGTTGACACGCGGAACACTACTACTATTTGATGCAACTATGGAGGCTACAACGTGCAAGACTGATTTATATAAGTTAGTCCGGGCCCATGCAGGACGCAGGAAAGCACACACGAAGGAGAGAAAATCCATTCAAATTTGAGAACATTCAGAGTCTATAGGAGTAGTGCGACGAGGGGCACAACCAACATGCCCGCAGTCAAGTGGAGGCGGCTAGCACCGCCAGTACTAGTGATGGGGGTGGCAGTGGCGGTTGTTGTCGGGGTGGCAGTAAGGAGTCCGGTCGAGGTCCCAACTTGTGAAGGGTTTGTAGAGACAAAGAAGAATGTACCACCAAGAGGAGCAGCAAAGCCGACGCCATTCGCGAACGACTGAAGGTTGAACCCTAAACGATTGATGTTCGGGTTCACGAGGGTTTGGTTAGCGAACCTGTCGGTCGACTCATATACGAGCCACACGTAGCTGTTCCAGGCGGGTTAGGGTGACACCAATCAACCGTTTGGGTGACAAGACTTACCGATGAGCATCGGAGATGTTTGGAGGGTTAGGAGGGGTATAGGGCATCACAGGGGTCATATCAGACACCAATGTGAAGCCCTGCTCAGCATTACCAGACGCCTTGTAGCCGCCACCCATGTAGTGCAAGACCTCTGCTAGGCTCCTGTTCTGAGGGGTCGGTGCGTCGGGATCGACGGAGACAATGACGAAAGTAGAGCTCAAATTCACGCTGGCCTCAGGATCGTGAATGGTAAAGGATGGTAAGAAGGAGGTCACTGCACAATCTCCGTAAGTGCGACGTTTGCATTCCTCGAGGGCGGGACTCACCTGGTTGAGTGAGGTTGAGGCCTGTTGTCGTTACAGCGCCGTTACTATTGGAGGGGAACGTGAGGTCAAGCGACAGCTTGAAGTCGGCACTCGGCAGGACGTCTGGGACGAGGCGGGAGGCGTTGAAACTGCCTTCGATCTCCGTAATATTGTGGTCATCAGCATTCACAAAGCTGGTAACAGCTAGGGCAATGGCGATAGAGAGCATAGACTTCATAGTAACCAACTGAGCGAGGAAAGTGGATGGAAGAGGGAACGGCGCGGGGTGGCGAAAAACCTTGGAGATAGACAGGATGCGCTTCACCATCGTTTATAGCCATTGTTTATAGCTGGGTGTCAGTTTGTCATCAAGACCATAAGTCGCGGGATAGCATCCTTGGTAAGCCTGACTAACACAACAACAGTCAGTTGTCAGTGAGAAAGAGCAAATAACAAGGAGCGAGAAAGAGATTATGAAAGAGCTTACATGAGTTGACATGTGCTCCGCCCTGTTGTTATTTGCTCTTTTCTTACTAAGAACATTTCGACTGGCCAAGGAAAGAACCCCGGGACCTAGATACACGCCTGAGCCACAGGACAAGTCTTCCATCCGTCGGTTGCCTCTCAACTTACACGGAGACTACGGGCACACGACCTTGGCAAGAGAAGAACTACACTGCATTCAATCAAGACGCAGAGGCTGGATTATACATGCCAAGAGTGCAGAAACGCAATCGCCGAAGGAGAGTGTAAGGAAACTGCGGGGGTTGGCACTGGTACTGCCACTCAGAGTGGATATCGTAATCAATGCGACCGCAACAGATTGATGCCCCCACGTTGCACAACCAAAGGTCTTGGCCCCTGGGACTCCTTCGGTTTCTCTGGCAATGGTTCCTCGGAGGGGTCGTCCCCGGTGGTAGTGGGCAGGGGAGCTTCGGTGGTCATGGTCGGTATGTCGGCTGGGTTCTGCGACACCCAGAAGAAAGTGCCCGCAATGGGTGCATCGAACTTGACTTTGCGCATGAAACGCGCGAGGTCGAAGTGCTTGCGGTGGGACAGCTTTCCGTTGTTGCTCTTGAGGCCCTCAAACTCCGGAGTGCTGTCAAACAACAAGAAGACATAGCTACGAAGGGTGGTAAATCAATTTATGGTCACTTGAACGAGCGGAGCAGCCAAGGGTTGCAAGGACGGGGGGTGACGAGGCACCCTGCTCACCGGTGGGCGGTGGATTTCCTAGGCGGTGCTGGGCCAAGGTAAGGGAATATAGGGGGTGACTGAGGGAGCAGGAGAAGGCTGTTTTCCTCGCCCTCGCCATTTGCCATGTGGAGATCGCCTTGCATCCAATGCAGGACATTTGCCCATTTCGCTTTTTTAGGCGTCGGAGCATCCGGGTCAATCTGGTGGAATATGGGGTGAGTGGTTTCCTGTACAAACCTCTCACAGCCTAACCCACAGTGAGGAGAGCGAGCTTGCGGTTTGGATCGACGTCTTGCCCAATCACTTTGAGATGGAGCGATGGCTGGTTCTCAACGGCTACGCGAATTAATTTCAGTCGAGAGCTCCAGAGTGACGGTGCTGTGGGCTACTGACTAGATTTCATCAGATGAATACCCGAGAAAGTGTCGGTGTTGGTCTCTCCATCAAGAGCATACTGCAACCCAAGGATGCAACTGAAGTTTGTGGCCGGCATCACATCTCCGAAAATGTTATTGTCGTAGAAGGCTTTGTGGACATCGTCGAGCGACGCATCCATGGCGAGCACAATGACCATAAGACAGGAAGTGATTAGAGCTATAAACCTCATTACAGTGAACATTTTTGCGAGTTGGGGTAAGGGCTAGGAGTAAGATGGAATTACGCCCACTCGAACGTCATGGGGGCTTTTAACATTTGGGGCCAAACAAGCATTCGACCGGTTTCTCCGGGCGTGTCTCGATTCGCAATATGCAGGTTGCAAGCGCAAGCAACTGGGTTCTGATCGGAAGTCTCGGGGGCCAAGTAACTTGGACTCCTCCACAACGCGCGTAAAACGCGTCCCCAAGGCTGGGTACTGGTTGCCTCTAATTGCAGATCCTATAGAGATAGTCGTCTCTAGCCGGTGCCCGGATCCTCCGGTTCGAGCCGCGGCGCACTCTCCTCGCTCGACGCGCTCGTCCCACAGGCTGTCTTGAGTAACTCGCCACCTCACTCCACAGAAGATACGTAACGTCTTTCGCCGCTTTCACTCCGTTGAGGCTTCTGTGATTGACGGAGGGGGTCCATTTATCGAAGAAGGCGACTGGGGTTGAGCCGGGGTTGACCGAGATGTCTGGAATACATCACCATTCTTCCGTGCCGGTCCTCATACCGCCGGTCTGACAGGTGGTGCAAGTGATGGCTGCTCCTTAGACTCCTTCGAAATAGGTAAGTGGAGAAAGGTAGGTCACGATCCCACTCTTTAATATGGACTTGCAGACAATCCAATAGCTCCGTTCTAGAACGTGTCTCTTTCAGTCTCCAAGATACCACTCCCATACAGTGCCTTTATATGTACAGTTGCTCCCGCGTGACTGGCCAATTAGATGTGCAATACCTCCAATGTTGATAGCATCGCAGGATTCATAACCGCCCTGTAGGGTACTCTGCCTTTCCCTCCGATCCCCAGCGCACGCACACCGCGGCAACTGGTCATGGCCCCTGAAACGACGCAGTCGTGTGTACTACAACAACCTGGAGTCTCTTATCCCAAGCTGATCTACTATTCACCGAAGGAGTATACTGCGACTCGAGCTGCCTCGCTAGCAACTTGGAAATATCTCCAATTCCCTCACTAAATTCCCTCAGAATGTGAGCAATAGGTGTATAAGCAAAACTGACGATCGAAATGCTATCCTAATTCATATTGCCGACTCGAGTGTACCCCCTGCTCTCTCGCCACAAACCTCACACCACCGATCATATAGAGCCGCGACTCCAATAGCCGGCTTGAATGCCCACTACACCATTCTCGATACACACATTCATACCCACGGGATGCGGACCGCTCATCCTTTGATTCCCCGACGGGTCCCCCCCAATAGGACCTGGCGCGTGGACCAAAATTTCGATAATTACTCACAAATTTGTTCTTACTGATAGGGTGATGTGATACTACATTATTCCCCGATCGTATCATTGACGTTCAGCGACAGAAACGGGTGTCAGTTCGCTCTAAATGAAGGTCCCCGTCCGTCATCTGGGTGGACCAAGAGAAGATAAAGGAGTGAATTCCGTAGCTCAAGCGACCTTTGGAGGATCTGACTTCTCATTGGTGTTTCGATTGTTTCCTTGCGATGGCTTCGTGACTCCTCCCTCTGTGCTCCGTCCGTTATCGAGGTAAACTCAATATTCACGGGCACTATAGATAGAACGTTTCTCGACTCGGTGACTGAAATGTACCAAGGCGACCACGTCTTGTGTAACGCCATCTGCGTCCCTCTGTGCCATGATTGTGAGCAAATAATGAACAATAGAGCAGTATTACGGACGCAGTGATGGTCGCGAAGGTGTGACTTGACCTTATCTGGCAGCGACAACCGGGGGGAAGCTTGTACGGTAATAATTTTCTCCGGACAGGCCCTCCAATCATTCTCTTCGAAGAATTTACTAGCTCACTGAAAATTCGGGCGAGGGACTCCGATAAGTACCGTAACAACTTGAACCTCTTCCGACTTTTCAAATCAGCTACCTTCGCTCACGCAGACCAGAAACGTAACCAACTGCAAGGTCTTCGTTATGGCAGGTAAACCATTCCTTCGTGGAGTTAGGACGGTCCTCAAGAACAAGGAGAAAAGGCTGTACATTTCTTGGCGCATCACCCACACAATTCACAATTTAATGTCATTTGATATATTTTGTATTCACCCTTGACTGAGCTCACATGCGAGGTCTCTCTCATAGGAGTGAGACCTGTTTGTTGTTCGCCCGACTCCGTAGTGGAACCCACTTTCTCCATTCATTCCAGCAACCTTTCCCAACACGCCTGCGGAGCCGTCCAATGACTCGAGCAGATCCGGAATAGGATCGCACCTGCTCTCGCAGACGGAACTAGCGCCGCTCCCTCAATGCACATATCTTCGACCTAACCACATCAGAAGCGAGACGAGATTCCTGCTACGGTGTATTTTCGACCTTGTATATAGGAGCGGTGGATATTCACTCGACTCGTCGGCTCGGGTGGTCGCAATTGCCAGCATTTCACTCATCGCCACCCAACTCCCCGCCCGCTGGAAATGGATCAAGACCAGCTTCTACAAAAGGCGTTCAGCTTCGCTGATGTTATGAAGGTCTACAAGGTACGCCCGATTGATTGCGGACGGACCCGACTCTTGCGATCACGACAGCCCGTCTCTCCCTTGTCATAGACACGAACGCTGAATCCATTACTCTACTATACAGGCTGAGTACCGTGATCTCGTGGCATCGGTGATGCAGTTCAATGGTCAATTAGAGAGCGATGAAGAGTGGTATAGGTCCGTACCTTTCCTCTCTGTTTGTGCCTCTGGTCAGGGTCGCTTATTGCCGGCTTATACCTTCGTAGTCAACTTCTAGATATACATGACTCGCTTCTTGCATGGCACCAACTCGATTCCCTGTCTAGCTTTCTCCAGAGCGAGGATATCGCCTCCATGTTGTCTTATTATCGGGGGAAATTAGCCGAGAAGTGTCCCACCTCGGTATTCCTATATTTTTGTTCAACGACAAATTCTAATGGCTAGAACAGGGCTGCATACAACCTAGTCATACCCCTATGGATATATCTTCTGTCTTACCGGCACTGAAGGATATCCTGCATGAAGCCGATGCTGTGAGGGCCCTCAACCAGCTTCACAATTTAGAAGCCCATAAAGCTACGATTTTACTTCGGCGATGCCTCGACGCAATGCCCGTGGACTCGCCCGATTCCCTTGCCACCCAAGCAATACTCGGGAACCTCCAGCCCTTAGACACTTATCTCTTGCGACGCGGAACACTCTCAGATACACAAGAGCTCGATCAGATTTGTGACGAGATTCCCTATTCACTAGAGCCAGCCCGAAGACCTCTTAGTCGGCAACTTTCCTCTACCCAATCCATTGAGAGTGTGGTAGCAGATCCTACCCTGCCAAGTGTCTTGCGAACAGAAACATTACCTCCCATCGATGAAGAGCTTTCGTTTTCAACCATCCCACCCATCTCTCCTCGTTTACCTACTTTCCCGTGGGAGCAGCCCCCATCAAAGACAGAGAGTCGAAGACTCCTCTCCCTCTCTAGATGTGAATGCTTCGAACACTCGTCATTAGGTCAACACCGACCCTGGTGCTCACAAACAACGACACCCTATCCTCCTCTCATAACCACCCTACCGACACCCCGCGCTGATCCACGTACCTCGCTTCCGACCACAGTCTCTGAGATATCGTCGCCGCCCTTATCAACAAGAAGTCTCACCAGCGCCATCAGGCCACTTCCTCCACTTCCCCTATCCGGCCCTCCTCCTGTCTCCCGTCGATATACACCGCACGACTTACCTCAAGTGATTGTGGACTCTCCTATCTCTCCCACGACCGAAACACCCACAAATCTTCTCTCACCGCCCAGTGGTACCGCCCCCACTCCAGACACTTCGGTTCGGCCATTGGAGTCTGCTGGTTCACTAGATGTGGCCATCTTCGCTGTCACTCCAGTGTGTAGCCAGGCTGCTATCGAGAAGGACCAACCACTCCTTTTTCCCTCTCCTGTTAATAGTCCTCCAGACGCTGATCCAGACGCTGATTCTCGTGGGCCATCTCCTGTCATTACAACACCTCCGATCGATTTCTCGACATGTCGAGCACGCCTCCAGATGCTGGTTGAAGCGGAGGAGCAATTCATTCGTGATAACTGGGACGTCAAATTTGCTACCAGTTTACGGAACGCCAACCCCCCGTTGGTGCCTTTAAGTGTCGTTGATGATTTGATTAGCTCAACGTTTGGGACGTTCCTTCAAATCCGAACTGCCCACTTACTGGCTCTGGCGGCAGTCAGGCCCCTCACTGAAGATTTCAGTGATTTGGGATCACTTGAGACTCTGTTTATCCTTGCAGGGGATATTATGGCAAGGTTCAGCAGTTTGTACCCAGAATATGCTCAGGGGTTAAAGAACCTCCATACCATTGTCGAGGACGCTACAGAGGAACACCAAGGCTTTAGGGTATGGATGGAGGTACGACACGAAATTCTTATTGCTTTGGACTCAGACTGACAGTGATGTTATTTGATCCAGGCAGACGCTCACGCGGACCGTTTATATGCCTTTCTTCGTCGTCCATTCCAACAACTCGAAGGTTACTTCAGTGCCCTCCGTGAAATTGTGGAATTTATCGAAGGAGAGTCGGGAAACAGGTACACATATGAAGTTCGAAAACGGTTGAAGGAATGGGAGAGCCTTATTTGCCAGACCCGTCTATGGGGGTGGCAATCGGCTATGGGCCATGACCCTCTCTTTGACAGGGGGTTTGAGGAGCTGACTAGCATCAGCAATGACCCTACTGAACGTAATGGCGTACGCCTGCTGAGGGAACAGTGAGTCCCCCGTACGTATCTTCGTAATTTTGTGTTGACCTATGTTCCTTAGTGCCAAGTTTAAGGTTGTTGAACTGCAGATGTTTTTTGTGGACATGCTCAAGGGCCTGAGCAAGGTTGGTTTATGAATTACCGACATCGATAACCACTAATCACCATTAATTAGGGCGTATGGACCTGGTTGAGCACAGTTTCGAACCCACCTTCAGAGAAATTTACTGGTCTCCTGGACGCGCTCAATATGCTCCTTCACCACCACACCGTCCTCCTGGTGGAACTTCACAGCCAACAGCGCCTCCACTATCCCCAAATGGCCAGGCTGCTTAGCACCTTAGACCAGTTATCAAGGAGCTGGTCAAACCCATATCATCAGTATTGTCAAATCCTTACAGAGTGCCTATCCGAAATACACAGTTTCCACTTGGACAACCTGATTTTCCTACCGGTTCGCCATAAATCTCATTTTGAGAACGTTCGCTGACCTCCGTCAAGGATACAACACAGCCTCGTCTTCATGGCAAGGACCTCCTTACCTTACTCCGCGCTCCATTGCTCCATCTTAGACACCTCAACCGTGCATTGCGGTCGTTGATGGACACCACACCTGATGACCACCCCGAGATAGGATGTCTCGTGGATATCCTGTCCACGTTGGGTACGCTGGCAGATCAGTGTCAAAGTTACAACTGTTGGACCGGCGTCAATCTTCATCTTCAGGAGCTAATTATGCAATTGGTGTGGACCGAAGCAGATGCGAGAGACTTCG
>Ga0307513_10011724_pt1 | contig 10874 bp, 7 predicted proteins | sample 15_EM_MG_FD_202174 | JGI IMG/M metagenome (GOLD analysis project Ga0307513, IMG submission 202174) | Populus trichocarpa ectomycorrhiza microbial communities from riparian zone in the Pacific Northwest, United States - 15_EM | ecosystem: Host-associated > Plants > Roots > Unclassified | place... | reverse complement strand
ACGAAAGGCCACATACAACACCGGTATGCGACCTTCCGCCCGGCACGCCCGGACCGCCGCCTGGACCTCGCCTCGCACCCACAAGATCCATCAGACACGCCCTAGCCGGCTGCGGCCAAGCTCAGACATTGAACCTGAACTCGACCACGTCGCCGTCCCGCATCGCGTAGTCCTTGCCCTCCATGCGCACCTTGCCGGCCGCCTTGGCCGCCGCCATCGAGCCCGCGTCCATGAGGTCGTTGTACTGGACGATCTCGGCCTTGATGAAGCCGCGCTGGAAGTCGGAGTGGATCACGCCTGCGGCCTCCGGTGCGGTGGCGCCGACCGGGATGGTCCAGGCCCGCGCCTCCTTCGGCCCGGCGGTCAGGTACGTCTGCAGCCCCAGCGTGCGGAAGCCGACCCGGATCAGCTGGTGCAGCCCCGGCTCCGGCTGGCCGATCGACTCCAGCAGCTCGCGGGCCTCCTCCTCGGGGAGGTCGATGAGCTCCGACTCGACCTTGGCGTCCATGAAGACCGCCTCGGCCGGTGCCACCAGGGCGCTCAGCTCCCGCAGGAACTCCGCGTTGGCCAGCTCCTCCTCGTCGACGTTGAAGACGTAGAGGAACGGCTTCGTGGTGAGCAGGTGCAGCTCGCGCAGGTCGTCCGTGTCGATGCCGGCCTTGGCGGCGCCGGTGTAGAGCGTGATCCCCTCGTTCAGCAGCTTCGAGGCGGCGGCGGCCGCGGCGGCGATCGGCGCCCGGTCCTTGCGGAGCTTCGCCTCCTTCTCCAGCCGGGGCAGCGCCTTCTCGAGCGTCTGGAGGTCGGCGAGCATCAGCTCGGTGTTGATCGTCTCGATGTCGTCGGCCGGCGAGACCTTGCCGTCGACGTGCACGACGTTCGGATCGGAGAACGCGCGGACGACCTGGCAGATCGCGCTCGCGTCGCGGATGTTGGCGAGGAACGCGTTGCCCCGCCCCTGCCCCTTCGACGCGCCCCGCACGAGGCCGGCGATGTCGACGAACGACACCGGCGCGGGGATCACCTTCTGCGAGTCGTGCAGCTCCGCGAGCTTTTCCAGGCGCGGGTCGGGGAGGCCGACGACGCCGACGTTCGGCTCGATGGTGGCGAACGGGTAGTTGGCGGCGAGCACGTCGTTTTTGGTCAGCGCGTTGAACAGCGTGCTTTTGCCGACGTTGGGCAGCCCGACGATGCCGATGGTGAGACTCACGGGCCGCCAGTCTACGCGCCGTGCCGGAGGCGCCCGCCGCCACGGTCATGTCCGAAATCCGCGAGCTTCTGGCCGCCGGGCGGGGCACGATCGATGACGTGGAGTTGGATTTCGAACGCTGCTACCGAGCAGTCGACAGCCGCGACGGGCGGTTTGACGGCTGGTTCTTCACCGCTGTGACCTCGACCGGCATCTACTGCCGGCCATCATGCCCAGCTGTGACGCCCAAGCCGGCGAATGTGCGCTTCTACCCGTCCGCGGCCGCCGCGCAGCGCGCCGGGTTCCGGGCCTGCCGGCGGTGCCGCCCGGACGCGGCGCCCGGCTCGCCCGAGTGGGACGTGCGGGCGGACGTGGTCGGTCGTGCGATGCGGCTGATCTCCGACGGGGTGGTGGACCGCGACGGCGTACCGGGGCTGGCCAGCCGCCTCGGGTACACCGAGCGCCACCTGCACCGCATGCTCATGGCGGAGCTCGGGGCGGGGCCGCTCGCGCTGGCCCGGGCACAGCGGGCACAGACCGCGCGCATCCTGATCGAGACGACCGACCTGGGGCTGGCCGAGATCGCGTTCGCGGCGGGGTTCGGCAGCGTCCGGCAGTTCAACGACACGATCCGGGAGGTGTTCGCGTCGGCGCCGTCCGCGTTGCGCAAGCCGAAGCGGGGTGCCGGCCTACCGGGGACGACGGCGAGCGCGGCCAGCGGAGCGCCCGAGCCGGGCGCGATCCACCTGCGCCTGGCGTACCGGCCGCCGCTGCACGCCGAGTCGCTGGTCGAGTTCCTCGCGATGCGGGCGGTGCCGGGCGTGGAGGAGGCGGACGCCATAACGTACCGCAGGGCGCTGCGCCTACCGCACGGTTCCGCCACGGTCGAGCTGACGCCGACGCCCAACTACGTGGCCGCGCTGCTGCGCCTCACCGACGTGCGCGACCTCGCGCCGGCGGTGGCCCGCTGCCGCCGCCTGCTCGACCTGGACGCCGACCCGGTCGCGGTGGACGCCGTCCTCGCCGAGGACGAGGCGCTGGCGGCGGTGGTGGCTAAGGAGCCGGGCGTACGGGTGCCCCGCTCGGTGGACAGCTTCGAGATGGCGGTACGCGCCATCGTCGGCCAGCAGATCTCGGTCGCCGCCGCGCGCAAGGTGCTCACCAAGCTGGTCCCGGCCGGCGAGACGCTCTTCCCCGGCCCCGAGGAGGTCCTGGCACTGCCGGACGAGGCGTTCAAGATGCCGGCGGCGCGGCGGGCGACCATTCGGGCGCTGGCCGAGGCGATCGCGTCCGGCACGCTCGATCTCGACCCGGGCGCCGACCGCGAGGAGGCGGTTCGGGGGCTGATGGCCATACCGGGCGTCGGCTCGTGGACCGCCGGCTACGTGTCCATGCGGGGCATCGGCGACCCCGACTCGTTCCTCCCCACAGACCTCGGGGTGCGCCGCGGCGCGAAGGCGCTCGGCCTCCCGGACGACCCGAAGGCGCTCGACGCGCACGCGGCCCGCTGGGCGCCGTGGCGCTCGTACGCCCTGATCCGACTCTGGAGAAGCGGATGAACAGCACGACGATCGACACCCCGGTCGGCCCGTTCACGATCCTGGCCAGTGACGCCGGTGCGGTACGGGCGGCCGGCTTCACCACCGACGTGGCGCAACTGCTCCCGCTCGTACACCCTGGTCTGCGGGAAGAACCACGGCCGCGACCGGACCTCGGGCCCGTCACCACCGCCGTGCTGTCCTATATGGATGGTGACCTGACGGCGATCGACGCGGTGCCGGTCGAGCAGCGCACCGGCGGCTCCTACCTCGCGCACGCCTGGGAGGTGCTGCGTGAGGTGAAGCCGGGGCAGCCGGTGACGTACACCGGTTTCGCCGAGCTCTCCGGCCGCCCCGAGGCGATCCGCGCGGCCGCGACCGCCTGTGCCCGCAACGCGGCGGCGCTGTTCGTGCCCTGCCATCGCGTGGTGGGTAGCGACGGCACGCTCCGCGGCTACCGGTGGGGGCTGGACATCAAGAAGTGGCTTCTTGCACACGAGGGGACAACAAACTCGTAAACGTCAGACGTAACAGCTACCGTCACTGTGTGCATTACGACGGTGACCGGCGCCATCCAGTGCACAATTTGTGGCGCATCCGCCGTTATGTCCGCCCTTACCTGACTTTGATGGTGTGGCTGGTAGTCGCGGCCTTCGCGGCCACGGGTGCCGGCATCGCCGTCCCGCTCGTCGTCCAGCGGGTCGTCGACGGCCCGATCGCCGACCGCGACGTGTCCGGGCTGCTCTGGCTCGGCGCGCTCGCGGCCGCGTTCGGCCTCGCCGAGGCGGCGCTCATCTTCATCCGCCGGTGGACCCAGGCGGCCTCCGCGCTCGGCATGGAAGCGACGATCCGCGACGACGTCTACGCCCACCTCCAGCGCCTCCAGATCGGCTTCCACGACCAGTGGCAGTCCGGCCAGCTGCTGTCCCGGGTGACCGCCGACCTCTCGGTGATCCGGCGGTTCCTGTCGTTCGGACTGGTCTTCCTCATCGTCAACACCGCCACGTACGTCACGGTGGTCGCGCTCCTCATCCACCTGCGCTGGCCGCTCGGGCTGCTCGTGGCGGCGAGCGCGATCCCGCTGTTCATCCTGAGCCGGCGCTTCTCCCGCGCCTACATCGCGGCCTCCCGCCGCATGCAGGACGAGCTCGGCGACGTGGCCACGCTCGTCGAGGAGTCGGCGCAGGGGCTGCGCACGATCAAGGCGTTCGGGCGGCGGTCCTTCATGGCCGACCGCTTCGGGCGGGAGGCGCGGCAGCTGCACGACACCGCGATCGGCAAGGGACGGCTGCTGGCGCTCAGCTCGGCCCGCTTCGACCTCGTGCCCAACCTGACGCTCGCGGTGGTGCTCTTCGCCGGCGCCGCCACGGTCGCCAGCGACGGGATGACGCTGGGCGAGCTCGTCGCCTTCGTCTCGCTGCAGCTGATGCTGATCTGGCCGATCGAGTCGCTCGGCTGGATCATCGCGAACGCACAGGAGGCGATGACCGCCGCCGACCGCATCTACGAGGTCCTCGACACCCCACCATCCATTAAGGACAGACCAGGGGCGGTCGCGGTGGCCGAGGCCCGCGGCCACGTGCGGTTCGAGGGCGTGACGTTCACCTATCCGGGTACGGACACGCCGGTACTGCGGCACATCGAACTGGACGTACGGCCGGGCGAGACGCTCGCGATCGTCGGCACCACCGGCTGCGGCAAGACGAGCCTCGTCTCGCTGATGGCCCGCCTCTACGACGTCAGCGGCGGCCGGATCACGCTCGACGGGCGGGACATCCGCGACATCCAGCTCGGCTCGCTGCGGCGCCTTGTCGGTATGGCGTTCGAGGACCCGACCCTCTTCTCGATGTCGGTCCGGGAAAACCTGACGCTCGGCCGGCGCGAGACCACCGACGACGAGATATACGAGGCTCTGCGGGTGGCGCAGGCCGAGTTCGTGCACGACCTCCCGTGGGGTCTCGACACCCGGATCGGCGAGCAGGGGCTCTCCCTCTCCGGCGGGCAACGGCAGCGGCTGGCGCTGGCCCGCGCGGTCATCGGGCGGCCGCGGGTGCTCGTGCTCGACGACCCGCTCTCCGCGCTCGACGTGCACACCGAGGCGCTGGTCGAGGACGCGCTGTCCCGCGTACTGCACGGCACCACCGCGCTGCTCGTCGTCCACCGACCGTCCACAGTGGCGCTCGCGGATCGGGTCGCACTGCTCGCCGACGGCGAGATCGTCGCGGTGGGCACGCACTCGGAGCTGCTCGAAACCGTGCCGGCGTACCGCGCTGCCCTTTCCGCCGACGCCGAAGCCGATGATGTCGTCAGCCGATAGTTGGCGAGGGCGGGCACCGGACCAGGCCGCGGATCAGACGCTCGCGGAAACCGGCTCGGTGGTCCGGCTCCGCGCCCGCAGCCGGGTGCTGCTCGCCTCGCTGATCCGCCCGCACCGCCGCTCGCTCGCGCTCGCCATCGGGCTGCTTCTCCTGCAGAACGCGGCCGGCATGGCCGGACCCTTCCTGGTCATGCTCGGCATCGACAAAGGCATCGCACCCCTGCGCGAAAACGGCGACCTGACCGTGATCGGCGCCATCGCCGCCGCGTTCCTCGTCGCGGCCATCGGCGAATACCTCGGCAAACGCGGCTTCCTCATCCTCTCCGCCCGCATCGGCCAGGCCGTCCTGCTCGACCTCCGCCAACGCGTGTACGACCACTTCCAGCGCCTCTCCATCGACTTCCACGAGCGCTACACCTCGGGCCGCGTCGTCGCCCGCCTCACCAGCGACATGGACTCCATCGCCGAGCTCGTCGACGGCGGCATCGACGACCTCGTACTCGCCGGCCTCTCCGTGCTCTCCGTCGCCGGCATCCTGCTCTGGCTCGACGCCCCACTCGCCGCCGTCACACTCCTGGCCTTCCCCTTCCTGCTCTGGCTCTCCCGCTGGTTCGCCCGCGCATCGGCCCGCGCCTACCGCCGCACCCGCGAAGCCGTCGCCCTCGTCATCGTCCACTTCGTCGAGTCACTCGGCGGCATCCGCGCCGTACAGGCCTTCCGCCGCGAACCCCGCAACCAACAGATCTTCGAAGACCTCAACGACGACTACCGCCGCGCCAACCTGCACGCCTTCCGCCTCATCGCCGTCTACTCCCCCGTCATCAAAGTCATCGGCAACATCGCCATCGCCGTCGTCCTCACCTACGGCGGCTGGCAAGTCATGCACGGCCACACCGAAATCGGCGTACTCGCCGCGTTCCTGCTCTACCTACGCCGGTTTTTCGAACCCATGCAAGAGCTCAGCCAGTTCTACAACGCACTCCAGTCCGCCACCGCCGCGCTGGAGAAGCTCGCCGGCGTACTCGACGAAAAGCCCGCCGTCCCCGAACCCACCACTCCCACCGCCCTACCCACCTGCGCGGGCGGCGCGTTGGCCTTCAACTCGGTCGCCTTCCACTACCGGCCCGACCAGCCCATCCTGCCCGCCCTCGACCTCGAAATCCCGGCCGGGCAGACCGTCGCCCTCGTCGGACCCACCGGCGCCGGCAAATCCACCATCGCCAAACTCGTCGCCCGTTTCTACGACCCCGTCTCCGGCACCGTCACCCTCGACGGCACCGACCTACGCCACCTCGCCGACACCGACCTGCGCCGCGCCGTCGTCATGGTCACCCAGGAAAACCACCTATTCTCCGGCACCGTCGCGGACAACATCCGCTTCGGCCGCCCCAACGCCACCGACAACGAGGTGGCCGAAGCCGCCCGCGCCATCGGCGCCCACGCCTTCATCGAAGACCTACCCCAGGGCTACGACACCGACGTACACCGCCGCGGCGGCCGCCTCTCCGCCGGCCAACGCCAACTCGTCGCCTTCGCCCGAGCCTTCCTCGCCGACCCCACCGTCCTCATCCTCGACGAGGCCACCAGCTCACTCGACGTACCCAGCGAACGCCTCGTCCAACGCGCCCTCCGCACCATCCTGCGCGAACGCACCGCCCTCGTCATCGCCCACCGCCTCTCCACAGTGGAAATCGCCGACCGGGTACTCGTGCTGGAGGCCGGACGCATCGTGGAGGATGGCCCACCCATCGACCTCATCGCCGGCGGCGGCCGCTACGCCGACCTCCACCGGCAGTGGCGCGACTCCCTCGTATAAGGGGTGCCGCCGAGCCGGGCCGTCCGTACGCTCTACCGCATGATTCGGCTTCCCGAACGCCCTTCCCTCGACGGGATCGAGGAGAAGTGGGCGCAGCGTTGGCAGGAGGAGGGTACGTACGCGTTTGACCGGTCGAAGGGCCGTTCGGACGTATACGCGATCGACACGCCTCCGCCGACCGTATCGGGCGAGCTGCACATGGGGCACGTCTTCTCGTACACGCACACCGACCTCGTCGCGCGCTTCCAGCGGATGCGCGGCAAGATGGTCTTCTACCCGATGGGCTGGGACGACAACGGCCTGCCGACCGAGCGCCGCGTGCAAAATGTCTTCAAGGTGCGCTGCGACCCGTCCATCCCCTACGACCCGGAGTGGGCGCCGTCGGGCGAGCAGGAGATCATCTCGCGGCGCAACTTCATCGAGCTGTGTGAGCGGCTGACCGCCGAGGACGAGCAGGCGTTCGAGGCACTGTGGCGGCGGCTGGGGCTGTCCGTGGACTGGTCCCTGACGTACTCGACGATCGGGTACAAGGCCCGGCTCGCGTCACAGCGGGCGTTCCTGCGCAACCTGGCCCGGGGCGAGGCCTACACCGCCGACGCGCCGACGCTGTGGGATGTGGGCTTCCGCACCGCGGTGGCGCAGGCCGAGCTGGAGGATCGCGAGCGGCCCGGCGCGTACCACAAGCTGCGCTTCCACGGCGACGAGCCGGTCTTCATCGACACCACCCGGCCCGAGCTGCTGCCGGCCTGCGTGGCGCTGGTGTGCCACCCCTCCGACGAGCGGTACGCGCCGCTGGTCGGCCGCACCGTGCGTACCCCGCTCTTCGGGGTGGAGGTGCCGGTGCGCGCCCACCCGCTCGCCGACCCGGCGAAGGGCACGGGCATCGCGATGGTGTGCACGTTCGGCGACCTGGCCGACGTGACCTGGTGGCGGGAGCTGCAGCTCGCGACGCGCGTGGTGATCGGACGGGACGGGCGGCTGCTGCCCGAGCCGCCGGCGGGCGTGCCGCCCGAGGCGTACGCGCAGTTCGCCGGGTTGACCGTCAAGGCCGCCCGCAAGGCCATCGTCGAGCAGCTCGGTGAGGACCTCGCCGGCGAGCCTCGGCCGATCACGCACCCGGTCAAGTTCTACGAGAACGGCGAGCAGCCGTTGGAGATCGTCGGCACCCGCCAGTGGTACGTCCGGAACGGTGGTCGCGACCCCGCTCTCCGGGACGCGCTGCTCGCGCGGGGGCGGGAGCTGAGGTGGGTGCCGGAGCACATGCGCCACCGGTACGAACACTGGGTGGGCGGGCTCAACGGCGACTGGCTGATCAGCCGGCAGCGTTTCTTCGGGGTGCCGATCCCCATCTGGTACCGGCTCGACGACGCTGGCGAGCCGGACCACGACCACCCTCTCACACCCGACGAGGCGCGGCTACCGATTGACCCATCTTCGGACATACCGGATGGATTTGCTCCGGAAGATAGGGGACGACCGGGCGGTTTTATGGCTGATCCGGATGTGATGGACACCTGGGCGACATCCTCGCTCTCACCCCAGATCATCGGCGGCTGGGAGACGGATCCGGACCTCTTCGGCCGGGTGTTCCCGATGGACCTGCGGCCGCAGGGGCAGGAGATCATCCGCACCTGGCTCTTCACCTCGGTGGTCCGCGCCCACCTCGAGCAGGGCGTGCTGCCGTGGCACACGACGGTGCAGTCCGGGTGGATCCTCGACCCGGACCACAAGAAGATGTCCAAGTCCAAGGGAAACGTGGTCACGCCGATGGCCCTGCTGGAGGAGCACGGCGCCGACGCGGTGCGCTACTGGGCGTCGAGCGGTCGCCCCGGCACCGACCTGGCGTACGAGCCCCGGCAGATCAAGGTGGGGCGGCGGCTCGCTACGAAGCTGCTCAACGCGTCGAAGTTCGCACTCGGGCTGGGCGCGGCGGAGGCACTCCGCTCGCCGGTGACCGAGCCGCTCGACCAGTCGATGCTCGCCGGGCTCTCGGCGATGCTGCGTACGGCCACGGCGGCGTTCGACGACTACGACCACACGGGCGCGCTCCAGGCCACCGAGGCGTTCTTCTGGACGTTCTGCGACGACTACATCGAGCTGGTCAAGGAGCGGGCGTACGCGACGGGCGAGGGCGCCGAGTCGGCCCGAGCCGCGCTGGCGACCGCGCTCTCGGTGCAGTTGCGGCTGTTCGCGCCGTTCCTGCCGTACGCGACGGAGGAGGTCTGGTCGTGGTGGCGGTACGGCTCGGTGCACCGCGCGCCGTGGCCGTCCCGGTACGAGCTGAAGGCCGACGGCGAGGCCGAGCTGCTGAAGGTGGCGAGTGCGGCGCTGACCCAGGTGCGGCGGGCCAAGTCGGAGCGGCGACTGTCGATGCGGGCCGAGGTGCCCCTGGCCGAGGCGCTCGGCCCGGCGGAGCAGCTCGACCAGCTGGCGAGGGTGGCCGGCGACTTCAAGTCCGCCGGGCGGATCGAGCGGCTCGACCTGCTGCCCGACCGCACACCCGAGCTGGTCATCGCCTGCGCCTTCTGACATGAGGGCCGGCCCCGCGGTGGGGCTGGCCCTCACTCTTGCTAGAAGTCGCTCGGCCAGTCGCCACGGAGGATGCGGAGCCCGATCAGGAAGACGATCAGCGCCGGGAAGACCGCGAGCGTGACCGCCTGCAGCCGGTACTCGATCTGGTGGCGTAGCAGCACCAGACCGTTGAGCGCGACAGCCACGCTGGCGGCCATCATGTAGCCGCCCCACCAGTTCGTGTCGCCGTAGTCAACAACATCGGCGTTGAGCAGCAGGAACAGCACACCGAGCGACGTGCCGCAGAGGGCCAGCGTGGCCACCGTGCGGTGGAAGGCGCGGGCGAGCGGGTGCTGGGGGCGCCACGCGTACGTACCGGCGATGGCCAGCGTGGGCAGGATGATCATGACTGGCCAGCCGTCGGTCATCACGCCGAACATCAGCATGGCCCCGACCGCGAAGACGATCGCGCCCACCCAGGCGACGAGGTAGCCCGTGATCGCCTTGCCGCCGCCCCGGGTGAGCAGCGGCGCGCCGGCCGCCGCGATGAACGCGCCCGGGATCAGCACGAACCCCGCCCACCAGTGGAAATGCCCGGTCGCCTGCGCGATCGCGGTGACCACCGCGGCGCCGAAGGCGACCGCCGCGGCCGCGAACCACCAGGCCCGCATCGGCTGGACTGCCACCGACCGGACCTCCGCCCTCGAATGCGTCTCTACGCTCACGCTAACCGACTCTGCCCGCCCGCCCAGGCGAACACCATCCAGCTAGCCCTACCTCCGGCCCTGAGGCTGCCCACCCTGTGATCAAAGCTCCGTTCAAGTAGCTCTAGCGACTTGAGCGGAGCTTTGATCACGGAAAGCCCGACAGGCGCTAGAAGTCGCCGCCGCCGAAGTCGCCGCCCCCGAAGCCGGCGTCGCCACCCCAGTCGCCGCCGCCATAGTCGCCACCACCGTCGCCACCACCGCCGTCGCCGCCATCACCCGCGGAGTCGGCGCCGTCGCCGTAGCCCTCGGCGTAACCGGAGTCGTATCCGTAGCCGGGGTCGGCGAAAGCCGGCGAGAAGAGCGCGTCGAAGATCAGAATGCCGCCGATAGCGCCGGCCGCGCCGGCCAGAGCCGGCTTCCACCACGGCTGCGAGTACCAGCCGGACGGCACCGGACGCCCCTGCACCCGGCCACCCGGGTAGTAGTACGGCGTGTCGTTGCCCGGCCGCGGCCCCGCCTTGAAGTGCTGGCCCTGGACGTCGACCTCACGCTCCACCGTCAGCTGCCCGGCGCCCGTCGCGGCGGCCAGCGGCGGCAGGTCGGGGCCCGGGTCGAGGCCCAGCGCCACCCGGGCGGCCCGCGCGTAGGCGAGCCCCTCCAGCGCGGTCTCCCGGGCCAGCGCGAACTGCCGCACCGTACGCGCCTGCTCGAGCTGGCTGCCCGCCGCCGTGTACCGCTCACCCGCGTCCACCAGCGCCTGCCGCACGGCCGGCTCGTCACCGTGCAGGTTCATGACCTG
>Ga0307513_10011723_pt1 | contig 10874 bp, 6 predicted proteins | sample 15_EM_MG_FD_202174 | JGI IMG/M metagenome (GOLD analysis project Ga0307513, IMG submission 202174) | Populus trichocarpa ectomycorrhiza microbial communities from riparian zone in the Pacific Northwest, United States - 15_EM | ecosystem: Host-associated > Plants > Roots > Unclassified | place... | reverse complement strand
GCGGAATCATCACGAGGATCATCACGATGAACAACGGACGGCCCGGTGATTTCGACCAGATGCCATAGCCCACGGTGAGCGCGACGATGAGCCCCCACTTGATCGCATCCGACAGCTCGAACACCCGCGCGATTTCGAACACCATCAACAGCGCGATCACGAAGGCGCTCACGAAACCGGCTTCCGCCAGCATCTCGCGATACGACACGCCGGCCGCGACGCGCTCGCTCTCCGGAAAGGAGCGCGGCACCAGCATCACGATGTATGTGATGACCGGAATGAGGATCAGGCCCATCTTGTAGCGCCAGCCCATGTCACCGGGCAGCATCATCGCGAGCAGGCCGCCGAGCACGAAACCCGCGGGCCAGCCGGCATGCAACCGGTTGAGCCAGGTCACTTTGTCGTGGCGGAACTCACGGGCGATCAGCGGATTGATGCCCGCTTCGACGGCGCCGTTGCCGAGACTCAGCACGAAGGTGCCGATGTACAGCGACCAATAGCCGTTGGCCTGGAGGATCAGGATCAGGCCGACCACGTGGCACGCGGCGGCGAACCACAGGGTCATCTTGAAACCGATGCGGTCGATGATGAGCGACAGCAACACGATGCTGATCGCGAACGGCCAGAGGCCGACGCCCGCCAACTCACCTTTCTGAGTTTCCGACAAACCAAACTCCACCCCCCACGCGTCTATCGAAAACGCGCGGAGGATGAAGCAAAAGGATGTCGCTACCAGCGCGGCAAAACACACCGCGAAAGTCTTTTTGGCCTCGGCTGACGCGGTCATTCCGCCGGTCATAGTGGCTTCTGTACTCATGCTCCCAACCCCCTCAAAACTTTTAGTTAGAGAACTCTCTCACTCGGATCTCTCAGACGCGGGTCCAGGCGCTGTTCGCCTTCCCCGATTTCAAAACCGCTTCGATGAACGCCATCACGCGCGTGCCGGTGACGGCATCGGGCGCGAACAGCGACGCCGCCTTGGGCGAGCGGCTCTCGAGTCTTGCCGTCACGCGTTCCGCGAAATCGGTGTAGAGCTGTGAAAACGCTTCGATGAAACCTTCCGGATGCCCGCCCGGCAACCCGACCGAGCTGGCCGGCGTGCCCGGATCGCCGCGGCGCACCGTCTGTGGAGACGCGCCCGACTCCACGACCAGCAGATCCTCGGGTTGCTCCTGGTACCACTCGATGGAACCGGTTTCACCATACACGCGCAGCCGATGGCTGTTGAGACGGCCGATGGCCACCTGGCTCGCCCACAAACTGCCGCGCGCGCCATTCTCGAAACGCAGCAGCACGTTGACGTTGTCGTCGATGACACGGCCCGGGACGATCGCCGATACGTCGGCCGCGACTTCCGCGACCTTCGCACCGGTCACGAATTCGGCCAGCTGAAACGCATGCGAGCCGATGTCGCCCAGCGCGCCGGCGCCGGCTTGTTTGGGGTCGGTGCGCCAGCTCGCCTGCTTCTGACCGCTCTTCTCGATCGCCGCTGCGAGCCAGCCTTGCGGATATTCCACCTGCACCACGCGCAATGTGCCGATCAGCCCGTCGGCGATCAGCTGCTTGGCGTGCCGGATCATCGGGTAGCCGGTGTAGTTGAACGTGACGCCCAACAGGCGTTTCTTGCTGGCCGCCAGCGTGACGAGTTTTTCGGCGTCGGCGAGATTCGTCGTGAGCGGCTTGTCGCAGATGACGTCGATGCCGGCTTCGAGCAACGCCGCCGACTGCGGGTAATGCATGTGATTGGGCGTAACGACCGAGACCACGTCGACGCCATCGGGGCGCGCCGCTTCAGCCGCGATCATGGCCTCGACGCTCGGGTATGCACGCGCGGGGTCGACCCCCAACACGAGGGCCGAACGCTTCGTCTTCTCGGCGTCCGACGAAAACACCCCGGCGACGAGCTGATATCGCCCATCCAGACGCGCCGCCATGCGATGCACGGCACCGATGAATGCGCCTTCGCCACCGCCGATCATCCCCCAGCGCAAGGCACGCATTACTTGAGACCCAGCGTGCGCAGCGCAACGGAGGTGTCACCGCCGGCCGCGAAATCGTCGAAAGCCTTCTCGGTGACGCGGATGATGTGCTTCTTGATGAAGACCGAACCTTCCCGCGCGCCGTCTTCGGGATGTTTGAGCGCGCATTCCCATTCGAGCACCGCCCAACCTTCGAAATTGTTGGCCGCCATCTTCGAGAAGATGCCGCCGAAGTCGACCTGGCCGTCGCCCAGGCTGCGGAAGCGGCCGGCACGATTCACCCAGGGCGCGTAACCGGAATACACACCTTGTCTGCCGGTGGGACGGAACTCGGCGTCCTTCACATGGAACATCTTGATGCGGTCTTTGTAGATGTCGATGTACTCGAGATAGTCGAGTTGCTGGAGCACGAAGTGCGAGGGGTCGTAGAGAATGTTGCAAGCCTTGTGGCCCTTCACGCGTTCGAGAAACATCTCGAACGTGGTGCCGTCGAAAATATCCTCGCCCGGATGCACTTCGAAACAGCAGTTCTGCCCCTGCTCTTCGAAGATGTCGAGGATCGGCTTCCAGCGCTTCGCCAACTCGTCGAACGCGGCTTCGATCAGGCCCGGCGGCCGCTGCGGCCACGGATATAGATAGGGCCAGGCCAGTGCGCCCGGGAACGCAGCGACGTTCTTGAGCCCGAGGTTCTTGCTGGCCCTGGCGACGTACTCCATCTGCTTCACGGCCCAGGCCTGGCGCTTCGACGGATTGCCATGCACTTCGGCTGGCGCGAAATTGTCGAACTGCAGGTCGTAGGCCGGATGCACGGCCACCAGCTGGCCCTGCAGGTGCGCGGAGAGCTCGGTGGGCTCGATGCCGTGTTTGGCCATCGCGCCCTTCAACTCGTCGCAGTACGTCTTGCTCTCGGCGGCCTTCTGCAGATCCATGACGCGGGAGTCCCAGCTCGGCAACTGCACGCCGATGAAGCCGCACTCCTTGGCCCACTTGGCCATGTCGCCCAGATTCTGCAGATGCGGGCCGCCGCCCGCGAACTGCGCCAGGAATACCGCAGGCCCCTTGATCGTCTTCACGCTCGCCCCGCCAATCTATTGAACAAAGCCGGTCAGACCGAAAGCTTGGACAGATAGTCCGCGCTGATCTTCGCCGACTCCATGATCGGCCGGGTGAACGGCTCTTCCTGCTCGTAGAAGTAGTGCTTCACACCATTGGCGTGCGCGGTGCCGATGACTTTCTTCCAGTCGATCGTGCCCTCGCCCACCGCAACGGTGGTCGCCTTGTGCGGGTCGGCATCGAGCTTGCCGATGTCCTTCACGTGCAACGCGACGACGCGGCCTTTGTATTTGTTGAGGATGGCAACCGGGTCTTGCGATGCGGCCACCGCCCAACCCACGTCCAGCTCGATCTTCACGAGCTCAGGATCGGTGGAGCCAAACAAGGTGTCGAAGCCGGTGTGCGCGCCGAACTTTTTGAACTCGACGTGGTGGTTGTGATAACCGAATTGCATCCCGGCGGCCTTCACCTGCTTGCCGAACTTGTTGAAGAGTTCCGCGTTGAGCTGCCAGTCACCGGCGTCGAGCGCATCCATCTTCTTGGCCCAGTCGAGCTTGGCTTTCGCGGCATCGGACATGGGCGAGGAGCAGATGATGTATTTGAGACCCAGCGTTTTCGCGTCGGCGATGATCTGGTCCGGATTGGCCGCAATGGCGTCAGCCCCGGCGTGTGTGCTCGTCGGGATGAGGCCGATCGACTTCAGCAACTTGCCGATGTCGGCGGCGGGCTTGCCGTAATAACCGGCGAATTCGATTTCGCGGAAGCCGAGCGCATACAGCTTGCGCAGGGTGCCCTCGAGGTCTTTCTCAGCCTCGGCCTTCACGGTCCAGAGCTGGATGCCGAGAGGGATCTTGCTGCCCGCGGCGAACGACCTGTTTGTCATGAGTGATCCCGCGGCCATACCGGCACCTGCGGACACAAGAAATGAACGACGGCTCAACATCTTGGACCCCCTCGAGTGTTCTGGACGCGGGAGTACAAGCCATCACACCGTGAGTCGTCAAGCAGGTCGGAAGCTGCGTCGCCTGGCTAAACTTTTTCCGCTAGTCGCCCAGACATTCCGCGAGACACTGGCGCAATTCGACCATTTTGGGCGGCTTGCTCAAGACGGCCGACACTTCTTCGGGAATCTCGCCCGTCGCGACCAGGCGCTGGCCCCAGCCGGTCAACATGATGATGGCCGTCTTGGGCTCGGCCGCCTTGATGGCTGCGGCCACCGCCCGGCCGTCGACGTGCGGCATGCCGAGATCGGTTATGACCACGGGGAATGGGGTGCCCTTGTTCAGCGCGTCCATGAATGCGTCGATTCCGACCATGCCGCCGTTGGCGGTCTCCACCTGGTGCCCATCGCTGGTCAGGGTCTCACGCAACGAGCTCAGCAAGAGCGGATCGTCATCGATGAGCAGGATCTTGGTATGACGGGGAATCTTGCGGATGCGGATACTCGCCGTCGAGGGCGGCGCGGGCGAACCCGGCGGGAAGATCAGCCGGAAAATCGTGCCCGCGCCAGGCGTGCTCACGATTTCGATATCGACGCCGTGGCGCTGGGTAATTCCATAAACCATCGCCAGGCCGAGACCCGAGCCGCGCTCACCCTTGGTGGTGAAGAATGGCTCGAGGCAGCGACGGCGGGTTTCCTCGTCCATGCCGACGCCGGTGTCGGCGACATCGATGAACGCGCGCCGCGCGCCGCCCTTGCCGGATTCGAGCCGGTATCCGCTGCGCAGCGAGAGGGTGCCGCCGTCGGGCATCGCATCGGTGGCGTTCAGCACGAGATTCACCAGCGCCTCGCGCAATTCGCTTTCGATGCCCGTCACGACCGGGTTTTCATCGCCCGCATCGATGTTCGTTTCGATGACCACGCCGCGCTGCTGCGCCATGTCGCTCCAGCGGGCGCGCGTGAGGTCGAGTACCTGCGTCAGCACCTCTTTGACGTTCACCTCGGCGAGCTCGAGTTGTGTTTCGCGCTGCCGGTAGAACTCCCCCATGCGCGCGACGGTGTGGGCCACGTCGCCGGTCGCCCGCTGGATGATCTCGAGCTGCTTCCGGGCGCGCTCGCTGAACCCGGTTTCGTGCGTGAGGATGGCTTCGACATACAACACGACCGGCGAGATCGCATTGTTGATGTCATGGGCAATGCCGCTCGCCATCTGGCCGAGCGCGCGCAGGCGTTCCTGCTGCATGACCGCGTTTTGTGAAAGCTGCAGGTCGTCGTAAGCCCGCTTCAACGCCTGGTGCAGCTGCGCATGATTGGCGGCGAGCGAAACGTGATCGCAGAGCTGGCGCAGGAATTCGCACTCGGCGCTGCTGAAGGCATGGGCCGTACGCCGCGCGGCGATCAATACCCCGAACACGCCGCTGCGCTGCTCGACCATCAAGGGCACCGCCACCAGCGATTTCAGTCCCGCGCCGGCCAGCCGCTGCGGAAACGGGAAACCGATCTCGGTGATGTCGGGTTCGTAGACGAGCTGGCCCGCGACGCAGCGGCTCAACCCGTTTTCGTCGATCTCGATGCGCGCGCGTTCGGTCATCGCGAGATCGAGCGCCAGCGCGCTGCTGCGCGCGCCGACGCGGCTCACGGTGAGAATGCCGGCGCGGTGGTCGTAGTCGCACAACGTCGCGAAATCGACCGGCAGATGTTCCTCGACGCTGCGCACCACCACCTGAAAGATGCTGGCCAGATCCTGCCGCTCGGCGATGGCGCGCGTGATGCGTTCGAGCAGCTCGAGGCGTTCGAGTTGCGTCAGCGTGCGTTGCTCGGCGCGTTGCCGCACCTCGACCTCGCGGCGCAGGTCGACATTCGCCGCTTCGAGCTGGCGGGTGCGCTCGGCGACGCGTGTCTCGAGCTCCACGTTGCGGAGCGCGAGCTCACGCTCGACGCGCATGCGCTGCGCGGTGTCCTCGGTGCCCATCTGCATGAGGCTGAGCAACAGGAACAGCTCGGCGGCGACGAGCACGAAATGCGCCACGACGGCCGCCTTGTCGGCGGGCGTCTGCGAGAAGAGCATGATCAGCGGCACGAGCAGCGACAGCAACGCGAACAGGATGAAGGCCCGTGCGAGACGGTCGCGGATCCGCCAGTGTCCGGCGATCACGGGGATCCACAGGAGCGGCGCCAGCATGAACGTCGGTCGGGTGATGCCGAAGGCGCCCGGCACGCTGTAACGCGGCACCACGGCGAACAGGGCCATGAGACCTGCGGCCGCGACCAGCAGCGCAACCGCGAACAACGGCACGCTGAAGCCCCGCCGGCTGAGGGGCAACGCCGCGAGCAGCCCCGCCGGCAGTAGATAGATTGCGGGAGAGAAGGATCCGGGACGCAGCAGCACGTTGAAACGTTGCGTCTCGGAGAAGTCGAGCGCCGTGATCACGTGCAGCAGATCGAGCAGCGCCACGACCGCGAAGCACACGGCCTTGAGCCGCGCGAGCGGCTGCCCGGTGCGCCATCCCATGTCCCACAGCAGGAAAGCGAGCACCGCGCTCAGCAGGAACGCCGCGGTATCGAGGATGCCATGCAGTGCGGGAAAATCGCTGCTGACCGACGTCATCACCGCCACCGGCGCCAACAGCAGCAGCAACGCAACCACCGCAAACATCTCGCGACGGGGTGCAAGCTCGCGCAGGGTGTTCACTGGGCCTCCTGTTGCCGAAGAGAATACTCGCAGCTCTCGAATACGAAAGGATCATTGCGCCGGAACGCCGGCCGGTTGATCCTAAAGGGCATTCCCCTCGACCGCGAGAGCCATGAACAACCGCCTCGACCGTCCCGTCGATGCCACGCGTGACCACGTGCTCGGACCCGCGCAGGCGGAGATCACGCTGGTCGAGTACGGCAGCTACGACTGTCCGCATTGCCGGGCGGCCAACGAACGCATCAGCGAAGTTCGCAATGAGCTCGGTTCACGCGTGCGTTATGTATTCCGCCACCGGCCCATCACCGGCAGCGACATCGCGCGGCGGGCCGCGGAACTCATCGAGCAGGCGCAGTCGCCGGACGAATTCTGGAGCGCGCACGTCGCGCTGATGACCCGCTCCCGCACCCTGACCGAGGAAGACCTCGTCGCCGTGGCCGAAGATCTTGGCCTGGGCAAACGCGGCACCAGCGATGTGGATCTCAGGGAGCGCGAGGCGCAGGCGCGCGTCGCGGCGGACATCGCGAGCTCGCACGCCAGCGGCGTCCGCTTCACGCCGACCTTCTTCATCAACGGCCGACGCTACGACGGGCCCTGGGACGAAGCCTCGTTCACCGATGCGATGCTGGGTTCGCTGGGCCACCGCGTGCGCACCGCCGCGCTGGGCTTCGCGAGTTGGGCGCCGTCGACCGGCGTAATCCTGCTGCTGGCATCCCTGCTCGCGGTCTTCATTTCCAATTCGCAGGCCGGCGCCGCGTTCCAGAATTTCTGGCACACCGAGCTGGGCTTGAGCCTGGGGGACGCCGATTTCCGCATGTCGCTCACGCACTGGGTGAACGATGCATTGCTGACGGTGTTTTTCCTGGTGGTGGGGCTCGAGATAAAGCGCGAGTTCACCATCGGTCACCTGGCTTCGCGGCGCAGTGCCGCCCTGCCGATCGCCGCGGCGGTGGGCGGCATGGTGGTGCCCGCTCTTATATATGCGGCGCTCGTGCCGGCCGGCAGCTGGGAGATCGGCTGGGGGGTGCCGATGGCCACGGACACCGCATTCGCCGTGGCGCTGATCGCCATCATGGGCGCGCGGGTGCCGGTGGAGCTGCGCATCTTCCTCACCGCTGCCGCGATCGTGGACGACATCGGGGCGATCGTCGTGGTGGCCATTTTCTATTCCGACACGCTGAATGTGGTCGCGTTGCTGGGCGCGGTTGCCGCGGTGGGTTTCCTGGCGCTGCTCAATCGGTCGGCGGTGTACCGCGTCACCCCCTACGTGGTGACCGGCGTGGTCTTGTGGGCCTGTGTACATGCCGGCGGACTGCATGCCACGCTTGCCGGCGTGCTGCTGGCGGCATTCATCCCCACGCGCCCGCCACCTAACTATCGTGCGTTGACGATCCAGGCCGACGCCATCCTGTCCGCCGAAGCGGCGCGCGGCGGCGAGCAGTTCCGTGATGGGCCGTCCGCCCCCGCGTTGGCCCAACTCGACGCGATTCACGACCGGCTCGAATCGCCGGCCGACCGGCTGTTGCGCAATGTCGCGCCGCGCTCGAGTTACCTGGTGCTGCCGATCTTTGCGCTGGCCAACGCCGGCGTGGTGATCACCGCTCAAGTGCTCGGCGGTCATGGCATGTTGATGGCGGCGATCATCGGCGGGCTCGCGGTCGGCAAACCCGCGGGGTTCATCCTGGCCTCCTGGCTGGCCGTGAAATTCGGTGTGGCGGAAAAGCCGCCCGCCTACTCATGGCGGCACCTGGCTGGTGCAGGCGCGCTGGCGGGCATCGGGTTCACCATGTCGCTGTTCATCGCGGGACAGGCGTTTCCGGATTTGAACGATTTTGCGGCGGCGAAGGTCGCGGTATTTGCAGCGTCGTTACTTTCGGCGATCATCGGCGTCGCGGTGCTGTGGGGGGCACCGCCAACCGGATCAGAAAAGGCGGAAGCATGAGCACTGTGATGATCCCCGAGCCTGCCGCGACGCGCCCTATTTCGCGTGAATCGCTCGTGCACCAGTTGTACGAAGCCGCGGAGCTCGAGCACAACCTCATGTGCACCTATCTCTATGCGGCTTTCAGCCTGAAGACCACCGCGGAAGATGGGCTCACCGCCGCGGAACTGGACGCCACCGCCCGCTGGCGGCGTGACATCCTCAAAGTCGCCGTCGAGGAGATGGGGCATCTGACCGCGGTGTGGAACATCACGGCGGCGCTCGGCGGCAGTCCGCGTTTCGGACGGCTCAATTTTCCACTCGATACGGGTTCACTGCCGGCCAACGTGGTCGTGAGGCTGGCGCCGTTCAGCGAGGCGGTGCTGCAGCATTTCATCTATCTCGAGCGCCCCACGGGCTCGAACGAACCGGATGGCGCGGGGTTCACGGCCGAGTTCCAGTTCAAGCGCGGCGACGCGCGGCATCGCGTCACACCGATGCCGATCGATTACGAAACGGTCGGTGAATTCTACGAAACGTTGTCGAAGAACCTGACGGCGTTCGTGGCACGCGTGGGCGAGAAAGAGGCGTTCTGCGGCGATCGCAACCTGCAGATCTCGCGCAAGGAGATCGATTTCCAGGGTTGCGATCTGGTGATCTGTTCGAAGACCGCGCTCGCCGCGTTCGAAGCCATCATCAGTCAGGGTGAAGGCGCGCTGATCGAAAACGAGGAGTCGCACTACTGCCGCTTCATGGATATCCGCGCGGAACTGCAAGCGCTGAAGGCGGCGAATCCGCAGTTCGCGCCGGCCTTTCCCGCCGCGGTCAATCCGGTGCTGCGCCGCCCGGTGCGCCAGGGCGCGCGCGTGTGGCTCGAGAACGAGGAAGCCGCGGCGACGGTGGATCTCGCCAATACCGCGTACATGCTGATGCTGCGACTGATCTCGCATTCCTATCTCGTACCGCGCCCGCATCCGGCGAAGGCGCTGTGCATCGATCTCGGGCTCGGGTTGATGCGCGCGATGACGCCGCTGGCCGAGCGCGCCGCGCGTCTGCCGGCCGGGCCCTCGAACCCGGATTGCAACGCCGGCATGTCGTTCACTGCGCTGCGTGAAGCCGCACCGTTACCGCCGGGCGTGAGCGCCGGGAAGTTTTTTCTCGAGCGGCTGCGGGAGCTGACGGCCGGCGCGACGCAACTCGCGGCGAACGGCGATGCGCGCGTGGCGCAGGCGCTGCGGATTCTCAGCGACCTGTTGCGACGCGCGGAACGCACCTTCGCCACGATCGAAGAAGATTCCCCGGTCGTGCCGAGCGCCGGCGCGGCGCCGCGGCCGGTGCCGGCGCTCGTGACCGCGGCACCACCCGCCCCCGCCAGCGCTGCCGGCAACGGAACGGGAGCCGCGGTCATCGAACCGGGCAACGTCGCGCCCACGCCGCGCAGCGTCGATGGCGTCGATTACATCGAGGGACGCGATCTCACGCTCATCTATGAAGGCAAGAAGTGCATCCATTCGCGCTTCTGCGTGACCTTGGGACCGCAGGTCTTCATCGCCAATGTGAAAGGGCCGTGGATCAATCCCGATGCCATATCGACGGAGGCGCTCACCGAAATCGCGCATCTGTGCGTGTCGGGCGCGATTCGTTACAAGCGCAAAGACGGAAAAGTCGACGAGACCGCGCCACCGGTCAATCTCATCTCCGTGCGCGAGGGTGGCCCGTATGCCATCCGCGCCGACATCCGGCTCGATGGCGCGCCCGCGTCTAGCTATCGCTACACGCTGTGCCGCTGTGGCGCCTCCAAGAACAAACCGTTCTGCGATGGCTCGCATCACGACGTGAACTTCAGCGCCAGCGGCGAGCCGGCGACGACCAAGGCCGACATGCTGCCGGTGCGCGATGGGCCGCTGGCCATCGATCCACTCATCGACGGGCCCCTGCAGGTGCGCGGCAACGTGGAGATCATCAGCGGCACCGGACGAGTGGTTGCGCGCGTGGAGTCGGCGCGACTGTGCCGCTGCGGCGCCAGCAACACCAAGCCGTTCTGCGACGGCAGCCACGCGCGCGTGGGTTTCAAGTCGTAGCGCGGAATTGGGGTCTGACCCCAAAGTGCCTAGAAGTGCCAGACCGCACCGAGCTCGGCCGGATAGTCCCAGTGAGCACGCATGACGCTGTTGGAATTGTCGAGGCCTAACAACGCGAGATTCGGATCATCGGCACCTCGACCGCCGCCCACATGATTCGCGGCCGCGGTCAATCGCAAGTCGAGGTTGGGCACGGGCGAGAACTGCA
>Ga0307513_10011722_pt1 | contig 10874 bp, 9 predicted proteins | sample 15_EM_MG_FD_202174 | JGI IMG/M metagenome (GOLD analysis project Ga0307513, IMG submission 202174) | Populus trichocarpa ectomycorrhiza microbial communities from riparian zone in the Pacific Northwest, United States - 15_EM | ecosystem: Host-associated > Plants > Roots > Unclassified | place... | reverse complement strand
CCCGCCTGCAGCCCCTCCACCGCCGCCGCCACCTCCGCCACCTTCGAGCGCGCCACCGCCGCCGCCTCCCCCGCCAGGTCCAAGTCCTGCTGCAGCCTCGCGCGCTGCACCTCCATCTAGTGCACCAGACCGCTCGAACCTCCTCGCGTCTATCCAAGGCGTCGGTGTCCATATGCTACGCAAGGCCCCCGATTCAGCTCAGCCTTCCTCCGGCCCTGCCGCAACGAGTTCGAGTTCGGGGGCGACAGCTGCTGCTGTAGCTGGTGGAGCTGCTGCAGGGGCTGCCACTGGGGCTGCTGCCGCTGGCGGTAACGACCTTGCGAGCGCACTTGCGGCAGCGCTTAGCCAGCGAAAGGGCAAGCTTGCCGACAGTGATGATGAGGATGAGGAGGAAGACGACTGGGATGATTAGGTCTAGATCATAGGGATAAGACTCGCGTATGCTACTTGCCTGTAGATAGGAGGAACGGCTGCCGCGCGGACCGATCTCCTTCGGTATGTTGTGGATTAGTTACTTGGGACCTCTTTACGTGTTATGTACTGTATTGAATCACTACGTCAATCCACCTCGAATTGGGGAGTTATAGCAGCTGTCTATACCACAGTCTCGAGACATTGACCTCTCATAATCAGAACACAAAAGGTTACAACCTCGAACCCATTACCAGCCATACCCTTCCTCCGTCCCAGTTGGCTCCGCCTCAACTATATCAGCATGGTACCATGACGTCGAAGTACACCTCCCAAGTGAGTGCGTACAACCCACTCCCCCTCGCTTAGCCTCCTCGCATGAAAGCCGCGTTCGGGTTGCCTGCTTGGGCAATACTCGACAGTCAGTTGCCGCAAATTTGGCGAGCCTCCACACGCATCACGCAACTGTATTTCGAAGTGACGCTGCAGCTCTACCATGTTGTGGACTCCCTCTAAGTAGTTCTGTATTTTGATCATTTCGAGTGACGCCGCACCGCTGCCGGGCCGGTCGTGTCGTCTAAGTAGACCCTGTGTTCCTCAATCCGGACCGTCAACGATAGGTCCACGAGACTCGGTGCGGTAAGCCATGTGATCAACGTTGTCACTGCTACCGGCTGAACGAGTGTCAGATGAGACATTGAGGTGGTGGAAGTAATAAAATGACATACCATGCGACTGTATATCCGCACATCGAGGACCAAGTCCTTGCAGTATATCAATGTCTTATTTACGTCCTTGAAGAATTCTTCGGCATACGAGTACTCGATCTTCACGTGCAGGTGGGAGAACGAGCCATTCTGGAGTTACCGTCGCACACTAGGGCGGGAGGAACGGTCGAGGGAGCTGGAGAACAAACGTCGAACCGGACGCCCTTCCAGAAAACTAAGTACAAACCCATTCGGGCCGGCATCGAGAGTGTTTAGCCTTGGAAGGGCGCTGGGCGAAAGTAAGAAGTCGAATTGAAGACGAGTGGGGAGACGGAGTGTGATGATAGATGGACACGATTCGAGGATGTTCCGTAAGGCGTGTGGCGCGACGCGACCTTTCTTGCTGGAAACCGTGAAGGAGGTGAGACGGGAGAATGGGGATGTACCAGCTCGAATGAACAGATAGCGACTTTAGAGTTGACGCTGATTCTATTATAAGGCCCGCTGGGACGTGACATTTCCTCCCCATATTGGAGAATTTGATGGCCTCCAGTCGGCACTGGGGTCGCACCGTCATGTTAGTCTTTGAGGCGAATTTGGTCCATGTAAGCTGCTTTAGTTTTTTCGAATCACGTATGTACTCGTAGAGCTCCGTTGGACAAGGAAAGTCAAGGGTGAGGCGTTGGAGATGTTCCATTGTGAGCAGCGCGAGGATGATGACCTGAAGAGATGACCCTGATTTCATGGAGATCAGTCTCTTGGTGAGGTTCATACTTTCAACATATGAGTGAATATAGGTTGAATGGAGCAGGTGGAAGGCCCGCCGAAGGCTGGAAGGGAACGGAAAAACCAATGATCGGAAGAGATAAGGGATCAACATATTTCGGAAAAATAAGCAGGTACGAGAGAGGCTCCTGAGGGTAGGGACATTGGCGTGGAAATATGGGAAGACTTCAAGCCATAAGTCAAGTGGCAGTGGTGAGGTATTTATAGCAGAAGGCTAACAGGGTGAACATGAGAGCCATTATCATTTTAATTAGGACCTACCAGCCGCTGTGCGAGGCCTTGGCATTGCACCCTCACTTGTTGCCTAGAGGCGGGTCAGTTAAGGGATTGGGTAGAGTAGACGACGAGCTGGTATACCTACTCGTGGGGCTTTGACGCAAGCCCGAGCAGTAAAGACGGCATTCCTGTCGCGTGGACGGCTAAGTTTGGCTGTCCATCTTTGGCGCCATGTCAGACCTCTTTATATGCTATGAATGGTTACCTCAATCCACCTCGAATTGGGGAGTTATAACAACTGTCTATACCACAGTCTCGAGACATTGACCGTTTACAACGCAAAAGATTACAACCCCTTTTACCAGCCATGCCCTTCCTCCGTCTCAGCTGGCTCCGCTTCAACTATATCAGCATGGTATCGTGACATCGAAGTATACCTCCCAAGTGGGCTACGCACAACCCACTCCCTCTCGCTCAACCTGCTCGCATGAAAACTTCGTTCGGTTTGGGTGCTTAGACAATACACGACAGTCAGTTGCCGCAAATTTGGCGAGCCTCCACGCACATCACGTAACTGTATTTCGAAGTGACGCTGCAGCTCTACCATGTTGGGCACTTGCATTTCCTCTATGTAGTCCTTCCATTTCATCCGGATCGTCAATGAAAGGTCCACGAGACTCGGTGCGGTGAGCTGTGTGATCAACGTTGTCACTGCTACATTACCCAGCTGAACAAGTGTCAGATGGGACATCGAAATGGTGGAACTAATAAATGACATACCGTGCCACGGCGTATCCGCACATCGAGGGCCAAGTCCTCGCAGTATATCAATGTCCTATTCACGTTTTGGAAGAGTTCTTCGGCATACGAGTAGTCGATTCCCACATGCAGGAGGGAGAACGAGCAATTCTGGAGGTACCGTCGCACACGCGGGCTGGAGAAACGGTCGAAGGGGCTGGCGAACAAACGTCGAACCGGACGCCCTTCCAGAAAACCAAGTACAAACCCATTCGGGCCGGCATCGAGAGTGTTCAGCTTTGGAAGGGCGCTGGGCGAAAGTAAGACGTCGAATCGAAGAAAAGTAGGGAGACGGAGTGTGATGATAGATGGACACGATTCGAGGATGCCCAGTAAGAGGTGTGGCGAGACGCCTTCGTCCATGCTGGAATACGTGAAGGAGGTAAGATGGGCGCATGGGTGGGTTTGAACGAATGCCCAAAGAAAGGGGATGTCACGGCTCGAATGAACGGAAAGCGACTTTATAGTCGATGCTGATTCGATTATAAGCCCCCCTGGGACGTGACTCCCCCTCCCCATATCGGAGAATTCGATGGCCTCCAGTCGGCACTGGGGTCGCACCGTCATGTTAGTCTTTGAAGCGAATTTGGTCCATGTAAGCTGCTTTAGTTTTTTCGAATCACGTATGTATTCGTAGAGCTCCGTTGGACAAGGAAAATCAAGGGCGAAGCGTTGGAGATGTTCCATTTTGAGTAGCGCGAGGATGATGACCTGAAGAGATGACTCTAGTTTCATAGAGCCCAGTTTCGGTGGCCTCTTGGAGAGATTCATAATTTCAACATATGAGTGAATATAAGTCGAATGAAGCAGGTGGAAGGCCCGCCGAAGGCTGGAAGGGAACGGAAAAATCAATGATCGGAGGAGATAAGGGATCGACATATTTCGGAAAAATAAGCAGGTAAGGGAGAGGCTCCTGAGGGTATGGACATCGGCGTGGAAATATGGGAAGACTTCAAACCATAAGTCAAGTGGCAGTCGTGAGGTATTCATAGCAGAAGCCTAATAGAGTGAACATGAGAGCCATTATCATTTTAATTAGGACCTACCAGCCGCTGCGCGAGGCCTTGGCATTGTACCTTAACTTGCTGCCTAGAGGCAGGTCGGTTAAGGGGTTGGGTAGAGTAGACGATGAGGTTATATACCTACTCGTGGAGCTTTGACGCAAGCCCGAGCAGTAAAGACGGCATTGCTGTCGCGTGGACGGCTAAGTTTGGCCGTCCATCTTTGGCGCCATATCCGACCTGTATTGAATGACTACGTCAAGCCACCTCGAATTGGGGAGTTATAACAACTGTCTATACCACAGTCTCGAGACATTGAACGTTCACAACGCAAAAGATTACAACCTCGAACCCTTCAGCAGCCATACCCTTCCTCCGTCTCAGCTGGCCCCGCTTCAACTATGCCAGCATGGTACCATGACGTCGAAGTATACATCCCAAGTGTGCTGCGTACAACCCACTCTCCCTCGTTCAACCTCCTCGCATGAAAGCCGCGTTCGGTTTGCGTACTTAGACAATATTCGACAGTCATTTGCTGCAAATTTGGCGAGCCTCCACACACATCACGTAACCGTATTTCGGAGTCACGCTGCAGCTCTACCATGTTGAGCACTTCCTCTACGTAGTCCTTGCTTTCCATCCGGATCGTCAACGAAAGGTCTACGAGACTCGGTGCGGTGAGCCATGTGACCAACGTTGTCACTGCTACATCACCCGGCTGAACGAGTGTCAGATGAGACATCGGGATGGTGGAAGTAATGAAATGACATACCGTCCGACTGCCTACCCGCACATCGAGGGCCAAGTCCTCGCAGTATATCAATGTCCTATTCGCGGCTTTGAAGAATTCCTCGGCATACGAGTACTCGATCTCCACGTGTAGGAGGGAGAACGAGCAATTCTGGAGGTACTGTCGCACATGAGTGAGGGAGAAACCGTCGACGGGGCTTGCGAACAAACGTCGAACCGGACGCCCTTCCAGAAAACCAAGTACAAACTCATTCGGGCCGGCATCGAGAGTGTTCAGCCTCGGAAGGGCACCGGGCGAAAGGAAGACGACCCATTGAAGAGGAGTGGGGAGATGGAGTGTGGTGATAGATGGACACGATTCGAGGATTCCTTGCAAGGGGCGTGGCTCGACGTGTCCGTTCATGCTGGAAAACGTGAAGGAGGTGAGATTGGGGAATGCACAGGTGTGAACGAAGGCCAGGAGAATGTAGATGTACCAGCTCGAATGAACGGATAGCGTCTTTAGAGTTGGTGTTGATTCAATTATAAGGCCCACTGGGACTTCACATTTCATCCCCATATCGGAGAATTCAATGGCCTCCAGTCGGCACCGGGGTGGCACCATCATGTTGACCTTTGAGGCGAGGTCAGTCCAAGTAAGCTGCTTTAGCTTCTGCGAATCGCTTATGTATTCGTAGAGCTCCTTCGGACAAGGAAAGTCAAGGGCGAAGCGTTGGAGGTGTTCCATTTTGAGCAGCGCGAGGATGATGACCCGAAGAGATGACCCTAGTTTCATGGAGCCTAGTTTCGGTGGCCTCTTGGTGAGATTCATACTTTCAGCATATGAGTGAATGTAGGTCGAATGGAGCAGGTGGAAGGCCCGTCGAAGGCTGGATGGGAATGGAAAAACCAATGATCGGAAGAGATAAGGGATCAACATATCTCGGAAAAATAAGCAGGTAAGAGAGAGGCTCCTAAGGGTAGGGACATCGGCGCGGAAATACAGGAAGACTTCAAGCAATAAGTCAAGTGGCAGTGGTGAGGTATTTATCGCAGAGGGCTAATAGAGTGAACGTGAGAGCCATTATGAATTTAATCAGGACCTACCAGCCGCTGTGCGAGGCCTTGGCATTGCACCCTCACTTGTTGCCTAGAGGCGGGTCAGTTAAGGGGTTGGGTAGAGTAGACGACGAGGTGATATACCTACTCGTGGAGCTTTGACGCAAGCCCGAGCAGTAAAGACGGCATTCCTGTCGCGTGGACGGCTAAGTTTGGCCGTCCATCTTTGGCGCACCAGACACTGTCGGAATTTGGCATTTGATATTCGAGCGCTCAGTGCGCTGGTTCGGGGTGTGGAGCCCGATATCGGACATGTTCTGGGGTATATAAGGGCCCACATCCTCGTGTAGCGGGCCCAAACAAACACGCTCATTTTCGTCCGAGACAACCAAGTGGAAATTTCAACAGACCCACCCACCTCGGGATTACTATAAGAAAAGCATACGGAATTTATTCGTCATGTCACTGGTGTCATTCATCGAGATACTCGTGGAGGTTAATTAGAATAGGTGGCTCGATACCAAGAAATTCGGGGCATATGTGTACTGTAAGGTATACAGCGTCTTGGAATGGTAGTCCCTCATGTTTATTTGTTCAGCTCGGCGGTTCGCTTCTGCAGTTCTTCATGTGACTAGGCGAATCGTCAGGTCAAGATTGGGCAGAGTAAACGAACATGTCTCACCAGGTGCTGCTCTAGGCTGTTGGCCATCTGCTGAGCTGGGATGAATGGGCCAGGAACTTGGTGAGCCTGCCATTGTGAGTTGGTGTTCAGCCCTCCTCCAGCGGGATGAGGTTGGATATGGAACTTTGGTTCGTCGTTGCCTGGTACTCGGCACTGGGATGGTGAGGAGTGGACGACTTGCGAAGACGCGACTCCTTCTTCGCGGTGAGCTTGGCCTTGATCTTGTCGATGAAAGGCATTAGCGAGAGTGGTTGTATGAGAGCTCCCGAGTTTCACGTGCTGTTTATGAGCCGTTCGACTATGTACGTCATCGGCCGCATGGTGGGTCTTTAACGATGCGTAGTCACAGACCTAGACCGAAAGTCTCCGTTCTCTGGGTATGACGTAATGCCCAAGCTCCGGAGCGGCCAAATGGTAATATGCTCCGGCAGAGAGCGGTATCCAGGCGACGTCGTAGCAAAGGACCTAGGCAAAGTTGAGCTATGATACATGGTTAGCAACATCTTTCCCTCAAATCGCGAGCCCGGGAACGACTCACATTCTTCGATGTACTTTTCTTGACAGTCTGAGCAGCTCCTCGGTACCCTCCAACGGTGCCCTTGTCTGAAGTAGGACGAACGATGCACTCGAAAGGGTCACCTGGGGCCCGTGAGAGAATGCGACTCTGACATCGGCAGCGGCAACAGCAGCAGAGTCATTGAGCCCATCACGGATGAACACCACAACGGGCTTCCTATTTCCCTTCCATCCCCATCGCCTAGACTTAACGACCACCCGCTCTTTCAATTCCTGGATGAAGGTGGATTTCTCTTGCGGCAGAACACTAGCTTTGATGTTTGAGGGATCAAAACCGAGTTCACGCCCAACAGCTCGAGCAGTAATCTCATTATCTCCGCATAGAATCCATACACACTTTTCAGAGCATTTTGGGGACGCAACCGTCCTGACAGCCTCGTCTCTGGGGGGATCGGAGTTGGCAAAGCGAGCGGCGATCGAAAGTTGCTCGATCGTAGATGGGGCTATTGAGTCTAGCCAGGTGCAAAAGTTGAATTGAACGATTCGATAGTTTAATGCAGTCTTTTGACGTTGTATTTTGCCCAGCTTTTGTTATGTTATAAATGAGCATTCTGTCTTATGTTTGCGGCAACACAACGCAGTCAAACATGGCTGGAGGAATGACCTCATTGTTCCCGTTTCGTTGGCCTTCATGCAATGCCCGGCGCATGCTGTTCCCTCTCGGCAAGGTAACCATCCCGCCAATATGGTCAGCTTTAGCCATGGGAGTCAGCAGGTGGGATTGCTCCTTCTCTTGGTTAAATGTTTCGGCAGACGCTGTCTCCGTGGAACGGCTTGAGTGTTGTTTTAAACAGTCTGGCACCACGCTATGGACTGTGATTGTTGGTAAGAGCGTCCCTCTGGTATTGGTGGCTTGAAGAGAACCCAGCGATATGGTCTAATTTCGTTGACGCGGACGTAATGAATAGGTTTCGTCTCGGACCACTGAATTGCCGCGTTAGCAAAATAGAGAGGACGAAAGAATAAGGAAAGGTCGAGGTACTTACTGAGAATCCAGGCTCAGTCAGTTCCTGATGCTTTAGATCCTCGCTATGGCCAGTGTATTTGTATCTCCAACAACAGTGATGATGAGGATGAGGATGAGGGCGACTGGGATGATTAGGTCCAGATCGTAGGGATAAGACTCGCGTATGCTACTTGCCTGTAGATAGGAGTAACGGCTGCTGCGCGGACCGATCTCCTTCCGTATGTTGTCGTGCTTTACGGGTTAGTTACTTGGGACCTCTTTACGTGTTATGTACTGTATTGAGTGACTACGTCAATCCACCTCGAATTGGCGATCAGGAAGGTTGGCCATACGAATTCGAACGAATCAGACTTGTTGCTCGTCTCTAACGCAATCTCCATCTCCATCGCACTCCCTCTCGCGTTCCGTGATTAGCTCGCTGCGGGCCCTGGCTCATGAAGGGCCAAACGAATCGAAAGCTCCCATGTTTGCCTTCCAACAGAGCACGCTGCTGTTCCTTGCGAATTTCGGAGAACGGCCAAACGTGCACCCAGGGTTTTGCGTGGTTGAACGAGCCGGGGTGGTCTTCGTCGTGAGTTGTTTCCAACTCCATCACCATGAACGGCCAAACGAATCGGAAGCTCCCATCTTCGCTTTCCAACAGAACGCGCTGTGTTCCTCGTGCATCTCGGAGAACGGCCAGACGTGTGCCCAAGGCCTTGCATGGTTGAACGGGGCCGGATAGTCTTCGTCGTGGGCCCGTTGAGCATAGTCGGGTGTGTGAGGGTGTGTGCGTTCGACGAGGGTAGGTGGCCAATGCTCCGGGGGCAACCCAAGAAGTGGCGGTCGCAGGGGTACGGGGCGTGAGTGCTGTTCGCGGAAGCCCATGTTTGGCGTGTGAGGGCGGAAAGACTCGAATGGGCTGGCGGACCAGTGCGCTGGGGCTGCCCAACTGGTAGCCGTCATCGGTGTGTCGGGGGGACTGGAGACTACACGCGCAAGCAAGGTCAGACGGAAGTCTGCAAAATAGAGAGCGTCAGATGGTCGGGCTTGTCCTGTTATAGCTAGAGTACGTACGTTCTCTCAATGCTCGCCGGCATAACTGGCCACGAGAGCGGAGCGCCCCAGCTGGTGGCAGTGACAGCGGAGATAGGCGCACTTTCCCTGAAGCGAGCAGCGGTATCAGGCGATAGGTACCTCGACATTGGAGAATGACGGTGTATGGACGTGATCAGGTCTAAAGCTAGTTGCGAGAGATGGGGCCAATGCTGCCGATCCCTCAAGGCGCGCCTCTAGATCAACTGAGCATGCATAGACTGATACGTTATTGTCAGGGTACCAAGCAGCACCGGCAGACGAGATGAACCACTGTAAGTGGTCGAGGTCGAGTGCAAAATCTGGGGACTCTAATGTATCTTTCGTAGTGCCCTCCTCCCGCGGCAGAGCAGGGACAACCGGGGTGGTAGACCGCCAGTTGCGAACGAGCGCATTGAGATCGTGGTGTTTGGTTGGCGTTGGTTCGTTAGCTTGCATGACTGGCGTGGGACGGCTCGAGATGGAGCCGATTCGGCGTCTCCACCGAAGCCATTGAGGGCTTTGTACTTGTGCATTGACCGGACCGAGCCTTCTCTGCATCCTAGCGCCAAAGGTTTCGGATGTGCTTCCCGCGGACTGATGTGGTATCGTCGTGCGCTTCTGGCTCATCGCCTCGGTCCCTGGTAGCATCGGCGTACCATTTCGACCGCGAGTGGGCGATGGCAGGCGGGATGGCTGCCTCGAGGGAAGGATGGCGGACATGCCCATTGACCCAGGATTCGTACCACCGCGCTTTGCGAATGTGGACATCGAGCTCGATTTGGCCGCAGATAGGGAGCTGGTGACAGAAGGAGCGGTAGTTCCAATCGATCCATTCCCGGTTCTTCCAGTACTTCAGCTGAGTCATCTTCAGTGGATTGTGGTGTTGCAGACTGCGCGGTATATTTGAATTTCATGCCTTCACATGTCTACAGGTATATCGAGCTTGGTGACGGCGTCTTGTGGTGAAGACAGGTCTGGTCGTGAAGACGAGGTCAGGCATTCCGGATAAATCGACTAGGGAGTGGGTGAGTAAGTGATTGTTAGTGTACAAGGGGAGGGCTATACTAGTTACATAGCGGACATCCCATTCTTCGTCGCGCATCCGCGCGCATTGGGCGATTTCTCCAGCACCCGTTCGCAAGTTGGTAGTTGCAATATGAGACTTTGCTTCAAGGTCTCGTAGACGGTTGAGACGGCCGTCAATGGAACGGCTGGAACTGGGTGGGTCCAAAGTTTGACGTGAGTGAGTCAAACAAAAAAGTTGGTGCAAAATTCTGGGACAAGTGCCGGTTTTTAACAGTATGAAACGGCGAATAAACCCAATGAGATACCGGGATTCCAGGCTCTCGAAGTTGTGGCCCGCTTCCCGGTCTGTATACGCATTCGACGTACCGGCAAGAACGGAAATGCACGGAGATGCACCACACGCTCTCTATCCAATCATAGAGCGTCTGACTCGACGACTGTCAATCACATCCGGAGGGCCGTGCCGTGTCTGCGCCATTCCCACGAGGGTCATCCCTCTCTTACCTCCTGGACCTCTCAATCTCCGCAAGTGACCAAGCCATGACGACTCACCAGCCCAAGAAAGAGAAAGAAATCCTGTGAGCACCCTTGATGGCTATCCCGGTATCCTGGCTGATAGTACCCCAAGCCTGTACCTAGACCGTGCGGCGTTTCCCTTCAATTCAGGCCATACCACTAAATTGCAGGCGCCACACAGAAATCACACTGCAAGACATTCCAAAACTCGAGCTTACGCCGAGGTTGTTTTTGGAAAATGAGGAGAGAGAATTACAGACGGAAGACAACCAGACTTGGGCACTGGTGCAACGCCCGTATGTCACTTGTTTGCTCATTGCGTACAATCGCTGGAGCCTGTGTGT
>Ga0307513_10011721_pt1 | contig 10874 bp, 3 predicted proteins | sample 15_EM_MG_FD_202174 | JGI IMG/M metagenome (GOLD analysis project Ga0307513, IMG submission 202174) | Populus trichocarpa ectomycorrhiza microbial communities from riparian zone in the Pacific Northwest, United States - 15_EM | ecosystem: Host-associated > Plants > Roots > Unclassified | place... | reverse complement strand
TTTGAAACTTGTACAAATCCACACTATTATGTACTTAATTTTTATCAAATAAATAAGGATGATGAGATTCGAACTCGTGATCGCTTGGTCATTAAAACTCTGATACTATGTCAAAGAACCAATTCACCCAAAAAGCTTAAGCTATCAGGTGAGATCCCAAGATATAATTTATATTATTCTCTAACAAACATTAAAATTTAAAATAAAAAAAATGCTAAAAAAATAAGGATGAAAAGGAATAGAACCCACAATAGTAAAACCATAATTGTATATGTGACTTGCTGGCTACCCGACTTTGTTTCTTTTTTTATCTTTATATATACTTACATTTCATAAAAAAAAAACCATAAACAAAAAATCTTTAAAGATTAAAAAAACCCTTAACCATAAAGAACATATATAGCTACACTCACATGTATTGTTACCAATTGACTTTCTTTTACCTTACTTTTACTTTAGTTACACTTGGGCAATATTATCGTATTTGACCTAACTACCTATTTAATCCCTAATACCCGGTGCCTTGTGTCGCACGTCCCCGCACAGTGTTCGTTGGTAATTTTGGTTTGTTATGTTGATGATTTGGGAGTCGCTACCTAGTATTTCATTGAGGGGTAACTAGGAAACCCAAGTGTACTGGTCTCGTCAGAAATTCACGGGTACGGGACTGATTGTGACTAGAAAAGGTATTAGCACATCTAGCGCACCCTACCTGAAGTAAGCTGCTTCGTGATTTGATGTGATAAAGAAATTTTAAAGATTTTGTCTTTTCATCGGATATCAGGAATACGACTTACATGTAAGTTCATAATCCTTAACCGTGAGTGATTAGTACTTAAAAGTGTATTTTATCAAGGTTTTATATCATCATTTTTTGCACTTGAAGTATCAATAACTCCTTAACTAGAGCATGTTTTATAATAACAAGTCTGATAATATAAGATATCTTTAATTTATGGTAAATATTCATTTTAAATGCAGGCCTATCACATAAATCAAATGATTGATTGATGAGTTTAACCACTGAAATTAAGAAGACAAAGAGAGGGCTAAGCTTAGAAAAGAGATACTGGTTGAATTCAAATTGGAACACCGTTCGATTATTGGATCATAACTAGAGTTTTAGAACTTGGATTTAGGTCTGGTTTATATGGTTAGAAAGCTAAGATATAGGCCTAAAACTTTCATGAAGAGTCCAAGATTCAAAAGGATTGTTTTCAAGTTCAAATTGTAGCAACAATAGAGAAGTCGGAATCTATCCTGCAGCCCAGACACTGTTCCGTGTTCAGCTCATATATCGAGTTCTAGAAGTCCAAATGACCTCATTCTTGTTTTTTTGGAAATCTGAGACAATTACCCAGAACTTTCATGAAGACTATCTGTTTAAATTCTGATGTTAGCAATGACGTTTTCTGCAGACAAGAAGATAAGGCTAGTTACCAAGTCAAGAGGTGGCCACCCACTCAACAATTAATCATTGAATCAATAGTTCTGAATTTTAGCCTATAAAAAGAGGCATTTGCCATGCATTTAGGATCTTGGTTTTTAGATCAAGATCATGTTCTTGTTCTCTCTCTTTATATTTTTGTAATGCTTAAGTTTTGCTTTCATCAATCTCTTGTTTATGCCTTTCATTTCCTTTAGTATACTTATATAATCATGTTCTCATCTTGTTTATCTATGTTTCTCTTATTCTTAATTTTCAGTTAAGTTTATTATGTCAAGGTGAAAAGGTTACACTAATGGTGTAAGAATAAGTATAGTATAAACTCAACATGGACTTTAATGTTTGAAACTAATATGTTTTGTATTTATTATCTTACTCACTCTTAATACCTTGCTTGTTAAATGGTTAATCTAGGAAACCCAAGTGTACTGGTTTCGTCAGAAATTCATGGGTACGGGACTGGTTGTGACTAGGGAAGGTATTAGCATCCTTAGCGCACTCTACATGAGGTAAGCTGGCTTCGTGATTTGATGTGATAAAGAAGTTTTAAAAATTTTGTCTTTTCATCAGATATTAGGAATACGACTTACATGTAAGTTCATAATCCTTAACCGTGAGCAAATCAAAACATTAAATTCTTCTTGTCTTTGTGGTCTTATCATAAAAAAACATCCATAAAAATAATATAAACACACATTCACTTTTACTATGTTTTACACATACACCCATGATTGCATGTTACAACATAACAAAAATTAAATATTTAAAATGAATGAAACAACATTAATCTAAATATACACATCAACGTCTGGAAATTACAAACAGAAAAAACCTCGGGAACAGTGCTGGAAGGTTTCTAGACACGGGAACAGTGGCGGCGCATCTTCTCCACGCTCGGTTGCCACTGGCGGTGCGTGAACCCACGCGTCGTCGCAGAGAAAGTCCAAACAAATAGGGGGATCTGGAACGGTTTCCTCCCCTCTTCCCTTCCCTGCCAGCGGTGAAGATCACCGTCACCTGCAACAAGAGAAAAACACACAAACAACAGTTGATTTTAAGTTTTCTTTTTGTCCATATCCGTTCTCGGGTCTGGTTTGTTGTTCTTTCCTTTTTCTTCAAGCGGCATATCTGGCGGCTGAGGAAGGGGACGACGTCTGTAGGGGAGAGCTGGAGGAAGATAGTGGACAGATCTGGGTTTATAGGCACAGCTGTATTCAAGTTGGTCTTGGGTTGGTATCGGCTAGGAGGCTTTAATAGAAGCTAGTCGGTGCAGATGAGGGAAGATCCGTTGTGGTCGATGACGAGGGAAGAGACGGGGATCTGTGGGCTGCTACATCTCCGGTGAGGACCGCACTGCTGCAGTTGACGGTGAGGACGGTGCTGAGAGGAGAGTGAGGGGGCTGTCTTGGTTGGTCTGAAGAGGCCGGTGTGTAGGGAAATGGGGAGAAAGTTGAGCTGACTGGAGAGGGAAGATGGAGGTTGTGGTCGAGAGGTTGTATGCAGGAAGGATGAGGTCGTGGCTGAGGGGAGAAGGAAGAGGGAACAGAGGTTGGAGGGGGGCGGCGACTTTGCTTGGAGAAGATGAAAGATTGGTTTTTTAGGGTTTTTGTGTTGCCCTAGATTTTTTGTTTCAAAATTGCCCCCTCTTTTTTGTGTGTTAGAGACTCACATTTATAAGCAAAGTATTGTTTGGTCCTCAAACATGGTCACTCTACTTCTTTCTTTTTGTAAATTTTGATTTTTCTTATTTTTTGTATTTTGAAATTTTTTTGAAAACGAGCAATATCAACGTCGACTCAATGAGAAAAATAAATGATTTTATAAATGACGCATTAAAAGTCGAACGCATTCAAAAGACCTTTGAAAATTTAAATTCATTTTGAGACGACGCTGAAAATGCTAAAAACGATGCAAATATATCAAGAACATATATTTTTTTGGGTTTTTGTTTTTTTTGCTATTTTTGGTTTTGTTCAAAAATTTATAAAAAAACTAGGTCAAAAATTAGGTAGCTACACCTTGTATAGAATATTACATTTTTTTTAGGGGTTTTATATCAACCTTTACGATATTATCATTCCACCCAATCTCATTTCTCTTCCTCTTTTCAAGCTATAACTATTATTGCGTTTCCAAAATCTACACTCTTTCTTATTCATTATAATCAAATGCTACAAAACAAAAAAAATCAACAATTTTTTTTTAAAAAAAACAAACCAACTGATGGTTTTCATTAATAGCACACTATTTTATATACTTGCCTTATCGATAATCTAAATTGTCATGACTAATTTCTGCAATTGTATATTTCTATCGTTTTACGATTCTCTTTTCTCAATGGTTTTCCATGTATGTTGTGTCCATAATAAAAATGTCATTTCAACTGCCACATGGTGAAAACCATTGCTCTATCTTAAACTTACTTTATTATATTTTGTAAGACCTATCCTCTCTCAGCCAATAACACACCAAATCACAATAAAAGCTTTTTTTATGTCTTTTTTTCACTCCATACAACGTTTGACTGCAATTTACAATTGATAGTCCCTTATGTTTCCTATCAAATCATGAGGATGGGTTCAGAAATACAAATTTTTTGAAAGGGAAATAGTATCTTTAATTGATAAGCTTAAAAGAAAAGAGCTATGTTAAAAAAAATAGCGATTTTGTTAAGAAACAATACGAAAGTTAAGCATCTAACCTTTACATGGGGAGGGCTAGCGTGCTTCTGCATCTTTGCTGTAGCAGCTGGTCCTTGGAGTTCTAAATTTGCTAAATACGTTTCTACTTTAATTGGAGGAAATTGGAGTTTGATGATTGAAATTGGACTTTGAAAAGTTTAATTGGTCAAATTAAGGGTTTAATTATGAAAAAAATTAAAGTTTGATAGCCAGTTAGGAGTTTGCTTGAAGAAATTTAAAACCAAGGACTGAATCGTAAAAGGCATCAGACTTCAAGGGCTGAAATTGACCACATTAGGGATCAAATTGAAGAAAATTGAAAGTTTGATGGTCAATTAAGGGTCTAAATACACAAATTAAAAACCAAAGACCAAGATGAAAATGATGCTAAATTTTGGGGTTGATGATTGAGTTTGGTAAAGGTGAAATTGCATGAAGAGTTTGGAAGGCAATATGAGTGCAATTAAAAGTAATTGGAAGAACATTGACTAAAATGAAATCTGTCAGATCCCAAATTAAAAGCTCTAATTTGTAGGGGTTTAACCTAGACGATGCGTTGTTCACCAACTGTTCATCTCCTTCTTTGATAGTTTTGGATGATTGAGTTGACACTTTCTAAGAGCTCGTTATAGAGTTCTAGACCTTCAAATGACATAATTTTTTTTTGAAAATAAATGAAGAACATCCCCTCTGCACCTTCATTTCCATGAAAGTGAACATTTATATCTCAATTTTTCTATAGAAGTTTTCAACATCTTGTTCCTAATCAGTCATCACTACAATTTCAGATTCTAGGCTAATCGAGTTGACATCTTTGGATAAATGAATATGAAGTTACAGACCTCTAAAATAAACAAGGTTAGATCCAAACGAAATATATACACCTTCTTTACCAACTTTAGGTGGTATCCGATGATGTTTATATATTAGAGTTGCTTCGACAAAGCCTTAAAAGTGATCAACCAAGTCAGTATAGATTGTGACACCCATTTTTCAAAAGCCATCCATTTTTTTTCCATGTGTTCACACTTAAAGCTTCTCAAAGGGTTTTTATCAATTACTTTAAAACTTTCCTCTCAAGATTAAAAAGTCAAAAATAGCTTATTATCTTTCAAATCTAGCAAAATCATTTTTTTTTATCGAACTTGTTGCATATTGAAATACTATTTCCTTATGAAAAGATAAATCAAAATTGATTCATTTACAAAAGCAAAGAAATTAGCAATATAAGTAAGAGATGATATTTTTTTTTATCTTTTATTAATTTCTCATTTCTATGGTAATAATTGGGTGATTATTATAATTAATTTACTTTTTAAAAAATAATATTTATGTTTACATAATTCAGTTATATATATAAAAAAATAAATTTAATACGAAGAAATAATCACTTTAAAGTCATAGAAAAAAAACCATACAATCAAACTCAAAATCTCTTTCCATTCCATTTTTTCCAAACTCAAAATGTTTCTTTGAATTTTCTATGTTGATACTTGATAATACATTAACCATTAATTAAATTAGTTAATGTGCCATAATAAAGTTGGGAATGACTTCAAAAGGCAACTCACAATAGTTATATTAATTTGACTCTTTAGAAAAGTGATTGATTTCCATTTAATTTCATAATAGAATTGATGGTTTTTTTTTTTAATTTACTGATATAGGCTGATGACATAGCATATTAATTAATGGTTCAAGTTGTAACTTCAACTGTAACTTGTATGATACAACTTATTTACCATAAAATTTCTCATATATTTTTATTTTGTTAGGGTAAATAAATTCAAGTTTTTATGTTGGCTTTATTACAAGATCATATCACATTATAGTATAATGAGTTTAATGGGCTTATTGAGACTCTAACCCAATACTATTTGGCATATTTAATGGGTTGCAGTGATTTTATAGCTAAAACTACTCAAGTGCCCGTCCTAATTCATGAGTTGGACTCAAAAAAATTTGTCAACGCAAAAAAATAAAATAAAAAATTCACCTATTGAAAAAACACTATCCACCATTAAGAAAAACTTTAATTGTAAATAAAAAAATAAATTGTGTGTTTAATAAAATAAATTATATGTATCAATAAATAGATAATTGTTTTTAACGCTTACCAAAAACGGAGCCAATAATTAAAACAAAGATGAATATTAGGATAGGGAGACATATTATTAATGGTCTGTCGAGTAAATAGTTCATATAATTATTTGAAAAGTAATTGAATGTAATCAGTGCCTTATCTAGTCATCTTTGACTTCTGGTTTAAGAAATTTTCAATTTCCTAATTTCGATAATTCTTAGCACATCACAAGCAAGACTTGACGACTATGTTTGCTGTTTTTGGCAAGCAATGGATGAATAATGCCTAAATTAGAGAATTAAATACCTATTGCTTATTCAGAAGGTGAATGCCAGCGGCACTGCTGGAGTTCATATTCAGTTCCATTTATTTCGATGCTTCCTGCACCACCCTCCCATTTCAGCTGCGTCCGCAAACATTGATCTGTTGATTTTGAAGGTATCTAGTTGCTTATTGGTAGATAAACGCATCTATGACATGGGTTTGAAAACAATTTTTGCAACTAATTATAACAATATTATATATTCCATATTTAAATACTAAATAATAAAAAATTTAAAATGTTTTGTAGGGGCCGGGCCTGCTTGCCTCCCCTAGTTTCGCATATCATGGCCTCTGTTCCTAAGAGAGGAATTGGCAGGCTTGTAACTTCTTTGAATTCTCCCCAAATGGGACACTACGTTCAAATCTTTCTTCCTTACCATCATTTCATACATATCTTTTTAAAAACTAAACACACTCAATATCATTTAAAAATAAGCACAATTTAATTAAAACATAAACCAAAAATTTATTTGAAAAAATATACACAAATAATGCATTATTTAAAAAAAACTGATTTTTTTAAAAAGAAAACATAAAAAAATAACCAGGCCCGGTAAGCCAGGCACTTGGCTATGACAAACATGCCTGACCCACGTTAGCTTGGGTATGACAAACATTCCAGACCCATGTTAATTTAGACTTGGTAGCCCGCCAAGTCCAAGCACTTTGGACGTGGCTGACACCTTGGGTCTGGCAACTGGTTAGGTCCAAACACCTTGGGTCTGAAACCTTTCCAGACCAAAGCGCCTTGGGTCGTGGCTGTGATGAGGAGGTCTGTACGGTGGCTCAGGAGGCATTGGTGGAAGAAATGGCGGCCGATGTTAGCTGTGAGAGGAAGAAGTAGAAGCTTATAGAGGAAGAGGGAAGCTCGTGGTGGCTGCTCCCAATGTGAGATGGCCGGCTGGTGGTCGTGTTGGCAACTCTCGGTGATACTGAGGTCGTGGTGAGTGAGGACACAACAGTTGAGGAGGAGAAGAAGCGGCTGAGATCAGCGGCGGAGAGAGAAGAAAATGGCTAGAAAATAGGGGCAGGGGCCCTTTTTTTTCAAACTTTGGCTTTTGATTTCCCCCACTAAGGGGTGGAAGAGGGACATTTTGTCCATAATGTTGCCAAATCTTGGCTCTTAATTCCAACCCAGAAGGATCCCAATCGTTGGTTCAAAGTGGCTATCATGGGCCATCAGATTTGTTACAGGAAAGAGCTAGCCGGGTTGGCTACTTTGGGGCGGTGCCACAGCCGTTGTGGCGTCAATCGGCTAAAAAATAAGTTTTGTCAAATTTGATGGAGAGATGAAGCATTAAATGCCTTGGGAAGGAGGCCACTCGAGCAGTTTTTCAGGTGAAAACCTGAAGAAGAAGATAAACAGCTAACCCAAAACGGCGCCCTTTTGGTAAAGTTCATTTTAATCCTTTGAGTTATGATTTCTTTCAATTACACCCCTGAATGTCTTCAAACTTTCAATTTTGTTCAACTTTTCCCCTGATAAACTTCAATTTCAGCCCTGGATTTTAGCACTTTTTTTCTTTTTATCATTGGTTTTGAATTTCTTCAATTTAGCCCCTAATTAACCATTAAATTTTCAAATCTCTTAAATTTCACCCCTGATTTTATCCAATTGGGTCCTAGAGTTTGGCGTCTTTTTCAAAATGGTTCTTAGCTGTGAATTTCTTCAATTTAGCCTTTAATTTCAAAACGGTCCTTTTTCATGCAATTTTACCCCTGATTTCAAACAATTGACTTGGTAAAAATTAATTTGGTCTCCTAAAATTTTAATCTTCTTAATTAAGCCCAAATTAGGCTCCCAAACTTAATATTTCACCAATTAAGTCCAAATTAATTTGACTCATTTAAAGTATAATTAAGTCTTTACATCTAATTAAATCCTTCAATTGGACCCAAATTAATTCTCAAACATAATTAAACTTTAATTTGGCCCATGATTAAATCAAATTGGCCTATTAAAAATCTAATTATGTCTTTAGGCTTATTTTTTATGCAGATTCGTCCAATAATCACGTAATTTGACTTTGAATTTGTATTGTCTCTCTAATTTTGGGTAAAATAGGGTAGAATTAGGCTCCCGATTCCATCCAAAATTGCAGTTTGATTTTTTTTTTCTACATGTGAAATCCTCCCAGCTTATTTTTTCCAAAATGATAGTGTTTATTTTATTTTTTGATTTTTATTTGGAAAGAAAAAGGTGAATTTAGGGAATAACCCAAAAATAGGTTATGATAGTTGCCCCCTCTTTATAATGCTTACGATAAAAAGTCTCGTAAAAGACTTTAGATAGTAAGCTTTGTAAAGAAGAAAAAGGAATGGTGATAACAGATTCACCAGATTAAGAAATGATCAATCCTTCTAAAAATATTCGAAGTGAGGGCTCAAAAGCACACTCAAAAGGAAAAGGGATAATGCATTATGATCAATATACATACAAACGTACATGAGAAATATAGGTCTCCTTTCTTCATTGACTTTCCTCTTTGAAAGTTTGAGTCTCTGTAGTAAGCTTTGATGGTTTTTTTGCTCTTACTTGCTCGAGTCACAAGTTTGTGATCTTAACCTTTAGGAAGGGTATGACATTAGCATACTTACAAACCTTCATCTCAAAAGTCGTCAGCTCTGCCTTATATTTTATGTTTTCTTATAAAAGGAATTGTGAAGCCAACCCTATTATGTGTTTTCTGGATTCCCCCCCAGCCTGATCATTCCCCTAAGTGTTTAATTTAGGTTTTTTCAGGATGAGGCTATGCGAAAGAAGATTTGGTTATTTAAAACGAGTTGTTTTCATGGAGAATTTTTTGAATTTCAAAGCTATTCCAAACACAAAAATCATTTTGACTTCGGTTTAAAGCAAACTTATTCTGAAGAAATTCAAGTGATTACTATGGACAGGTCTTCATAAGTGTTGAAATTTTTTGTTTTGCTTTTGGTGAAAATGTGAAGTGACATTTTATTGGTCAAAGGGGTTCAAGCTTCAATTTGAAGGTTTCAGAGAACCATTCTTCAAAGCATTCATTTTATTTGTATGAATAATGGAGCTTGTTTCGCATGAGAAAGCATTGCTTACCGATCCAGATTGTCTGCCTTTGATCAGAAATGGCTTGATTGGGCACATAACGTAGGCTTAGACTCTGGTTATAAAGTAAAAAGATATTTGTATGCTCAAAAGATGTTTAAGGGATTTCAAGACTAAGAATCACTAGTGTTTGTTTTCACACCTTTTTGTCCGTTAAATTGATTTACAAAATGGTTCATCATGCCCCTCAGTGTCGGGATTGGGCCTTTTCTCTTTGTTTTCTTCATTTGGTTTGGAGCATCATCATATTAGTTATTTTTATGGTATGCTCAAAACTTTTGGACCCTTTAGATTCTTTCATGCTCTTCAGCTTTGTTTGGGCACTTTTAATTATTGAGGAATTGTTTTGCATATTTCTTGTACTTGCCCCATAGTGTAGGGTGTGATCCTAGCCAAGATTATTTTTTAATAAAAACGTATTAGATTCAAAAGAGGACTCTAAGGTATTTTTTAGTATTGTGAAAGGACTATCAAAGCTGGCATTTCGTCATTTCAAACGCATGTATTCAGAATCGGTAAGTTTTGCTTTCTTTCATGTGAATATGCAAAATGGTTTCTCATTATCCATTCAGCTAAAACTCAGCTTGAAGTCATCCCATGATGTTCAGGTTGTTCTTCGGGTTTTTTCTAAGTATGTGATCACCTTTCTAGGATATCATTTGAATTTCCAGAACTTATTTGATAGAACAAACACCAATTTGGCTTTTGCTTTTTGTATTGAGACTTTGATTTCCTAAAAATCCATGTAAAAACATGAGATCATGCATAGTTTTTTAAGAAAGGGAAACATACCAAAGAATTCTTGGTGCAATGGTTTTATGAGTAAATGGTATGCTTGTGTAGATGTGTTATTTGCATGAAACAACAAAAATGAAAGCACATCATGAACATAAAAAAAACACATGATCTTATTAAAAGGAAAGGCTCATTTGATAAAGAAAGTCTTGTGGCATTATGAGTCAAGTTGCCAATAAGACTAAAACAGATCAAAATAGACATGATCAAACAAAAAGCAATAATAGGGGCAGGTTCAATCTTCTGATTTTGGAACACTTCCCCTCTGGCTAGCCTTTTTACGAAAGCTTTTGCAGGGATCTCATCCACGGTGTGGACAAAAAACTACGGTAGAAATTCGTCTTCTATAAAGAATTTTTTCCTATCCCCAGGAATCGGATAATACTATATTATTTCCGATGCTTGTTTTGGTACTATTTACCTTGTTTATTGGAGCTATAGGAATACCTTTCAATCAATTCA
>Ga0307513_10011720_pt1 | contig 10874 bp, 9 predicted proteins | sample 15_EM_MG_FD_202174 | JGI IMG/M metagenome (GOLD analysis project Ga0307513, IMG submission 202174) | Populus trichocarpa ectomycorrhiza microbial communities from riparian zone in the Pacific Northwest, United States - 15_EM | ecosystem: Host-associated > Plants > Roots > Unclassified | place... | reverse complement strand
GAAAGCAGTGATTTGGTGTTTGCCATCCTGACTCGAATATTTTGCTCTGCCCCTGGTAGCAGCGATATTTCAGGGGAAACCCCTACCTCTGAATCCTTTCTGCCTTACCTGCAAGTTATAGAGTGTACCCCAGACGGACACGCAACTCTATTTTCTTGGGATTCTATACTGGAGCTCTATCGTCGGGACCACCAGCGGTCGCTAACACTGAAGGTTTTCGTCACCGATATAGATATACCTGACGAAACTGCCCTCCAACTCTTACAGATCACCGAAGAAGGGGCGGATTTGCAGATTTTTAATTTAACGGAGGGTGGGGATTTTCTCCAGAAATTTAGAAAGAGGAGGTGCACGCAAGATGTTTAGTTTTTTCGATACTCGTTCCTTGGAATTTTTAGAACAACTTTTTCATGCGGTGTTATTTAGGGAAATATTCAAATCGTTAGCGATCCAGTCCCCTCTCAAACGGACTGGGAAATATTAGCTGGTCCATCGCGGAAGGGCGCACTAGCGCAGACTGGAGATGTTCTTGAGTTTGACGAGCCAGAGAGGTAAATACACCGGTGCACCCACAATTTTGTGTCGTTCACTGTCCGACATGTATCCCAACGGAGATGTATCGCGCGCCGTGTAATACGCATGTGCGTCTTGAGTGACGATGCGAATGGTATCTGGGAGGCAATACCAGAGTGGGTACGTGTCAGTTAAACCGTGGAAGGGAAAGAAAAAGAAGAACTCACAGCTCAAAAACCCCCGAATTACACGGGATGTTGCTATTCTGAAGGCGATGCTAAAGATGACAGATGAGAGACTGCCGAGGAGTCTACACTCGGATTCCTCGCAGACAAACAATCAGAGCTACTGCTAAATCATTCCTGCGGATGGACCCAAACCCAAGCCCCTCTCGCTAGTGGGAATCGCGAGGATGGTGTTCAGCCGCGCAATAGGCATATTCTTCGTTGACCTTTCTCTCATATCCACAGAGCTTGAAATTCGACATCAAGAATTTCCTGTGAGATATTCACCTTCACCAGAGTTGTTGTCGATGTCGGCTGGAGCTAGATGTAGATGGGGAATTGGATGGTTGGATACAACGCTGTTGTTTCGGTATCTTCCTGAGTACCAAAGAGCGCTGCTGCGGGGATGCAAAATAGGAATGGGATGGACCGCCGCTGGGCGGAATAACCCCACTATAGTAAGATTCGTGTCGGGCCCACTCATGTTTGCGTTGACCTTGACATTAGAGCTTTCGAAAAGAGGTAATGGCGAAGAGGGTGGTGTAGCGATGGTGGCGCTAGTGCTGGGACTCACGACAACTAATTTTTTCTCAATAAACCCGCACCCTCACCCAGAACCAACCCCGAATGAGCAGCATCAAGCGGTGGTGACACTCTCTGGACGATCCAGGCCGTGTGGTCGACGTAGTATGTTATGACAGGGTCAGAGGGGAATATAAATATGTGCGGCTGGGTTATAAGGACGGACTGGATTGTTTGGAGAGGGTTCTGTTGTAGCGGATGGAATAGAGGAATTGCCAAGTTTGCTATTTGTAGAAATCAGACCCTAGATCACACGAAGATAATCTCAGTCACGGTTATACGGACTCATATTAGAAATAAGGTACCTAGATCACACGAAGATAATCTACGGTACGGTAAGTAAAAGATCTAATCGATAAATAAAGTTGCTCACCTCAGTCACGGACTGAGGTGCTATTCTAGAGTGTCCATGGTATATAAGTAATACGGTAATAAAGGACATCCATGAGATAAAGAGGTCAACAAGTAATAAAGAAGACGAAACATGATAAAGAGATAAAAGAGAAATAAAGGAGACAGCACGATCACGGTGTGATCTCAACACTATTCAAGATCGCAGCCGATGCCGAGTTCGATGTCGCAGGAACCTAGTTCGAAAATAACCACAACACATTCGTGTTCAGCGTTCAACGATTATTCCTGTCGTGTACACTAGATGTCCTGACCAGGATGGGGATGACTGACGTGAGGAATTACTAGCACAGAAGGACCTAAGTTAGCAGCTGGATGAGATACCTGAGTACTGATTTCGTTGCAAGTAGTCGAGGGGTAGGAGTCACAGAATTTCAGTGTCGCTCTCTTGGGGCTGTCTTTTGGATCCAGAGCGTGGAAATTGCAACAGAGGGCCCTGCAAGTGGAAAAGTCGAGTTTGAACTTGGAAGAAGACAGTTTACCAGCCACCACCCTCACCATTTGACTCGCCAGGCTAGCAAACGAAAATAAATTCAACGAAGGATAACCCCGGCGGTTTGGTTTGGATAAATAGCGGATATTGGCGTTGGCTGACAGTCAGTGTGGGCAGAACTCTGCCGCACTGCCGAAAACCGGCAGTCGCCGGGCAGCTGCCCAAAAGGGTCTGGCACAAAAGTCACATGAAATCGGTTGGCATTGATAAGAGAGAACCCAGGAGAAGTGAAGTTTTCAGGGCTTTGGATGGGAGGAAAATGCGTCAAAAGCCTTAAACTAACTTATCACCATCTATGATATCAAATTTGGACCTGCCAATTCTGCTGCATCGGCACTTGCCGTTTTTCCGGCAGACCGGCAAAACTCTTCCAAAAAAAGTTCTGCCCCACCACTGACGGTACTTAAATATCGGACCGAAGTAGCTGCATAATAGACCGTATGAGTCACAATAAACACGATCAAATCATAACATAAACGCTGGCTTACCATTCATTCTTCAACTTGCTTGCTGGGACGAAATGTGAGCCTGTCCTTCATTTTACCGTTACTACTGACAGAAGCAAACGTAGTCGTCCGACCTGGCTTCGTTACGTGAAGTGCACCAGCCGTCCTTTAATTGTCGAATATATGATGGTGTTATGCAGTCGTTCCCAGGGAGCCGAAGCTGACGACCGACCAATACCATGTGTTGTGTTGGAAGGCAGCCCGTGCTCGGCATGCAAAGAGAGGGCTACCATCCGTCAAAAAATCAAACAATTGGAAGAAGAAATCACCAAATTGAATGCTAAATACAACAGCCTAACGACCACAATGAACGGAATTCATGATCCTTTTATTCATAAATTACCGCCGGAAATCGGTTCTCATATCTTTCGCCTCTGCCTGCCGACATTGGATTATGGAGAGCGTGACTACTGTGTTGATCGAATTCCATCGGAATGGGCATTACCATTGAGGCTGGGCGCAGTGTGTCGCAGGTGGCGCCAATTAGCATGGGCAACGCCGAACCTCTGGGAGACCCTGTTTCTTACTATTGGCCCATCAACAAGGTATTCCCTTGCCGAATTACTACCTTTTTTACTCCGTGAATGGATAGGACGATCTGGCGCCCTTCCATTGACCATTTTTTTTGTTCACTCTGGGTGGCCCCACAGAATGGACGAAGATGATGCTCTATCTGAAGGCGATTCCCCATCCGACGAGGAGTCCCTATCCGAAGACGACCCTCCATCCGAAAATGAATCCACATCTGAAGACGAGTCCCCATCCGAAGATGAATCCACATCTGAAGACGAGTCCCCATCCGAAATTGAAGGCGAATCAGCTGACAACTCCACATTCGACAAATGTACAATCGACACGTTGAAGGTTACGACATACTTCATTATAGAAATTCTTAATTTTCAATCAGGTCGATGGCGAAGCCTCTATCTCCACGCTGGCGCAGACATCTTCAAGCGCTTTTCGGACTATACCAAACCTATGCGGCTTGTTGAGTTGGAGCTCTCCCTCAACCTTGCGGCGCACGCCGAGCAATCACAATGGGAAACGCCGAAATTCAAGATGGATTCAGAGCCTAACCCAACGCACCTCAAACTCACTAATTTCCCAGTGACATCGACCAGCATTTGCTGGGACAGCGTCACACATGCAACCCTCTACGGAATTTGCGTCGCAGAAGGTCTCGACTTCTTACGACGAGCACCTTGCCTGGAATACTATCATGTTTTCATATCCAAGACGCACGAGATCAGCTATAGCAGCAACATCTTTCATGCCCGACTCCGCTCGCTTCATCTGCTATCAACCCAATCATCCAGTGTAGAAATATTCTTGAGGGAAATCAGCCTTCCATCTCTCGAAGAATGGACACAGAATACGAGCGATCACCGCCTACCCGTGGCAGCTATGCTGTCCTTTCTTAACCGATCATGCTGTTCCCTCAAAGCTTTAAGCTTAGAGGCCATCCCACCACAGTCAATGGATCTCAGCAGCTTACTTCAAGCAATACCCTCAATTGAGTGGCTCCAGTTATGTTTTGAGTGGGGATTCCTAGATACCACCGTAATGGACGACATCCTCACTCGCATATTTTGCTCGGTTCCTGGCGGCAGCGACATTTTGGCGAACACTACGCCGGAACCCTTTCTCCCCCAGCTTCAATTTATCGAATGTTTGACGGAGTCACCAGCCGCTCCATTTTCTTGGGATAGGATACCACAGCTGTATCGACAGGGCCACCGGTGGTCACTGGCGCTGAGGTCTGCTGCCTTCCCCTCACATATAACCGATGAAACTGGCGTGCAAATCTTACAGCTTGTTGACGAAGGTGTAGGTTTGGAAATTCATGATAGGCACAGGGACGAGGATTTTCTAACGAGCTTTAGGAATAGGATGCATAATGAAGGAATTATTTGAATATAGTATATATTGCCTCGTACTACGAAGGTAAACAGTCGAAGACAGAAGGCCTTCAGCGCCTAGAGGCGGGTCCATTCAATAAAATTTCCCTGACCCGTAACATCCATACTGCAAATTCCTTAAAGTTGTGCACGGAAATGATGATCCCAGCGCTCCTAATTCTCCTTGTCTCATCTTCTGAAAAGGCCAGGCCTGAATGGCGGCTCGGCGGACAGGAGGACGTATTACGCGGGAAGAAATTTACGGAATGGTAAGGTAACGCCCATCCTTGAACAAATCTATACAATAGTCGTAGAACAACGAGTGGGAAAAGGGATATTCGCAGATTGAAATAGTATAAAATATTGTCAGACGCAGCGCTTGCGCTTCAAGCGTAGGGATTTTTTTGTATCTGTGATTTTAAATTTCATGCTCGTATTAACTGAGATTAACATAAGATACATTTATTTAAAGTCACTTACAAAAGAGCTTCAGCAGGGCAGATTTCGAGACACACCTTCTTGGATGTCGCCTCGCCGTTCAGGAAGGAAGGTGGCTGTTTTGGAAAATAGCCTATCAAGACTATAGGATAGCGACTTCAAGGTTTCGGTTTTGTACATCGTCCATTGTCAGGAGATGAAACAGCCAGATACCATGTGGTATCTAAACTTGCTTCAGCGAGAGTCACCCAAAGTGCATCAGACATGGTAGGTGCGAGTATGTAGATGAGAGGCATTGAGCAGGAGAAAGGGTATTTGGAGGCCAGTTCCTGTAGAACTTAAACGGTGTATTGATCCGTTTAGATTCGCATGTAGTTCACCCTTTGGTACGGGAAGATCCCTTTGGTACGGGAAGATATAACTTTAAGAGGTAAAGCTTGTATAAAGCCCGAGAGAGCGGCTAGACGTCCAGAAATTAGATGCCATAAGCGGGTTATGTAAGGGATTTACCGTGAGAATCCAAATGTAGATCGCGTGAAGCCATTCAGTCGGAACACGTTTCAACGCCCAACTGTTGGGCGATCGCGAAGGGCTCTCCAGAAATCTTTATTCTGGTGTTTAACCCCTTACTTGACTCCCAAATTGATGCTAATATGTTTTCAATCAATTTTGGATCTTTCTGCAGGATTTGTTCAGAAGGACTATGACGATGATTTGCGATCGCTGTAAAGGATTCAATCCCAAGGTCCGACCCGTTACTTGTACTGTATTGGACGGTGGTCCTTGCGCTGCATGCAAAGAGAGGGAGAGAATCCGTCAGAAGATCAAACACCTGGAAGAAGAACTTATGAACCTGAAAGCGAAGTACAAAACTCTTGCGAGCGCGACGAATGCAATCCATGATCCCTTTATTCATAAATTCCCCCCAGAAATCGCGTCTCGTATTTTTCGCCTCTCGATACCGACATTGAACTTCGGAGAACATGACCCATGGGCTACAAAGCAGCCGCCACATGAACAAACGGAGTGGGCAGCGCCGCTGAGACTGGGAGCTGTGTCGCGCAATTGGCGCCAGTTGGCATGGACAACACCGGATCTCTGGCAGACAGTATACATTCATATTCGTCCGTCGACGAGGCTCTCTCTCGCCAAATCATTGCCTGGTTTACTCCGCGGATGGCTGGGACGATCAACGGTCCTTCCGTTGACAGTTCTGTTCCATGATTTTAGGTACATTGACAAAGCTGAGTTGAATGACGCCTCATCTGAAGAAGAGTTTTCCGACGACTCCACGAGCGACATATCAGAGTTTCCGACAGATTTAATCATACAAATTCTTAATTCCAACTCTGACCGATGGCGAAACCTCCACGCCAACGTGGGCGCAGATATCTATGAGCGCTTCCCCCGTTCCATCCAGCCCACGCAGCTTGTTGGCCTGGACCTCACGCTCAACCCTCAGGATTCAGAGGAACTACCAACGACGAAATTCATGACAGAATCAGAACTCAACCCGAGCCACTTGAAACTCGCTTATTTCCCCCTGACATCGATCAACGTTCGCTGGGACAAAATTACGCACGTAACCCTCTGTAAGACGAGCATCGAGGAAGGTATCGACTGCTTACGACGAGCATCCTTCCTGGAATATTTTCATATCTGCGCTCCCGGCGAGGTCCATGACTCCCTGATCGGCTTCGGAAAGCCCATCCTTCAACCCCGACTCCGTTCGCTGAATCTCGCAACATCCTACACAACCAGTTTTTTGGAAACGATTCATCTTCCCTCTCTCGAAGAATGGACACAGGATATGGGCGGTCTACGCATACCCGTGACAGCCATGCTGTCTCTTCTCGAGCGCTCGGGGTGTTACCTGAAGGTCTTAAACTTAGAGGGTGCCCCACTCCCCTCTCAAGATCTCGACACATTACTTCAAGCATTATCCTCTCTCGAAAGTCTCCGGTTATGCTTCAAGTGGGGATTCCTAGACACCAGTGCCATGGAGGACATCCTCACACGTATATTTTGTTCGGTTCCAGGCGGTAGTGTGCCCATTGAAGGTGCTATACCTGAATACCTTCTCCCTCGCCTTCAATCTATGGAGATCATGCCCTTTGCCCCATACCTTTGGGATCGGGTACCGCAGCTCTATCGTCAAAGCCAGAGGTGGTCTTTGAAACTCAAGTCGGCTGCCTTGAAATCGCATATAGCAGACGAAACCGCTTTTGAACTGCTCCAACTTGTTGACGACGGAGTTGATTTACAGATTCTTGATAAGACGGTGGGTGGCGATTTTCTGAGAAATTTTAGAAGTAGGATGCAAGAACGAAGTTTTTAGTTTTCAATGGCCATACATTATTTTTCTCGCGCGGGAGGTTTGAACGGCATGCGATCGCGATAAATATTGGAATTTAACACACGGGAGTCGTCACCTCCCTAGATCTTGATCAGAACAAGAAGTCATAAAGTATTTAAATCACTCCTGCCTGGAATACTAGATTAGATTAGATGGTCACGTCACTGTCCAAACGTGATCCCACCTTAATCTCTCCGCACCAACGCGTCTCTGTAATTCCCTTCCATCTGGTCTTTTGTTCGTCATTTTGAACCTGAATCTCAGGTAGATACTCATATAAACTCCTGAGATTCTCCTTAGATTTCGCCAACGACAGTCGCAGCCCATCAAGGATCTATGGCGGAACCAAAGCTGTGCAGCCGTTGTAAACGAGTCGATACCGAGGACCGACCAGTCGCTTGTACTATGTTTCAAGGTGGACCTTGCTCCGCATGCAAAGAGAGAGAAGTCATCCGAGATCAAATCGAACAACTGGAAGAAGAAATTGCCAAACTGAAGGCGAAATATCACGCGCTGGGGACCAAGATGAACGCGATCCACGACCCCTTTATTCACAAGTTGCCACCAGAAATCAGTTCATATATACTTCGCCTCTGCTTGCCGACGTTGAACTACGAAGAGCTTGACCTATGGGCTAGGCGGTGGGAATGGGTAGGAGGTTTGAGATTGGGAACAGTGTGTCGCAGGTGGCGCCAGTTGGCTTGGACAACACCAGACCTCTGGGACATCCTATACCTGGGGATTCAACCGTGGACGGAGCGCTCTCTAGCTGAATCGTTGCCTGGTTTGCTCCACGAATGGCTGAGTCGATCGGAGATGTGCCCCTTGACTATCTTCTTCCGTCATTCTGGATGCTCCGATCCCTACGACTGCTTATCGAATGAATCTACTGTTAAAACTTTGGAGTTCGCGACGGACTTGGTTATAGAAATTATCAATTCACATTCTGGCCCATGGAAAAATCTCCATCTCAACGTGGGGGCCGACATTTCTGAGCGCCTTTGCGTTTCCATAGAACCCAATCAACTCCATTGTCTTGAGGTCGGAATCCATGGAGAGAGATCACCCACGCAGAAATTCATCATGAAATCCAAGCCCTTCCCGACACAATTAAAATTCAATAATTTTTCACCGACATCGATTGATATTGGCTGGCACAATATCACACGTGCAGCTTTGCGCAATCTGAGCGCCAGCGAGTGCCTCGAGGTCTTACAGCGGGCACCTTCTCTGTAAGACTTTCTGGCAGAACTTTGGGACGATGCCACGGTCAACCTTGGCACAACTCTCCTCCATCGACGACTGCATTCGCTGAATTCTTCATGCAGAGGAACACAATTATTTGAAGCGATCAACGTTCCTTCCCTCGAAGAATGGGTCCACAGCACTGAGTATGGTCCCTTACCCGTGACGGCCATGGTGTCCCTTCTCGAGCGTTCTGGTTGTTGCCTCAAGATACTCAAGTTGCAAGAGATCTCACCCCTTCCCAACGATCTCTTCATTTTATTTCAAGCAATGCCCTCTCTTGAGCGCCTCCAAATACACTTCCGGCCGAAACAAAACGCCGATGGCGTTATGGACGACATCCTCGCTCGAATATTCAGCTCGCCCCCCGGTATCCGATCAGAGGAAGCCAGCCGCCAATCATTTCTTCCCCGCCTTCAGTTTATGGAATGTATATCAGCTTTTACTACGACCAAGGGGGCTCCGGCATCGAAAAAAAATATGCGGTGTCGATTTTTTTTCTAAGGCCAGTTTGGCTGGACTAACTAACTACGAAATCAGGCACATGTCCAAATATGGTAATATTATGACATCATTTTTGTGATGCTGGACGCCTCGTGAGTCGCAAGCCTCGCAACACATCTTGTCAGTGCCTGTTCGAGTTCCAGGCACTGAATGTAATACTATATGACCCAAAATTATTACCATCCTTTATATGGGAAAAAGATAAAGTACTCAACTAGTGTCACATTCTTGGTTGTGTCAGGCGAGCGGCATGAGCTGTCAACGAGCCGTGCTGTATGATTACCTAACCCCAATGCATGTGGCGTTTCCTTCGAAAATTCTGCTATTATTTAGATTCAACAGACAAATTCCATTGTCTACGCGATATTTTCACATTTTACAGTGCTTATTTTACACTTTAGGTTCTTTTTTTTACCAAAATTGTGGGCCCCCCAAAAATTTTTTCATGGCCTATGGCTGGACTAACTAACCGGGACCCCGTCCAGGATTCCCGGGCCGGAGCCCCCTTGACTACGATGTTTTCACCATTTTCTTGGGATCGCATACCGCAGCTCTATCATCAGGGCTATCGGCGCTCACTAACGCTGAGGTCTGCCGCCGAGGAATCACATATCAGTGACGACACTGCTCTCCAACTTTTAGAGCTCACCGATGAAGGAGTGAATTTGCAGATTCTCGATAAGACAACTACATCAGCAAAACATGATTTTTAGTCGTAGTGGACCATAGCAGATGTTTTGTTTTGTAGTGATCATATAAATTTCATAGCGTACCATAGTGCTGAAGCACCACATAGTATTAGCATCAATTCCCTGTAGCACTACTAATATTAGGCATAAAATTATCGAGTATCATATAGTACCATATTGCTTGTCCATAGCTTGTCCATAGCAATCTGCCTTATCCCTCACCTCAGCTAATTGCCGTGTGAAGTTTCGTTTCCAAAAAACGAGCACTCCCGCAGTCACATGACAATCAACAAACATCATGTGTGCGTAAGTTCATTTTGCGACTTGAACACAACCACCCCACAGCACACCCTACCCATCACAAAATGCGCAGCACACGCACACCATGACCATGTCACGCACAACATCGACCACCATGCACATTGACCGCCACATCACACACAACGTTGACCTCCATGCACCACGCTGTCAACCACCACCGTCGACTGCCACATTCACATTCCTAAAATTCTCGTCGATGTCGGGGAGGGTGGCACACCTGCCGCCCTTTTTCCTATTCCCTTCGTTTCTTCGGTATCAACGACGGGGCAGTGTGACGTCCACATGCCGCCCCTTCTACCTCATTAAACCCCTTGGGGGTTATACTTCCCATGGCATCTTCGAAGGGGTGCGGTTTGAAACCCACATACCGCCCCCTTCAACCTCGTTACCCCTTCGTTGGGGGGCACATTATTCCTGCGATGGCATTGTCGATGGGGGTGGTGTGGAATCCACACGCCGCCCCCTTTGAACCTATTCACCCCCTTGTTTGGGGTGATCCTTTCCGCAGTGGCGTTGTCGATTGGGGGCGGCGTGAAATCCACACGTCGCTCCTTTCGAACTCATTTTCCAGCCATTGCTGTTACATTTATACATGAATACCCAGGTATTCCCCAAGTCACTTCATAAATCCACACCGGGTATTCCCCACCACCCAAAAAAAAGGACTTTGCCGTGGTGCCGGAGCTGGTTAGGA
>Ga0307513_10011719_pt1 | contig 10877 bp, 10 predicted proteins | sample 15_EM_MG_FD_202174 | JGI IMG/M metagenome (GOLD analysis project Ga0307513, IMG submission 202174) | Populus trichocarpa ectomycorrhiza microbial communities from riparian zone in the Pacific Northwest, United States - 15_EM | ecosystem: Host-associated > Plants > Roots > Unclassified | place... | reverse complement strand
AACGCACCTGGCCGAAATAACGAAGTTTTCTTGGTAACAACACTTGTTTACCAGCTGACGCTGGCTATTCCTGAAATCCGCGAACGAGTTGGAAAGGCATTGGAAACCGATCCCCTCCTCTTTTCTCGATCGTTGGAGGCCCAGCTCCAAGCCTTAGTCGTGAACCCCTTAAACGCCGCCGCCCTTGAAGAGCAAGGTGTGCAAACTCTCAGATCGCGACCGACATTCGTCATTCTAGACGGCTTGGATGAATGTAACGACTCCAAAACCCAGCGATACATACTCGATATCTTCGTCGCAGCCATCACCCGACTTACCGTGCCTCTTTTTCTCCTGGTTGCAAGTCGACCTGAAGCAAATATCCGTGACGCCTTCAATGAACCATTCCTAAGCTCTTCCGCGATACGCATTGTTCTAGATGATGCATACCATCCTGATGCAGATATCCGACTCTTTCTGAAATCAAGGTTTCAAGATGTCGTTCGAAAGCACCCTAGATTGCAACGGATCCAGCCCTCCTGGCCATCCGATGTCGATATCGAATACCTTGTCCAGAAATCCTCCGGGCAATTCATCTACGCATCCACGGCAATGAAATATCTGGACGTTTTCACCCACTGGCCTCCCGACAGATTAGACATCATCTTTGGTTTGTCGACATCCAGGGATTGTACACCCTTCTCCGAGTTGGATATATTCTACGACCACATCCTTTCCTCGGTTTCCCAAATTGAAAAGATCATTGAAATCCTCAGCTTTCTACTGCTTGTGCAGTTCTGGAAGAAAACCAAGACAGTGGTCGAGGATTTCCTCTTGCTTCGGCGCGGGGAGGTAGACATCATTTTAAGCGACATCCACTCTCTCCTAGCAATACCAGCATCTGACGGCGAGTCTGGCGAACTCCGTATATTCCATGCCTCTCTTCCAGACTTTCTCTTGGATCGCTCCCGTTCGGGACGGTTTTATATAGATAAAGAAGAGGCCTCCACTAAGATAACACGATATTGCATGATCCATTTCAAGCTGTCATTTTCTCCGCTTACAGGTGCGAGTTCATCTCATCATGGAACGTTCTGCTTGTTGACCAGGTTTTTCCTCCAGAGGGTCTCGATCTTCATCACCTTCGTGCACTGTTCATGGTTCAGTGTGTTCATTCCAACCCGACCACCGAATTATTGGATGACCTATACGACATGGATATATCCGCTCAACTCGACTTCTGGGCCTCAGACAACAACGTCGTTGGAATGTATAATCATGACACAAACAGAATCATTACATTCCTAATGTGGCTTCGCGATAAGGTCGTTGTCTTGGTCTCTTTACCACTGCCTTTCACTCACTACTCACCTACACAGAGGCATCCAGACCACGAGGGAGATTTATTTAATTGCCACTTACCTGCAATCGATAACTGGTGTCAAAACCAGCTCGACAATGATCCGCATAGTTATTGCGCGAGCCAGATCCTCTCAGCGGGTATTAAAAGAGCTATACACAGGTCTCAGCTCGGTGTTTTTATGAGGAAAAACCGTTGTAATGAAAAATCATGATCCAGCTACTGTTTAGCGTGATATCGCGGCTTTCATGCCGGACCTTGTCTATCAAGGCTAAGCCATAATTCCGAGAGGAAGGTTGGAGGAACGCTTCTGTCGATACTTTATGGAGTCGTTGGAATCTGAGGTAGCTGCTCTCAGCCATTTAATATCACTGCAGGGTGACGTAATTCCGAAGCTCTACAGATTTAGGCGAAGACACGCAACATTCAACAATCGAGTATATGTGACACAACCCCAGCAAATTACAAGGCCGGCAAGCTGAGCAACTCTTCCGCGATCTTCCGTCCCCTGCTGTGATGCAATAAACAAATTCAAAGATGAAGAATTCAAAGCCCCAGGCGTGGACGAGTGCGTAGCATGGTGTTACCAGTCGGATGTAACCGGCAATTACTGTGCGCTTCCTTTTGGCAGCGGAAGCAAAAGCAAGGCAGAGTCATCATGTTTGTGGGAGGTGGCTGTGCCTAGCAGTAGCAGTGGCCGTGCCTAGTATGCCTAGTTGTGGCTATGCCTAGTAGTAGCAGCGGCTGTGTTGATCCCAACCACATTCAGCAAAATATTCACACGGCTTCGCTTTTGTGGATTTCCAGTTACTTTCCTCTTGCTTAATTGCTTGTCCCTCTCTCTCTTGTTTTCTCTTTAGTATCCCACGCAAATATTTAAGTTATAATGGATGTTTCTAATGTAATATTTAATTCAGCTTGAAGAACACCTTGGATATTATAGAAAGTGGCAAACACTTGGTGACTGCAGGTCCTGAATAGTGTTTGAAAGTCTGGTTAGGTCCAGTAATTGGGTGCCCACTCCAATAGAGACTGAAACTTGTTAGGCCTTTATTCAGAGACCAAAATTAATTCAACTGGACCAGAGTTATTTGGAGTCCTAACTGGTTAAGACCAAAAAAAATAAAAACCAGTCATAATTAGGCAAGCCCACACATATATTTCTGAATAAAATTGTTTTACCATGTATCATAGCTTTAAATCAAGCCCAAAAACAGCTTCTTCATCACCCAAACACCGCCAATGCTGACATATTTATGATAATATTCTTCTATTTTGGCTGATGTTTGAAGGATTTGAGTCTTGACAATAACTCAGTCATAATTTGAGTGTTTTTGACATCTTTTCATGCATTTTAAAGGGGTATAGTAGGGCTAATTATTACCAGTTATCACCCATTTTGGAACTGTTAATTAACCAGTTATTTTCTAGTTTATCATTTTCAAAATTGACCAACCCTAACTGTGGTCTGGTCCTTTTGTGGCAAGGTTCAGTCATTCTGGGGGTAATTCCTGGTCAACTAACCCCAATTCCAAACACTAGTCCTGAACCTCATATTCCAACATCTAGCAATCCAGTTGTTAATATTGTAGATCGTACCCAATTATCAATCCCTCAAAATGACTGCCCTGGTAGGACAATCAAAAAGTACTGTCTTAATCAAGTCTTAATGCATGTGCCTCATGCAGTATCAAGGAATATACTGAAAAGAATAGCCAATATGGGGCTACTAAACCATGCAAAAACTTTGAAGGTGGAAGATAGTATATAACAGTAAAAATTGCCCCTTGATTAGTAAATTTAAAAGATATTTATACATATAGTTGTAGCAGTGAATTTTCTGAACATATTGCAATTTATTTGGTCTGAATTGAACCAGAAATGACGCAATTATAATAAAATTGGAAAAGCCTCCCTTTTCCTCTCTTTCTTTTTTCCTTTTTTGGACATTATTTGTCAATGCCCACAAACATGAGTACCTTGCCAGAAGCAAGGTATCCTGTTCAATAACTCTGACAAGGGAATAGGGGACCAGGGCCCAGAAGCCCTTGATATGTTTATACAATGCATTATATATATTTGTAGGTAACTAATCAATATCTTTTTGTGGTGTACTGAGTCAACTTGCTCTGTCATTGCTCAGGGGATTACTAAAAATAGATGCTATATTTGTTTTTGACATGTGTATGTTGACAGTTGCTACCCAAGATATTGTACAGTCTTGCTACCTCAAGAAACATTCAGCTGTTTTCTGCAATCTAGTCTGAGTCATTTTTTTCAAAACAAACAGGGATGTGCTTGTGCAAGGCCCCTGCTAGGAAATGGAACTTACACTGCCCACAATCCTCCGTCAACTCTGCTTATTCTTCCTCTGTCACCCCCTCTCCTCCCACCAAGCGATCAAGGACATCTTCAGTTTTAGACTCTGAATCGGTTAGTGTTTGAAAGTTCAGTTACAAGACTGGAAAAAGACCAAGACCGAACCAGACCCTAACCGATAAAGACTGGAAATTATCAGGACCGATCAAGACCGTAACCACAGTCCAGTCTTCAGTCTTCCAGCTTTGGGAAATTATAAAGACCGATAAAAACCAGTTTAGACTGGTCTTTGGGGCCCTAAAATTTCAAGAAGGTAGCCTCAAGTAAGAGCTTTTGAACGAATATACAATCATATTTTTTGCTTGAGAATGAACAGAGTTATACATAAAATTGCATATAACTTAAACCCACACTGTCGGAATTTTCCAGATATGCGATCAAACAACCGTCATGGTGGTTCATCACTATCATCAACCACCATCGCCTCCCTCCCTTGCACCTCATGCTGGTCTCCCAACCCCAGAAACCTGTAAACGACATCGGTGAGTAGCTTATTTATCCATGAATGAAACTGACACCATTTGCATTTAGTATGAACCCCACCACATTGCATGCCCTTGCCTCTTCTAAGGATGTGGGTGGACCTGACATCATTGATTCCCTTGCCAATTGCTCACGTTGAGCCAAGTTAAAGTGAGTTTGATAATCATGCCCACCCACACTGATGCCAACGCTGCCTACAACTGCCACATAGATGCCCACATCAGCACTTACCCACATCAATGCCTACCCATGTCGGCTCCAGTCGACCACCCCAGTCAATGCCCACCAATTTGATGCTGGCCCTGCCTACAAATTCCATCTCACGCCCACCGTGATGTCGACCTCGAACCCCACCACTATCGAAACTGCCAACATAGGCTGCCACCTATGTCAACCTCACCCATCCGTGTCAACACCCACCCATGTCTAAGCCCACCCACATCGACGAATGCTGCAGACAATGCCACATAGCCCTACCACCACCACCACAACATCACCACAAACAAGGACAGGTATGGCGGCACCAAGGAGAAAAGGATGGGTGGGCTGCAAGTACTGAGCAGGGCGTCCCAATACTAATGACTGTGGCAAAAGTGCGCCTCATTTTCCTCATTTCCTTTCCAATCCCACTTACCTTTGCCACAGATTTGCCTGGAGACACCGTGACTATAGCCAGCACATTAATCAGGACCCAACGACCTCATGAGCACCTCAAGTGCCCACCACCTTCAATGCCACCACAACCACCACCTCGAGCACATCCAGTGTCCACCATGTTGACCCGTCATTGTAAGCCACATCGACCATCATCGTCTGCCATGTTGACCTGTTGTTGTCAGCCACTTCAACCGTCATTGTCTGCCACGTCAACCCATCAACCTAGTGGCACCTCCAACACACGCCAAAATCTTTGTTAACTACATGTATCAGTAATACTCGAGATTCTTACAGTAGATAGTTAATATTTATTTATTTCACAGTGAAACCCAGACAACAAGACTGGTCCAGACCAGTTACAAACCGGTTGAGACCAGGACTGGTTAGAACCAGTCTTGTAACTGCCAAAAGACCAAGACCGACCACTGTAGACCAGTCTTTGGTGGTTCGGTCCAGTCTTTTATGGTTTCGAGATTTGCAAAGACCGGTCTCGGTCTTGATCCAAGCCTCTCGAAGGCAAAAGACCAGACCAGACTTTCAAACACTATCTGGAACACCCATAACAGTGGCGCAGTCAAGAGGGTTGTCGAACAAGAAAGGTTGGATCGAACAAGCAGAGAGAGCAATGATGGAGGTGATGAGAGAAGTGGTGAGTCTGGGCCATCCCTTCCAATCAATGAGTTGGCACTTACCATTATCAATGCCCTAGGCTAGCCCATCCAGGGAATGAGATTGCACACATCATCAAGCAGGGAGGACTTTCTGAATTATCACAGTGGCAGAAACACATTGAATGGGCTCACTTACCTGCTTCATCAGCAAATATGTTGGCAAGTCAAACACCAGTGACTGAGTCAGTCTCAATTTATGCACCTAGCTCTTGTGCAACATGGTTGGCTCTCTCTTCTGCCTCCACCACCTCTTCCATTTCTCTTTGGTGACAAGCCTGGAGAATTTTATTTAGTAAGTTAATGACCAAGTTTGTCATAACTCACCTTCTCCTTGTCCATGGCACACTAGTTCATTTGAAAGGCAACCAATATTGGATATGAGACACTGAGACATTATCAAAATCCTCAACATTGAGGTGGATGGTGACCCTCCATTGATGGGAGAACCTCTTCCATTTCTATTTGGCGATGAGCCTGGAGAATTTTATTTAGTAAATTAATGACCAAGTTTGTTATAACTCACCTTCTCCTTGTCTATGGCATGCTAGCTCATTTGAAAGGCAACCAATATTGGATACAAAACACTGAGAGGTCATTGAAATCTTCGACATTGAGGTGGAACATGACCCTCTGTTGATGGGAGATGATGCTTGTTGGGAGCAGCACGTGGAGGGGGCATGATACAGAGCAAAGGGATGATTATTGAGTTCAACATGGCAGATGACAATGGGTCTCTATGTATGCATGTTTGTAGCTACACATTGAAGAGTGTGATCTTTGCTATAGGGTGAAAAGGGCAAATGCGAGCAGGTCTGGAACAAGCCAAAACCCACAAACACCAATACCAAATCAACACCAATCTCAAAAACACAAAACACATGTTCTATAGTGTGAGGGGGAGACTTCTGGGGTATGCACAGAATAGATCTCACAGGGACTTCAAATCTAAGGTTTGTAACCATTTGATAGAGTTGCAATAAATGTTTATTGCTTGTAAAAAAAAGTGTGCACACTATTGTAATATGTGTCTATTTTATGGGACTTCAAAATGTATCAAAGATACAACAGACAATGTGCAAGAATCACAAGTGCAAGCACCTTGATTATGAGACAATGAATATGTGCACACATGTGGACAATCAAAGACTACACCTACATCTAGTGAGAGACCTACATCTAGTGAGTCTGTACATGACGTGAGGCTGGCACCTGCATCTAGTGTGCCTATGAGAATGAAAGACTAGCTTCTTAGGCCAAAGTCTTGAAACATAATGAGATGGATGACACATGAGCATTCAGGACTTTATCACAAAATGCGAGCACAATGCTTCACAACTTGACTCTAACATGAACTAATCACACACTAGTCTGCACTTCAAACTCTACACTGCTAGAGTCTAATTGAACACGCTGCTCGCAAACACAAGCAGGGGCAATTAAATACTGTACTACTTAGTTTGTGAGCATATTTATATTGTTTACAAGCCAAGACTTTTACAAATGAACATGAAATAAGACAGAATGGAAATGGAGAAACAGAAACAATACAAAATGGTTATTGCAAGCATAGTTTACTGGTTCAATAGAACAGCTATTGGTATAAATGTGCAGCTGTTGAACCTGCACAGGTATCTTTTTGGTCAGTTGCAATCAGTATTTGTCTGATGTGATCCATCTTCAACTTGGACCATCATCTGTGCCTGTGTGAATTGCCTAATTTGGACATAAATGCATGCGCACAGTGACCCCTAAGCTCTATTAGGGTCTGGCTTCATTCTGCTTGCATTTCTGAGCTTTTTTGTCCCCTTCCCTTTGTTACGTGCGTGCATATGTAGTAACACCCATTGATATGCTTTGTAGTTACTAGACAATGTGGCCACACTTCATTATTGATAGTGGGACTTGAGGTTATGACTCTAAGAGTGCTCGCATATCAAGTACACTTGCTTGGACTTAATTATAAGCTGTGCACAAGTCTCTTTAATGCTTGCAATTCATCATTATTGATGTATGCACATGTTCACTTGATCAACTAGCCTGGGTCTCACTAATGATCCTTATTAACTCCTTATTCCAATTGTAAGATCATAGATAATAGTATTATATAAATTGTAAAGTTTCATGTATGAACCAAAACAGCCCTTATAAACATGACCTACTGAGCTTGTACCTGATATATCCAACAACATTCACTGGCATTGTCATTGTCAGGCATGGATGGAGGTCCATCAGGACAAAGGGGTTTGGTCCTAAAGAAACCCAGGTTGCTCTGGGTGTCTCTAGAGGAGTCACAACCAAAGTAGTGGAAGTGAAACTGGCAAGTGTAAGGGGAACCCCCCTTACCCTTTCACTTGTCTACACCTTATATCCTTTATTTTCACTTTTCACATTGATCTACCATTTGTTTATCCTTTATACTTTATTTGAGCCCATTCTGGGCTCCATCATTCTTGATTACCTGTTTTGGTAGCTAGGTCATGTGACTTAGTTGGTATGTAGTGACGTGTCACCTTGGGGATCCTTAGCCTTTTCTCTTTGGATCCCCCAGGTGCGTCGTTGGGTGTGCCCTTCATTTGAGTTCAATACACTTACCTTTGGATCCCCCAGACGCCTTTGCGTGCCTGGCACGCGTCCGCTGGTCGCGCCCTTACAGCAAGTGGAAGTGGAACTTAGCATCAGTGGCACTGTGGAACTCGGAAGTACCCGAGTTCCACTGTGCACTGCCCACCATCCCGCCTGGCCCCAGGACAACTGGGCCACTACTGACGTCATGCAAAGACTAATGCACAAACTGCAGTGACAGTCCAAACTTGCTGAAAATAGCATAAATTAGCAGTTCAAAGTGGTAGAGACCAGTAGAAAAGTGAAAAAACAATTACATTTGACTATTTATCAACAGCATCAGCAAAAGTGCGCATTGAATATATCCAAATACATTACCATATATAGTAATAAATTCCATGTAAACTTCGAAATTCAAGTATATAGATATATGCGAATACAGAGGACCTCTAAGCTGTATGCTACCACCATAAATGTGAACTCTACAATACCTGCAAACACTTGCAAATGGCCACATAAATTGTCAGGTATGTAAGACCATGTATTCATCTGCAAAAACTGCCGGGTATGTAACCAAGAGGTCGCTTGTATGCAATTGTGGGTAATATAACAGTATATGACAATGCCCATTTATGTAAATTTTAGGTTTCATGTAATGTATTGTACATGATACCGAGGCATACATTCTTCTACGATAATTGTAGAATATATAATTTTTTGGTTTCATGTAAACTCGTATATCTCTTTTTGACCATGTAAGGCCATAAATCCTCTCACTTGAACTATCGGCCCATACAAACCCACGCCACCAGGCCAGGATTATACAATCCCCCTTAATTTATATCTCCCTTGCAATGCATTACACACATATTTGACAATAGCAACAATATAATTTCATCTGATAATAATACACATGGTACACGACAAGATGAGAGCGGACGATTAGCAAATGTCCAACAACGCGACAGTCCGAAACACAAAGCAGCCGAAGCATTACGAGAGCGAGCAAACGTGCAAACAGGGAAAGAGCTATACTTACTAGCGAGTTATCAGGACAATCTAATCAAGGAAAAGACGAAACTTACTTGAAATCCTAATGAGACTTTCGAACCTTTTTGGCGGTACCAGATCGCGATTCGGTTGTCTTCCGCTTCTTCTCGGCGGCCGTCACGGAGGGCTTTTTCGCCACGGGTTTGGGTGTCGCGGACGATGGCGCCTCTGGAAACACGTTCGGAGTCGGCCTTGGAGATTCCGGGTTATCCGACAGCTCACCGTCATTAGGGACAGTCTATACGTGGGTCAGATCCCAACAAGCAACCTACACTCAAATACTCACCCTGTGTTCTGAGGGAATTGGCGGTGACAGGGAAGGCGCACGAGGAATCGGCACCTACCAGACAACATGGTATCAAGATTCCAAATCAACACAATATAAAATATCTTACCGGGGCATCACGCGCTCTAGCCCGCGCGGGCTGCGGGCGCACGGGAGAGGCAACGGATTCCTCGCGCTCGATATCCAAGGTCCCTGCCGGTTCGCCGTTGATTACAGACCCCTGCCCTTCCTCCGGGGTTGGTGAAGCGAGATGACCGGCGTGGCGACCTTCCTTGGCAGCGCGTTGGGCGGCGCTTCTCGCGACAGGGTCCATGATGCGGTTCTTGATGCCAGTATTATTCTTCTTGGCCTTTTGAGAAAGGCCAGCGGTCGCGTGAGGGAGATCCGGAATCTGTCTAATGAAAAAATAAAAGAGTGAGTATTAAACATAAGTATCCGCGGATTAAACTTACTGGTGCCACCACGCCAAAGTCTCTTGTACCCATTCATCATCCGGGTCCGACTCGAACATCTTTACAATGTTGTGATAAAACACAACGTACTCAAACAACCCATCCTCCAGCTTCCACCCTTTACCCCGCAATGCGATACGGGTTTATCAAAGTTATTATCAAATGACAACTGAAACACCGTCAAACTCACCAAAACGCAGGTATATGCAATCGTGTGTGCACTTATTTGTGTTAGGTTGTGCACACGCGACTTACTTGGACGACCCTTGCTCCCATCTCCTGGCTGTGTCACCGTCCTTGGGCCAGTAGTAAATATTTGACGGTAAACCTACAAACAATTGATTAGTATGGGCGCATATATTAACAAAAGACATACCATCGGAAGTAAGTAGCCCCTAAATAGGCCATCCCGATTGTCGTCGAGGTCGAATGTCGTACCGCGAGGATACAAGAAGCTGGGCCATTCACACTCGCTAATTTCAGAGATGCCCATCTCCGCCTCATGCATAGTGGTCCTATGGATGTATTATAATCAGCTACTTCAAATACAAAGCCGGAATACTCACATGTAATCTGCCTCGCAGAACGAATCAATCAGGACTTGAGGATACAACAGGACGCTGTACTCAGGGTGGCACCACCTGCGTTCCTTGGGATGATTTTTCGTAGGGAGGGGAAATTCCTCATGATCATATGTCAAGTACTCAGGCGCCAGGGGTACCAGATATTCCATGATTGAGGCGTTCGTTTTCGTGACGTCATCGCTCCTTGCGCGATTCGCATTATCTTGAAGCTGTGCAGTGACAAGGTCAGTAATAATACAATATAATGATTACCAAACTCACCATGCGAATTAAATTGATCAGGGCTCCACCTGTAATAGCCCCTCTCATGTATCAGTAGATGGTAGTTGCCTAACTCACTTCATACATGCATAGTGGCACTTGCCCACCACCCAAAAAAAGGTGAAAAACAGGGTCCTGCCATGGAGCCGGGGG
>Ga0307513_10011718_pt1 | contig 10879 bp, 9 predicted proteins | sample 15_EM_MG_FD_202174 | JGI IMG/M metagenome (GOLD analysis project Ga0307513, IMG submission 202174) | Populus trichocarpa ectomycorrhiza microbial communities from riparian zone in the Pacific Northwest, United States - 15_EM | ecosystem: Host-associated > Plants > Roots > Unclassified | place... | reverse complement strand
CGCCGACGACCCCGAGGATCTCGAGCGGACCCTCGCCTCGATGCCCTTGCGGGTCTGGCGCACGGACGAGGTCACCGCGCTCGGCACGCACCCGAACGATCCCGGGCCGGGCAAGGTACCGCTCGCCGCGGGCAGTGACGAATACCTGGTGACCTTCGGCGTCCCGGAGGCGAAGAGGGAGGCGGCGAGCGCTCGCGAGCTGGCGGCCCGGGGTCACCTGATCCGCCTGTGGACCCTGCCCGGGCCGGATCGCAGCCTCGGCCTCTGGCAGGCCACGGAGGCCGCTCAGATGCAGGACATCTTGCGGTCGCTGCCGCTGGCCGACCGGCTGACCGTCGAGACGGTGCCGTTGACCCGACACCCCAGCGACCCGGCGTCTTCCGCCGGCACGGTCAAGGAGAACACATGACCGCCAACCTGAACACCCGCTCGGAACTGGTCGCGCTACGCAGCTCGACGGGCACCGCCCTGATAGCCGCGACGGTCCTCGCCTCGACGGTCGGCTTCGTGGACGCGTACATGATCAACGTTGCCGTGCCCGCGATCGGGCGCGACCTGCACGCGAGCGTGAGCGAGCTGCAGTGGGTGTTGACCGGCTATCTGGTCACCGTCGCCTCGCTGCTGTTGCTCGCCGGAGCGCTCGCCGATCACTTCGGGCGGCGGCGGGTCCTGGCCGCCGGGCTGCTGGTGATGCTGCTGGCCTCGCTCTGCTGCGCCGCGGCACCGACGGCGACGACGCTGATCGCGGCCCGGTTCGTGCAGGGCGTGGGCGGAGCCCTGGTGGTGCCGAGCAGCCTCGCGTTGCTCAACGGCACGCTGCGTGCGCCGGACCGGGCTCGCGGCATCGGGATCTGGGCCGGCATCTCGACGCTCGGCACCACGATCGGCCCGTACGCGGGCGGCTGGCTGGTCGACCACGCGTCGTGGCGCAACGTCCTGCTGCTCAACGTCCCGCTCATCGTCGCCGCGCTCTGGGTGCTGCGCTATGTGCCCGCGAGCACCGGCGCCCGCCGCCCGCTGTCGGTGGACGTGGTCGGCGCCCTGCTCGCGGTGCTCGGCCTGGGCGGCGTCATCTTCGCCCTCACAGCGGGACCGGAAGCGGGCTGGACGACCGGACCGGTGCTGGCGTCGGGCGTGCTCGGGCTGGCCTGCCTGGCCGCGTTGGTCCCGGTCGAACAGCGGCTGCGCCAGCCCATGCTGCGTACGTCGCTGTTCCGGTCCCGGCCGTTCGACGCGATCAACGCGGCGACCCTGCTCTTCTACGGCGCGCTGGCCGCTGCTAGTTACCTGGTCGTCCTGCAGTGCGAGCTGCGATTCGGCTACAGCGCGACCGAGGCCGGGGCGGCGCTGATCCCCGAGTCGGTGCTCTTCCTGATCGTCTCCCCGCTGGTCGACGGCCTGTTCGCCCGGGTCGGCACGCGCTGGCCGATGACAGCCGGCATCGTGATCGTGGCCGCCGGGTTCGGCTGGCTGTCCGCGGCCCGGCCCGGCGAGAGCTACGCCCAGGCGATCCTGCCCGGCGCCGTCCTCTGGGGCCTCGGGATCGGCCTGACCGTCGCGCCGCTCACCGCCGGCGTGCTCGCCGCGGTCGACGACAGCGACCTCGGCGAGGCGTCGGCCATCAACGACGCCGCGGCCCGGGTCGGCGGGGTCATCGTGGTCGCGCTCGTGCCCGCCCTGCTCGGTGCGGGCGGCGCACCCGGCCTGGCCCGGCCGCTCGCCGCGAACTACCAGTCCGCGATGCTCGTCATGGCCGGCCTGAGCCTGGCCGCCGCCGCACTCGCGGCGTTGTTCGTCCCGAGCCGGCGGGTCACCGGCCGGCACCCCGCGCCCGGACCCCGACTACACACGTGCGCCGTGCTGCAAGGCGAACATCGACCGCATGACCTCGTCGTCCCAGATGGACGGTCCCAGGCCGGTGGCGACCCAGCCCCACCTCAGGATGTCCTGCGCCTCGATCCGGGCAAGCGCCGGGACCGCGCGCCGCAGGACCGCGACCGCCGCCGCCCGGTCGCCGGTGACCAGCAGCGCGTAGCCGCTGAGCAGCTGGTCGATCAACCGCGAGTCGCCGTGCGGATCGGGAAGCGCGCCGATCGCGCGGGAGACTTCGAGCAGGCCGGCCTCGTCCGCGGCGACGACCGCCGCGCCCAGGCCGTCAGATACGTCTGCCGGGCGAGGTCCATGTCGAACGCTTCCAGCCGCCGCGCCGCGTCGAGCAACAGCGGGGACGCGTCGCCGCCCATGCCCGCGGCGAACGCGAGCTGGCCACGGAGGAGCTGGGTGCGAGCCCGCCGCGCCTCGTCCGGGGAGTCGCGCTCCGCGGCGTCCAGGTAACGGCGCGCGGCATCGAAGTCGCCCGCCTGCAAGCGGGCCCCGGCGGCCCCGAGGGCGCGGTCCGCCCGCCGCGACGAATCTTCACTCAGCGCGACGGAGCGTTGCAGGAACGCCGCGGCCGAGGCGAGACCACCCCGGCCCTGGGCTCGGCCGGCGGAGCGTTCGAGTTCGGCGGCGACGGCTTCGTCCGGGCCGGCCGCCGCGGCCGCGAGGTGCCAGGCCCGGCGGTCCGGGTCGAGGTGCTCGTCGGTGGCCTCCGCCAGCGCCAGATGGGCCGCCCGGCGATCCCTCGGCTCGGCCGCCGCGTACACCGCCGAACGCACCAGGGGATGGCGGAAGATCACCCGGTCGTCGACCCGGAGCAGCCCGTCCGTCCCACCCGCGAGAGCCGCCTGCGGGGTCACGCCGAGTCGTTCGGCCGCCCGCCACACCAGGGCCGGGTCGCCGACCGGCTCGGCCGCCGCGACCAGCAGCAACCGCCGGGTCTGCGCGGGCAGCTTCGCGACCCGGGCCAGGAAGCTCTGCTCGATCCGGCCGGGCAGCGCCTCGGCGTCCAGCAGGCCGAGGCCACCCGCCAGCCCGGTCGCGGTCAGCCCGCGCGGCAGCTCCAGCAGGGCGAGCGGATTGCCCCTGGTCTCCGCCACGATCCGAGCGCGGATGCGCCGATCGAGTCCCGAGTGCGTGACGGAGTCCAACAGGGTGTGGGCGTCGGCATCGCGCAGCCCGGCGACCTCGAGCTCCGGCAACCCGAGCAGCTCCGGACCCCGCTGGCGGGTGCCGAAGAGAATGGCGACCGACTCGGCCAGCAGCCGCCGGGCGACGAAGCCCAGCACCTGAGCCGAGGCCTGGTCCAGCCATTGCGCGTCGTCGACCACGCAGAGCAGCGGGCCTTCCTCCGACACGTCCGACAGCAGACTGAGCAGGGCCAGGCCGATCAGGAAACGATCCGGCGGGGCTCCGGCCCGCATCCCGAACACCGTCTCGAGCGCCGCTCGCTGTGCTGCGGGAAGCGCCGTCAACCGCTCGAGCAACGGCGCGCACAGCTGATGCAAGGCGGCGAACGCCAACTCCATCTCGGACTCCACGCCGACCGCGCGGAGCACCCGCACCCCGGTCGCCGCGCTCTCCGCGTGCCCCAGCAGCGCCGACTTCCCGACGCCGGGACCGCCGCACACCACCAGCACCCGGCTCGCACCAGCGCGAACGGCGGCGATCATCTCGTCGAGGGCGGCGCACTCAGACTGCCGTCCGAGCAGCCCCGGGCGTGCTTCGTACGCGGAGCTCTTGCCTTGTTCTGCCATCGTGTGGCGCCCCTGTCTCGAGCCGCGCCACCAAGTCGCGTCGAAGATCCAAGATTAGAACCGGCCCGGCCGCCGGGACCAGGGGTCACACCTCTCAGCTTTCGGGCTCAGCCGACTCGCATACGTTCGCAGAGGCCGCGCAGTTCCGTGCCGCCGGCCTGGCGCCGTGATCGCTCGAGCAGTGCCCGAGTCGTCTCCCGCGCGAGCGCCGAGGTGTGCACGTGCTGGGGTGCGAGCCGCTCGGCGATCAACAGGTAGCGGATGGCGTCGCGGTCCTTGCCGCGCAGGCGCGAATAGGCGCGGGCCGCGTCGGCGTAGAAGAACACCTGCCGGAAGCTCGCCGCGATCGTCGCCGGATTGGTGTTGCGCGCGATGTCCGCCGCGCGGCCCGGATCCTCGCCGTCGACCTCGATGCCGATGCACCAGATGTTGACGTTGGTCGGCCCGAAATACAGCCCCATCGTCGCGGTCTCCCCGGTCCGGCCGGCCAGGTCGGCGGCGTCCGCGGCCCACGCCCGGCTGTCGTCGAGCCGCTTGCGGCCCCGGCTGGCGTACGCGCAGATGAGCTGCAGCGACCCGAGCACCTCGAGGGCGCCGGGGCTCGCCAGGTGCGCTCGCAGGTCGTCCACGCCCCGTCCGGCCAGGGCCAGACTCCGCTCGAACGAGCCGCACGCGGTCGCGGCCGTCGCCCGCGCGTACGCGGCGTACCCGAGCAGCACAGGGTCCTCGGCGGCCTCGGCCGCGTCGCGGCACCGTTGCGCGGCGAGCCACGCCTCGGCGGGATGCCCGAGGTTGCGCACGACGGACGAGGCGATGAAGGCGACATCGCAAAGCAACCGGAGCGCTCGCTGCCGGTCCGGGCCGCCCGCGGCGGCGTGCAGCTCCCGGAGCAGGCCCGGCAGCAGCTGTGCCGTCCCGGCGTAGTCGCAGGCCTGGCGCAGCGTGTCGAGCAACGCGACCCGGCCGGCCAGTTCGCCGGTGAGCGGCGCCGGCCCGGTGGCCGGATCGGCGACGTCGATGTCCACGAGCGCCTGACAGACCGCGTAGACGCGCGCCTGGGCCGCCAGGGCAGCCCGGTCGGCGGCCGGGACGGCGCTGCCCGCCAGGTCGGCGGGCGAGCACTCGAGTGCCGCGGCGATCTCGGCCAGCATGAACCGGTTGTCGGCGGCCTGCCGGCCCCGCTCGATCCGGCTCCAGGTCGCGTGCGAGATGCCGGCGCGGCTCGCGGCGTACCGGATGCTCCAGCCGCGCCGGAAACGGCGGGCCTGGATCCGCTCGCCGAGCGTCGGGTCGAGCTTCGGCCGAGGAGTCATGACGCACCGTCCGGGAGGGAAGTCTCGTGCTGACGCCCTGACGGTAGCCGCGGCCCCAGGGCGGGTGGTGCAGTCCTGTACCAGGCGGGATCAGTCCCAGGCTTCGCCGAGCGCGGCGAGTTGCTCCCGGTATTCGATCTGCTCGCGCCACCCGGCCGGCCAGGCGGTCATGCCGTACGCGGCGCCGAGGAACGCGCCGGCCAGGCACGCGATGGAGTCGGAGTCGCCGGAGGTGGCGGCCGCGCGGGCCAGGGCGGTGACCGGATCGTCGGCGTGCCGCAGCGCGCAGAGCAGCCCGGTGGCCAGGGCTTCCTCGGCGATCCAGCCGGCGCCGGTGAGCCGGCAGGCGTCCTCGCCGTCGTCGGTCGTCGACAGCGCGAGATCGAGCCGGTCGAGCACGTCGAGGCAGTCGTCCCAGCCCCGGCTGATGAAATCCGCGGGGGAGGGCACGCCGGGTTGCTGCCAGAGCGTGTCCAGCCACTCGGCCCGGTAGGTGTCGCGCTGGTCGTGGCAGCGGGCCCGGAGTGCGGCGGGCAGCGTCGCCAACTCGGCGCCGTCGCGCAACGACCGGACGGCGTACGCGGTCAGCTCGCTGGCCGCGAGCGCGGTCGGGTGCCCGTGGGTCAGCGCCGCCTGCAATTGCGCCACGCCCGCGAGTGTCTCCAGGCTGTAGCCGGGGACCAGGCCGACCGCGGCGACCCGCATGTTCGCCCCGCAGCCCTTGGAGCCGACGACCGTGGCTTGCGTCCAGGGCTTGCCGAGCGACAACTCGGCGCAGGCCCGCAGGCAGGTCATCCCCGGCGCGCGGTTGTTGTCCGGGCTGGCGGCCCACTCCAGGAACCGCGCCCGCAGCCGCGGCTCCAGGACTTGCGGGGTCGGCGCCGAAGCGTCCACCAGGGCCTTGCCCACTGCCAGCGCCATCTGGGTGTCATCGGTCACCAGGGCGGGGTCGCCGACCAGATCGCGGGGACCGGCGGGCCCGTACGTCGCCTTGATCTCGGCGACGGTCATGAACTCGGTAGGCTTACCCAGCGCGTCACCGTACGCCAAGCCGAACAGACATCCCGACGCCGCAGTGGACACAGCTGCACCCTACTGGTCACGGCTTCGCGGCACTGACCTGGCCGCCGAGCTGTTGCGCCACCTCCAGGTCGTTTCCCTCGAACCAGGTCTCCGCGACCCGGCCGTCGACGAGCCGGAAGATGATGATGCCGGTCTCCTCGACCGGCTGGCCGTTCGCCGGCAGGGCGAGATAGCCGCCGCGGTAGGTCGAGCGGACGACGTAGCGGACCACGATCCGGTCGGCGCTCACGATGACGTCCTCGAGAGCCGGCCGCTGATCGGCGAAGGCCGTCGGATACCAGCGCAGCCAGTCGGTGAACGTGTTCCGGTCGCCGGTGCCGCCCGGGCCGTGTGCCAGATAGTCCGCAGTGGCCAGTTCACCCAGGCGCTCGACGTCGCCCGTGCGGCACATGTCGAACCAGGCTTCGGCGATCTCGATCGGGCGCATGTCTCCGTTCCTATCCCAGCCGGGCCCCCGTGGCAACGCCGCAACTGCGACCCATCGGCCGGGCCGGTCAGAACTCCCACTTCTGGTTGCCGGCGCCGGTGCAGTCCCAGATCTGCGCCGGCACCCCGTTGGCGGAGTCGCCGTCCGGTACGTCAACGCATTTGTCGGTCTGGATGTTCACCAGGTCGAAAGCGTTGTTGTACTCGAACCGCTGCGCCGACGCCCCGGTGCAGGTGGCGATCCGCAGCCGGGAACCGTTGTCGGTGCCGCGGACCTGCAGGCACTTGCCGTAGACGCGCAACGTGCCGTCGGAGGCGAAGGCGAACTTCTGCCCGTCGACGCCCAGGCAGTGCCACATCTGGATGTCCGCGGTGGTGCCCGCGCCGTCCGGCACGTCCAGGCAGTTGCCGGTCTGCATGTTGACGAACGGCTTGCCGGTGGCCGCCTGCGTCGTCTCGCCGCTGCCCGTACCGGTTCCTGGGTTCGGCGTCGTCGTGCCGGCCGGTTTGCTGCCCGCGGCCGGCGTCGGAGCGGTGGCCGTGGTGGGTTTGACCGCCGGCCGCCGGGACGGCGCGTCGGCGCTCGGTTCGGTCGCCGCCTCCTGAGCCGGCACGGCTGGACCGCTGGCGACCGTGCCGGGCGCCCAGCTCGCCGGCGGCGCGCCGGCCTCGGCCCCGGCATCGGTCGTGGTGAGCGCGAGCCGCCCGGCCGCGACCGCGAGGACGACAACGGCCAGCACCGCGCCCGCGGCGACCAGCCGGCGGCGTCGCCGGGGCCGGGTCGGCACGGTCTCGGCGTTGGCGAGTTCCGCGGCCGACTCCGCCCACGATGGCGGGCTGAGCGGCGGCAGGCTGACACGCGCGGAGTGGTCGTGGGGCTCGAAGGCTTGCCGGAGCAGCCGCTCCGCGGTCTTGGCGTCGGCCCGCTTCGCCGGGTCCTTCTGCAGCAGAGCCGCCAGCGCGGGCGTCAGGACGCCCGCGCGCCGCGGCGGTCGCGGCGGCTGGGTGGCCAGCGCGGTCAGCGTCGCCATGGGCGTGGAGCGACTGTACGGCGGGGTGCCCTCCACGGCGACGTAGAGCGTCGCGCCCAGCGACCACAGATCGGCGGCCGGCCCGCCCGGCTGGTCCAGGGCCCGCTCGGGGGCCAGATAGGACGGCGAGCCCATCACGACACCCGTACTGGTCATGCTCGAATCACCGGCGGCGGTGGCGAGGCCGAAATCCGTCAGCACCACCCGGCCGTCGTCGGCCAGCAGCACATTGGCGGGCTTCACGTCCCGGTGCAGCACCCCCGAGACGTGCGCGGCATTCAGCGCCCCCAACAGGGCCAACCCGATCCGTGCCACCCGCTCGGGCGCCATCGCCCCCTCGTGCTCGAGCACCTGCTGCAACGAGCGGGACGCGACGAGCTCCATCACGATCCACGGCTCGCCCCGGTCATAAAGGACATCGAAGATGCGTACGACATTGCTGTGGTCGAGCCGGGCGATCGCCCGCGCCTCGCGCAGAATCCGCTCGCGCAGATCATGCCGCTCGTCCTCGGTCAGACCGGGCGGCGGCAGCACCTCCTTGATGGCCACGTCCCGGTTCAGCAACTCGTCCCGGGCCGCCCAGACGCGGCCCATGCCGCCCTGGCCGAGCTGGCTGACCAGCAGGTAGCGAAAGGCGACCACACGAGGAGGGGTGTCGGGCACGACGGGCACCGTACCGGTGCCGTCCCCGGCCCGCCGACCGAGGACCGGCAGCGCGGCCGCGGCGTTCGGGCGTCAACCGTTTGTCGATCTGCCGGTGACCGGTCCGCACTACAATCGCCGCCCGCGACGGCGCCCGGCGAGGTCAAGCTGCGGCCGCGCGGCCGCGCGCCGCCTTCGCGGGGCGGTGTGCCGACCAATCCGCGGGATGTGTGAGATACGCCACCGGCCGCTTCGGCACTGCGCCGTCAATGTCACGGCGATGTCTCACCATAACCGCGCTGTCCCTGGGCGGCCCACTCGGTAGGTTTGCCGGCATGTCGCCGAACGAAACGGATCTGCTTCCCGATACCCGGCGCGCGCTGCGCCACCGGCTGGCCACGGCTCAGGTGCACGGGCGGGCGCCTTCGGTCGCCGCCGCCGTGGTGCGCGATGGCCGTCCGGTGTGGGTGGACGGATGGGGGAGTGTGGCCGGCGGCATGCCGGACGGCGATACCCAGTACCGGATCGGCTCGATCACCAAGACCTTTGTGGCCGTGCTCGTGTTGCGCCTGCGCGACGAGGGGCGGCTCGCCCTCTCCGACCCGCTGGACAAGCACCTGCCCGGCACGGTGGCGGGCCAGGCCACGATCGGCGCCCTGCTGGCGCACACCGCCGGGCTGGCCGCCGAAACGCCCGGCCCGTGGTGGGAGCGGACCCCGGGCGCGCTGCGGCCCGAGCTGGCCGACGTGCTCGGCAGCGACCCGCAGGTGCATCCGGCCGGGCAGCGGCACCACTATTCCAACCCCGGGTACGCGCTGCTCGGCGCGCTGGTGGAGCGGATCCGCGGTGAGGCGTGGGGCGACGTGCTGCGCCGCGAGGTGCTGGAGCCACTCGGGATGAACCGGACCACCCTGCTGCCGGTCGCGCCGCACGCCACGGGCTGGGCGGTGCATCCCTGGGCCGACGTGCTGTTGCCGGAGCCGGCCGTGGACGCCGGCCGGATGGCGCCGGCCGGGCAGCTGTGGTCGACGGCGACAGACCTGGCCGGTTTCGCCGGCTTCCTCCTGGACGGCGACGAGCGGGTGCTGCTGCCCGACTCGCTGGCGGAGATGCGCTCCCCGGCCAGCCCGCCGGAAGCGTCGCTCTGGGACAGCGGCTACGGGCTCGGCATGCAGTTGCTGCGCCGGGACGGCCGGCTGCTGGCGGGCCATACCGGCTCGATGCCGGGCTTCGTCGCCACCGTGTGGGTGAGTGACGACGAGGGGGTGGGCGCCGTCGTGCTGGCCAATGTGACCGCGGGTTTCCCGGTCGACGCCGTCGCCGCCGATCTGGTGCAGACGGTCGCGGAGCGCGAGCCGCGGGTCCCGGAGCCGTGGCGCCCGCTGCCCGCAGTCGATCCGGAGCTGTTGGCTCTCGCCGGCCCGTGGTATCGGGGCCCGGCCCCCTACGTGCTGCGGCCGCTGGCCGACGGCTTCGTGGAGTTGGCTCCGTTGTCCGGCGGCCGCGGCACCCGGCTGCGCCCGACCGGCGACGGCGAGTGGGTAGGGCTCAACGGCTACCCGGCCGGTGAGCGGCTGCGGGTGGAACGCGACGCGGCGGGCGCGGTCAGCCACCTCGATCTGGGCACCTTCGTCTTCACCCGCAAGCCCTACGACCCGGCCGCACCGGTGCCCGGCGGCGTCGACCCGGACGGCTGGCGGGCCGGCTGATCTCCGGGACTGTCAGGCGGCCACCGGCTCCCGGCCGGGTCGCGGGCGGCGCGACCCGTAGGCCGTGATCACCACACCGCGTGCCCAGCGCATGCGCGGGACGGCGGTCTCCGGGCAGTCACCGTAGGCCGTGGCCATCGTCGCCACGCAGCCGCGCGTGCCACCCCAGGCGCGCACGGCACCGGCGATGGCGGCATCCACGGCGGGAACGGCGGGCCGCGAGCCGGCGGGCAGGTCGCTGGCGAACAGGGCGGCGGCGCGGGCGGCGAGCAGTTGGCTTCGCATTTCGATCAACTCCGATCGCTCAGGAGGTACCGCCTCAGCGTGAACCTCCGGCGCCACTGATCGCCTCCGGTATTCCGCCGGACGTGCGACGCCCCGCCATCAGGGGAAAGGCGCCCGGTCGCTCGGGGTTGATCCAGGGTTCAGGCCCGCGGACGCCGCTGGAGGTGCGCGGCTTTCTCGAGACGCTGCCGCTGGTGGACGGCATAGCGGAGACCGTCAGCTGGTGCCGCCGGCACGACCTGGTCCCGGTCCTGGCCACCCTGGCGTGGGACGTGGTCGGTGCCCACCTGTGCGCCCGGTTCGGCTTCGACCGGGCGTGCGGCCCCATCCTGGAGGTCGTTGACGGCCGCTACACCGGGCGGGTCGCCGCGCATTTCGACGAGATCGGCAAGCGCGCTTTCGCCTTGGCCGTCGCGGCCGAGCTGGGATTGGCGCCGGGCAGCTGCGCGGCCGTCGGTGACAGCCGCTCCGACCTGCCGCTGTTCGCCGAGGTGGGCCTGGCGATCGGCTTCAACGCCACCCCGGCGGCGCGCGCGGCCGCCCACCAGGCAATCGACGGAAGCGACCTGCGCGCCGTCGTGCCCGCCCTCGCCGCCTGGCTCAACGCTGCCTCTGGCGGGTTGGAAACCCCCGGCGCCGCAGGCCCCTGACGAATAGGCTCGCGCTCATGACCGACGGCGACTGGAGGGATGGCGGGTTCAGGCAGCGTCGGCCCTCCGTGGAGACTCTCGCCTGGGTTGCGGCGTCGATGGGTC
>Ga0307513_10011717_pt1 | contig 10879 bp, 8 predicted proteins | sample 15_EM_MG_FD_202174 | JGI IMG/M metagenome (GOLD analysis project Ga0307513, IMG submission 202174) | Populus trichocarpa ectomycorrhiza microbial communities from riparian zone in the Pacific Northwest, United States - 15_EM | ecosystem: Host-associated > Plants > Roots > Unclassified | place... | reverse complement strand
AGACTGCTCTAGAAGTGATCTGGGAATGCTCTAGGAATACTCTGAGGATGCTCTAGAAATGCTCTGAAGATGCTCTGGGAATGCTTTGGGATGCTTTGAGAATGCTTTGGGGGTGCTTTGGCTAAGTCGAACATTGGGGACTTTGCTTTGGGGCAAACCTGGGTATCTTTGAGTCTTTGATGTCTTTGGAGTCTCTAGAGACACCCAGAGCAACCTGGGTTTCTTTAGGACCAAACCCCTTTTTCCTGATGTGGGTTCCTGGAGCAGCATTCCAGAAGCAGGCAAAGGTCTTCTGAAAAATTCAAGAGGACTTTCGCGATGTGCCGTATACCGAGACAATTAGAAATATGGTTCATCTTCTCTGTCAAAAAATTCTCCTGACAACGGATCTGATGGAGGATAGGCCTCTGGAAGTGCTAAGCCCTTGCTTATGGTGGACGCCGTCTGCAATATCGACGAAAATAAAGATGTGGAGCATCAGAAAACCATCATCAAGGACTCTGCGGCCACTGTCTACGTTGGTATGCCACCTCTTCTCGCATCCACCAGACACCTGATAGTTGTCTGAATCCTCTCTATAGCTGCTTCAGACACAACACTGTCAGCCGTACATACTATCTTTGTCGCGATGCTTTATTTCCCAGACATACAGTCCAAGGTGCAGGAAGAGCTTGATCGGGTCCTTCAAGGAAGATTACCTGAGTATGGCGACCTCAAGGATCTCCCATATGTCGCTGCTCTTGTCAAAGAAGTTCTTCAGTGAGAGCAAAGATAAACAATACCGATATATGTCATTGACGACATGATAATCCAAAACTAGATGGCAGCCTGTGGCACCTATTGGTAAGGGCAGGCACTGTTGGAGCAGAGAAAACAAGTGAGATATTTTTTTTTGCAGCTCTGCCTCATTCGACCACAGAAGATGATGTTTACAAGGGTTACTTCATCCCGAAAGGAACTATTGTGATCGGGAATGCCTGGTAAGCACGTGAGCTTTTGTAGGTTGATATAACTGACTGCTAGACTTGCTGCTTTTTCAATACAGGGCGATGCTCCAAAACGAAGCTGACTATCCCGATCCAACATCTTTCAAGCCCGAACGATATCTAAAGAATGGCCAGCTTGATCCAAGCGTCCGAGATCCTGCGTTGATGGCATTCGGGTTTGGTCAAAGGTAATGTTCCCTTATCACCCACCTATGTCTTGATCTTGAGGAGTTAATATGATCAACCAGGATATGCCCAGGGAACCGTCTAGCTATCTCTATCCTTAACCTAACAGTCACGAGCCTACTTTCGACTTTCAACATATCTAAGGTGGTAGGGCAAGATGGGGAATTGATCGAGCCGTCCGTGAAATATAAATCTGGTATCATCAGGTATCTCACTTCAGGTTCTAGTTGAACACAGTAAGGATGCTAATGAATTTGATATAGTGGCCCTGAACCTTTCAAGTGCACCATCAAGCCATGGTCAAAGGCGGCGGAGGAACTCATCAGAGCTGTTGCTGATTCTTATTGAATTCGAACGGGTAATTTCAGGCTGATTACATTACACTCTGGTATACAACTTACAATTTACCTTGACAGTTTGTCATGAGGAGAGCGAATAGCACAAGTGAGAGGGTGGGTGAATGGTTGATGGACAGAGATATTCAGGGAGGGATAAGTAGAAGAAAGTGTAGTTTCAAAGTGATACAGTATCCATGTGGGTGTTACGATGCTCTAAGTAAGTACACAAAGCTTTTGTTCACGCACAACAGTTCTTTCTAGACATCACATGATGACTCTCCTTTTTACATAACCTCGATTTCTTGTTCGAACTTGGTTTGAACGAACAAAAGTCTTCTGTTAATTATTAGGTACTGTCCAGTGCACCACGCCACTTCCAGAATCCGCTATACGGTTTCACCGACACCCCTAGACGAATGCACTGAACCCGTCTTTGAGCTGTTTCATATTGGATATCCTGTCGTTCTGCCTCATTCTGCTAAGGAAGTTGTACTTGGGAGAAAGGAGAGGTTCGTTTGATTCACTTTCTGCTGCCCTTCCTTCGAACCAATTCCTGGGTTTGCATACATCGACTCACGATATTTCTCTTGGTCTAGGTTCTCACTTAATTTTGCAATGAGCAATGCACTGCCAAGCGGTCAACAGAAGTCAAGGGAAGCTTTTCTTTCCCCTTTCCTATTTGTGACATTGTAGTCGTGTCATCCGCAATCGACGCATCATGTGTTGGTTAGCCGATCCCAACGCATATACTGCCATTGGTCATTCCACCACCAATATAATTCTCTCGTCCATCCCCTGTAACGTCAGGTAGGCATGTTACAGTGTATCATATGATATGATACAATGAATGTAAACAGTGTATCATATCATATGGGTTCACCGAATGCATTGAACCGGTGAATAATGTAGTATAGACTGTATAGTGCCCTATAAAGACATAATGGCTAGTGCGGCATCCCAGGCATTGCCTAATTCATGGCGCCACCTACTTGAATGCTGCTGTGCCATCATAATGTACTATGCATTGGCGCCGTCCTGAGATTTCTTGCCGAAGAAGACTAAATAAATATGAATTTGTGGGTTAAACCACAAAGATACAGTATCAGGCTGAAAGGATGAAATTAACAGATGTGCCACTGGGTGCCTTGCAGGTGCCGAAATTTTTTCAAATTTCTTGCAGCTCTATCCATGCAACATTAATACCTCATGTTGTATTCGGTCACTGAGGGCAGTATGGGTACCGTGCCGTGCCAGGGACAATATTTTTGATTTTTTGGCAGTTGCATCATTACAATACTGTGAACATTTTAATGCTTAGACACTGTGTAATTAGCTTGCCGAGGACTGAAAGGCGCTGAGAGAATGCCGAAGATTTTGCGTTTCTTAGCACTGCAATATTAGAATACTATAGGTATTGCACAGGGATATTTTAAAAATGTTTTAATGGTTGCGCGCAACTTAATTAGCATGCTGGCGCCGAGGGCAAAACGGCGCCGAGAGAATGCCTGAAATTTTGCGTTTCTTAGCGCTGCAATGTTAGAATGCTATAGCTATTTCACAGGGGTATTTTGTAAATTTTTTAATGCTTGTGCGTAGCTTAATTAGCGTGCCGGTGCCCAGGGAAAAAAGGCGCCGAGAGAATGCCGAAATTTTTGCGTTTCTTAGTGCTGTAATGTTAGAATACTATAGCTATTACACAGGTGTATTTTGTAAATGTTTTAATGCTTGCACGCAGCTTAATTAGCATGCTGCCACCAAGGCCAAAAAGGCACTGAGAGAATGCCGAAAATTTTGCATTTCTTAGCACCGCAATGTTAGAATACCATAGCTAATGCACAGGTGTTTTAATGGTTGTGTGTAGCTTAATTAGCATGCCACTGCCGAGGCCAAAAAGGCGCCGAGAGAATGCCGGAAATTTTGCGTTTCTTAGCACTGCAATGTTAGAATGCTATAGCTATTTCACAGGGGTATTGTGTAAATTTTTTAATGCTTGTGCGCAGCTTAATTAGCGTGCCGGCGCCGAGGGAAAAAAGGTGCTGAGAGAATGCTGAAAATTTTGCATTTCTTAGTGCTGTAATGTTAGAATACCATAGCTAATGCACAGGTGTTTTAATGGTTGTGCATAGCTTAATTAGCATGCCACTGCTGAGGCCAAAAAGGCGCCGAGAGAATGCCAGAAATTTTGCATTTCTTAGCGCTGCAATGTTAGAATATTATAGCTATTTCACAGGGGTATTTTGTAAATGTTTTAATGCTTGTGCGCAGCTTAATTAGCGTGCCAGCATCGAGGGGAAAAAGGCGCGGGGAGAATGCCGAAAATTTTGCGTTTCTTAGCGCTGTAATGTTAGAATACTATAGCTATTTCACAGGGGTATTTTAAAAATGTTTTAATGGTTGCGCGCACCTTAATTAGCGGGCGGGCACGAAGGGAAAAAAGGCGCCAAGAGAATGCCGGAAATTTTGTGTTTCTTAGCGCTGCAATGTTAGAATGCTATAGCTATTGCACAAGGATATTTTTAAAATGTTTTAATGGTTGCGCGCAACTTACTTAGCGTGCCGGCGCCGAGGCCAAAAAGGCGCCGAGAGAATGCCGGAAATTTTGCATTTCTTAGCGCTGCAATGTTAGAATACTATAGCTATTGCATAGGTGTGTTTTAGAAAATGTTTTAATGCTTGCACACAGCTTAATTAGTGTGCCAGCGCCAAGGCCAAAAAGGCGCCGAGAGAATGCCAAAAATTTTGCGTTTCTTAGTGCCGCAATGTTAGACTACTATAGCTATTTCACAGGGGTATTTTGTAAATGTTTTAATGCTTGTGCGCACCTTAATTAGTGTGCCGCCAAGGCCAAAAAGGCACCGAGAGAATGCCGAAAATTTTGGCTTTCTTTATGCTTTATTCATGCTGCATTGATATAATACTATACCTATTGCGATTCGCACAGGTGTATTTTGCAGATATTTTAATGCTTGGTTGCAACTTAATTAGCGTGCTGAGGCCAAAAGGTTGCTGCAGTCAGTGTGGTGCCCAGGCAATGCTGAGACCTTTCATATTCTCACTGTTAGTGTTGTGTGGTGCTTGCTAGTTGTAATCCCTGTCAATGAGAAGTAGTGTTTGAAAGTTAGGTTAGTTAACTGCAAAATAACCGAGACCGGACCGAACCGTAACCGATCATAACCGCAAGAATTACCTAACCGATCCTAACCGTAACCGCGGTCCGGTTAGCGGTTAGTTCCAAATTTAAAATATGACTAACCGACAAAGACCGGTCCTGACCAGTCCTAACTGGTCTTTCGATACTAAATTTATATCAAATTATTCCCCTATTTATGAGCTTTTTAACGACTCTAAAAACATAATTTTTGGTACAGAATTAAAAGACTTATAGCTAATTCAAAGACGTGTGACTTATGATGACTCCAGTCACCCGTGTGACGATCCAGTTGGAAACTGCCACATCACCTCTTCTCATTCCCACCACCACTCTCAACCTCAAGTCCCCTCTCCACGCTGTCGTGCCCATGGCAAATACCCACTTCGGGTCAAGCCAGGCAAGTTGACACCACCATCGCCACCTCTCTTTGCCCCTCCCCTCGTTGAGGGATGTGGGCATTCGCGGCCTCTGCCACGTCATCTCCATTGATGGTGGGCTATCGACAGCAGGCGTATCGACAGCGGGTGTATCAACGGCGGATGTATCAATGGCGGGCATATCAACGGCGGGCGTATCAACGGCGGGTGTATCGATGGCGGGTGTATCAACGGTATCAACGGTGGGTTATCAATGGTGGGTGTATCAATGGCAGGCTATTGACGGCGGGCGTATCAATGGCGGGCTATCAACGGCGGGCGGGCTATCAATGGCGGGTGTATCAATGGTGGGCGTATCGACAGTGGGTTATCGATGGTGGGTTATCGACGGTGGACGTATCGTGTATCGATGGTGGGCGTATCAACAGCGGGTGTATCCAGCGGGCGTATCTGACTCATGAGGCAGTGTTTCACCCAACATGCTGCCTCTTGTATCAAGAAGGCCCCGAACCACAGTGAGGCAATTTATTTTGTATCATAATTAGATTGTTTAGTTAGTATTCTACACCTAATTAACTGGTTAAAACTGGTTACATAACCAATAAAAACCGACGCTAACCAGTTAGCATCGGTTCGGTCCGGTTATTTTGAGATTCTGAAATAAAACTAACCGGTCTCGGTCTCGGTTAGTGCCATGAGCGTCAAATAACCGGACCGGACCGGACCGGACTTTCAAACACTAATGAGAAGCCTCTCTCAGTTGAGATAGATGTAGGGCTGTGAACCATACCATGTTACAGTTACGGCTGTATACTTTACGGGTGCCAACGGGTCACTTTGACATGAACCTGTACAGTACAGGTAAAAATACAGGTTTATGGCCATATTTACAACAGCCTTGGTATAGCTTACCTAGGTAGGAATAAATTTATTCCACAGACCGCCATTTTATGTACTTGGAGTGTTGTAATATTAATTATATTAATTTATCTACATCTCATGACATACCAAGATCAATTTAAACCAAACCTGGTCATTAGATGGGTGGAAATGCAGGCCATCTGAAGATGATGGATCATGCCAAAGCTGGTTCTCGCTCAGCTAACCCACAGCCAAAGCACTTCCCCATGAATATTAGATCAAATACTTGTATCTGGCAACAATCTAGCGTGATTCTTTCCTTGGAAAGGTGGCTAGAAATCCATCACCCATATACCCGTAATATGGGTGGTCATTATATGGGTTAATATGCTATATGCCCATACAAATTTATGCCTGTCAAATATTGAGCTTCAATGCCTAACAATACAGGTAAATACCTGTACAAACCATACCATACAACCGTATGCATACAGTTATGGTTCACAGCCCCAGATAGATGATGCCATGATGTCAAGGTAGTCACAAGCAAGAGATGCGCATGTTGGATATCGATGAGCATTTAACTGGAGAGAAATTCTCATTAGATATCAACACCCTAAGATACCTCGATGAGCTAATTACACAGTGGCCAAGCCATTGAAATACTGACATTGGTGATCTAATTATACGGTGACTAAGCATTCAAATATTTGTAAAATACCCTGTACAATAGCTATAGTATCATAATAATGCAACGATGAGAAATGAAAAATTTTAGGCATTGCCTCGGCGCCGTGCTGATCTTGGCAAGCTAATTACATAGTGACCAAGCATTAAAACCTTGGCAAAAATACACCTGTGTGATAGCTATAGTATTATAACAATGCAGCGCAAAGAATGCATGAAGAAAGTCAAAATTTTCGGCATTCTCTCAGCACCTTTCTGTCCTTGGCACGTTAATTATGTTGTGTGCAAGCATTAAAACATTTGCAAAATATCTCTGTGCAATAGCGATAGTATTATAACAATGCAGCGTGAAGAAAGCATAAAAAAAGTCAAAGATTTTGGCATTCTCTCAACACCTTTTTGGCCTCAGCATGCTAATTAAGCTATGCGCAAGCATTCAAACATTCACAAAATACCCCTGTGCAATAGCTATAGTTTTCTAACATTGTAGCACTAAGAAACACAAAGTTTTTGGCATTCTCTCGGCACCTTTTTGGCCTCACCACTCCCATGCTAATTAAGCTGCGTGCAAGCATTAAAACATTTCTAAAATACACCTGTGCATTAGCTATAGTATTCTAACATTGCAGCGCTAAGAAACGCAAAATTTTCGGCATTCTCTCGGCGTCTTTTGGGCCTCGGCGCCACCATGCAAATTAAGCTGTGTGCAAGCATTAAAACATTTACAAAATGCCCCTGTGAAATAGCTATAGCATTCTAACATTGCAGCGCTAAGAATTGCAAAATTTTCGGCATTCTCTCGGCGCCTTTTTGGCCTCGGTGCCACCACGCTAATTAAGCTGCGTGCAAGCATTAAAACATTTAAAAAATACCCCTGTGAAATAGCTTATAGCATTCTAACATTGCAGCACTAAGAATTGCAAAATTTTCGGCATTCTCTCGGCGCCTTTTTGGCCTTGGCGGCAGCACGCTAATTAAGCTGCGTGCAAGCATTAAAACATTTACAAAATACCCCTGTGAAATAGCTATAGCATTCTAACATTGCAGCGCTAAGAAACGCAAAATTTCCGGCATTCTCTCAGTGCCTTTTTTCCCTCGGCGCCAGCACGCTAATTAAGTTGCGCGCAACCATTAAAACATTTTTAAAATACCCCTGTGAAATAGCTATAGTATTCTAACATTACAGCGCTAAGAAACGCAAAGTTTTCGGCATTCTCTCGGCGCCTTTTTTCCCTCAATGCTGGCACGCTAATTAAGCTGCGCACAAGCATTAAAACATTTACAAAATACCCCTGTGAAATAGCTATAGCATTCTAACATTGCAGCGCTAAGAAACGCAAAATTTCCGGCATTCTCTCGGCACCTTTTTGGCCTTGGCAGTGGCACGCTAATTAAGCTATGCGCAACCATTAAAACACCTGTGCATTAGCTATGGTATTCTAACATTACAGCACTAAGAAACGCAAAATTTTCGGCATTCTCTCGGCGCCTTTTTGGCCTCGGCAAGCTAATTACACAGTGTCTAAGCATTAAAACGTTCACAGTATCATAATTATGCAACTGCCAAAAAATCAAAAATATTGTCCCTAACATGGCACGGCACCCATACTGCCCTCAGTGACCGAATACAATGTGAGGTATTAATGTTGCATGGATAGAGCTGCAAGAAATTTCGGCACCTGCAAGGCACCTAGTGGCACGTCTGTTAATTTCATCCTTTCAGACTAATACTGTATCTTCGTGGTTTAACCCACAAATTCATATTTATTTAGTCTTCTTTGGCAAGAAATCTCAGGACGGCACCAATGCATAGTGCATTATGATGCCACGGCAGCATTCAAGTAGGTGGCACCGTGAATTGGGCCATGCCTGGGATGCCATGCTAGCCATTATGTCTTAATATTACCTTATAGGGCACTATACAGTCTATATTACATTATTCACCGGTTCAATGCGTTCGGTGAACCCATATGATATGATACACTGTTTACATTCATTGTATCATATCATATGATACACTGTAACGTCACAATGTGGTAACGTAACCAATTCTTTCCCTTCGTTTCCTTGTCTCTTTTTGCCCCTCCTAATACTATCACTTTGTCCTTCTTTCCTCTGTATTCAGATGGGATCCTTAACCCTAATGCGATCCATCTTTCTAGCTGTAGAGAACTACCATGACACAGGTGGCTGAGATGTCGCAAGCCTCGGAAAGTGACCCTCTACACTTCCTGCCGTACAGCGACCACCATCAGACAAGCTGGGTTTGTGAATATTCGACCAGTACACCCGCACCCAGGCAACGTTGGGTCCTGTGTCCCACTACTTCGGTGATTTGCAACTACGAAAAGTTGGAAACCATGGCAATGATGACTGGTCAGGATTGGGGTATAGATTCAGAGGAACACGGTGGGAATGGCCATGGGTGGGATCTCCGTTCTCCTTGTCATGATACCCTTCTCTAACTGCCACCACCTTTCCCACATTTCTGTTGCCGCCGTCCTCTTCTGTGCCTCTGTTTGTGTCCTGTGAAATGGCATTCCAAGGCATAACATCGCTGAGCATATGAAGGTTTCCGCACCATTCTGAATATACACGCAAAGATGCTCCCGAGGCTTTTCGACTACAAAAGTGACAGAGGAGCACTGGGCCAAGATCATACACCCGAGGAGCTCGCCAGGAAACTAAACTTGAACAAGGGTTGCTAAGGCTGATTTGAGGGGGTTTTTCATGTTCGATTTGCTTGTCATGCGCATTTATTCCGGGTCATTCTGAAGGAGGTAATCTTCAATTCAATTAGGCTTCCCTCAGCGAATCCTTCAATTTACCTTGTCCCCTGTATTCGACGACTATTTTCCCCGCGAAAAGTTCTATGTTCAAGTTGCATTGAACATGATAAAGCCACTCGCGCTGCCTGGTGCAATCCTCATATCTCGTTTTGCAAGCCAACTTGTGTTCTTGTCGGTCTTCAAGTTCGAGCAGGTGAAATATTTTGAAGTTCGAAAGGACATCGTGGAGTGTGGGCCTCAGCCTTGACGAAGTGCAAAGATGTTCTCCCACATCCAAGATACCTTAGACTTGTCCTAGATAGTTGCACAGCTGTTAGAGATGCTTTCCCTTTTCTGTATGTATTACCATTTCCGTACATACACGTCCCGATCGGGCTCGCCCCACCTATATAAGTTGGTACTCGCCCTCTTGTACCGTACCTTGCACCTGGTTTCTTCACTCATCTTCATCTGTTTTCCACCCTTTCTCTCGTCATCCGAACCTCCCTGAGTCTTCTCCTGACAACAGTGCTTAATGGAACACTCTGCGATGGCAACTTCTCGTCTCGGGAAATCCCATATCCTCCAGTTCTGCATGAATACAAAAAGGAATACTGACGGTATTTTATCACCATCACCCCATCCACCTTCAGAATTTGGGTTACCAAGTAAAATATCAATGGCAGTCACATCGCCATCGAATCATCAGACCAGTGTTATTGACTGTCGTTGCGAGAACAACATTCGGTTGGAAGACGTGCGTCCATCTCCATCTTGGCATTAACCCCAGCAACCTCACAAGGAAATAAGATCTCACCATCCAGCTCGCCATATGGCACGAACCGCTACATTTTCATGGGCCATCTCAAGGGAAGGGCATGGTCTCCACAATCTTCATGGCCGTCTAGGGATATATTTTCAACTACGTGGGGAGCGTACGACTAGTACATCCAGGCGGAAAGAGTTAGTAAATTGTAATCATTCCGTGGTGTCATTGCGAGTATGAGAGTAATACCAAGGAACATAGAAAACCAGCGTTACTAATTTTTTATCGGTGATGTCTCTGGTTAATCTATGGATGTGAACTCCAAGATGAGTGCACCACATCTGCGGGTGCCAAGTCGCTCTGCCTTCCATTGAATCGACCACGCTGAACCACAATTGAACCAGGCAACACCAAATGCACGGCATGCATCAAGCCGCTCAGGTGTCACCAATTATGAATTCAGACCCGTACTGGACACTTTTTACGGAACATGAATTTTTCGTTGCCTCTTCTGTCAATTTATTCAACTTCCAAATGTTGTCATCGGGTATAGACAATGCGTCACAAACTTGTGAAGTAAGGAATTGTTGCGCGCTCCACTCGTGCTTCCGCTAAGTCTACTATCGTCCACCCTTAGCAATATAGTGTGGCGGGTGACACCGACTGAACGGACTTGACGCGACCTCCGCGTCGCAGCGGCGCGAAGGGTTTCCGTCTTACAAGAAACCAGGTCTAACTGGTATATATAAACTGCTGCCT
>Ga0307513_10011716_pt1 | contig 10879 bp, 6 predicted proteins | sample 15_EM_MG_FD_202174 | JGI IMG/M metagenome (GOLD analysis project Ga0307513, IMG submission 202174) | Populus trichocarpa ectomycorrhiza microbial communities from riparian zone in the Pacific Northwest, United States - 15_EM | ecosystem: Host-associated > Plants > Roots > Unclassified | place... | reverse complement strand
GCCCCCAGAATTGCACATTTATAGCCTAACTTCAATGAAAAGTACTTTCGAGAGAGCAACAGTTACAATTTCAGGAAGCACCCCCGAGGAAGGTCATGGAAACCTGTTCTCAAGGGAAAGGGGGGTGACATACATACCAACTCGTTGGGCTGTTGCCGAAAATCCCGGCAGCGGCGGTAGAACGGCTTGCTTTAGGCTATGAAAATAGCTAAGATCTGGCAACTCCTTGCTTCGCTTCAGGTCTCTACGCTGTTTGGAAACTTCTTCAATCGGTACCTGAATGGTGTATTTCCGTGCCGAACTTTTACGCATACCTTCGAGCCGCTTCGACAACTTGTCTCAGTTGCTTGCACCTCACACTTGTTTCAAGTTTTTGGCCTCCTGGAACCGACCGTAAACTACGATTTCACGATACTATGTTCCATTATGCGTTCCTTTGCGAGTTATTTCTCGCAACCGCCAACCCGCTGGAACAATGTTGAAGGGGAGCATTTAGTGAAAATTGATTACCTCTCGCACTCAGGTACCAGCCCTCCCGCGGTCTGCACGATGCGACGGTAGAACCGTTCAAGCTTTCCTGGATCCACAAAGTATTTGCTCGCTCTAGCAAGTTAAAAACTAAGGCTCCGTCCATCCCGTATCTATTTTTTATAATGGACATTGCTTGTATTTTGCAACAAGGAATCTTGGCCTGTTGAAAACGTGGCGAGTACATATTTCTTTCTCTTCCTCTATTGTCAGTGTGAGTCATTAACCTGCGCAAACAAGCTGAATATCCGCAGTGCACCAACCCATTTCCCGCTTAGTCGATGACTAGTGAGCTCCCAGCTGGCCTTCACCTCATTTATCCTTACTTCTAATACGAGGTATTCAGTAAATGTACCGTGGAACGAACGAACCGGAGCACACGCCATCAAGGCCGAAATTCACGCTGCACTTTTTACATAACTTTACCAACTCCTTCCGCACCGGAAAGAATCCCGAAGCAGAAGATTATGAAGACGAGAAGTCCTGATCCTCAGTCCGTGCGCTAATGAAACGGGCGTCGCTCATATCACCCAGTTCTTGCTTCTGAGGTAATACTCCTACCAAGCTCATGTACGTTTCATATCCAGATGAATGTAAGGTTGTAGGAGGTCCAACTTTCGCTGATGAGTTTGATTTCACTTCACCCGCTCGCCGTCCGCCTTTACCTCAAGCGTTGCCTGCAACTTCACGAGGCGCCATGAGGGCTTCTTCCGAGTAAGTCGGGCTTTCGGGCACGCATTGGACATATCGACAGGCTGGTCTTCGTCAGCGTTCTATGGGCTAACGTTACGTTGAAACCATAGTTTGTGAGTGTACCATTTGATTCCTACTATTCCTATGGCATCCGGTGACGCTCGAGGCAGTGCATTATAAAATTAGAAATTTCTTAGCGGAGACCTTTCATTTGTTCTGTTGCTTCTTTTTCCCTCTACGGCCCAAAACTCCCATTGCACATGAATGCAGACCTCTACAGGTGGACAACTGTGCTTCTATGTTTCATACCGCCCCAGCTGTTATCTTCTGGTACTATAATTAAATAAGCCTCTAGCGTCCTAAAGAGACAAGGTTCCTCATGTTCTTATCATGTCCCAGAATGCATATTCTGGGACAGTATCGTTATCTGCACCAATACTTTGAAAATTGGCCGGAGGCCCGGAGCCACAACGCCTCGATTCAGAGTTTCGGTGATAAGTGCTTGGGACTGCATTTATTAAGCACACATCCCAAAATATATCTACGTCTATCTCACTCTTGGCAGGCTTTTCCAAAGCTTCTCATATTTATTTACAATGAAACGTGACATAACTTGAAGGGATCCCAAGAATGCCTCGAATTCTGGTAATATATTACCGACTTAGATTCGTCTCACTAGAGCCACTGGCACGACTGTCTGAACCACATACTAGGCGATGACAACTACCATCGGACTTAAACAAGGAAAGCGGAGCATGACATCCATTTTAAAAACAGAACTGGATATTGTGCAATTCTGAACGCAACTGACCATTCCCATAGTACACTCTAGATCCCGAGCGCCTAATCATAGCAGTCAGTCGAGCCATTTGCAACAGTTGCCAGCTTCTGAGTATTTATCTACAAGGGAAGCCTTTGCTCTTTACCCTTGTTCGCCAGTTATGCGGCTTGACATACGTATCGCCCATAGGTACGGTAGCTGATCACCTTCGCTCATTGCTTCCGCGAGCACCCATCTCAGTTCGTCGATTCACCCCGTTATTTTTGCATTGTCATACTGTTACATATCACGACTTTCGCGACCTGTACTTCCCAGACGGGGTAATGACCTACATACGCGGGACGGGTACTACGGGCGCTCCTTGTTGCCGTAATTACGACACGGCGCTCATTATTCTCTCATGGTCCTTGAGCAGTGCACACTGAACCTTGTTACCTTTTCGGATGGTACGAAGCGTCTGGTGGGCGGCAATTCACGACGGGAAGTTTCTTGTGAGAGCATACTTGGATATTGCTCGGCACATCGGCATGCACTATTAGTACATGAAAGGTTGTGTGTATGAGCTGCACTCAGCGGGATTTAACAGGCTCCAAAGTACTCCGCATTTTATCCCATCCGAGTCCGCCGGCCACATCATGTGTGCTCGGGAAACCCAATGTTGACCGCGGCGAATATTTTCCCCTACCCCCCATGAAAGGCTCTGAGCAGGTAAATTTGTAAGACGAGAGATTGTTTGAATTTGACCTGTCGTTGTTGTAAAGTTCCATTTCCGTGACCAGAGTAAGTATACGTAGCTCCCGTTGGCGTGTGTATTTTATGATGCATCGCCTCAAGAATGGAGGGAGGTTAAATGGAGCCCGAGCGTCAGTTAAATGTCAGTTGGAGGATATGGCGGGGTTGCTCCCATGTTTTTAAATTTTACTGGAGGGACCTGCCTAACCGGTGACTTGATTATTGTACCCCTGAGAGTCTTTGGCATAAAACCTGGCGGAAAGGGGAGGCCGAGTCCGATTACCCAAATGCTGCTTACTTATCATAAATACATGTTTCGAACTGTGTAAAACTCCCGGAATGAAAAGGGGACATTCTGCGCAAGAAAGGTCTACTTACTTGTCAAGCCAAAAGCAGGTCGATAATTGGTCCAGCCTTGAAGGAAAGGGTTCCCGTGGTGCTCTATGCAGAGAAATAAATTTAAATGCGGTGTAAGGCAGTATTGATGAAGGGGCGGAGTCCACCAACACTGCTCTGCTTCGATGTTATTTGACTTCACCTCTTCAATTTTCTCCGTTCCGCCGAGAAATTCAAAATTCAAGAGGGAGGTTCACCACAACTGTTCATCTATACAGAGCATTTTACAGTGCCTTGTGCGCACAGGGGTAAAAATAGCGGACTTAACCCCAGGCGGCAGATTTCAAATTCGGGGTTTACGTTCACGAAGACTCTACACATGAGTTCAGCGGGGTTATCGACATCCTTGCTCTGCATTTGCAAAATTAAAATAGAAGTTAATGAACGTAAATTGACGCCCAAATGACATTATTACCTCCACGCATCGATTCACTTGGAATGTAGTCAGAGGAGGAAAACGGTTCGAGATTCGAAGAGAAGATGCGATACAAGAGGGGAGCTCGGGAGCCGCAACTGCGAACGTGCGAAGCCAAGAATCGCCGAGATAGACGGCCTCGACGTGGACGCCAATTGGTGTGTAAAATTATGAAAGTGGCGCACCAGTCCCAAATCTGGACTCGCACAACGCGATAAAAGATTCTCATTTTGAGTTTAATGAACTCAGATCGGATTGGTGCCGTGCCTTCTTTTCCAAACCCACTTATTTCCCTTTAGTGGCGGAACTTGGGCGTAGAGTTCACACTTGTGGGGAAGCCCTCGACGGTGGCGTATGACGTATCCTCTCGTCAAAAGTACGCTTGTAGCAACATTGACGAGTCAGGATAGTGCCGGCGACCGGATGCGAATAAGTAGCCAGTTACAATAACAGGTACAAATAGGACTGTGTAGAGAATAAGGAGTGCACCAGAGGAGGACAAACGAATCCGCAATTTGGGGGCGAAAATCCCGTTGACAAAGCCACAAAAGCGCACGCCACGCTAGCCAGTGACACCGGTCGGCGCTTCATCGGACGAGGTAGATGTTGGCTGGCGCAGCAGGACGGTTATGAGCTGGATAGTGTCTGAGAACCTTGGCATAAGTATGACTGTCAGGCTGTGGCGTTGGTGTTCTCTCGATCTCTTTTCCTACCCACCCGCTGGACCACATCGAGCTTGCTCAAACTTTGTAAGCATCCTGCTCTTGTAGTTATTTGCGCCACTTGTATTGGAAGATCTACATTTCACGGTTCCGAACACATAGGAGCCGGATCCCTTCAATTGCATTCTATATTCTGCTTGAATGAGCGCTTCACACTCGATCGGTCGTGGGCAAAACCAAATATAAAGGACTCACTTTGACCTGCATTTTTGCTGTCGCTGTCAAGCATAAAGCAATATCCCGTGAGGTTATCTGTGTGGCAGTGGGAGGGCCGAAGCAACGCCGACAAAAGGAAAGGGCCGAATCTGGCCTCCTCTAAACCCAGGTTGGGACACCATGAGTGGACACTAGTTCTCCCGCATGACACGCGGCCACACGAGGGACTCGGAAGCCCCACCTGAAAATGAAGATAACTCAATTCATACTCTTTCATTTTTCTTTTCCTGGCTTTGTGGTTTGAAAGAATGTCGGCGGAGAAGGCCTGCCACTAGCGTGAGGGGGTACGACGTGAAGCCAGAAGGAAGTGTCGTACTAATAAACGCGATTAACAACAATAGCTAGTTGCCGCATTTGCGTCGATTGGAAAGCCGTGCTCACGCGATTGCGCCATCACGCCATCACGCGAATTCAGGACAAGACCGACCCCGACGTGCCGCGCACATATACCCCACATGTCCCACATGTATGTACTTATACGAACATACGGCCTCAGGTTCTTATGCTCTCCGAGTCCTATGTGACTTTCCAATTTGTTATTACACCGTGATTGTTTCATTTGCGGCCGTTGCCGTCAGCGCATCGGGGGTCAGAATTTCGAATTGCGTGACTACGCAGTTGCAGCACATCTCGCTTCCCTCCCTCCGGGCGAAATAACGGACGTTCGTAGAAACCTCTTTGGAATTACCCGGAAAGCCCTGATCTCGTGGCCTTCATTTTTGTTTTGCCAAAAAAAAAAAAAAAAGAAAAAAAGAAGAGGGGGGAGAAAATCACTTGGCTCCGCGGTGCCGTACGTCCCAATATTGGGTTAGACCAATTACCATTGATCGAGGGACTAACGAATTGTTCGAGGATGCTCTAGGGCTTGATAGAGCGCTAAAGACATTCTCGAGGTGTAGGTCAGGACGTTTGGTTCTTTTCCCGTTTCAGCACTCGCTGTGATCCAATCATTTCGATTGTGTGTTGGGAGCCATATTTACATACACATGGACGAGACGCGAGAAGACGATGTTAACAGCACGCAGATCAGGACTCGGCTGAAAAGTGGGTCCAAGAAACACACGCTCGAAGGGTCGGTGGTTTGTCCGAAACGGACAAGGAGCACAGAAAAGGACAATGGAACGATTCTTAAAAGAATTCCTGGATATTTCCCAATTTGCACACTAGTCTAACACGCGAAGGCAAATTTTTCAAGCACCTGTGAAGCTAGTTCTGTACGAATCTACAACTTCTAGTCGGCTTCAGATACTTGAATATAACCCAACGAGAGAGAAACTTCTTTCTCAGATTGAACAGTAAACTCTCCAGATGTGCATTCAGCGCCAGTGCCCACTCGACTCTGTCAGGTAGTGAAAATCTCTGGGCCGGAGTTCGCCATGTGCTTTCTTTGAACTAACCCAGAAAGGAGATCTATCCTTGTATGTCGGTGTGGTGCGGACCTGCCCTCCGTAACTTCATCCACGACCTGGGCCCTGAAATATATATTGCAAGAATGCCGAAGGGTGCTGAATGGATTTATATTCGGGAAAGATAGGTGAAGCCAAGGTGAAGCAGATGAAGAATGTCATGTTGGTTTGCTAATTGCTCACAGATGAACTCAGCCCTCAGACGTCTGAGTAAAGCACCGGAGCCGCGCAAGGCCACAAGGATAAGCGTAGCCTCGATTGATATAGAAGATCCCTGAGCGGCTTCCAAATTTTCTATTCGCTTTGCAAATTTGTATACGCCACTTTCATTTAATACACGACTGAGATAGTACATAATGCTATAGGTAACTACTACGTACAATATGTAAAATCTAACGATGAGAAAGTGCGCGGAACGTTTCAGATGCCAATAAATAACGGCCTTCGGACGGTTGCTTCGAATGTGGGGCTATCAGCGAATATGAATATGTATAAAAACAGTGGGATACAATCTTGGATTGGGTTCAACACAAAAACAGAAGGAATGAGCCAGATGTACACATACACCGAAGGGAAAGAGCGATGAGAAAGCGAGAGACGAAGGTAGGGGTATGTGATCGCGAATAAATACGAGGTAATAAACAGCGTAAACTGAGACGTGGATGGACATACATGGAGATGGACAGGGTATCGCCAGCGAGGGGTTTGGGGAGGATCGAAGGAGGATATGCATTCTGTCGACTACTTGCCGTTTTGTGTGAGGAGGGTATACAAATGAATAAATAAAAGTCGACAGAAATGTTGCGTCCTTCAGTTTCATGGGTGAGTTCGAGTAGATATGCGCAATTGGATGGTGAATATAAGGCCTAGGGTGCCTTTGCTTGGCGCAGCCGTGGCAGCTGCGTCCTGGCAGTCGCCTCACGCTAGGTGGAAGCTGACCTAATCTGATGCAACACCCGTCACCGATCACTTTCCATCATCTTGTGCATCAAGTAATGCACCTCTCTTTTCAACCGTCAACACCACCCACCACTATCCAGAGCGGATTCATGAAGATCCAACAGTGACCTGCTCACCCCCAATCACCTCGAACTCCTGGCTAAGCAAGGCATTGCCCATGGCCGGACTCGCATGTACGCTGTTCGTTGCGCTCCCATTACCAGATCCAGATGACGAGAGTAAGGGTGATCCCGACAGACTCAACGAGAGGCCAGACTGCGCAGGCGAATAATAGCCAGGCGAGGTATGTGATTTCCGTGGTGTTGGGTGTTGGCTTTGGGTATGAGGAGGAGACTGAGACATGTGCATCGAGGCAATATCCGAGAGGGGATTGTTTGGGAGTCTGATTCCACTATTATCGCGCGGAGGCGATTGCGAGCTATCCCTTGACAAAGGGAAAGGGTGTTGAATTGGTGAATTAAACGACGTCGGGGGAGCAGATCCGGAGGAATATATCGAAACTGTTCAAAAATGTCAGCATATGCGCATCTAAATAAACAAAAAGGCTCACGATTGTCATCCCAGTCACTTGCACCGCTGCCAGAGTGGACAGAGCTCGTGGAGGAGACGCTACTCCTCCTTATCAACCCGCCTGCCCCGTATTCACGTGGCTCCTTTTTGATCGCCTTCCCTTGCTTCGGGCTCAGCCCACCACCGCCTCCAGCCGATGGTGCGACCGTTCCCTTGCTTTGCTTCCTTGCTTTGTTTCCTGCCCTCAGCTCATCAAATCTTAATGGGCGAGGACGCAAATGTGTGCGCTCGTACAATCCACATTTATTGCACACGATCTTGCCAGGATTGAGAGTCGAGCGACGCCATGATGGGGGCTCAGTTGTGTGGCAATTGAAGCACCGCCGGCGGAGATATTGTGTTTCTTTCGACGCAGCGTCGTCTGTGTGTTGCACGGGGAGCCCAGTATGCGACGAAAGGTACGGCATGGGTATAGGGAGGCCGTTTCCCCCTGGGCCGCCACCGCTCAGGGAACTCTGATTAGACATTGGAGAGGATGAAGGGCGATGGTGTGGGTGGTGATGGTAGAATGCGGGTGAATTTTGGGAAGGTACCATCAGAGGAGCACCATCCTCCAGCTTAATACTCGTTCCATCCTCGAAGTCGCGATATGAGGAGTGCGGGGAGGAAGACAAGGAAGGAATGAATTGCTCGCTGTTGTGGTGGTCGGCGTATAATCCGCCATTGTCGTGACGAGAGGAAGAATAGTGCATCAGGGTATCTTGGTGGCTCAGCATCTGCTGTGGAGGTTGTTGCAAGAAAGGCGAATGCTGCTGCATGGGCATGCCGTCGTCTCGGTCATGACGGACGTAAGGGAAAGTGGCTCTGCGCATCATGGAAATCTCGGATGAACGCTGGGTATTCCAGTTATCTGCATGTTGTTGGAAGGGCGTCTCAGGTGGCTCTGCGATTTCCGGCTCGTAGAGCTCCTGAAGGAGTGAGCCTCGTGAACCGTTGTTGGGACCGGAGCCGTTGACTCCGTTAAACGAGTAGGGGTTATTGTTGCCCGCCTGCAGGCTCCAGTAATGGTTTGGCTGGACGAGGACGGCAGGGTTATTGTCGATCGAGTCCTCGTCAGTGGAGAATATGCTTTGTACCTGGATGTCTTGCTTGAAGTGCTGGTGGTCGTGGGGGAAATGCATTTCGTTGGGGGATGGTGTACGCGGAGTGGAGGCGTCAGAGTAGGAAGTGTAACCGTCAAAGGAGTCCATGTCAAGAGGTGGTGCAATAGTCCCGACTTGAACTTGGTTCCTGTCCGTTTGTTTATGAGGACATTCTTTTCAGTGTGAATTTGCACATTTTACACCTCCAGGGTCCATCGTCTAATCTGGCCAATCTCCAAAACTCGATTAGATCGATCGTGGCATTTCCCAACGGGGATAGAGGATGCCCCCCGGAAGTTTGAAATCCCCCGGACACTATGCACCCCTCAGCCGGACCCAAACGCTTCCCGCTCTTTTGGGTCCTTGTTCATCCCCGCGGATAGACCCCCCTTCCCACGCAATCCTACTCAACCCCTTTCTTTTCTTATTCAGCTGTTTGTCCATGTACGAATCTACGCGGATGACGCTTGCGATAGTCGAAATGACTCTTTGAACTCCGCGTCTATCTCCCAGGACGCGCGTACTTTTCTTCTCCTTGACCGTTAAAATGGAAACAATATTGGCCACGCCCGCGGCTACAAGTCCCGCACTCACTCACCGGCTTACTCTTTTTGCCCAACCTGAAACGCTTTGCTGTAATTTCAAATGCAGCCCTGTCGATACAAATACCCACTCACGCGCGTGGCTCTATTTAGCGCTGGCGCTCCATGCGTCTGGCGTGGGATGTGAGCTTGCGTCATTATGTCAAACGCGGCGCATTTCGCTCAAATTGTTAGCGTTATCTCTTCAGAACAAGACTCATTCCGCCACAGCGCTGTCTTTCAGAAAGAGTCATACTTATGTATAGCTACAGCGGAAACGCGGTGGAGATAGCAAGTTCATCCGTTCATGTGCAGGGACTGTCCCACCTATCCACCCATACAAGGGGTAATAGGGGTAATGCCAATGTTGCGTCGGGCACTGCATCGCTTTCGTTAACCGGGGTCAGCTACACAGTCCGGCACGCGGACCGGTGATCACCTTTCATGGTCTTCCTTCGATGTATTCGATGGTCGCATAACACTGCAAATTTTGGGTCAAAGCCATCCGGAATAGAACGGACTCCCACGTTGCCCCGTAAATGAAGTCGAGCTTAAAATACATACGGGGTTGATGATTCACTGCTAGTTGAAACACAAGGCGTCCCCTGCGAGTCGTATCTCGACGTGTCCCATCCCACCCCCTGCTAAGCTTGTTGACCACTAAAGTTATTTCATCGACATGTCCCCGAATTCGGGAATCACTGGCGTGCTAGGCAACCTACAAGCGTACAGCTCCCAAGTGGCAGTGACTCGTATAAAGATGTATCTGCTTTCCAAAGAAGCATGGGATGGCTGGCACATAGGTTTTTCTTGATCAACTGGAGTGACATAACTTTGGATGATATCCATGTGGTGCATAGGAGATAAGGACATCAGCTCACCTGCGTCTATTTCGTGGGGAACCAAGCGATGAAGTTGACTGGACATTCGGGCACTCTTCAATAAACCGAGATGAAATCAGGCATCTTCTCTTCTCGTGAGCGCTAGATTTGCACAAACTTATCGCGAGCTCCGGGAGACAATTAAATTGATGTAAATCAAGGGCGATTGAGCGCCTAACGGTAGCAATCTTTCCGTTGACAGGATCAATGCTCCTTTTGCGTCCGGGGCGATCAACCTGCGGGTTCTCAGATAATCAACTTGGATAAAATTAGAGGTTACTCTTTCAGGAGTCTGATATATGAGAAGTAACATGGTGTACAGCGAAAATTCTCGGAAGTTATTGTTCTCTTGCATTATTTCGGGCCCTAGATGGACACAGTAAATATGGATCTGATACTCTGCCTTGCAACCTGATGTTCAACAAAAAAAAATGTTGAAATGTTCAACATTTTTTTTTTTTGCTGAACACTTGAATCACGTAAATATCACGAAGATGTTTCCGGTTGTTGTTCTCCTTCCTCGAGGATTTGGAATAGGTTCGGACTTGATGAGGCTCCCCAGTGATCATGGATGTTATTTGATGAACCTCTAACCAGGATACCATCTTTTGCGTTCACTCATTGGAAAAAGGGTACTAACTTGTATCTGAACTCGGAACAAATCCTTTGGCTCCTTATCTACGCAGTTGATGGGTGAGAGGAATTCTACGACCTTCTAAAATTCTCAGACTAAAGAACCACTCAAAATCATATGACCCGAAACTTTGGATGATTAGGATTTAATAGCTCATAGAATCACCAAAACATTGGTTAAGTCATGAAATTTTAACGGTATCTCATCATGCCGATCTCGCGACAAGGTAAACGATGTTCAAAAACCTATGCAGTGATCAACAAAGCGAGCTGTTGCCCGAAA
>Ga0307513_10011715_pt1 | contig 10879 bp, 15 predicted proteins | sample 15_EM_MG_FD_202174 | JGI IMG/M metagenome (GOLD analysis project Ga0307513, IMG submission 202174) | Populus trichocarpa ectomycorrhiza microbial communities from riparian zone in the Pacific Northwest, United States - 15_EM | ecosystem: Host-associated > Plants > Roots > Unclassified | place... | reverse complement strand
TTGTACGACCAACATGCCAGCAGGGCTTGGCAATATCCTAGACTTGATGCTCTGCAGCCTCTGTCGGGGCATGGGAAGATAAAGGGTGGGAGGAGAAGACGAGATTTGGCGAGGCGACGGCACCGGGGAGGAGGGAGTCGGACTGTTTGAGCCCTATCCTGTCGGACAACCTCGCTCTAAATTCTATAGTACACACCACCCTTGAATTCCATCGTTGACATCACATGTCAACCACCAAAGTTCTCGTATCCCAAGCCGATTTAATGATTTTCTTGGATAGGGATTCAGCCTGATTCAGCGCGCTGTGGAGAGAATTGCGCTTAATCAGAACCACCAGAATAAATAAATTTCAGACAACTTGCAGACATGTGATCATGCTAAACTACCAGAACGCTGATGTTGACCATTCAGTTCACATCCCGGTAATGATAGCAACCGTGCCCTTTCAAGGCGATGTGGAAGTACCCTTTTATCTCTGGGCTATTTCCGGTTATCTTTCAACTCGGCGGGCCCGTGACGCGTTGACGACTGACATTTCGGCGATCCGTGACCCGTGACTGCCGAATGATACACAAATAGAACGCACTTGTCCAGAGAGGGCTCGAGGACCATGTCAACGTTGGGCCTAAAATTAGTCCTAGAGCCCTAGCAGCCAGCTCACTGATTGACGAACTTGCGTAGGTCCTTCCCGCACCTGTATCACAACCCCAAGATGCCTCACCCTTCTAAATTACGCTTCATTACAGCCCTCCTGTTGGCTAAGTGCATAAATGCACAGTACAGCGCCACATATCTACCGTCTAATGCCCCGGATAAGACACAAAATGGGCAGGCGGGTACAAATCAGTGTGGGACTGCTCTGAATCAAACCTCAGATTGCCAAAATGCTTACAGTGGGTTATCCCAACTCTCATCTACTCTCACCGAGTAACCCAATCAGTCAACTCTATCACCGATTTCTGTGTGTTTGCTCCGCCCAACCCAGGGCCTGATTCCGTCATTGGGAACACCGAGGTAGGAAGTACACCATGTGCAGAAACTTTCAATTTTCTTGACTTCCCCGTTCCTTCCACGCGGTTACCCAGCGTTTCGAAGTTGCCTGGTGTACAAAGGTTAATTCTTGACTTGACGTTATTTCCTTGGTTTACTCACGCGCAAATCAGAATGGCACTGGAGCTCGCTTAATTCCCGATGGTGCAATCACTGGCGCTCATTTCGTTCAGACGCCTGATTTCGTTCAGGTAACTGGTGAGCGCTGAACCTTAACACTCACCTGAATTATCTAGACGCCTCTCTTTAGGCATTGGTGACCTGACCAAAATCAACATACCTGCAGGGGATGCTGGTGTAAGTGCTCTTAAAAACTTTGGTTACTGACTAATAATTTTTCTAGGGAGAGGTAAGGAATAGTTCGGCCGACGATTTTTTTAGTCTCATCTACATGTCCGAAAACATAGCTTGATCCACATGGCGCAGATGGCAATGGTATGGGTCTATGTCATTTTTCTGTCACGGTGTCGTCCAACCAGCTACCTTTGACAGGTAATCCAATCGGGGGTCTGGTGTTCTCTTCTGCGTTTGGACCGCTCCAACAAATACACGAGTGGACAGTAAGACCATCCATCGTCTCCCTAAAGCTAAATTTCAATCTTGTTCTATTTCTCCAAGAACTTTGTTGCCGCAAATCAATTCTGCTTCCGTGCATGCAAACCTGGACCCATGGCCCCAACATTTTGTCAACATATCTACGATGTCATGGGCTGCGAATGGAATATGCCGGGAAGCTACGATCCGGGTTTTGACACTTGCCAGGGGGATAGCGGCGAGGTTTTTCGTGATTTTCTCACATTTCACTAAGAAGCTGACCACCCGAACTCTGTTTTCCATCAGCCCATGGGTGTGTATGGGACTTCGACATTTAATCAAGGTCAGCCGGTGACGCCTCCCGCCCATCCACGACCCTCTTCTTCCTCGTGCACTACCTTGAGCACGATCGGAAACGGTTTCCTGATCTCGGGTACCAGTATTGCTCCTCCTGGTGCTACTCCTAGTGCTACATCAGCGGTAAGTGCGCCCACATCTCCGCTCGCAGCTAATCTTACGAATTATGCCTTCCTCCTCGGTCTCCGTACAGGCTGTAAGCGGGGCTTCTGGCAGTACCCACACGCCAGGTTCAATCTCAGGCGCCGCAAGCGCAACAAACACGAGTTCTTCAGCTAGCCGCTCTGTCCTCATGGAAAGGTGGGAGCGTGTCACTGTTCTTACCCTCGGATCGGCAATCGTCTGTTGCATGTTTGGGGGCTTTTTTGCGCTGTGATGTGGCCCAGCCAATGCAGTTCGAATTTGCTGCTCGACCTCTACTAGCATGGACGGACGGACGGACCTCTTAACGACACCTCATTTCACGAACTAACTACCTTTTTATTATTCACTTGTTATAAATCTTTTTCCGCGGAGTTTGGAGTATATGAACTATCTGGACAATCTTTTACTTGCCTACCATTCCCACTAGATCATAATATATATGGCTATTGCACGCGCAGATCCAGACTCTGAGGGGGCAAGTTTCTGATGGAACTGTTTCTCTTCGTCACCCCTCGTCAACCTTTTGCACTATCCCTGAAAAAAAAATTTCATGGGAGGGGCCTCTTGAATAATCGCGTATATATACAGATTCGCCATTCAAATAACATGATATGGTGCGCGCCGCTTTCACATAGATCAGTGAACCTAGAGCATGTGCCACCCAAAGTACTACCCAATCACTGAAGTCTGAATAAATAGATCTAGGGGCAAGAAACCCGTCGGGGATACGTCGAAATAGAGGAAAATCCTTTGACAGATATGTTCAGGGCAAGTTCAGGGTACCTAATTCCCAGTGGCGGGTCTAGTGACAATTCGAATTTGGCCAACTTGAACCAAACGTGCACGCGCTTTTCTACGTGCCAACATCACCAGATTCGATCTCATAATTTGTGGATGAACTGAGGTGCATGTAACCACGAATGAAAAATGAATGGAAATATGTAGCGCTGCGGGGAAATTCTAAGCACATATAAATATTCACTTGTATCGTGGTGTCTAATGAGAGAATCAAGATCGCCATCCCTTTTCGGGCAATTCCTCGTTTGTAGATCAGTTACTAAAAATGGAAAAATTCCCCAATTCACGACGAAAGAACTCTTAGGCCTCCGAATCAACGAATATTATCGGACAAATCTTCCAGACAAGGCTTAACCAAGGTGTGTGGCGCACGATGATGTGTCTAATATCATGTCTCCACTCTTAGTACGATGTCTCGCCAGGCCTGTTCTCCCTCCTTTCCTTTCGACGTCACAACCACAAGCAAAACAGCCAAGAAGGCGGCGGCGTGTGTTGCTTTTGAGAGACCGCAGAACAGATGTGGCACGGCGTACATGAATTCAATTCAATTCAATACATCATTTTGAAATACAAATACACATATCATTCCATTCACAATGGCAGAATGTTGGGAATCGGTCCTACGGGGACGATTCTCGTTGGGTTGATCTGGGAAACCTTTGTTAACAATCTACAAACAAGTGAACATGAAACAAGCGACTGACTGTATGGTGTGACCAGTAATAATGTGTCTTAATGTGCTCGAAGTTCGTCGAGTCTTTAAAGGCAGCATTGTTCCAGTAGAGCTTTTGCATCCATCTATATATCGGTTTTGTGGATAATCAGCAATGACTTCCGTCCTTAGAACAAGTACTACGAACCGGTGGGTGATCGGGTATCCATCGCGGATGGTGCGAAGATTACACTTGAAGTGGCCAACGTAGACCGGATCAAACCGAATCTGATTTAAAAAACAAGCACGGGTGAATAAAAAGACGTGCATCAAGAATAGGATAGTACATACGAGTGTCACCCAAAGTCGCACATCAGCTTCAGTGAGCGTATTGCCGACGAGGTAGTCTTTGCCATCAAGAACCTTCTCGAGTTTGTCGAGCGCATCAAATACTTCAACAACAGCTTTCTGATATGCTTCTTGGGTGGTGGCGAAGCCCGACCTATATACACCATCTACAAGGAAAAATTAAGAAAAAAGATCAAGGAGTGGAGGGTGTGAATGAAACAGACTGTTTATGCCAGGATAGATCCATTCATTCATCGCGTCTATCTGGGAGCGCAAATTTTCTGGGTAATAATCGAGCGCCGCCTTGTCCGCGGGTAAGAACTCGTTGAAAGCGGTGTTGAAGATGCGGATGATCTCGGAGCTTTCGTTATTTACGATAGTATTGAACTTCTTGTCCCAAAGGACGGGGACTGTGAATCTAGAAAGGAAAAAAAAGGGTATAAATAAGCTGACCGTCCGATTGCACGGAGAGACAAGAGGATATGCGAACCTGCCTGCATAGCCAGGATCGACTTTGAGATAGAGGTCCTTGACATGCTCGGACTGATATAAATGATCTTCGTCCGCGGCGGGGAAAGGGTCGACGTTAGCGAATGGCCATCCATTTGAGCCCATACGCGGAGAGACAACGGTCACGGCTAATATATGTCAGATGGCAAGTTCAGGAAACGGGTTAGATAAACTCACAAATGAGGGATTCCAAGCCTTTGAGCTTCCTGACTATGAGAGTTCTTGTTGCCCATGCTAGATTACAAGGTGTTAAGTTCTTGTGATAACTTCTTGAGATGGATGATAATACTCACGACAAGCATAAGAAACATAGAGGTGATAACGATCTGGAGAAAACCTAAGCGAAAGGTTGAAGGAATTAACGCAATGCATACCTTTCGCTGGTTCAAATTTACCGCCTTTCTCGATTGTATTTCTGAAGGATGCGTCCAGGCGCTTGAACGAACCATCGGGTTCAGTCTTCATCTTGCCTATGTCAGACTGTAGCGTGGTATCCTTGGTAGACATGTATCGGAGTAGTTGATTGGGTTTGGAGTTCTGCGTTCGCGGAAGATATGTCTTAGATATTGTTGAGAATGTTTTCGAAAAGACCGTGGGTTTTATACGGCCTAGAGATGCACGTGTGGTGATGTCAATGAATAATCTGAAGGACATGCTGGGTTAGGACATGCTGGGTTATTAACGAGGGAAAGTCGTGCCCTATATATCGCTGCAGGCCTGACATCCCGTGCTGTTTCAATGGCGGTCATCGTTGGCGGTCATCGTGGGCGTCGGCTTGCTCAGCCCAGGCTCAGCCAACGCTATGTCAGCTTCACGTAAGCGCAATTTGCCCATTCACCTGCGGTGCTCGGTGACCTTCATGCTTACACAGATTAATTGTGATCAATGGCTATTCCGCACAAATTGCCTGGGTCGACATTACAATTTTCGAGAGTGATCTAGACACTTCAATGTATCGGATTTTCGAGCTTGAAGACCCAGCGGGAACCAGTGGTATGCACCTCTTTGTACCCAAGTACACCTTCGATGAACGCCAATATCATCGCAGGATTGATGGGCTCAGAAGACGACAAATAATTGATCGTCGGCTCAATCAAGATCCTATCGAGGATGCCAAAGAAGAAGGGCGACTCTATTAAATCCACCCTCAATACAGGTCGCTATTATCGTGTTTCCGTGTCAGGTCGTGGGTCTCATCTGACAAAAATGTGCGTACCTTTAGGCTGTCGTTGCTGTTTGTCTTAGCCCATTTCTTCAGGTAAGAAGCCAGGAGCTGTAAACTCGGCTCATGACTTCCGTGGATGTTGAGTGGGAGGCTCGAGGCATCCACCATCAATACATAGGGTGTTGTTGCCTTGAAAAGCTCGGTCGGCCGAGACAACGCGTCAACCACTGGGAGCTTTCCGGGAATCGAGGCGGCCTGCGGAGGTTGAAAACTGCCAGAAGTTGACACGGACGGCGGGGCTCGCGTTTCGACTACATTAACCTCAGCCCATCCATCGTCATTCTCCAGGGATGAGGAGGGGGATCCGGAGAAGAGGCAGTCGAAATCTTGATCGAACCCCGAGAGGACGTTCGCGATTACCAACGGGGAGCTGGGTATTTCAAGATAAAAGGCCCCGTTTGCGCCTTTCCAGGTAATTTTGGGACGACCGGTGGAATTTGGACCTGATGGCTTCAAAGAATGAATCATTAAAGGTCATTGCAGGTATGTCGTGTTTCTCACCTCGATCTCCAGTATCCATTTCGACTTCTTTGCCAACTCGCCGAGTAACTGATCCGTCCATTCAGCTGTGGCTTCGTTCTCAAGCCTAGCCGACAACCTTTCATAGAACGCCTCCACAACGCGCGAAATGGCTGGCACGAAGGTGCCTTTATCTGCATACTGCTCTCTCAGCACATTGTACAACAACGGCCATTGCACCTGAGGAACGATCTTGTAGCCAAGCGTTTGTTTCAGTGACGCGATGGTGCTGTGAATCTCAGCCTTGGGTGAATCCCACTTGTCCCGGATATCTGCACGGATTTTGAGAGGTCTATGGTCTATTGGTTTGTAGGTGCAAAGGTGTATGAATAAGGGATTATAGCTCACAATTCTGTTGACATTTCTTTCAAGTTCCTCGTGGTTCGTTATATCTTTGAAATTGAAGGCGGCAAGAGAGGTGGTCTGGGTAGGTGCTCCTTACTCTTGTCTTAGGTTATTCTCACAGTTGACTTGGCGAACAGGGGTGTTAGTACTACGGTATACTTTTTCGACGTTTGTTGACGGTTGCATCAAATATCGGATTAGGTATGTTGTCCGGGAATCACCCTGGCGTATACACCTCTCATCAATTTCATCTCCAGTCTCCTCACTCCGTAATTCGAAAATTCTCCTACCATCCTTTATGCTCTGGTGGTCGCCACCTTCTGAACGATCTAACTTCCTAGAAAATCCCTCGATCAACCCATTGCCAACAACTAATTAAAGCAGAATTTGGTCAACATCGAAATCCCCTCAACCTGCACTTGGATACGATCGACAACCATGTCTTCAGCGGAATGATTGGGATTGATGAATTTGCTTTGTGTCTCAGGAACATATTCAATTGATCTTTCGAATACTCGGCATCGATTAATTGACTCGAACGCGAGCCCGACTCGCGGCTGGCATATATGTAAACGCATATAATCGACCTTGTCCCGTTTATCCATCAGCTTTCGTGCTTGCAACACAATTTATACGCTTCGACATGCCCAAAGCCCCAGCATTCACTCCCAAAGCCCCCATCGAGAAACTCCCTCTCGCCGTTCGTAAAGCTGGTTAGTCGTCATCTTTCTTTTTCGCTTCATGCTAACGCGTATTTCTTGATACTCCAGTCCGCGACGATTACGAATCTAAAAAGGCTGATTACGAAACTGAGATTTCTGGCCTGCTTGGTTTTCCAGTGAAGATCAGTATCAACGTCAATGCAGTTTGGGCGTACGCACAAAACGCGGAAATGAACCAAGCGGGTTCGACTCTTTCTGGGTGAGTGCGTATACCCCTCGAAAAGGCTTCCTTCCTCCCTTTGCGAGGTTCGCATGTTGATAGACATCTGACGCGTGTAGATACGTTGACGGCTTTATCTCTGCCTTGAAGAGTTACGTCGACGGTTATGGTGACCTTGGCAAAGATTACTTCAAGAACGCGGTTACCAATGCAGAACTTACTCTCACCGTCAACGAAACCGGAGCTAGTGTGTGTTTTTCCTGTTCTCTCCCACAAGGCGTGAATTATTGAACGGCGCCGCTCTTTTGTGTACAGGCAGATTCGATTACCGCAGACGTCAAAGATGGGGTGTTCCGGATTCTCTTCAACCAGGACCGGCTTGGGTACAACCAGAGCTGGTTGGCTGATCCCTTTGTGAAAGCCATCGACCAGGCCCCTCATGAGGGGTTTGGGCTCCTCGCGAAGCATTCGATTGAAAAGGATTACAATGACGAAATCGACGATGTTCGTCAGGAGATTGCGGAAATCCTCGCCCTCCCAGATGTCGTCCTCGACGCCAATTTTGAGGAGAATCATGCCATGTTGTTGAGGAAAGACAACCAGGACTGGCAGAAGAATTTTGGTGAAGCGAGTCTGCAATATTTCAGGTGCATCATCTTCCGTTTGCAAGGCAGTTCTACGATTTTCTGACTAGATATCCACCCATACATATTTAAGGGATGGTTTCAAATACCAGATCAATAGCCAAGGGTTCAAGGGCGATGATATGCTCCAGGAGGGGTTCGCGGAAATCGTCACCTCCAAGACTATCAAGCTCCGCGTGGTCGAGAAAACACAGAACGGGTATACTAACGAAGCGATCATTGAAAATGGCACCGTTTATCTCCAGGTGAGTGCCCCCATAATGGCCAATAGTAAATTGGACTGACGATTTTTTGCTCCAGACGACCCCGGATCGCTGGTGGTACAACGTCTCTGACGTTGGAAGCGGACTTCTCGATAAGCTGTAAACCTCGTATCAAATCTTTGTAACAGTTATACCAATGCCATGAAATGCAATATAAGATTCAGAATTAAGCTATCAGGTTTGGAGGGGGCTTTGGCACAGTACCCAATTCTCCTATCCGCTTCCATGACTTTAAAATATGTTCGCGAGCGTCCACCAGTGTAGGTGGTACAAGCTCTCCGTTAATTTTAGCCCCCATTACTGGCGCAATCCAATGTCCTTGACCCTTGATTATGAACTTGAGTTTCGAATCTCCCTCCTTGCCCACTCCGAGAAGACAATCCTGCAATGGCACCTCGAGGCCTAAACCATACGGATGGGCGGCTGTCTCCAGATGGATTCGCGGCTTGGACTTGGGACCTTTTGATCCCTTTCTGGCGGGTGGGAGATAGGTCACCGTGCGGACGATCCGCGAGCGGGTAGCGAGGATCAAGCTGGCTGCGATGCACCCGCCGAGGATGTGAAACCCGGACCATGCTGCTCGTTTCCAAAAGGGTATGGATTTAGGCGTTGGAGGCGCGTCGGGGGACTCCGCTACTGCTGCATTTGCGTTGGCGGACGTCGCGTCTGCTGCCACCGGCTTGCTATCGCTGCTGCTCTGTGTACCGGGACGATAATCGTGCCAGGTGTATGCCACCGTGCCGCCGCTGTGAGAGAGGAATTCGTGTGGGTTATTAAGGCAAAGGAGAAAACCACATACACAAGAATCAGATCGACTGATACCAGGACAAGGGCCCATCTTGCCCACAACGGGCTTTTGCGGAAGTAGAACGTCGACGCTTTGGGTTCTGCTGGCAGAGGTGTTGGCTGGCCATGGTGACCTTTGAAGTTCAACGCGCCAAACAGGGAGGACATGAACTGCCCAATAATTTTTGCGTGCGAACTTTGTCGCTTCCGAGTCCTGGATCACAAGTCTCCCCTCCAAGATCCATGAACGCTCTCTGAGGATTCTGTTTCATCAAATTCATTCCATACATTATAGGTAATAAATGAGGAGGGAAATTTTGTAGGTATACATATAATACTTGTACAGATCCATGAACGAACAACCAGAACAACGCAACTCTCAACCACAGAATTCCATTCCCGGGCAACCAATCGCGGTGCCGAATTCTGAGAAGAAAAATCAGATGTGTGAATAAAGTGTGGCATTCGAAAAGACTTACTGCCTCCATCAACACCGATAATAGCGAGGAGAGCTTGGAAGACACCACCGAGACCTTCGCCAGCAAGCATACCAGCCGAAATAGCAAACATATACATATCATAGCCAGCGGGGTTGCGCAGCATCCAAAAGTAGTTGACGGAAGATCCGACAGCCATGGCAATGGAGTAGTAAACCTGGGGAACGACAAAAGCCAGACCGATGGCGTTCCAGTTGGGTACGTAGCCCCAGTATTTTTTGGGGATGAGGTAGTCCTGGTTGGTAGATATAAAATAAACTTTCAGGAATGATAGAGACGACACGAGGGTACTTACTCGGACGAGGAGGGTGGCAACGCTGGCGATTCCAAGAGCGATAGCGGTATAACCAGACGAAGCGGGGATGGCTGGAAGCGAGCGATAATTAGTTTACGGTTTCTTTGAGAATAAAACAGTAACTCACGAAGCTTGGGGCTTGTCACAGCGACAGCGACAGCAGCCCATGCAGCGACGGAAGGAGCACCATATGTGCAGGAACCAGTTTGATCGACGGCACTAAGCAAAAACATGAGCCGTCGCCAATGCCTACATATGAGAAAAACTCACATGATACAAGGCGATGCCTTGGCGAAGAGAATGAAGAGTCCGGAGGTTAAGAATACCGAAACGACGGAGCCACACAGCTGGGCAATGAACTGGTTCTTGGGCTTTGCACGGAGGAGATAACCAGTCTTCAAGTCGCCCGTCATATCGGAGGCCTGAGCGGCGGAGCCAGCAGCAATAACACCAGCAGCCAAATTGAGACTCTGCGCAGGTTTGGTTGCCAACCCAGCCCCCTTGGAGATTCCTCCGAAGATGAGCTGAGAGGCTTTTGCGACGGTCGAGACGGGGTTGACGTCTGTGTATCCGGAGGACTGCACTCCGATGAAGGAGAAGATGAAGCCGAGGAGGAGGGCGAGGATAGCCTCTCCGACATTCATGTGGAACATAGTCGCAAGGATCGCGCAGCTCATGACGGTGCTGAGGAACAATCCCGTGGTCCACCAAAGAGTAGGAATACGATCTGCAAGAGGGGTCTGATCCTCCTCCTCCGCGTCAAGAGCCTCTCGCTTCTGGAACCAGTTCCTAGGGTCCAAAGCAGGGCCGCTCATGCCTATGGAAAATTATGTTGGCTTCAGCGATGCACAAGAGAGGATACGTAGTGAGCTTACTGCGAACAAGCGGAGCGAGGGTCAAGATGACATCAGCCATCGAGTACATCAACATGATAAGAACACCAGGCCACAAAAGCCAGTATCTGGGCGAAGGCCTAGCGACATAAAGCTCGGGATCCGAGAAGGACATGGCAACATAGCTAACAAGAGGA
>Ga0307513_10011714_pt1 | contig 10879 bp, 9 predicted proteins | sample 15_EM_MG_FD_202174 | JGI IMG/M metagenome (GOLD analysis project Ga0307513, IMG submission 202174) | Populus trichocarpa ectomycorrhiza microbial communities from riparian zone in the Pacific Northwest, United States - 15_EM | ecosystem: Host-associated > Plants > Roots > Unclassified | place... | reverse complement strand
TAGTCAAACGGCCACCGCTACGACGAGGTACCCGAGAACAAGAATGAGGGATACCTATCATCTGCGCTCACAACAATCTCATTACCCAACCCCCTGCTTTGCACCATCACCAAACGACTGCCGCTACATAATCTCTCCCCGCAGGAAATGATGACTGCACGAACAACAATCGCACCCTCGTGCGCCAATATTTTTGCGGTCCTCCACTGCGCCGTCGCTTTTTCGGTGAACCGCGCGCCATACCATCTCATGCTGTTGAAACACAGGTGCCTACCGCTGTTATTTCCCTCCTTCACAAAAACCGCCTAATATGGTTCCCTAACTACGCGTTCGCGCGGGACTCTACTGCGCGATATCTTCCTCTTCTCTTTTCGAAAGCATTTGACTTTCCCCAAAATTGGCTGGACCTTCTCAGACGTGTTATGTTGCAAAATTTGTCCAAACGCGAAAAATGCGTGACATGGAGACTGAACGGCGCTATTGTGGATCGAAAAAAGTCCACGGATAATCTTGTTCCTCGTCAACGTTCTTTCCTCTGTACGTTTGTGTCACCTGTCTAGATTATCATTATTCATGCAAGTTGGTTGGGATTTAGCGGCCTGACTAGGAAGGTTTTCCGCTTTCGATCCTCAAAGCGAGTTGAATCGTTTGACTCTTTTCGGGCCATATGATGCCAAAAGGCCCCCTATCCATTACGCGTTAAGACTCAGTGTGTATATTCGCATCAATCACCGATACAAAGAGGTAAGGGTGGCGCGTCAATATAAAACTGGAACCTCAAACTCCCTACTATATATCGCGCCAGCTCCGCAATTTGTGAACGTTCGATTCCTAAAGACGGACCCGTTGAGCGCAACTCTCCGAAAATGATCCTACTAAGGAGCACAGCAGATCTCAAAATTTAGTAGTCATCCAGAAGAACCTGGATTCTGCGGTCACGGTATAGTCATTCAAATCCTTCTAGTATTATCGTGGTGTCGTCCTACACAACTTATTTACAGTAATTTACGCTCCAAAGTATACATACCCGACTACCCGGGGCGAATTTTGATACCCCAAATTGCTTTGTCGTTAACCTTAAGTGTGAAGAATTTGAATTGAAGTACTTCTGAAACCCAAAAGCGCAAGCACATGGTAAAAAATGCTTGTCAATGAAAAGTTATCAACGGTGTATCCATCGTACATTCAGTGGTTCTATCTTTTTCTCCTCCTCGATAAGTACTTCAAACTCCTTATTTGGTTCCCTGTGAAAAACTTTGAGTGAGTTCTTCAAGAACTCTCCCGCCAGGCTTTCAGATCCATCCGATGAGTAACAATATTCCTTAATATGACCCACATAAATTGTTACCCGTGAGAGTCGTGGGCAAAGTACATCATCAGAAGTTTGATCCTTCAGTAAGCGGATGAGTGGAAGGATATCATGGAAATATTGACCGCCATTAATCGTGATCGTGATGAGATTGTTGAAATTGGCGAGTTCTCTCGCATCGTCGAATAAGAGAAACGGATCTTGGAAGGAGATACTCGCGAGGCGGGGGAATTGTGCCCCAAAATAGGGCAGGTATAATGCTACTGCAACGGGACCAGTTTGGATGATGAGTTGGGTTTTCCGAAGCTTAAGAGCGGTGCAGGAATATGCTTTTAAGTCGGGAGGGATGATTTTGATGTCGGTTACCTGGTCGCAGAATGGGAATCCAGGAAGTATCATTCGTAAATCTGTTTCGTCCGACTGAGGGAGAGAGAAGAGGATTTCGATGAAAGGGGGCATGGTGACGCACTCTAGAATTCTGTATTGAATGTTCATAGGGTCCGGTTCAAAGACAAGGAAACGCGCCTCGCGTAAGTTGGGTAGCTGTATCCGTCGCTGTGTAAGAATCACTGTTCCGGGTGGGATAACTGGACCTGCTCGTTCGAGGTGTAGAATCTCCAAACCAGGTAACACTTCGAGAATGTCGAGAAACTGATCCAACGTCGTTGTGGTGCCCCGGTCATGCAGAGAAAGGTGTGTTAACCTTGGGAACGTATTACATGGCCATGAGGTATAGCACCATAATGAAAGCTTTCGTAGATTGGATGGTCCGCCCCCAAATAATCTAGGAAGCTCAATATCCTCTGGACCCGCTTCCAAGAGGGCGCCTGTGTGGATGTCTGGTATAAACGGTTGATAATATTCGACGCGCAATTGTAGAGAGGAAAGGTGAAGAAGCGGGGTATCCAGGATATCTAGTAGCGTCTGGTCGAGGTAAGAACCACTTGATAAATGGAAGCTTTCCAAACGGTGCACGTTATCCATCAGCGAGTTGTAAATCCTGTCAGGTTGCTCCGGTGGAGGGTATGAGTTCCACTCCAGTGCATCCACGGTACAGCTAAAATTCAGAGAGGCAGGTCGGGAGCGCTCAATTAGCAAGATGGGAATGTGGCAATCCCGTCCATCATCCTGTTCCATATCTGAATCCAGCGCTTTGTAAACACGTTTCACGTGGACATTTTTCCAGAGAGTGGGGGTTGAGAGAGCAATTCTACGCCAATGCCCGCAAACTTGGGTAACGACCATCCACAAATGCCACTTGGCCAACTCTTGTTCGGTAGCGGGAGGGAAAAGGTCATTGAATACGTGATTGTCCTGGAGGGCCTCGAAAATCGTCGTCAACGTTTCGGTTGGAAGACGGTTTACGGTTGAGAAGGTGTTACGTCGTTCTTCCAAGAGGCGCAAAATTTCACGGGCCTCGTCGATATGTGCATTGAGCTGAATAAGTAGTCGTAAAATATAAGTTGTTCAAAATATGGTTAGACGGGAATTTATACCTCGTTAAGCTCTGCTTTACTGCGAATGTCCATACCCGATGTGTCCGATGTATGAGGGGCGATATCGTACCGCAGTACAAAAAATGGGTCAATTTATAACCGGTGATGAGTACCATGTGGATACTGCGCCGGCAGCCGGCTCGGACACTGATCTAGCGATTGGTATTTGATTTACAGGTCCGGGTGCATTGGAGGTAGGACTTTCGCAACAGGGGTTCATGGTATTTACCCCTTTCTATGTCTACTATTAGTTACTATCGGCGCGATGAAGACCAACACTAAAATTGATATATTCACCTTAGGATACCGTTAAAAAGTACTCATAGAGATCTTCTTCCACCTCCTGGCCGCCAGATACTCAGTGCATCTGGTTCTGCGCCAAGTTCTTCGGCTGATCAGCATCGTTGACTATGGCTCCGCGTCGCACCAGCCAGACCTTTTGATGCAGGGGTGGTAGCGCGTGATTTGTCGGCGGTTGCACCTTAGGCCTGTGCTCCAACTCCCGCTACCAACCACACCATCGTGACTCGTCCTCTTCCTTCGGACCCGAGTTCACTTCCCCCTATACGTGGCTGAATTCGTGCCCGAGGACGAAGCTCGGTAAGGTGATTAGGAGACTGGAGGCCATGATGCGCATAGAAATGAGTCGACCGAGGAGGGAACGTATCTGACGGTCGTGATGGCTATTACGGGGAATTATGAAAACGAATTTGGGGGTAGAAAAACGGCAAAATGCTCACTAGTGACACTACTGGTGAGGAGCCGAGGCAGGAATGAACTAGAAGGGGAGCTCAACGTGGCGTTAGATGGTGGAAGGTTTGACGTACCGAGAATTGGGTTGGCTCGCTATTTACTTAGCTTCCTCGAAAAGTAGAGACACTATGTCAGGTTCGGGAACTACCACCTGCATTGATGAATGTACCAATCCACGTTCTTCTCTGTATGAAAGATCTGGAGGGTTACTCAGTTCCGAGGGGCCGAAGTGGAGATATGTGCACAATAACGTGGTGAAGATCGTGATAAATCCAATGGCGAGTAGGGCGTATTGTGAGCCGTGCCAGTTAACTGAGAGCCACATGATCTCCATTCTGTGAAATAGCCTGTCGGTTGTGGAATGAATGAAAAAATTGAGCGGGACTCACAATAGGATTTTGTGGTTGTAGCGGAATGGTCGAAACCACAGGAGACGAAACATAAGTGGAATGGAGGATCTAGCGCCTGAGGTTGCATGAGTTCCTGTCAGAGGTTTAGGTTCAATGAACCATCTTATCAGAATATCAGCTCCAGATAGTAATACGGCGGCTTGATAAAAAATCGATCATTCCGCTGAGAGCTGACGCCGATTTCATGAGTTCAGGGAAAAGCGACAGAGAAGGAAATTTCAAATGTTCAGATGCAGAGATTATCCAACTAAAAAGGCGCTTCCAGGAGATACTCCATGCAAGACATGGTGCGATGTACAAGGGGCGATTCCACCATGAAAATCATCTTCGCCCGAAAGCAAACCCTCGTTGATGAGGAAAATGAGGGGGCTGTTGTATGATTTGAAGAGCTGGGGGCTTTTAATGGTGGATGTAGGGCGACCGACCCGCCTTCGTATGAGGGAAATGGCCCGTTGTCATTGAGAGCCAGAGGTTCGGAACGAAAAATCGCTCCCATCAATGTTCCCACAGTTCAAACGTTCAAGGCCAAGGCTGACAAAGCGCGGTCTGAATTTACATGGTCCACTTTTTCAACCATCATGGCGAATCGCGATGTGGGCTACAATGGCGACAACCTTGCACATTCCAGGAGCAGCGATAAACTCTGTGCTTATGCCCACCGAGAGATACGCGACTCGGATCTCGACCTGGCGCACACGACCCCCGTGACGAGCACTACAAAGGGTGGATCTTAAAGCTTACATTCTTAATGGCGATGAATAGCGGTTAGTCAAGCCTAATAGAAGATCCAATTGATAACTCACTCGCCCCCTGAATATTGAATAGCCATTATCTTCAACGCTCGAGCCGACGACAAGAATACGTACACTTTGATAACACCTTGAATCACCAAGTCTTTATGCGTCTGAACGCTGACCAGAGAACGTCAATAACCCTGCCATATTACAGCTCACTGAAGCCGGATGGAGAGAAGAAGGTGGAGAGGTATTGAGTTCGACGGCGATGAATAGCAGTCTTACAACACGGTAGTTTTGGAACGGGACGAAGAGCACGATGCAAAGGGGGGGTTCGACTTCAGGTTAGCTAACGATATCCCGCTATTGAATACGCATCATTTTACTCAACAAAATTTCTGATTTCAGGTCATCGGCTCTCGAGTCCTTTGGTCATCGTCAAGATCGGTGGCTGCGGCGGCGGTAAATCGCCACCTCTCACAAGTCATGAGTGATCGCGATGTAACCTGTCTATTCATATTGGATGACTGGAGTTGGTATGGTTTCCTTAGATGATAATGAATACGCTGGGTTATGTCGCCTGCAGTTCGAGGTCCTTGCATCTTCGTCGAGACAAGCCGGATTCCTCATTGCCCCATCTCAGTACCTAGATGACAAAGCCCTTTCCGTTTCCCCGCGTTTCCCCGCGCCATTCCCCCTTGCCGTCTCTCCTCCCTCCGCCTGTCCCTTCTCCAAGTCTCCAAACTCTGCTCAAAGGCTCATCTCGAATCTGCTATGGACCGGACATTTTTATCCGTGTATTCTTCATGGTCTGGGGCAGCCTCAAGTCCGCTTGAATCGACCCACTCCAGCCTTGACGTACATTCCGGGCAGTTCATATGGCTTCTCTGAGAAAAAGGGGTCGGCCACCGCGGAGAACAGGATGAGGGAATAAAAGACGCAGGACAAGGCCACGATTCAGTGCCGAGTTCGGCACTTATGGGACGATGGGAACGAACATCGACAAGAAAGAAGATTTGCGCGCAAATGGGGTGAAGGCGGCGCGTAGAGATGTTCTACGGTGAAAGTGAGCTGGGTAAGTGGTTATGAAACATCAGGAGACGCGATATTGAAGTGCTTCGTTGTAGCATCCGCCAAACCCTTATAAAATTCCGTGTCGCCCCTTTGACGTCGCTGCCTTCATCACTGACTACATGTGACGTGTATACATCAGATCCAGTACGCTGCTAATTGAAGTATATTTCGAACTTGTTGGCCGTGATTTGCACTTACGCGCATCGAAGAGGGATACTCCACGGCATGGCTGCGAGGTCGGAAGATGGAGGAGTTCGTCGGTAAATAAAAATACAATCAGTGCATACCAAATATCGGGTGTTTGGAGAATGAACATCACTGCCCGTTTGTTCGTTGCAGTTCACAGAGAGAGAGACCCCAGGTATTCCCTGCCCTTTCGCGTAATTGCCACCCCTTTAACCATAATTTGAAGTCATAGTCCCATCTCCGCTCCTTCTTCTACGTGGCGATCCGGATCCTCATCTTCCCAATGGAATTATGAACGCGTCGCATCTTGCGGTAACTGATGAGTCGGATGCCCAAATGGCCTTCTCTAGTGTCGTTTTCAGACAAAATCGGCGATGGAAGGCTTTCTTCCCATTGATTCAGCTGTTGTGTAGTCCGTCAGAAACTTGGACGATCCCCATCGCCGACGCGTACTACAACTCTTCGTCATTTGTTGGACATAACTTCCATTTAAAATGTGGTCTCCTCCCAACGCCGAATGATTTGGCTGATCACGACCCTCGACATTGGCCATTCATAGAGTTTGAAGGGAATGTTCCAAGTAGGATCCTTGACACTCAATTCAACGGTGGTGCAGAAATGCTATGGATGCACCTGGGGCCTCACAGTAAGTACGGCAAATATAGACTTTGAAAGGAATCTCGCCACTCAAATCGACTGACGCCCAGACGAAGGGAACTACGGCCCACTTATCGCACCTCTAGACTTGATCGTAAGAACCCATATTTCAGCGCTAATTAACCCTTACGCGCTAGCAGCACCATTCCTCACCATCGAGTTTACTTCTCAACACTCCGCCCGACGGCCAGCAGGAGGCGATGCCGCCACTTATGGCACCCCTCAGGCTAGATCGTGTGTTTGACTCCTGTTCCACTATACAGTATACCGGCCGCGTAGGACTCACATATATAGGTTCGCGCAGCCAGTCCTCGCAAGAGTCCTCGACACCTATCTCCGTATCCATCACTGACTCGTCTCAGCCAAGACCTGTCGAAACACTCTATCCGCCATCCAGCGCACAGGAGGAACCCGAGAACAGACAAAGTATGCATTCCCTGGCCAAGTAAACTCAGTCGGACGGGCTATGTAGCTTCGCTTCCAGTAGAGTCGAGTGCCGGTGAGACCTCCGGCCACAAGGAAGATCGCTGGGCCGGATATTATGTAAGGCAATGAATATGACGTTATATGACGTTTCCGTATGTCGTCATGTTGACACATGATAGATCAGAGTAAGTAAAAGCCAATTGCCAATCGGTGTTGCAAGAGGGAAGCAAAATTTTTCTGGCTGATTTTGACAGAGAAAAAGGGCAGGGAAAAATACCAAATCGACAAGGAACACGAAAAATATCACTGGTCGTATCACCAATTCAACAAGCCAGAAATTACAGAAAGGCCCTAGAGGGGAAACACCGTCGTATCCATAGTAACCTTGCAATTTCGTTCAAAAGTCGACGGATAGATGGGTATCATCACGAGATATGAATGCATGGCTTTCTACTTTCCCTCGAACTTCGAACTGGGTTCATCCGCGCAAACGGACTCCCGTCGCATCGGTATCGTTTTAGTTACCTGTTTATGTACATTAATTCACGCAAATTCAATAATGTTTTCACAACTGACGGCTGGCCAAACTTGGAGCAACTCGACCGTGTTCAAAAACCAGCCGCCTCAAACGTTTCTCAGCTGTTCGCTCTCGTCGTTTGATATGTTGTAGATATATTTCAGCCCATGAAACCTGGCACCACCCAAAAGTTCAATTCACCTTCCACAATGTGTATATCGTGACTAGATCGCCTGGAAGCCTGAAGTATAGAAAAAAAGAAATTCTTACCCGAAATTAAGACGAAAACCCTCCGTGTCTTCTCGAAATACGACGCAGACAGAAGGCACGTTCCACCAATATGGTGCGATCTGATGATGGAAAAGTGATAGGAAAAGGCCCATCGACGCGAAAGAGCACGCCGAAAGGCGGCGAAAACATTTTGTCTGGGCCATTCTTCAATTCAGGGAATGGTCCCTATAACCAAAAGCTCTGAGGAATGGCAACATAACTTGTGAAATCGATTCCAAACATGAGGTCAACAGCCACTTTTGGGTATTGCCGATTACCGGAAGGAGGCGTGGATTGTGAGGCCGGTTGATACATATAGGGTTCAAGATGCGACGACTCGGAAGCGGCACCCCACTGAACTGGATAGAAGCGCAAACGACCGAGTTTGAATCGACCAGGATGAGCTTACAATCTGTAAATAGTTCTGGTGAGAGAATAGTGGGACAGGGGTGAAGAACTTATGGTAGCCAAGCAACACGAGAAGCCAGGAATTTCTCTCTTCACAAAAAACTACCACAATCCACCATCCACCGCAGCTCAACGCAAGATTGCCTCTTCTACGTTCCGTCCGTTGATTATCGAATGAACATGAGAGTAAGCTTTCCGTCGCCGCCCCACAGGATATCGAGGGGGAGCAGAATGGCGGCTTTCTGGACTAGACTGTTGAGCAACTCAGGCAGTGGCTACCACGTCGAGAAGCGGGATTCCACTCTACCGAGAGTAGGGAAGACGAGTGAGTGTTTCCGTTGAATATGGACATCATGGTCTGGGTTCAACCCGGATAAGAGATAAGGCCGTTATCTCCACCTCGCTATCGACTGGCGCCCTGGTTTTTGTCAGTCGCATCGCCTTTGTGTGCCTGGAATGGTGCAAGAGTCAGATATTGTGACGGAATGAAAAGTTTTTGATGCGGATCTCAGCCGTCACCGGTTCACCTTTCTATTTAAAACCCCACAGTTCTCCAATCACATTTCCAATTTTCTACTCACAACCAACCATGACAGACTCCACACGAGACTCCTCACGCTCTATTTCTCGCGGTCGCGAAGGATTTGTACGTCCTTCATCTTTACTTCGTATCTATTTGGCTTATCGTTACTCGCTAGACCTCGACTGGTCGTGGAGGGATTGGCAACATCCGTCAAGCCTCTCTCTCTCGCGATAGGCCCTCAGGCCCTGACGACTTCTCTCCCACCCGAGGCAGAGAGCCCGTTAGCAACCCCACTCAGGTGAGCATTTTGTCCTTCGATTACTGTAGATCTTCGTAATCGCCAATCCATCTCTTGACTTCAGATCTTCTCGACTGGCCGCGGTGGTGCCGGAAACCTTCGCTCTCCCTCTCGCGATCCTGCAAAGACTCCCGCAATCGACGCCGCTGAGCAAGAGGTAATCAGGGAATATGTCGCTGCCCATGAGAACAACGTGGTGAGTGCTGGAATCCCTATTTTCGCTGATCCCTGTGGCTGACCTTCATCTCAAGTATTCCAGTGGCCGTGGTGGCATCGGCAACATCAATCGCTCTCGCTCCCGTGATCCCACCTCTAACATCGACCGCTCTCGCTCTCGCGATCCCGCTGTCCACTCCTCCGGTCGTGGTGGAGCCGGAAACATACACGCCGGAGATGGCAGCATCGCTGAGGCACTCGACGAGGATGAACGTAAACACCACAGCACCAGCCAGGATGGATAGTGCGTTATTTTTCTCTGGTTCTCATTCTATTCAGGTTGACCAAACCTTTTCTCCATCAGCCACTCGACTGGTCGTGGCGGCGCTGCCAATATCACTTCAGCCCACGAGCCTTCCGTCGAACACCATGCCCACGCCACTCAGGAGTTCCTATCCACTGGCCGCGGTGGGGCTGGTAACATCGTTCCTGAACGATCTCCTTCTCGTCCCCACTCTTGAGCGTTCCTTCCACAGCCCTCAATGAACCCATCATTGTACTTCGGGAAATTCGACTCTTTCGGCACTGCCTTTGTTTCCGTCTCCCCTCTTCCATTATTCATGAATAAATTTCTCTTGCCCTGCCTTATTTCACTATCCTATTACCCGTATGTTTTAATACCTGTCCCTCGATTGAGTCCCCTCTCTCATTCTCCCCGCCAGCGGATCCTTTGCACGACCCGGTATTCTTAACCTTGCGTAGTATGTACTTATGAAACCACCTAAATTCGTCGTTGGACGAGTGTTTTGTATGTCTTTTTTTCTGAACTCTTTTGGAAATGTCATCCTCGTTAATAACTCGGGAGAGTTGGTTTGTGGCCGAATTTCTGAATTTAGCGCTTGTAACTTAGGAATCTTCAAAACCGTTCACGCCGAGTCCCTCCATCTTGCTTCAGGGTCATAAATCATGAACCGCTTGCAACAAAAACCCATAGATCCGATTCGTTGCCTCAACCATTGACAGGTAGGTTAGTTGTAGGAATTGGAGAAGATCCGGAAAGCACTATTCCACAATTCCGACCACAGGTCTGCTGCCCGGAGCTCGTTTTATGAGTCAGTTCTGAGCCATCAGCTTGACACATTAATCGGAAGTTCGTGAACACGATTGAGCAGGTCGATAATCGGTGACGTATTCTTGATCCGTACTCGAATACTTGTTCACGTTGATTGTTGCAGAATATGTATCAGCTTCGTGTTTCCCAACGCTCGACGTCCTCGAACAGGGTCAATCAATAATCGGTACCGACACGGTCAGTTCCGTAAATTATATCGGATATGTGGTGGAGAGCTCCAGGAACCTACCTGTAGTCGTCCATGATCACGCTCGAAATGCGTCATTGAACCCTCAAGAGATACTAACACCGCCATTCCAATCATTGAAGGGCATAATGGAACGATGACGGGAGTTGGTGTCACCGGGTATTCTGCCACTGCATACGCAGAAGACGGTGGCAAATGTGGACAATTAGGCAGCGTTCTAGAACTCGGACGGTTCGCGAGTAGCCCCCATCGGATTGTCGGAATATGAAGAGCTTTGACAGGCTGAATGGTATGATCCGCAAGGGCTGTCAGTGCGATCAAACTCTCCATTCGCGGAAGATGG
>Ga0307513_10011713_pt1 | contig 10879 bp, 11 predicted proteins | sample 15_EM_MG_FD_202174 | JGI IMG/M metagenome (GOLD analysis project Ga0307513, IMG submission 202174) | Populus trichocarpa ectomycorrhiza microbial communities from riparian zone in the Pacific Northwest, United States - 15_EM | ecosystem: Host-associated > Plants > Roots > Unclassified | place... | reverse complement strand
TGTAATTACAAGTGTTTGTTGTCCACGCTTAAAGTTTCCAAATAGCAAAACTCTATCAATCAAGCCTTGATTTCAGGTTAGGTCTTGTAATTACGATTGTAATTCGAAAGTCTTCAAATTACAATAATAATTTCAAGACCTAACCCGAAATCAATAATGCCCAAGGTTTGGGTTGCAGAATGAATAGATTAAAATGCCATCATTTTCATATATATATATATATATAAATCTATATATCCAGTTCAAACAGTATTCAAATTAGATTTTGAATAAAAAAATACTAGATTGACTTGCTAAATTTTATAATTACAAATAAAAAATTACTAGGTGGACTTATCAAACAGAGCTCAATTTTGTAATTACAAATGTTTGTCGTCTAGGCTTAAAGTTTCCAAATAACAAAACTCTATAATTCAAGCCTAGTGCCCCCATAACTTGTTCATATCTCGATGCCACAAACAACATGCACTAAAAAAATAAATTCTGTGAAGGATTCAAGTCTTCGTAACCTTATTTTAAAGGAATAAGATTATTTTATTTTTTAGTGAAAAGATATTTTAATATAGATCACACCTGCATTAATACGAATAAAATTAAATTATTACTTATCACTTCGTCTTATTTTCGGACACAAACTTCTATCATCTGCACATGCTTTGTGGACAATTTCTATACTTCCTGTTACGCCACTTCTCATGGTACCAGGTGGGGTTTGGAATCAGACCACATCTTAGATGCTGACTCTATCACCCAATACTACAGAAATGGTGCAAAAACAGTGACAGACCTTTATATATTTGCATTTGATGTGCAAAAAGCAAGCTAGAAAAGCCAAAAGTTACCAACTTTTTTCATTCTTGATCAAATCACCAATGGCAACATTTCATTGTCTGAGTTCTAGCTATTACCATTACAAGAATTGCAATACTGGTTTTGTGGACTTTAGATTCAAAAGAAGCAGCTTTGTTGTCAGGTGTGAAAGGGCAAGTTGTTGTAATCAAGGTTCTTCATGTGTAGAGAGGGATGAGAAGAGGAGGCTCAGGATCTTGATTGCTGGTGGGGGTATAGGGGGATTGGTTTTGGCTTTAGCAGCAAAACATAGAGGATATGACGTGAAGGTGTTTGAGAAGGATTTGAGTGCAGTAAGAGGGGAGGGTAGGCACAGGGGTCCTATTCAATTATTGAGTAGTGCTTTGGCAGTTTTGCAGGTTATTGATGGGAATGTTGCAAAGCAAATTATGGACGCTGGCTGTGTTACTGGTGACCGCATCAATGGCGTTGCAGATGGCGTCTCAGGTAAATGGTATGTAAATGTTGATCCCTCTACAGATTTTGGTTAAATCTTATTGAATTTTGATATCTTGTTAAGGCAGTATTAGCTCATGGATGCTAATGGTTATGGAAGTAAATGAGATTTTCCTTCATTGCTTGAAAATTTGCATCACTGTGCTTTGATTGGGAAAGTTGACATGTGATAAGTGGGCTGATGCACAACAAATATTCAAAATTTTCTTGGTCAGTTTTACAACTAGATCAGCGGAAAATTTATCATTTGTAATTGATCGATATTAAGATTAAGTTTTGCAGGTTTATTAAATTTAATCTCTTGAATCATGCTATGAAGAGAGGACTCCCTGTTACCTCTGTTATATGTAGAATGGCATTGCAAGACATTTTACTCAACGGTGTTGGTTTAGACATAGTAAGAAACAAATCTAAAGTTGTTGACTTCATGCAAGATTCTAACAAGGTATGATCATGTATTAAAATCTCAATTTCTGATTGAACAAGCACAAATACTGATCCCTGGCATCTTTTGGTCAATCACAGGTTACAGTGATCCTTGAGGATGGACAGCATTATGATGGTGATGTTTTAGTTGGGGCAGATGGCATATGGTCAAAAGTAGGCTTCTCCTCTTCCATAAATTTCTCTCTTTGATTTACACTCTAACATTAATTGTATATGTGTTGCCGATAATGTAGGTTCGGTCAAAACTTTTTGGGCAGGAGGATGCAAAATATTCAGATTATACATGCTATAGTGGACTTGCAAACTTTGTCCCACATTATGTTGACTCTATTGGGTACGTGAATTGGTCTCATCATGTCGACGATATTAGATTTTGGTATAGTTTTAGATAATCTTTTAGTTTGACATGTGTATGAATATCGGGACTGTTTGTGATGGTGTCTGGTTTGAAGGTATCGGGTGTTCTTAGGATTGAACCAGTACTTTGTTGCTTCAGATGTTGGAAATGGAAAGATGCAATGGTATGCTTTCCACAAGGAGCCTCCTAATAACACAGATCCTCCAAGAGGCAAATCTCTGAACTGCGCGTGTGTATGCTTGCAATAAAAATGATTCCTTTGACATGCTTGGCTTCAACCGAAAAATTAAAGTCTTCGAATGCTGCAGGAAAGAAGAAGAGGCTGCTAAATTTGTTTGGACATTGGTGCAAGGAAGTAGTTGAACTAATATCAGAAACACAAGAGGATATGATTCTACGAAGGGACATTTATGATAGAGACATGATCTACACCTGGGGGATTGGAAGGGTGACTCTGCTAGGCGATGCTGCTCATCCGATGCAACCAAATCTGGGGCAAGGGGGTTGCATGGCAATTGAGGTATGTTCATTCACGACCAAGCTCCATCCCTTGATATTTCAGTATCCTAAGAAGCAATACCTTATTGATTAGTAATCGAGACCTATGAATAACGAATAGGTTTTTCAAAGATATGCTATATGAGTTCTCATAGGCTCAATCGTTTTGGCAAATCACAAATGCAGGACTGCTACCAACTTATTCTCGAGCTCGATAAGGTTGTCAAGAGTGGCTTAGATTTTCAACAGTCAAACGAAATTTCCACCATGCTTCGAAGGTAAGGTTTAGAGCCAAAAAACTGAATTTCCCAGGATTCATGAGAATAATACCAACCACTTGATGAGGTTTCAGAACTTCAGAGCTGCCAAAATCATATGGAAACACATTTAATGCAACAAATCATTACTACATATCACTTAACTTGCTAGCATCAGTGGAAATCATATTAATAGACATTAAATATTGATTATTCAAGTACATTTGATTTTTTGGCAAAAAGTTGGATGAGTATTCTTATCAAAAGAAATGGAGCATATTGCAATCTGATTGTTATGGCTTCATCATGCACAGGTACGAGAAGAAAAGAATGTTCCGCATTAGTACAGTGCATGCAGCCAGCAGAATGGCATCGAAAGCGCTCACCGCTTACCGACCTTACATGGAATTTGGATCTGGCTCCTTGTCTGTAAGTTCTTACGACACTGTTTGTCCTCTGATCTCAAATTGTGCGTTTCTCTACCCACGTTCATTTGTTATCAGTTTATGCTGTCACAGTATATATCATCTCCAAAGATAACCAAACCCTCAGTTCTTGTGGTACGTGCTTTTCTACAAATTTTCATGCCGCAATTCATGATTTGGATGATGGCTGGCCATGGGTAAGAGAGATCTCTTTTACATTTATTGATACTCTTATACATGTCCAATGTCGCAAAACTTTTTGAAACTCATTTCTGTTCTTGCAGATTTTGGTGAAAGAGGAACAGAAGAATTTGAACTCATGCTACCTTCAATGGCCTCACTTATGTTTTGAAATTAGTCCAGTTCTTAGAAAATGCCTACTTCCTGTGATGGGATTTCAAGTTAAGCAGGAGCAGTAATAACAAGAACATCAGAAATGTCATAATCACATAGCACATAGAAGCAGCCATTTATGATCAATGTTTACCTCCTAGACCATTTTCTCAGCCTCTTCACAGCCCCTTTCCTCCACTGTCCCTCCCACACTTTCCTGAACCATACTCACCTCAACTGCCTTCTTCGATGAACTGACAACGTTCCTCTTTAAGGTTTTTCACTACTTTTAATCAAACACTCTTTCCTCCCTTCCCTCAACTTCCATCCACTTTTCACATTCCACCACCGTCACTAGCTCCTCTGTTATTCTTCTTTCGGTGTCTCTACGGGAGAAATCTTCTTTATTCTGATCAAGAAATCAACTGCACTTCATTTCTTCTCCGATGGATTGCCTCAGTTTCTTCTTTTCAGTTTTGGGAGTTTTAGGCTTATCAGATGCACCAACTTTTGTGCCAGGGCTTGCATTTTGCTTGTTGCTTGGAGGACTACAACCTTTAGCAAGTGCTTGATTAGGCTAGATTCCTATGGTGTTTAAAGCATGAGATCTCAAGTTATTAGTACTCTTTAAAACTACATTACTAACAGTTTGACAGATCAAACCCTAAGATTTAATGGAAATAACACTAACAGTTTGACAGATCGTATTAACTGATAAACATCATCTATAAACCAGAACCGTAACATGCGAGGAATGCTGAAATCTATCAAGAAAATAACACTAACAGTCCACTTGCATGGTCGCAATTAACACCATGATCAAATGAGTCCTTTACGCAAGAGATCTATCAAGAATTTTATCTACATTAAACACCAACACTCCAACACTAGCCTGCAACAATGCAATTACATCCTGGAAAAGGATCACCCCCCATCACCGTCATTATTATCCACTTTATGATCACTCTGGCATATACTTGATAGCTTGTTGATCATCCCCCATCTCTTGGATTAAAACCATGCAATTACATCCTGGAAAAGGATCATCCCCAGTTTGCAGACTACCATAAACTGACTGTCTGTATTGTTTGAATGGTTGACGTAAAGGAAAACATGACCGTTAAAAGCTCACCGTCATTACATGTCACTTAAAAGTTTTTAACTTTCTAAAAACATTAAATTGGACACTCAATAGCAATCTGATGATTCTTGCATCAACAACATCAAACTTGGCAGTTCACCTGTAAGCAATAAGAGCTCTATTTTCCAAAATCCTGATATTTTTTTCCAATGAGGCATATATGACAAAGTGCTGCTGGCAAACTCGCAAGGATGTATGGGGTCCGTCCTTTTCAGTGGTAAGAATGGCATCATACAACTGAAATTCAAATTTGGGTTCCAAAATTGAGACATAGCCAACAAAGTGATAAAATGAATTTCAGGATATTTCTACAGATTTGCATAGCAAGAGATGGGAAATGAAATCAAGAATCATTTTCCTTTTGGATATATAAATTCCAAAATCATTGTTATTCAGTAACAAACAAGTGCAACTTTCTATCCTCGAATTATTTCACGTGCCAAGTTGCTCATCATTCTAACCATGGGCTCAGGACACTTTGTAACAAAGTCAAACCTACATTGATTTGAGGCGTTACAAAATAAAGATAAGCCAGATGAAGCAAGCTCCCTAGGAGATAACATTGAGGAGAGGAACCCTTGAAAGTAATAGGGATCCAACTCGAAGAAAGCATCATAGAACCTCCAAATTATATTAAGATCAAAGCTTAAAAAAAGTCCCCATCCCAGAAGAATAAAATTCCCTTGTACACCTCCTCTCTAAAGGCCACTAGCCATTCCACACTCTATGATAAAGTGGTCTTCCCCTGATCACCCTGGTTGAGCCAAGACACTCTACAATAACATCAGCTACTAAAACTGGGGATAAAGCCATTGTTCTAGCCACCATGTACCCAGTTGAGGGGTGGATTGCCCCTGAAGCCCCACCAATACCCATCACACTTCGAGGGATTTTTGGTAGAGGTCCCCCCATCGCAATTGAAGCTTTCTCATCCCCGATAACATCCTTCACTTTGATTCCTAAATGCCTTAATCTTGCTACCATCCTACTCTTAACCTCCATGTCAGATAATGCCGGCCTACTAACCAGGCAAGCCTCCTCTAAAAATACCAAGTTTAAATCAAATGGCATGACATACAAAAATGTTGGAAGCCTGCCTTGAATTGCTAGCTCGCATATAAGGTTCATTTCCCAGATGGGAATCTCTCCAATCCATAAGAACTATTTTATCCAAGTCAAATGGACGGTCTAGATGCCTCGTCTTGTGCTCATCAATATAATGACAAGTCAGAGGCCATGTTTTGTCCAAACAATCTACAAGCCCCAAGCTCTCAAACTCATCAGCCCAAACACCATAGTTATTAGGCCACATAGAAAGAGGTGAAGGATCTACACAACATACCTCAATTCCATTGCGGGACACTTGCTCGGCCAGCGCAGGCCAGCTGATCAAGTCCCAATAATGATCACATCAAAGCAAGCGGGACTTATGATCAGCAGGAATGTTGTTTTTCACTGTACAGAGACACTAAATAACAGAGTAAAACCATCAATATAGTATAGTTGTTATTGTGACTGAAAGATATTTTTTTTATTGATTAAATCACTCTTTTATACAAGAGTTTTGATAACAAATTTCAGAAAAATAATGATAAGATTTTAACAGAAAAAGAGTTATTCTATAGCAGCTTTATTTGTAACTAACTTCTTAACTTATTGAAGATAATCTTGACTCAATCTTCTCAACATCAAAGACCACTTCTTTAGCAGTCATCAACACTCCTCCTTGCATCTTTCGTTGAAGACGCCTATTTTGTCCCTCAAAGTTTCAAACCTTGTTTTAGATAAGGGCTTGGTTAACATATCAGCAAGCTGGTCTTCTGTCTTGCAATATATCAGTTGTAATTTATTATTTTTCTAAACTTCTCTCAGAAAATAATACTTAAGCTTGAAAAGCTTCGTTTTGCCATGGAAAATTGGATTGTTAGATATTGCAATTGCAGCCTGATTATCAATATTAACCTTAGTAGCTTTCCTTTGCTTCATGTCTAAATCTGTTAAGATCTTCCTAAGCCAAAAGGCTTGATTTGTAGTTGCAGTTGCTGCAACATACTCTGCTTCTGCAATAGACTGTGCAATAATTTCTTGTTTTTTAGAACACCAGGAGAAAATTCCTGATCCAAAACTAAAGCAATATCCAGAAGTGCTCTTCATGTCATTGAAACTGCCAGCCCAATCACTGCCTACATATCCTTGTAACTCAAAATTTTCAACACAACTAAATTGAATGTCATAACTTAGTGTATCTTTGATATATCTCACTATTCTTTTTGCAGCCTTGAAGTGAACTTCACTTGCACAATGCATGAATCTTGATAATAAGCTTACAACATGCATGATGTCAGGTCTTGTTGTTGTGAGGTACATCAGACATCCAATCAAACTTCTGTAAATTGTTTCGTCTACTTTGTCAGCTCTATCTTCTTTATAGAACTTTTCTTTTAAGTTCATAGGCATATTAATTGATTTGCATTCCTCCATTTTGAATTTCTTTAGAATCTTTTTGGCATATTTATGTTGGCCAATAAAGATCCCATGCTAGTTTTGTTGCACTTCCATACCAAGAAAATAAGACATTTCACCGAGGTTTGTCATTTCAAAGACCTTCATCATTTCTGCTTTGAATTGGTTTATCATTCTTGGATTGTTTCCTGTAACAAATAGATCATCAACATAGAGTGAAACCACAATGTAATCAGAATTTGAATTTCTGATGTATAAGGTTGATTCACTCAAAATTTTCTTAAAGTCATGTTTGAGTAAATGCTCATCAATCCTGCTATACCAGGCTCTTGGAGCCTATTTCAATCCATATAAAGCTTTCTTCAATAAGTAAACCTTTTCTTCTTCACCTCCAACAACAAATCCTTTAGGTTGTTCCACGAAAATCTTCTTTTGCAGATAGCCATTTAAAAATGCAGACTTCACATCAAGTTGAAATATTTTCCAACCTTTTTGAGCTGCAACTGTTAGTAGCATTCTAATGGTGTCTAGTCGTGCCACTAGTGCAAAGGTCTCTGAAAAATCTACACCAAAAATCTATACATAACCTTTAACTACCATTATGGCTTTGTGTTTGTTGATGGTGCCATTTGCATTCAGTTTTGTTTTGTAAACCTATTTTACACCAACAGGTTTTTAGTGTTTTGACATGTCCACCAATTCCCATATTTGATTCTTCTCAATCATCCCCAGCTCTTCTTTCATTGCATCAATCCATTTTACACCAATAGGTTTTCAGTGTTTCAGCATGTCCACCAATTCCCATGTTTGATTCTTCTCAATCATCCTCAGCTCTTCTTTCATTGCATCAATCCATTTTGGATCATTTTTTTCCTCTTTAAATTCTGCAAGCTCCAACACAGCTACGTTGCACTTTGATAAATGTCATCAAGCAATATAGTTCCTCTGACTGGTGCTTCATCAACATAATCACCAAGATCTTGCACAATCTCCTTACTTGCACTTCTTTCTACATCTTTGAAGTTCGACTTTTCGGTTTCAATGAACTTGATGTCTTTGCTAACTATCACCTTTTTTTGTTTGAGATTGAAAAACTCTATAGCCTTTTGTAACATTGCTATAACCGACAAAAATATCAGCTTCAGCCTTTCTATCAAGTTATCTTTTTTCACCTGAGGAACATAAGTGAAACATAAGCATCCAGAAATCTTTAAATTCTGGAGTGAGGGTTTATAACCGTGCCAAGCTTCATATGAAGTCTTGTTTTGTAATGCTCTTATTGGCAGCCTATTCAACAAGAAAACTACAGTGTTCACAGCTTCTGCCCAAAACTTTTTGGGTAAATCTTTCTCAAATAATAGACACCTTACCATCTCCATGATTGTTCTATTTTTTCGTTCACTTACACCATTTTGTTGAGGAGTGTAAGGTGTAGTATATCAATGTTCAATCCCTACATCATGACAAAACTTGGCAAACTTGTTTGAAGTGTATTTAGTGTCATTATCATATCTTACAACCTGAATTTTATGACCACTTTGATTTTCAATCCAGTTTTTAAACTTCAGAAAAACATTTGCTACCTCAGTCTTAAACTTTAGGAAATAGACCCAACACATTCTTGTATAATCATCAATGAAAGCAATATAATACCTGCTTCCATTTAAAGATATTGTCTTCAAAGGTCCAGCAACATTAGTATGAATAAGCTGAAGCTTTTCTATTGCTCTCCAAACCTTGTTTAGAGGAAATGAAAGTATGTTCTGCTTGCCATATTGACAAGAGGTACAAACTAAGATTTCTTCTTCCAGGTTTGGCATTCCTTGGACCATCTTTTTTTTCTGCATATGCACCAACGTCGCTTGATTGAAATGCCTCAGCCTCTTATGCCACAATTCTATCTGATTTGTTGTGTTTGAAAAGGCAACTGACTCCTCTTCCATCCAGTCTAGTGAAAAGCTTTTTCCTTTCATCTTTATAGTGAATATTTCTAATCAGGATCATAAATTAAGTAATGTTTATCTTTAAACACAACTGAGGATCCTTTTTCAAGAAGCTGGCCTACACTTAACATATTCTGGTCAATTTCAGGTACAAAACAAACATTTGAAATGTGTTTTATACCTGAATTTCCTTCAATAGCAATTGTTCCTTTCCCTTTGACAGGAATATATTCACCATTGGCAATTATGACTTTAGAGACACTTGATTTGTCAAGTTGCTTGAATAGATTTTCATCATTCGTCATGTGATTTGTGCAACCACTATCTATAAACCAGCAATCACTTGCATGTTTGCTAGCAAAGCAAGTGGCCACAAACAACTGCTCCTCCTATTGTTGATCAGCAACTTGAGCTTCACCTTCTTGCTGATTAGTTCTGCTTTTGCAAATCTTTTCCATGTGTCCCAATTGATTACATTTTCTGCATCTAACATCAGGTCTCCACCAACAATATTTTTGTCAGTGATTTGTTTTCTTACAGTATTGAAAAGGAAGAAAGTTTTCAATTCTTTTATTGCTGCTATCGGCTCCTTTATAGTTCTTGTTCTTTACACCTTTGTCTCCTTCCTAGACTTGCATTTTAGCTTGAAAAGCTCCTTCCATGGACTCCTCTTGCCTTATTGTTCTTCTTTGTTCTTGTGCCTGTAAAGCATTGAGCAATTCTGCCAAAAAAAAATTGACAGATCTTTAGATTCTTCTAATGAAGATATTTTTTACTCAAACCTTTCAGGTAAAGTCACAAGAATTGTTTTCAACAACTCTTTTATCAGGAAGGTCTTACCCCAATTGTCTTACTTTGTTGACTATGGAAAGTAATCTGTTAGAGAAATCTCTTATTGTTTTTTTATTCCTTCATCTTCTGCATCTCAAACTCCCTTCTCAAATTTAAAACCTGCATCTAAATTGTTCTCTCATTTCCATGGAATTTCTCTTTAAGATAATTCCATATTTGTTTGGTCGTATCAATTGCAATGATTCTTGGAAATATTGTTTCAGAAATAGGATAGTAAAGATATGTTTTAGCTTTGAACTTCTTGGCTCTTTCCTCACGATGATTTTTTATTTGAGCTAGAGTAGGATCTGCAAGAAGTGGTTGTGGATCATGTTCTTGTTCTACAGCATCCCAAAAATCACAAGTTTGTAACTATGTTTTCATTCTTACAGCCTACATCTGATAGTTTTCACTAGTAAATACTAGTGGTGATATAAGAGAATAAATGTTTGATACCATTGAAAAATGATAGGAGGTTTAGGTGTTTGTATTTTTGGTGGAAAAGGGTTCCTCACAAGTTAGTCTCTTCACTCAAGCTGGTCCCTTAAGATCAATTATGCTCTGATACCAATATGTTGTTTTTTACAGTATAGAGACACTAAAGAACAGAGTAAAACCAACAATATAGTATAGTTGTTATTGTGACTGAAATATATCTTCTTTTATTGATTGAATCCCTCTTTTATACAAGAGTTCTGATAACAAATTTCAGAAAAATAATGACAAGATTTTAACATAAAAGGAGTTGTTCTATAACAGCTATTTGTAACTAACTTCCTAACTTATTGGAGATAATCTTGACTCAATCTTCTCAACATTGAAGACTACTTCTTCAACAGCAAATGAGGCAACCATCAATAAGGAACAAACTATGAGAG
>Ga0307513_10011712_pt1 | contig 10881 bp, 9 predicted proteins | sample 15_EM_MG_FD_202174 | JGI IMG/M metagenome (GOLD analysis project Ga0307513, IMG submission 202174) | Populus trichocarpa ectomycorrhiza microbial communities from riparian zone in the Pacific Northwest, United States - 15_EM | ecosystem: Host-associated > Plants > Roots > Unclassified | place... | reverse complement strand
TGACCTCGATCCCGCACAACGGCGTGCGCCCGTCGAAGCGCCGCCGCGTCTGAATTCGTCTGGCCGGCGCGCGGTTGATCGCGCTGCGCCGGCATACGCCCACGGCCGTAGGGGTTACCCCCACCCCCGGCCCAACAGAGGGAAGCCCCCGTGTCTGTCAATGCAAAGAACTGGCAGGAATTGAAGAAGCCCAACGCGCTCGAAAAGAAGGGCGGCGATGGCAAGAGCAAGGCGACCTTCGTTGCCGAGCCGCTCGAGCGTGGCTTTGGTCTCACCCTTGGCAACGCGCTGCGTCGCGTGCTGCTGTCGAGCCTTCAGGGTGCTGCCGTCACCTCGATCAAGATCGAGAACGTGCTGCACGAGTTCAGCTCGCTCGCCGGCGTCCGTGAGGATGTGACCGACATCGTGCTCAACGTGAAGCAGATCGCGCTCAAGATGCAGGGCGAAGGCCCGCGTCGCCTGCAGCTCGCTGCCACCGGCCCAGCCGACGTCAAGGCCGGCGACATCGCCGTGTCGGGTGATATCGAGGTGATGAACCCCGACCTGTTGATCTGCCACCTCGACGAGGGCGCGACGCTCAACATGGAGCTGACCGCGGATGTCGGTAAGGGCTATGTCGCCGCCGTTGCCAACCGTCCGGCAGATGCGCCGATCGGCCTGATCCCGGTCGATGCGCTCTACTCGCCGGTGCGGCAGGTGTCGTACAAGGTCGAGAATACCCGCGTCGGGCAGGAACTCGATTACGACAAGCTGACGCTGACGATCGAAACCGACGGCACGGTGACCCCGGAAGACGCGCTCGCTTATGCTGCGCGCATTCTCCAGGACCAGCTGGCGCTGTTCGTCCATTTCGACGATTCGGCGATCACCCGCTCGGCACCGATCGGCGTCGCCGCGGCACCGTCGGATACAGGCGTTTCGGGCGACACGCAGCAGATCAACCGTTACCTCCTCAAGAAGGTCGACGAGCTCGAACTGTCGGTGCGTTCGGCCAACTGCCTCAAGAACGACAACATCATCTATATCGGCGATCTGGTCGGCAAGACCGAAGCCGAGATGCTGCGCACGCCGAATTTCGGCCGCAAGTCGCTCAATGAGATCAAGGAAGTGCTGTCGTCGATGGGGCTGCGTCTCGGGATGGAAATCCCGGGCTGGCCGCCGGAAAACATCGAAGAGATGGCCAAGAAGCTCGAGCAGGAAATCATGGGCTGATTTTCCACCGGCGCAGCGTGAGCTGCGTCGGAGGGGAAATCTGCCCGGCCGGCGGGGCCGCAGGCTCCGTCCGACGACGCGGGATTTACTCCCGCGTCGGGCCGGCAATAAGGAGATCCCGGCCTTCGCTGGGATGATGGAATAAACGGTGGGCTCATCCGTCCCCACCAGGCCCGGGGTACCTCACACGGCCCCCTGACGAACGAAAAGGAAATATCATGCGTCATAAGGTTGGCGGTCGTAAGCTTCAGCGTACTTCCGCGCATCGTCTCGCCCTGTTCCGCAACATGGCGGCCGCGCTCATCAAGCACGAGCAGATCACCACCACCGTCGCCAAGGCGAAGGAACTTCGCCCCTACGTCGAAAAGCTGGTGACGCTGGCCAAGAAGGGCGGCCTGTCGAACCGTCGTCTGGCGCATGCTCGCTTGCTCGACGACGCTCAGCTGGTGAAGCTGTTCGATGTGATCGGCCCGCGCTACGGCGCACGCGCCGGTGGCTACACCCGCGTCATCAAGGCCGGTATCCGCGCCTCGGACGCCTCGCCGATGGCAATCATCGAGTTCGTCGATCGCGACGTCTCGGCCAAGGGTCAGGATTCGGGCCCGGTGATGACCGATGAGGATTACGACCAGGCGGCGTGAGCGTAGCGTAGCTACGCGCCGGAGCCCGGCTGGTCCGGCCGGCGGCGCTCAAGCGCCGACCGACGACGCGGCTTAGCCGCGGCGAGATTCAAAAAAGGGGCCGCGTTCCGCCATCGGAGCGCGGCCCCTTTTTGTTTGGCGTTATTATCTAAAGCATACCCGCTGGAGGGCCTAAGCGATGGATAGCTTAAGCCCGCTTCGCCCTGAGCATGTGGGATTCCGCTTCGAGGACGGCGATGACCTCGCCGACCCGCTGTGCCCAATATTGCAACGTACCCTCAACCACATGCAGTTCCGCGCCGTCGATGTTGTCGAAGGTTACGTACATGGAGATCTGGACCTCGTAATTCCGATCATCGGGCGCGGCAACGTAAGCAATTATCAGCTCGTTTTTCGAGCTATCCCACGGGTCATAGGGAACCCTGGTAAAGCCGGAGCCGCTCAGGTCGAAGGTGCTTACACTGGGTTTTGCGCTGATGGCGACCTGATGCTTGTTCGGTCCCGCTACCTTGCCGAGTAATCTGAAAATGTCATCGCCGCCGGGGCCGTGATCCCCTCTGGCGTATGGCTCGAAGAGTCCTATGACCGGGTGCAATACTTCAGGAATCTTCTTGGCGCGCAACCGTGCCAGCATATCCTTCCGAGATCTTGCCCACGGAAAATAGGCATCTTCGACGGGGGGCGCCCCGGTGAGGACGCAAACGCTCGCATAAACGGCTTGGTCGAGGGCGTGTCTAAGGTCGGAGATAGCATGATAGACATGCTTGCGAACCGCGTCGGGCAAAGTGCCCTTCACGATCAGCTTATGGACATACTCGCCACAGTTAGGATCGAACTCGCAAACCTCTTGATACGGCTGGTCCTCGATAAAAGCCGTCACGCCTGCCTTGATTTCGGCCATGCTTTCCTGAGCCCACGCTAGCAGGCGCTTTGGACTCTCAAAGGGATCAACCCTAGTCAGTCTAGACCTTGTGCGACGCGCGGCGGACGAGCCTATCCACCGCGCTTTCGGCGTCGGTAGGGTTTAGTTCGCCAGCGGCTTCTAACTCTCTTGCTAGCGCGTTAAACTTTTCGCTCTGCTCCTCGGGGGTCATTCCTGCCTTCTTTCGCATTGGCGTTACGCCTCACGAGCTGTTTGATAGGTGAGGCGCTTGCCGACGATACCGGCCAACAGAGATTGGGCTGGGTATGCCAAATATAATAGCGCTTTTTTTGTTCATCGCAGCAGCGACCGCGGCGTCGGCGACAGCATCAACACATGCGGCGTTCGCTCGCGATAATTGGCCAATGCCGGCTGAAGCGTTCCGCGCCAGGCCGCCGTCGCCTGCAACTTGCGTTGTGCGACCTGATAGGCGGCCGGGTTGGCGACCCGCGTGAACCACACCAGCAGCCGTTCGCTTTGTCGCACATATAGGCGCGGGAAATTGTTCGGCTCGGTCTCGGGGCTATAGGCGGCAAGTATCGGCAGGCCGGCCGCGCGATAGGCGGGTGCCAGGGTATCCCGGAAATAGGCCGCATATCCCTCATCGGGCTGCTTCCACAGATAGTCTATCGTCGCGACGACCAGCCCGGCCGGTTTGCCTGAAGCGCCGGGGCGCGGTCGCTGACCGCTCGATGGTGCGAAACCCGATCCCGGCCAGGCGGGCCGCAGCAGCAGGACGTCGTCGTTATCGTCTAGCAACGGGTTGGCCTCGCCGCGATGCGCCTGCCAGACGGGCCCGAAATAGAAATCGTTGAGCGCCTTGCCACGCGCTTCCATCGACGGGAAAGCGCGGATCCAGGTGAAACGGCTGGGGTCGTCGCGATCGCGGAACTGGCCGACCAGCCGCATGCCCAGCTCTTCCTGGCTTTCGACGAACTCGCGTTCGAACAACGCGATCATTTCGTCGCGCTTGCCCGGCACGATCTTGTACTGGCGTAGCTCGATCACCGGATGCGGTGCCGCATCGTCGGCGGCGACGCCGGGGACAGGGGTGGCGAGTGCCGCAATGCCGGCAGCGGCGAGCGACAGAAGAGGAATGCGCTTCATGCGCGGCTGTCCCAGACCGCGCTGCCATGACTTGGCGCTTCTGGCGCCGAGACGGACGTCGAAGTCGCTGAGCTCCTCGGGCTATAGTTTTTGACTGGCACTTTCGGGCTTCCTCTCAGCGGTTATTGATAAAACAGACCGGTTGACCTGTTTTGTCAATAGCGTTGGAAGCCGGGTGTGGCGGGATCAGGATTTCTTACCGGAAAAAAGGCCACGCTCGCCGGGGAGAGCGTGGCCTTTCTGGTTCCGGCGGGGCGCGGACGTAAATTCCGCGCTGTCGGTCGGGCCGGGTTAACCGGCCCGCCGGCCGCGCTTTTCGCCGTCTCGCAGGTTAGCCTGCACTAACCTGCGTGCGGCTTAGCGGCACTTATAGTCGCTGTTCGACTGGTCGACTTTCTTGCCGAAAATCGCGCCCAGCGCGCCGCCGATGAGCGTACCCGCGACGCGGTTGCGACCGCCGTCGATGACATTGCCGGCGATACCGCCTGCTGCGGCGCCGATGATCAGGCCGGTCGTGCCGTCGGATCGCTTGCAATAATAACGCCCGTCGGATCCGCGATAGACCTGATCGTTCGCGCTCAGCGTACGCTCCTGATAACGCGGGTCGTCGCGATAATAACGCGAGGCGTCATAATCGGTCGAATATTGACCATCATTGGGGCCGTTGTAGCGAGGGTCGTTATAGCCACCGTCGTTATAACCCGAGCGACGGTCGCGCCGTTGCGCCGCTTCGTAATCGGCACGCGCGCGGTCGTAGATCGCGGTTTCGTTGTCATAGCGACGCTGGGCGGCTTCCCAGCGGCGCTGCTCGGGCACGCTTTGCGCCATTGCGGGGAGCGCAATCGACGACAGCATGATCGCTGCGATTGGGAGGGAGCGGATCATTCTTGTTCTCCTTGTTACAGGGCGGACAACGCCTTTGGGCCGTTATGGGTCCGAAACGGAGCCATTTCCGGCCATTGAACACAGCATGTCGCCTGATACACAGGATGCCCCACGCTAGCTTGCGGAGCCCTGAATGCGCCATATCTTGCCGCTGACCCTGATCGCGCTTGCCGCGCCCGCTTTTGCCCAGACGAGTGCCCAAAAAACCGACATGACCGCCATCACCTATCCCGCGACCGATCGCGGCGACACCGTCGACGAGCAATTCGGCGTCAAGGTCGCCGACCCCTATCGCTGGCTCGAAAACGACGTCCGCACCGATCCCAAGGTCGCCGCCTGGGTCGAGTCGGAAAACAAGGTCACCGACGCCTATCTGGCGACGCTTCCCGGCCGCGACGTGTTCAAGGACCGCCTGAAGAAGCTGATCGACTATGAACGGTTCGGCCAGCCCGAGCGCAAGGGCGGGCGCTATTTCTACCTGCACAATACCGGCCTGCAGAACCAGGCGGTGCTGTTCGTCCGCGACGGCGTCGACGGGCAGGGCAGGGTGCTGATGGACCCCAATGGCTGGTCCAAGGACGGCGCCACCGCACTCGGCGAATGGGCACCGAGTGAGGACGGCAAGAAAATCGTTTATGCGATCCAGGACGGCGGCACCGACTGGCGGACCGTCAAGGTGCTCGACGTCGACACCGGCAAGGTGCTCGACGACCATGTCGAATGGGTCAAATTCTCCGGCCTGTCCTGGGCCAAGGATGGATCGGGCTTCTATTATTCGCGTTTTGCTGCGCCCCCCGAGGGCAAGAAGTTCCAGTCGACCAACGAGAATCAGACGGTCTATTTCCACAAGCTCGGCACGCCGCAATCGGCCGACGCGATGATCTATGCGACGCCCGATCACCCCAAATGGGGCCATGGCGCCGGCGTCACCGACGATGGCAAATGGCTGGTCATCTACACCACCGAAGGCACGGACAACCGCAACGACGTCACGGTCATCGACCTGACCGCGCCCAACCCGACTCCGCGCAAATTGTTCACCGGCATGGCCAATATGTGGGGGCTGATCGGTAACCAGGGCGGCAATTTCTACTGGCTGACCAACAAGGATGCGCCGCGCAACAAGGTGGTGATGACCAACCTCTACGCGCGTTCGGCCGAAGCGCCGCAGGTCGAGGTCGTCCCGCAGGACAAGGCAGTGCTCGACACCGCCAGCCTGATCGGCGGCAAGCTGATCGGCGAATATATGGTCGACGTGAAGAGCGAGGTCCGCCGCTTCACGCTTGACGGCAAGCCCGATGGCAAGGTCGCGCTACCCGGGATCGGTGCGGCCGGTGGGTTCGGCGGCGAAGCCGACGATCCCGAGACCTTCTTCACCTTCACCAGCTACACCACGCCGACGACGATCTATCGCTATGATGTGGCGAGCGGCAAAGCGAGCGTCTGGGCCCAGCCTAAAGTGGCGTTCGATCCCGCCGGCTATGAAGTCACGCAGGTCTTCTATCCATCCAAGGACAAGACGACCGTGCCGATGTTCATCGTCCGCAAGAAGGGTGTGACTGGGCCGGCGCCGACGCTTCTTTATGCCTATGGCGGTTTCAACATCTCGATGACCCCGGCCTTTTCGGCGACGCGCGTGGCGTGGCTGGAGCAGGGCGGGGTGCTCGCGGTCGCCAACATCCGGGGCGGGGGCGAATACGGCAAAGCGTGGCACGATGCCGGTCGGCTCGCCAACAAGCAGAACGTGTTCGACGATTTCATCGCCGCGGGCGAATATCTCAAGGCCAAGGGCTATACCGGCAAGGACCAACTCGCGATCCAGGGCGGGTCGAACGGCGGCCTGCTGATTGGCGCGGTGGTCAATCAGCGACCCGATCTGTTCGCGGCCGCTTTGCCCCAGGTCGGCGTGATGGACATGCTGCGGTTCGACCGCTTCACCGCCGGGCGCTATTGGGTCGACGATTACGGCTATCCGGCGAAAGAAGCCGATTTCAAAACGCTCTACGCCTACTCGCCCTATCACAACATCCGTGCGGGCAAACCCTATCCGGCGATCCTGGCCGCGACGGCGGATACCGACGATCGCGTCGTGCCAGGACATAGCTTCAAATACACCGCGATGCTCCAGTCGATGGATCTGGGCCCGAAGCCGCGCCTGGTCCGGATCGAGACTCGCGCCGGGCACGGGTCGGGCAAGCCGACCGACAAGATCATCGACGAGACCGCGATCGATTGGGCGTTCATCGCCAAATGGACCGGCCTGGAGGTGAAGCCGACCAACTAAACCGAGTGCACGGTCTGGCGTTTTCGTCTTGCGCCGGACCATTTTTCAAAGATAGATTATGGTCATGAACGACCAAATCCCGCTCAAGAAGCCGATCGATAAAAAGGCGCTGCTCGCCAAATATATCGCCGAGCGCGACAAGCGGCTGCGCGACGACGGCAATGCCCAATATCTCAACCTCGACGGTAATCTGGCACATTACGCCGCCGACCCGCACACGCCGTTCAAGGAACGCGAGCCGGTTACCGACCATGTGACGTTCGCGTTCGTTGGTGGCGGGTTCGCCGGCCTGGTGACGGGCGCGCGGCTTGCCGAAGCGGGGGTCAGCGATTTCCGCATCGTCGAAAAGGGCGGCGACTTCGGCGGTACTTGGTACTGGAACCGCTATCCCGGCGCGCAATGCGACACGGCATCGATGATCTACATGCCGTTGCTCGAGGAAACCGGGCACATGCCGACCGAAAAGTACGCGCATGGCCCCGAAATCCTCGAGCAATGCCAGCGTATCGGTCGCCAATATCATCTCTATGACAAGGCGCTGTTCCACACCCAGATCCATGAGATCACCTGGGACGGCGAACGGTCGCTCTGGGTCATCACCACCGACCGCGACGATCGGTTCACGGCGAAATATATCGGCATCGGCACCGGCCCGCTCCACGTCGCCAAGCTGCCCGGCATTCCCGGCCTGACGAGCTTCAAGGGCAAGTCGTTCCACACCAGCCGATGGGACTATGATTATACCGGCGGCGACGCCAAGGGCGCGTTGATGACTGGCCTTGCCGACAAGCGCGTCGCGATCATCGGCACCGGTGCTACGTCGGTTCAGGCGGTGCCGCACCTCGCCCGCGCCTGCCAGGAACTCTACGTCGTCCAGCGCACGCCGTCCTCGGTTGATATCCGCAACAATGTGCCGATCGATCCAGACTGGTTCGCCGGCATCGCCACGCCAGGCTGGCAGCGCCGCTGGCTGGAGAATTTCACCGCCAACCAGACGCCGGGCAACATGATCGAGGAGGATTGGGTTCAGGACGGCTGGACTGACCTCTCGCGCCGGATCAAGGCGCGCGTCTCGACCTTGCCGCCCGACAAGCGCAGTCTGGCCGACATCATCTCGGTGTGGGAGGATTCCGACTTCGAGAAAATGGAGGAGATCCGCGACCGCGTGGATGCGATCGTCGAGGACAAGGAAACCTCGGCGAAGTTGAAGGCCTGGTACCGTCAACTCTGCAAGCGACCCTGCTTCCACGACGCTTATCTTCAGGCGTTCAATACGCCCGGGACGCATTTGATCGATACCGACGGCAGGGGCGTGGAGCGGATCGACGAAACCGGCTTCGTCGTCGCCGGCCAGCATTATGAGGTCGATTGCATCATCTATGCCTCGGGCTTTCAGGTCGGTGCCAATTTGCAGACGCTGCTCGGGTTCGACGTGATCGGGCGCGACGGGATGAAGCTGACCGACAGTTGGGCGCAGGGCATGCGATCGAAACATGGCATCCACGTCCACGATTACCCCAATATGTTCGTGGTGACCCCGACACAGGGTGCGAATCTGATCTCCAACGTTCCGCACAATCTGACCGAATCGGCGCGCGCGATCGCCGCGGTCGTGGCGCATGCCGAAGACATGGGCGCTAAGGAGGTCGAGGTGACGCGCGATGCGCAGGACGCCTGGGTCGACCTGCTGCTGACTGGACCGGGGCGGACATTGCGCAACGCACCCGACTGCACGCCCGGTTATTACAATAACGAAGGCAAGGATCCGGGGCCGGCCGCGGCGCTTGCGGTTGGCTATCCGCTCGGCGCTTTCGCTTATTTCCGATATCTCGACGATTGGGCGCGGTCGGGCAAGTTCGAGGGCCTGACCTTCACCTGACCAGTCGCCCGCTACATCGTCGAACGACGACGGGGGCCATTACGTGTCAGTGCCGCGGCCCGACCTCCTCTGCGGAGGCCGAGCCACGCCCCGCAGAATCAGCGCGAGGACATCTGGGGGAAACGTACCAGCGCGGCGCGCGCGACATTGCGCGACCAGATCGAATCGCCGGTCTTGGTTTCCATCATCTCGTTGTCGAGCGTCAGCGCGCGGCGATAGGCCGCAGCAGCGTCCGCGGGGCGGTCGGCGCGCACATAGGCCTGAGCGAGCTCGATATAGGCGCCGCCGTTCTTGGGCAGCACGCGGGTAAGCGCTTCGGCCGAACGGACATCGGAGTCCCGCGCCGTGACGAGCGCCGTGGTCTGGCCGTCATTCGAGGCCGCCGCTGCCGGAACCGCCGCCAGCGGCGCTGCGACAAGCAAAGAGAGAATTACCGTCTTGATCATGTGAGCATCCTTCCAAAAATCACCGCTTGATCGCGATGTTACAGAATCATGACACATTTCCTGCAGTTTTGTGAAGTGGAAATCGTACTCGGATTTATACGGAGGCGTAGAAGAGGTTTTGGGACGCCCCAACTGGCGCTCGGAGGGATCAGTCGCTATCGGGCGCCATGAACCAGCACAGCGACTCGATCCTCATCGTTGATTTCGGCAGCCAGGTGACGCAGCTTATCGCGCGCCGGGTGCGAGAAGCGGGGGTCTATTCGGAAATTTCCCCCTTCCAATCGGCAGCGGACGCCTTCGAGAGGATGAAGCCCAGCGGCATCATCCTGTCGGGCAGCCCGGCGAGCGTGCTCGACGACGGCAGCCCGCGCATCCCGCAGCCGATCCTCGACAGCGGCTTGCCAATCATGGCGATCTGTTACGGTCAACAGGTGCTGATGCACCAATTGGGCGGTACGGTGGAACTGGGTGACAGCGGCGAATTCGGCCGCGCGTTCATCGAGATCGATGACGGTTGCGAGCTGTTCGATGGCCTGTGGTCCGAAGGCGAAACGCACCAGGTGTGGATGAGCCATGGCGACAAGGTCACCGCGCTCGCTCCCGGCTTCCGCCCCGTCGCGGCCAGCGCCGGCGCGCCATTCGCCGTAATCGCCGATGACAAGCGCCGCTATTACGCGATGCAGTTCCACCCCGAGGTGGTCCATACCCCTGACGGTGCCAGGCTGATCGCCAATTTCGCGCGCCATGTCTGCGGGCTGACCGGCGACTGGACAATGGCCGAATTCCGCGCCGCCAAGATCGCCGAAATCCGCGCACAGGTCGGCGACAAGCGCGTGATCTGCGGCCTGTCGGGCGGCGTCGACAGCGCGGTGGCCGCGGTGCTGATCCACGAAGCGATCGGACACCAGCTGACGTGCGTGTTCGTCGACCACGGCCTGATGCGCTCGGGCGAGGCCGATCAGGTCGTCAGCCTGTTCCGCGGTCACTACAACATTCCGCTGGTCCATGTGAACGTCGAGACGTTGTTCCTGAACGGCTTGGCGGGCGTCACCGACCCCGAAGCGAAGCGCAAGTTCATCGGCAAGACCTTCATCGATGTGTTTGAAGATGAAGCGAAAAAGATCGGCGGCGCGGATTTTCTCGCGCAAGGCACGCTGTATCCCGACGTGATCGAGAGCGTGTCGTTCACCGGCGGCCCGTCGGTGACGATCAAGAGCCACCACAATGTCGGCGGCCTGCCCGATCGGATGAACATGAAGCTGGTCGAGCCGCTGCGTGAATTGTTCAAGGACGAAGTCCGGGCGCTGGGTCGCGAGCTCGGCCTGCCCGACATCTTCGTCGGCCGTCATCCGTTCCCCGGACCCGGCCTCGCCATCCGTATTCCAGGCGAGGTGAGCAAGGAACGCTGCGATATCCTCCGCAAGGCCGACGCGATCTATCTTGAGGAAATCCGCAACGCCGGCCTGTACGATGCGATCTGGCAAGCCTTCGCCGTGCTGTTACCG
>Ga0307513_10011711_pt1 | contig 10881 bp, 8 predicted proteins | sample 15_EM_MG_FD_202174 | JGI IMG/M metagenome (GOLD analysis project Ga0307513, IMG submission 202174) | Populus trichocarpa ectomycorrhiza microbial communities from riparian zone in the Pacific Northwest, United States - 15_EM | ecosystem: Host-associated > Plants > Roots > Unclassified | place... | reverse complement strand
ATACTAGTCATGGATTACTTATATCTTAGACCTCCACCACCCTCCTGTGGCCAGCCGTTTCGTTGCTATCAACAGAGACTCCCAGCATACACTCAGGGCAGCAAATCCTCCGGAAGCGGTCCGGATTACCCCGGGAGTGGGCATCCCGTCGAGGTACTCCAAGGAAATGCCAGTCGAGGCCAATCCAACCCTCCCCCGCTGTCTCCAAGGGACCCAGATTCACAGCTGGGTTTGGAAGAAACCCAATGAAGGCACAAAAGGTAATTCTGAGTCGTTCATCAGTTGGTAATTGGACGGCAGTAGGCAAAACTCACCCGTATAAAAGGGAAACAGTAGCGAAGGCCCCATAACTGTCCGCGGCAGGGAATGCTATGGAAAGTCAGAAGTGATTTTACATATATTCGGTGGACTTACCAAAACTCAGCGAACCGGTGGCAGTCATCAAAGGATTCATCAGATTTGAGGGGCCATATTTGTCCCCAATGAACCTAAAAGCAAGGACCCCACTATCAAAGCACCATTTAACGTGGAGACCCAAAAGGACACCTTGATCCCTGCCTCGGTGCTCGCGATGGCCACAAAGGTAAGCACCAGAATGAATTTCGGCACAAGGGTCTATGCACCTCGAATGCCTCTTACAGGTATATACTCCAAGGAATGACCCCATCATTGAGACAGTATATGTGGTGAAAGCCATATTTTGCAGTTGTTGGACATCAAATCACTCGTTTTCAAAGATGGTCGTCCCAATATTTCTCCGTTCAGGAGAGTCTAAGTGGCTGAAGAAGGACGAATGAGCTCCAACTTGACCAGGCCTATGAGTTTGAGGCCAATAATATGTCACGAGTGGTGGCCATAGGATTCACTCGTTCACGACAATGTGAAGGACCCCTTCGGCTTCTTCTACGACCTTGACTGCGTTTTGGATACTTCCTTTATCAGTGACATCCATCTGAAGACTAGATCGAGTCAGACTTGCGCCTACGCTCGCGACGCACGGTATCATCTTTCCTTCATAGGGGCCATTCACGAGACTTTGGACAAGGGAATTGAGGGTCACCAGGTGTCTTCCTGTCATATCCACCTTAGCACCATTACCAATGAAGGCTCGCGCGACGGTCAAGCCGATTGCAGTTCCACCACCAGTGACCAACGCCACCAATCCATGTAGCCTGTACAAGTTTACCGCAGAGAGTATGGCGAGGCGTTGTGATGCACTCATAGCTAGAAAGCCTTGAGAGGATGGGTTGAAGGCTGCGCGCAACACAATGACCGAGGGAGATTACCCGCGAGGCGTGCTATCTACTGTCATATTCGCAATTCGCAAGAGATCCACACCTCATCTTCTTATCTCGTGGTATTGAGCAAGGTTCGTAGCATGGGGTTTTATAGCATGATGTGCTATGTAAAACAGGTACAGCAGAGCACACGCAGAGAGCGGTAGGGTCTGAATGTTCGACTATCGATGAGGGAGGGGTGTGGGGGTCAGATTGAAGAAACACACTTTGCAAACAGGGGACCCACGAGTGATGACAAGAAAGACAATGAGAAGAGCGAAAAGAAACACCGAAACATGGGAAGGAGTGGACAGCATTGTATGGTAGTATCAGACACCATGGCACCAGAAGGACAGGGGTTTGCGTGCGAGACGACTCAGCAAGACCAGTAATGAACGGCAGGGATAGGGTAACGATGTGCGCACAGGGACCGGTTTTTGGGAAGGATAGTCCGTGGAAATACTACTACCGCCGAGCCGCTGCGTTGTCGCAAGATTGCGTGCATTTGTGCTGATCCCGGGGAATTATGGTATATAATAGCAGCAAATAGGCTTGAAGAGCCGAAATTGAAACCAAATAGCTTAAGAGGGAGGGACACTACTGCAAGCGAGTTAGTTGGTTGATGCGGTGAACCACGAGTGGAGGACGACTCACTCATGAGTACGACTCATTCCCACGACCCCTTTCTCGCCGCTGAGCAGCGCTCGCCGATGGAGAATCCTGATTATCGTTCTCTGAACGTAAATTGCTATCTAGTGACATCCGAACCCTCGCAGCACGAGTCTTCGCATCGGCACTCTTGTTACCACCAGATACATTGGACAAAGTGGAAGAGGACGTTGTTCTACTTATGGCACGGGAAATGGCGGAAAGTGGAGGTGATGGGATAGATCCAGAAGTGAGTGCCGAGGTCGCCTTCCGAAGTATGGGCGGTCGAGTTGAAGGCGAGTAGAGCATTGGTCGTTCAAACTCAGAGGTAGCGGATATCGTCCTCTTGCGACTCAACGAGCTCGAGACTTGCTGCAAACCATTTAACACTGACGAGGTTCGTTTAGAAGCCAAAGCGGAAGCCTTGCTTAGTGGACTGATCTGAATGACCGGTGATTGCGTAGTAGCAAGTGAGAAGGGTGGGCTTGCTTCAGGAGACGTGGGATGTCTTTGGATAGTAGCAGCCGAACTGCGACTAACCCGTTTCTCTTTCGGCACCAATCTCCCACTATGCGACTTGGTCCGGGTCAAGCTCTCAGACGGCAATGTGGGGAGCGGTGGAGGGAGAGCAAGAGAAATATGTCTTGTTGAGCGAATGGGTCCGTCCATCGGCGTGCGATCGCCTCCGTCCACGGACCCAGGGAAGCCCAACTCCCTCGCGCTCTGTGGGATTGCCAACCTCGATAGTTCCTTCTCCCCCCTCGCTCGCGACAAAGACCGTTTGCCAGACCCTAGCGCGGTAAAAGTCGCAGGGCGATCAGACACCTCCATCGAAGGACGGCTATCGCGTATCATGCTGAAGACACTGCCAGGTCTCGAATCATTCGTAATGCTGTTGTATGACGTCCTTTTCGTCCGGTCCCACTCCCCACCAACCGTTCCACTCCCACTCGAGGCATCCGAAGTCGGCCGCGTAGTTGTCAACCGCCGCAAGCTCTCATCTCGGTGCTGGTCCATACTTGAGCGGATTTCAACACTTCTCCGTCCACTAGACTCCACACTCATCCGTCCATCGCCAGTAGGGGTAGAAGATGCAGCGGCGGCCCTCAGCGTCCTCCCAACTCCAATCATAAAGCTCGTCAAACTCCGGACGAGCTCATCACTGACACGTACATCCTCTCTTAACTCGGCCCCAATCCTCCTCCACACATCAGCCACCTCCCCGCTCTCTCCTCGGTCATTGTCCCCGACCCCCGCATATACATGTTCCTCAAGAGCGACATTAGAAGCCGCCCTCAACGCCTTGTTCAAGCTCCCCGCCGCCGCCACCAATACCTGTGCATCGCGCAGCACATCGTCGTTCATGCCGGGCATTACACTCGCCCTCGGCAGCTTTTGTACGTGCGACTCAAACATAAATAGTGCTTCGTTCATCAAGTGTGCATGCTGTTCCATATGGTTCGTAGTATTCGTCGACGAACCCCCACCAGGTGTAGGGGGGATTTCGCGTTTGGATTGGAGTGACCGGACTACACCACTTGGAGAGGTAAATGCTTTGAGTACAGCCGCCGAACCAAGTGAGGAATAGCGATCAGGTAGATCAGTGCTGGACTTCGGGTGCCGCATTGAGGGTGAAGCTCGAGCTCCGTCGTGATGCAGACTCATCCCTGTTCCTGGTCGAGGGGAGAGAACACTCTGAATGCTCCTGTTTGACATCCGATTCGCGAGGGTGATTGGTTCGCGAGATGACATGCCATTCCTACTGCGGTTGAGTCCAGACTCCCACTCGCCCTCGCCGTCTAGGCCTGCAGGTGAAGCCAGTAAAGTAGGATGCGAGCCGGGGCCTCCGCTAACGTTACGCTGTCGCCGTGCAGCAACGTCTCCACCACGATGACTCTCTGTGGGCTCACGTCGACCAGCCAATCCAGCTGCTCGTAGTCCCTCATTAAACACGCTCCTAACGATTAACGAATTTTCTCCAGAAGAGACTCGTTGCTCGTACCGGGACCCGGGCAAGCGAGAACTCTCTGTCTCCGTGTCAGGGCCATTGAGATCTTCGGACTGCCACGTCCTATGGGCAGTCGATCGCCTTTCGCGGGCTGCTGTGGGCCGTTGAGGCCGCTTTGTGATCTGTTCCGAGAATGTGGCCGCTCCGGCCGTCGGAGAAGGAGATCCCCTTGTCATGTATACCCCAGGAGATCGAGAGGCAGCCCGTGAAGACGGACGCGGAGCTAAAGTGCTGTGGATCGTCGCAGGGCTTGCCAACTCGGGAAGAGCATGGCCTGAGGAGCTTGGGGACTGTGAGAGAAGTCAAAAAGTGAACCAATAGAATATGAAATGATTTACTCTAGCATCTAAAGGAGACCCACTGAAAGTGAACTCTTTTGGTAACGGTTGCCTGGGCCGACGTGTCAACGTGGGGCTTCGCCTTGAGGGCTCAGGCGGAGGCGGACTTCGTTCGAGATCGGCAAGATTGGAGCGACGAGAGGGTGACGGAAAAACGCGAGATACACCGCTGCCAGCTAGCCTCAAGTTACGAGGGGAAGTGGGTTCCGAAAACAGCCGTTGACGGGGCGATAGTTCGGTGATGCGTCGAGCGGAGGCCGGCGGTGTAACGGAGCGATCATCTGAAGCATACGAATAGGCTATCCGTTCGTTGTCAACGACCTCCTCGTCCTCTGACGTCCGTGTGAATGAGGGCTGGCGAGTTGCGGAGCGCCCATACGATCCACTAGAGCTATTAGGGGTTCTTCTTCCTAAGGTACTTATGCTGGGACTACCGCGCGAGTGCGAGGGGATTGCGGAGAGCTTGTCCAGGACCTGGAAAGGAAACGACACGGGTTTAGAGACCCAACAAGAAAGGTGTAACGTTGCAATAGTGTTTGGGGAGTGTGTCACAAAGGTTTTTGGAAAGACCCGTTTCAGCGGCATAGCACGTGTTGCGCAGGTTCAAAATTGGTGGCCGCGGTTGATGGATAGGCAAGGAACAAGATAAAATTACACAGTTTGAGGTTGGTTTGCGATGCAGCAGCCACCGGCCAGACAGGAGCAAATTGCAGAACCAGGAGTTCAGAGGATGGAACGCAAATTGAATGGGACGAAAGGGAAAGATAAGCGATCCATTAATTAATAACAGGAGAGCTTCTGACCTGTCTGTTTCTGTCCGCCAGGCTGAGTGCCCGGCGGACAGAGGCACTGTCACTGGATTCCGACCCTCTGCGATCGTCTGGGAGCCTGGCGGTGAGCTCGTCGGGGTCTAGCTCTTCTGAGTCAACGGTCGAGGTTGATTGTGCGAGACGGGAACGGCCATTGAGCATTGTCTGGTGCTGGTGCTCACGGAGAGACTCGCGGAGGTGGGCTGCGGGGAGCCTGATGCTACCTGACGATGACGAGTCCTTGTCACCAGCACTACCGCTGGTTGAGTTTGTATGGGGGGGTGAGGGTAGCTGAGGGAGGAGGCGGGGGTCTTGAGGCGGCGTGAAGAGGGGGTTATCTATGGTGCCTCCGGCGTCTCCAAGGTATATTGCAGATGATGGCCGAGCGTCGCTTGAGGTCGTCAGAGGCGGTCGTCGGCTCATCAGAGCTTCAATCCGCCCGCGACAGAACCCAGCTGTCGTTGTCGGGTCCAAGGCTTGCACTTTGCCCCAACCATATCCAGCCACCTCCCGCCACATCCTCCGTCGCGTATTATTCCAACCATTTCCCTCAGCTTGTGTGGTCTTCCGAACGCTCCTCGTCGCTGCCGCCGCCTGTCTCGCGTTCTGGATTCACCGCCCGTTGCGGAGGGCTAGAATAGTGTCTGCTGCCCAGGAGATACGGGAGATGTATGCTCGTAGTCAGGGTCAAAGAAGAATAGAAAGGATATAAGCATATTCCGTATCGCTTCAAATCCTCGATCGCTGCATGTGGTACCCGCCAGAGTGGTACCCACTTTCTCAGGACCTCCCAAAATCTTCCCAGTGATTATTATACTTTGATTCACTCATAATCGGGGACCCATCTAACTCTTTCCCTTTGCCCTTTGCCCTTTGCCCTCCTTGGATTCCAACGCCCGTCGAACATCTACAGACAGAACATTCGACGCATATGTGGCACCTACATAGGTGTAACCTCCACTCCTAGTGCGCGCGACTTGCACCAGTAAGGCGGGTCGCGACGAACCGTCTACTACCGAACCTCCAAACCCCACATTTCAAAGGATGCGTCTGTGCCCCCGCAAGCCCTTCACGATATGCAGAGCATCTTTTTCTGGCCCCTGCAAATAACGCGTCCAAGGCTATGGCCCACAAGATGCAAATTGGCGATCGGTCTCACTCCTGTTCCAATCTTAATGAGCCAGGACCCCATTGTAAAGCAAATCACAGCCCCCTATATAGCACCATGAGGACACGCGCCGCCCACGCACCTCTCCAGATTACACCCGGCACCGTGGTTGGCTGGCGTGCAGGGCACCAATATCCCACTATGATATGAAACATGATGCAAGGGTGCATATTTTGTGATGACGCCGGCTTTGTGTGCAGCCGTTCCTCGTTCGCTGCAGCGGCCGATCCGTCGATCCTGGGTAAACCACGCAAACGTACGGTGGGAACCTCCTTCTAACGTTCACAACCCCGCTTATTCGGTTCAATGCGTCCATCGAGGCAAGTCCATCGGAACGTGGTTATTCGGTGGAGAATCCCAACTGGGTTTATCCAGCACATGGGCGGGTGAACATTTCGGGCCCCCCGGAGACTCTTCAATCTAGAGTGCTACTCTGATAACCCTCGGCCGTTCACAAAATACCTTTTTCATTTGACGCCAGTGGCCGGCCGTCGCTCCCGAATAATTCGGAAGCTTAAATGAATTAACTACCCGCACATGAATAGAGTTTCTAATTTATACAACGATACACTATGAGTTTTCTCTTGACGCCTTCAATCCCCACCCACAGGGAGCCTCAGCTGCAAATGATACTCCTCCACGACCATTTTGACAATTTCCTTCCATTCAGTCATCGCACCAATTCCAATATCCCCACACGCCAAACCTTTGCCTGCAATCGGTCCGGAATTTGACTAGAAACCCAAAATCAAATCAAATTAAAACATACCTATTGGCCCAACAACGCGATACTTGAGCACGTCTTGTACGATGTCCAAATGTCTCTCTGTGAGCGGGTGCTGGTACATGAATGTATTCATAGCGGGGAAGATCCAGACTTGCACGCCCTTCGCGCCACTGAGTGTAAGCAGTGGCTGGTTCTCCTCTCCGGAGGCGTTATCATCGGCTGCGAATGTGACAATCTTTTCAATGTCCTGCACTGGCTCCTTCTGAGAGGGTACCTCAGCCACTGTGGGACTAAAATCGGGTTTCTCCAGTGCTTCGATCGGAGGCAGAGAGGTCGTAAGTAGAGGAGGAGCCAATATGGGAGGTAAAGCACGTAGCAACGATGTACTGAGGTCATCGCATATCCCTCCCGCGAGCTTAGCGAGCGTATTCGCAGAACAAGGGGCGATAAGCACAAGGTCGGCCCACCGTCTCAGTTCAATGTGGAGAATGGGGTCGCCGATTTTCTTCCATGACTGTTTTAGGCACCAGTTTAGTGGACAAATAAGTTATATTAAAGTGCAGAGGCGCACCGACCACTCGTCCTCGTCTGTCCACACTCGCACGCCCATCTGCCGTACAGAAGATACATTGTAGAAATTTAGAGATGATTTAGTCGCAACTACTTCAAGCCCGACGTTGCGGTACTGTCACAACGTCATGTACAAACCGTCAGGCTCTGTACTATGAGGTAGAAGGGCAGCATACCTGCAACAACTCTTTTACTATCAGCGGTATCTTGATGGATGCTACACTCCCCGTTGAGATGAGTAGGATGTGGAGGTGGTCCGGTGAACGGTTCACAGCAGCAGCGAATGGGTCCATCAAGCCACAAATAGGTTTTGGATATACTGGATAAGTCGACGTTCGAGAACGAAAGCTCTTAGGTTCAGTGTTATTGTTGAGGTAGGGTCCAGAATGAGACCACTTTCACCTGACGCTGACCTAATCAGTGAACTGAGAATGGCACATTTATCTAGTTATCATTCCAGAGCAACGTCCATTCATTATCGTATTACCGCAAACTAGGTTCTCTTGGCTTCCAATCTTTCAACCACGCCTTGACGACCTCAACTTCTTCAGCGTGGATTTTCTGGATATGCTCCGGCTCCCATGTATGAACACTCTTCCCGTTCTGGTCGTGGTGATGCACTCCACCTGTGTTCTCTGTCAGCGCAGCACTCCACACACACTCATGAACGACTTACCCGGAATCAACTTGAACGGTCGCAAAATCGTGTCTTTCCTTGGAGGAGCATACCGGCTGTGCGGCGTGCAGGGTCTCCAAGGGTCGATCGAGCCATCCACAAATGCCAACCTATCTGCCGCTAGACTGAAATCACCAAAGGCGTTGACGGCTGTCACGTTGGGCCACCCCGGGACGTGCATATGATGGCCTGGTGGGAAGGCTTGCTTGCAGATCTTTGCTTCGTAGTCGACAGTCAAGAGGCGGGAGACAATGGTGGGTGTGTCGATCGTAGGTGGTGCTCCCTACAGACAGTGAGGGATCACTCAAGGACTGGTAGCGCACGACTCACTATAAAGTAGCCCCATTCAGTGCAGACCTTATGGTGCTTATGAGTAAATGTAGGAATGAGAGGTAACCTACTCACTTGGAATATCCATGCCCGCCATTCCTCATTCAATGATGTTTCACGGTACTTCTCGTCGTTATGGGTGCCAAAGCACTAAAATATGACTTAATGACCGGAGAAGTGGCTTTTCCCGACGACACTCACATCGTCCTGGTCTGAGGTTTTGGGACATTGAACGACAACACGCTATTCCATCAGGTCAACCTCCCAGTTACAACAGAAAAAGAAACACTCGCCTCTCGAATGTACTTCGCATAGTTCAGCAAGGCAAGATCGATGGGAACCGCAAGCGGCTTAGGACCATCCACATTGTTCGTTTCGTCCGGTTGCAAGAGGATTTCACCCGCGCTCCATCTCATAATTTCACCACCCCCATTATGATATCCAGCCAAAGCCGCACAGAACACCTCAAAGCCAGTGTCCCCGACCTCCTCGTCCCAGTTCTTCCCTTGGAAAGAACCCAGGGGCCAACTGAGTGTTGACACAAAGTCGTCGTCATGGGTCAGTCCTCCCAAACCGAACAACCGTTTGAGAGGCCTACGGAACCAAGGACGAGCCAAGAGGTTGTCCACACGCGCGATAGTAGAAACTAGGCTATCAGTACATTCTTTTGGTGCTGCGGTTCGGATGATGTCCATATATTCCCAGTTATCGATCGTAGCGTGTGTGACGGCGCTTGATGCGATAGCTCCGAAGACGACGTCTGGGTAGAGCACGCGCATGTGTGCGGCTCTCGCTCCCGCATAAGACCCGCCGCAATATACCCAAGGCACGTTGTATGCCGTTGCATCGTCTGTGATGCCAGCAGAAGAGAGATTCAGGTTCTTCATGAAATACGCCGAGTCTTCCAGCGATTGAGCGTTCGTAAGCCAACGAAGAGAGTCAGTTGAAAGATCCTTCACTGGAATAGACTCGCCTATGGAAAAAGAATCAGAGGACATGAGGGATACCCATATTGTCATACCATAGTAGCGATGTTCAAGAACGATGCCCACGCCGTTCGTCGCCTCGGCGAGAATATCAACGATACCTGTGTCAAGGAATGGTAAACGGTCTGCACCACTTGTCTCTCCCCCATCAAGGACAAAGACCGGACCCCCCAGTCGGTAGTGGCGTTTGTTGACCCAGTAGCGCTGCAAGAACGTTGGGGAGTCCTCGTCCCAGTGGTCGAGAAGTTGCGGGAAGGTCTGTACCGGGAATTCCTTGTACTGCTCTTCGAGAGCGAGGACAACTTGCGGAGCCGCGTAGTCAAGGCGGGTCCTGATGGAGAAGCTCAGGAACCAAACCAGGGCGACGTGAATTCGTAACTCACTGACGGTGGTTCTTTGCGAGTTTCCAGAAATTGACAGACTGAGCGCCCCGACGTAGGTTCCATATATCGTTGGCTTGTGCAGCCTCGACCAAGGCGCACAACAGAAGCCCCGCCTTCATTATTTCACAAGGTAGATGAAAGGTGGTTTTCAAGGGTCTTTTCCTGGCGTCAAACCCGTGGCGTCTGGACAATGTGAGGAACAACTGGCTCCAAATCTAAACAAACAAGCCCGCGGCTTGGATACTGGACACCCCAGCGACACCCATTCGACCAAGGCAATTCCTTTCCAGCCTTCCTGTAGCTCTTCCGGGAACATCAAGAAGCGCCATGGCGTCTTCGTCGCGTTATTATCACGATACCTCGAGTTCGGACACAGCCTTGCCTGACTTCAATCGACCTTATCCTAACCTTCAAGTCACCCAATCGATGACCGAGCCACGCATCTTTCGGAGAGAAAACCCAGGATGCGTGGACCCCCACTAGTAAATCTTGCCGCAGTTTGCTTGCGCTGGTGACTGATTCGACGCGTCTTTCTTAGTGTTCTGACACGAAGTAAGCACAGGTTAATACATAGGCCTTTTCGGTACTGTAATAACGCGTCTAGCGTTCGGCTATCAGGATTATAAGGGCAAGCAGAAAGTGGTTGTGGAAGCGGCGGTGAAGGGGGCGGACATCCTCGTCGTTGCACCGACAGGTATGGGGAAGGTAGGTCTTTGATTTCTTGATGGGGTTTGAAACTGATTTAGAGCCCGTCAGAGCATATGCTTCCAGGTTCCTGCGATCGCGGACATTGTGGGTTATTCAGCGCTCCATCAGACGGTAGATACTAACGAGGTTTGGCAGCATGGAATTACACTCGTGGTTTCGCCTCTTCTCGGTGCGTTTCTCCCTTGAGCGAACGCAGACGTACATAACGTTGTTTTCTGGAATAGCTCTCATCAAAGATCGTCAGTCCCGTCAT